>Ga0136631_10000460_pt1 | contig 12599 bp, 11 predicted proteins | sample AntDrymUQ6012206_2_FD_104655 | JGI IMG/M metagenome (GOLD analysis project Ga0136631, IMG submission 104655) | Polar desert sand microbial communities from Dry Valleys, Antarctica - metaG UQ601 (22.06) | ecosystem: Environmental > Terrestrial > Soil > Desert | place: Antarctica: Dry Valley... | reverse complement strand
CTCCCTTGCGGCTGTGTGCCCACAACGGCACCTTGCCTCCCGGCCGGCGGAGCCGGCCTTCGGCCAACAGCGCGGTGCACCGAGAGCGCTAGCCAGGCTTGCCGGACATCGCCCAGATCGCGACCACATAGGCGGCCAGCAGAACCAGCGAGATCACCATCGTCGCTTTCAGAAGTCCGGATCCTTTGTCGTCACCGAGCCGGCGGAAGCCGACGCCTCCGAGGACGAGCGCAACGACGAGAAGCGCTCCGCCCGGATCGGCGGTGAACCAGCCGATCGCGAGCCACGTCGGCTCTTCGCCGCCCTCGAAGCCCTCCTCGTCGTAGATCCACTGTGCCCCGACTCGCATCAGGATCCATCCGGGAAGCGCGACAGCGAGCAGCGAGTAGTAGCCGGTCCGGAGCATGCCGGCATTCCCGCGTGCGAAGGCAAGCGCGCTGGCAGCGGCGGCGACGCCTCCGACGAGGACGATTGCACCGAGAACGTGCACAAAGAGCGGGAGGTTCCAGTCGTCGGGGCGGATGACGGCGAGTGTGCTCATGCGCCCGGCTTCCAGACCATGACGGCGAGGAGCACGACGATCAGCAGCGACGAGAGCGTGTGCATCAGGAGACCGGCCGACGTGCGGTTGAGCGCGCGGAGCTCCCCGGGCGCACCTTCTTCGTCCGCGGCACGCAGCTCTTCGGCGCGGACGAGCGGCTTCGTGTACTCGGTGCCTGCGCGCGAACCCGTGAAGCCCGAGGCACCCCAGAGCACGATTGCGGCGATCACCCAACCGTCCCATGGCTGGTACTCGGGCTTCGAGATCGCCAGCCAGAGCCCGAAGACGAGCGTGCCGACCGTGCCCGCGATGACGACCCGGCTCCCAAGAGTCGCGACGCGCGCGTACGCGATCGTGTCGCTCGCGGTGTCGATGTTCCGCATCGCCACGATCAGCACCCAGTACACGACCAGCGTTCCCGCCATCGCGAACGCGCTCAGCACGTGGAGCGCCAGGATCCAGTCGTCGACGCTCACGCTCGCAGGATCGTAGGACAATGAGCTTCGTGGATGCAACGGCTCGGCACCTGCGCCTCCTGACCGAGACGATCGCTGCGGTCAACTCGTCGCTCGACCTCCAGGAGGTGCTCGAGCTCGTCGCGAGCAAGGTCGCCGATGCACTGGGCACCGACGCATGCTTCGTCTATCTCTACGACGAGCGCGCGGACGAGCTCGTGCTGCGCGCGACCCACGGCACGCGCGTCGAGGAGCTCACGCGCACACCCCGCATGCGTCCCGGCGAGGGAATCACCGGTGCCGCGGCAGCCGAGCGTGCGCCGGTGATGCTCGCCGAGCAGGCGCACCTCGACCCGCGCTTCAAGGGATTTCCCAACCTCCCCGAGGACGAGTACGAGTCGATTCTCGCCGTGCCGATCGTGACGCGCACCGAGGAGCTCGAGGGCGCGCTCAACGTCCGCACGCGCGAGCCGCGGGCGTTCACCGACGCCGAGATCGAGCTCCTCGTCGCCATCGCGTCGCAGGTCGCGCAGACGATCGAGCACGCGAAGCTCTACGAGCGCGCGCAGCGGCGTGTTGCGGAGCTCGAGGCACTCGCGCGCATCTCGGAGGCGGTCTCGGAGTCGCTCTACCTCGAGGAGTCGCTCGAGGCGATCGTGACGACGACGATGGAGTCGCTGCACGCGACGGGTGCCGCTCTCGTGCTCGACGACGGGAAGATCGCGTGGCCCGAGGGTCGTCCGGGCACGTTTGCCGTGCGTCTCCCGCTGCGCTGGAAGCGCCGACAGATCGGCGAGCTCGTGTGCGACCGCGACACGCCGTTTTCACCCGACGACGAGGCGCTGCTCGAGGCAATCGCCCACCACGCGGCGGTCGCGCTCGAGCACGGGCGCGCAGTGATGCGCGGGGTGCTCGCTCAGGAAATCCATCACCGCGTCAAGAACAACCTGCAGTCCGTCGCATCGCTGCTCCGGCTGCAAGCGAGGGCCGAGAACGTCGACGCGCGGAAGTCGCTCTCGGACTCGGTCAACCGCATCCTCGCGATCGCCGCGGTGCACGAGGTGCTCACGGAGCATCGCGAAGACGACGTCGACCTCGGTGAGCTCGTCGACCGGCTGCGCGCGATGCTCGTCCAGGGCCTCGTGGCCGGCAAGGACGTCTCCTCGGAGCTCGAGTCGGTGTCGCTCGCAGGCCAGCGCGCGACGGCGCTGGCGCTCGTCTTCACCGAGCTCTTCGGCAATGCGCTCGAGCACGGGGGCGACCATGTCTCGATCGCGCTCGCGCAGCGGAACGGCGAGGTGGTGCTGACGATCGCCGACGACGGCGCAGGCTTCGATGGCGAGATCGCTGGCACCGGGCTCTCCATCGTCCGGGCACTCGTGCGGGACGAGCTGCGAGGTGAGCTCGCGCTCGAGAACGACGGCGGTCTGCGCGCCGAGGTGGTGTTCCCCGCGTGACGCGCGTTCTCGTTGCCGAGGACGAGACGCTCATCCGGCTCGACCTCAAGGGCATCCTGGAGGCAGCCGGTTTCGACGTCTGCGCCGAGGCGCGCGACGGAGAAGAAGCGGTCGAGCTCGCACGCGAGACGGAGCCCGACATCGCGCTGCTCGACGTGAAGATGCCGCGGCTCGACGGGATCGAGGCGGCGCGTCGCATCCTCGAGGAGCGGCCGATCCCGATCGTGATGGTGACCGCGTACGGCGAGCGCGAGCTCGTGTCGCGCGCGGTCGAGGCAGGTGTCTTCGGCTACCTCGTGAAGCCGTTCCGCGAGACCGATCTGCTGCCTGCGATCGCGACGGCGACGGCCCGCCACGAGGAGCTCCGCGCGCTCCGCGAGGAGGCGGACTCGCTGGCAGAGGCGCTTGCGGCGCGCAAGGCGATCGAGCGCGCGAAGGGAATCCTCATGCAACGCGAAGGCATCTCCGAGGAAGAGGCCTTCGCCAGGCTCCGCAAGGCGAGCCAGATCTCGGGGCGGCCACTCAAGGTGGTCGCGGAGGCGCTTGTCGCAACGCTTGGCGAGGGCTCACGGGGTCAGACCCGTGGGGTCTGACCCCACTACGGGGTCTGACCCTACGGGTCTGACCCCTTCCGCAACGGCGACACCACCTACGGGGTCTGACCCTACGGGTCTGACCCCGCGGGCTACATCGCGAGCAGCCGCTCGTCCTCGTGCCGGCGGTAGAGCCTGCGTCCGAGCCACGCCGCGAAGGCGACGAGCGCGAACGGCGCGAGGACGATGACGATGCCGAGGGCGACGACCGCCTCCCAGGCGAGGACGTTCAGCGCCTCGTCGATCGTGCGGTCGATACGCGAGGGGGGCGCGACGGCGCCGAAGGCGCCAGGCGTCACGACGGTGAGCTGGATCGTCGACATGCGCGCCTCGGAGCGGAGCACGTCGAGGCTCACCCGTGCCCCTCGGAGATCCGCCTTGAGGTTCTTCAGCCGGGCTTCGAGCTTCGCTCGGGTCTCGGCGTCGAGCGACTCGGTCCCGAGCCGCGCGCTGACGAGCGCAATCTGCGAGCGGAGCGACCGACTGCGCTGCTGAAACGCGTCGATGCTCTCCTGCCTGTCCTCGACCGTGACCTGCTGAGCAACGATCCGACCGATGCCGGAGAGCCCAGCGATGGCATCCTGGACGCGGTCGACGGGCACGCGCAGGGTGATGGACGCACTTCCTTCCTCGCCGGTTGCGACGGACGACGAGACGACGAAACCGCCAAGCGAGCGCGTGAGGTCGAACGCGCTCTGGGCCGCGCGCGAGACGCCGTTGGAGTCGGAGACCTCAACGGTGAGTGTCGCGCTGATCTTCTGCGCACGAGGTCCGGAGGCGTCCGCCGCACCCTGCTGCGGCGCCGTCAGTGCGTTGCCCGAGGCCGGCGTGGCCTTGTCGGTTTGTGCCTCGAACGACTCGGAACGCTCGCGTTGAGCGAGCGACTCGGCCACGGGGGCATCGGAGCGCGCCAACCCGAGAACACCGGCGCTCGCGAAGGCGAGTGCAGCGGCCGCGGGAACGGCGATGAGCACCCCGCGCCGGATCGGGAATCGCCACCGGCCGCCTGCCGGGGAAGCCTGCTTCTCTGTGGCGATCTCGCGAACGCGAGCACGCAGCGCGAGCGGAGCGGACGGGCGCGAGGCTCGCAGCTCGTGGATCAGGTCAGGCGACGACGTCATGGTCTCTCATCCTCTCTTCGAGCTTCGAAAGCGCGCGACTCAGCCGGGTTGACACGGCGGTCGCGGAAATCCCGAGCAGGCGTGCGGTTTCATCTGAGTCCAGGTCGAGGACGATGCGCAGCGCGACGACTTCACGCTCGCCTGCGCTGAGTGCCTCCAGGCTCTCCTGCAGCTCCGCGGAGAAGCCTTCTCCGAATGCGCTTGCATCGCTGCGGCGCTCCGCGGCCTCGGCACGTTCCTCGCGTTTCCGTCGGCGCGCGTCGGCGCGAAACCAGTCGAGCGCGGTGGAGCGTGCGATCGCGAGAAGCCACGCGCGCGGCGTTCCTCTGCCGGGATCGAACCTGCGCCACTTCTTGAACGCGGTCTCGAACGTCTCGCCCGTCAGATCCTCGGCGACCGCCCAGTTCTTGGTGAGGTAGAGCAGGTAGCCGTAGACGTCGTCGAGGAGCTCCTCGGCAACCGCTGCGAAGCTCGGAGCGGTCGCGTCGAGGGGCCGGGGTGTGTCGAGAGTCACCGCGTGCACGCCCCCAATACGTCGCGGCACCCTCCATGCGTCACGTCGCGTGCGCCTCCCCGAACAGCACCTCCCACCGCGCGATGAGCGCCACGAGCTCGTCGCGTGCGGCACGGTGCGCGCTCAGGACGTCCATGTTCGTCCAGTCGTCGGCCAGCTTGCGCTCGAGCTCGGCGATCCGAGCCTCGGCCGCAGCGATGTCCGCTTCGAGGCGCTCGAGCTCGGAACGCCCTCGCTTCGCCGGCCTCGGTCGAGGCGGCTTCACCGCGCCGACGGGCTCCGCGTCAGGCTCAGGCTCTTCGACCGCGGCAGACGCGCTGCGCTCGCGCTCCATGTCGGCCCAGCCGCCGTCGTAGGAACGAAGCATGCAATCTTCGAACGCAACGATCCGGTGAGGAACCGCATCGAGCAGGGCTCGGTCGTGCGAGACGAGAAGGATGGTTCCCGGGAACGCTTCCAGGGCTTCCTCGAGTGCCTCCCGCGACTCCACGTCCAGATGGTTCGTAGGCTCGTCGAGGACGAGGAAGTTGGAGCCCGACGCGACGAGCAGGGAGAGCGCGAGACGCCTCCGCTCGCCGCCCGAGAGCGCCGTGACCGCTCGTTCGTGCGTCTCCCAGCCCGAGAAGAGAAACCGGCCGAGAAGCCTCTGCGCCTGCGGTCGCGGCAGGCCGGTCGCCGCCACGGTCGCGTCGAGCACCGACCCTGACTTGGGCAGCTCGAGTGCGTGCTGCGAGAAGTAGCCGGGAACCACACCGTGCCCGAGTCGGATCGTTCCGTGGTCGAGCGGATGGCCGTCGAGCAGTGCAGCGAGCAGGGTCGTCTTGCCAGCGCCGTTGGGTCCGACAAGCCCAACCTTCTCGCCGCGTTCGACGACGATCGTCGCTCCGCTCAGGAGCTGTTTGTCTCCGGCGGACAGCTCCACGTCCTCGGCTTCGAGGACGATCCGTCCGGACCGCGGGGGCTCGAGGAACTCGAACCCGAGGGAGCGCCGCTTCTTCGTCAGCGACTGCACCTGTTGCTGAGCCGCCGAGCGCTCCTTCTCGAGACGCGCGATCTGCGTGAGCTTCGCCTGCGCCTGCTTCGCCTTGGACTTCTTGTACCGGAAGCGTTCGACGAAGCGCTCGAGCCTCGCGATGTCGACGGAGACACGCCCTGCGGTCTTTCCGGCTGCGGCGGCCCGTGCGGCCTTCTCCTGCCGCCACTCGTGCCACGGGCCCGAGAAGTAGTGCGTGCCTCCCGGAGACAGCTCGAGAACGGACGTCGTGACCGCCTCGAGGAACCAGCGATCGTGCGCGACGAGGATCACGGCTGCGTCGATCGTCTCGAGCTCGCGCTCGAGCCACTCCAGGTTCAGGACGTCGAGATGGTTCGTCGGCTCGTCGAGGAGAAGCAGATCGGGGCTCCCTGCGAGCGCGCGTGCCAGCGACGCGCGGGTCAGCTCGCCGCCCGAGAACGTGCCGAGCGGACGATCGAGGTCGTCCTCGACGAACCCGAGGCCGCGCACCGCGGCCGCTGCGCGATCGCGCCACGCCCAGCCTCCCGCGTGCTCGAGCCGTGCCTGCGCGTCGGCGTAGCGGCGGAGCGTCGCGTCGTCGTGTGCGCCCTCGGTCATCGCGGTCTCCAGCCGCCGGAGCTCGTCCTCGACGTCGAGCAGGTCGCGTGCGCCGGAGAGCGCGTAGTCGCGGAGCGTGATGTCGAACTCGAGCGGCGGGCGCTGGTCGTGGAGCGCGACGCGCGTCCCTTTCGCGAACGCCAGCTTCCCGCCTTGAATGGACGTCTCGCCGACGATCGCCCGGAGCAGCGTCGTCTTGCCGGAACCGTTCGCCCCGGCGAGCGAGAGCCGATCCTTGCGTCCCACGGTGAAGGAGACATTCTCGAACAGCGGATCGCCCGAGAACTCCTTCCGCAGCTCCGATGCGATGAGGACAGCCATTCGCGGAAGCGTAGAGCTGGCCGACGATCCACGACGGAGGCCGGCAGATACCCCCGGCTAGGTCCCCCAGGGCCACAGGGCGACGCCGGGCCGACCGGACCGCAGGCCTCCATCGTGCCGAGGGGTAGGGCGGCGGCCGGACGGCTACGCTGCGGGAACGGTCTGTGCGACCAGGCGCCGCGCCGCTGCGGCGATGTGCTCGGCGTCGATCCCCGCCCGCGCGAGCAGCTCCTCCGGCTTCCCTGACTTCGGCATCTCGCGCACGGCGAGCTTGACGAGGCGTGGAGGATCGTCTGTCTCTGCGAGCGCCGCGAGAACGGCATCTCCGAGGCCGCCTTCTGCCCAGTGATCCTCGGCCGTGACGAGCCGGCCGTCGGTCGCCTCCGCCGCTGCTCGGAGTGTCTCCTCGTCGAGCGGCTTGATCGAGTAGAGGTCGATGACGCGGGCGGCGATCCCTTCCTCTGCGAGCGCTTCCGCAGCCTTCAGCGCCTCGTGCACGGTGATCCCCGCGCCGATCAGCGCGACATCGTCGTCGTCGCTCGAGCGCAGGACGCGACTGCCGCCGATCTCAAACTCCTCGTCCGGCGAGTAGAGCACGGGCGTCGCTGGCCTGAGCGTGCGGAGGTACGAGATCCCGTCCGTATCGGCCATCGCGACGACGAGCTTCGCCGTCTGGTTCGCGTCACAGGGGTGGAGCACCGTCGATCCGTGGATCGCGCGCAGCGATGCGATGTCTTCGAGCGCCATCTGCGACGGGCCGTCCTCGCCGATCGAAACACCCGCGTGCGACCCGGACAGTGAGAACGTCGCCCGGCTGATCGCCGCCATCCGCACGAAGTCGTACGCACGCGAGAGGAAAGCGGCGAACGTCGACGCGAACGGTCGCCAGCCCACGGCCTGGAGGCCGACAGCGGCGGCGACGAGCTGCTGCTCGGCGATGTACATCTCGAAGTAGCGCTCGGGGTGCGCCTTTGCGAACGTCTCGGCGAACGTCGAGTTCGAGACCTCGCCGTCGAGGACGACCACGTCAGGGCGCGCTGCGCCGAGCGCGGCGAGCGCGTCGCCGTACGCCTTCCGTGTGGCGACCTCGGTGCCGAGCTCGTACCGCGGAAGCTCGAGTGTGCCGGCGGCCGGCCGCTCGCGAACGGTCGCTTCGGGCTTCGCGATCTCGATCCGAACGTCCGAGACGCCGCCGAGCTCGGCGATCGCGGCGTCGGGATCGTCGAACGGCTTTCCGTGGTAGCCGTTCTCGTTCTCCACGGCCGCGACGCCCTTCCCCTTCATCGTGCGCGCGACGAGAACCGTGGGCTTTCCCGTCGTCGCGACGGCCTGACCGAGTGCTGTGTCGATTGCCTCGAGGTCGTGGCCGTCGAGCGCGATCGCGTTCCATCCGAACGCCTCCGCGCGGGCGACGTACGTGTTGAGGTCCCACCCGACCATCGTCTCGCCGCGCTGGCCGAGCCGGTTGACGTCGATGATCGCCGTGAGGTTGTCCAGCCCGAAGTGCGCGGCGTGCTCGAACGCCTCCCACATCGAGCCTTCGGCCATCTCGCTGTCGCCGCAGAGCACCCACACGCGACTCGGCAGGTGCTCGAGGTGCTTCGCGGCGATGGCCATCCCGACGCCGATCGGAAGGCCCTGCCCGAGCGAGCCCGTCGCGACGTCGACCCACGGGATGGCGGGTGTCGGATGGCCCTCGAGCATGCTGCCGAGCGTCCGGTACTCAAGGATGTCTTCGTCGGAGACGACACCTGCGGCGCGGTAGATTGCGTACAGCAGAACTGAGGCGTGCCCTTTCGAGAAGACGAGCCGGTCGTTGGCCGGGCTCTTGGGGTGCGCAAAGTCAAAGCGGAGGTAGCCGTCCACGAGGACGGCCGCGAGATCGGCCGCGGACATCGAGGACGTCGGATGCCCGGATTTCGCAGCTGCGCTCATGCGTACCGAGTCGACACGGAACTGCTGCGCGAGCGCTCGGCGTCTCTCGGCCTCGGTCACGGGCGCCATTCTACGACGGGGGTGTTTGCCGAGCCGGTAGAGAGGTAACGTTGCGGCATGGCTAGCCGACTGCACGAGCTTTCGGAGCACGGCGTCAGCGTCTGGATCGACTCGCTCTCTCGTGAGATGCTCGACACGGGCGAGCTCGCGCGGCTGATCGACGAGGACGCCGTCGTGGGCGTGACGTCCAACCCGTCGATCTTCGAGAAGGCGCTCTCGACCGGCGCTTGGTACGACGAGCAGCTTGGCGCCGAGCTCGAACGGACGGACGAAACGCGCGACGCCTTCTTCGCCCTCGCCGTCGAGGACATCAAGCGTGCGTGCGACCTTCTGCGTCCGGTCTGGGAGCGCACGGACGGCGTCGACGGCTTCGTCTCGCTCGAGGTCGATCCCGACCTCGCGTACGAACGCGATGCCACGTTCGAGCAGGCGAAGCTCCTGACGGAACTCGTCGGTCGCCCGAACCTCTTCGTGAAGATTCCGGCCACCGTTCCCGGGCTCGGCGCGATCGAGGACTCGATCGCAGCGGGTCGGTCGATCAACGTGACGCTCATCTTCTCCCTCGAGCGCCATGCGGCCGTCGCCGAGGCGTACGTCAAGGGGCTCGAACGGCTCGTTGCCGGTGGCGGAGATCCGACTCACGTGGCGTCCGTCGCGAGTTTCTTCGTCTCGCGGGTCGACACGGAGGCCGACCGCCGCCTCGCCGAGGTCGGCCGCGAGGACCTCCAAGGACGCCTCGCGGTGGACAACGCGAAACTCGCGTACCAGCACTACCTCGAGGTCTTCTCGGGGCCGCGCTGGGAGGCGCTCGCCGGCGCCGGCGCACGTCCCCAACGCTGCTTGTGGGCTTCCACGTCAACCAAGAACCCGGCCTACCGCGACGTGCTCTACGTCGAGGAGCTCATCGGGTCGGCGACGGTGAACACGATGCCGTTCGAGACGATCGCGGCGTTCCAGGACCACGGGGTCTCGCGCGAGACGCTCACGGAGGGCGTCGACGCGGCGCACGCTCTTCTTGCCGAGCTTGCTGCGGCGGGCGTCGATTACGACGACGTCACGGACACGCTCGAGCGGGAGGGCGTTCAGAAGTTCTCGGAGTCGTACGCCTCCTTGCTCGAAGGTATCGACGCGAAGCGCGCGGCGCTCGTTCGAAGCTAGCCGTCATAGACATACGACGTCCCGACGACTCGTGACAGGGTGCGAGGGCCTCGACCGAGCCGGCACCGCCTCTAGCTGGACAGTCCACCGGCGACAGCGGCGAGCAGCTCGTCGTGAATGAGGCCGTTCGAAGCGACGGCACTCCCGCTGTCGATCCGGGGCTCGCCGCTGAAGTCGGAAAACCGACCGCCTGCCTCCTCGACGATGACCTGCATCGCAGCGAGATCCCACTCTTTGACGCCGGGCCCGTCCATTGCGCCGTCGACACTCCCTTCCGCGATCAGCATGTACGACCAGAAGTCCCCGAAACCCCGGGCGTGCCAGGCTCGGCGGGCGATTGCCGGCACCTCGTCTTCGATCGCGAACGAGAGAACCGAGCTCTCGATGGTCGAGATCGCGGAGACGTGGATCTCCTCGCCGTTCGCGAAGGCTCCGGCTCCACGCTCTGCCCACCAGCGCCTCGCAAGCGCTGGCGCGGAGACGACGCCGACCTCGACGACGCCCTCCACTTCCAGCGCGACGAGCGTCGCCCAGACCGGAATACCGCGCGAATAGTTCCGCGTCCCATCGATCGGGTCGAGGAGCCAGCGCCGCGTCGCTGCGCCGGCCGCGCCCTGCTCTTCGCCGAGGATCGCATCGTCGGGCCGCTCCTGGCCCAGGATGCGGCGCAACTCCGTCTCGACGGCGCGATCGGCCTCGGTCACGGGCGTGAGGTCGGGCTTTGTCTCGATCACGAGTCCTGACCGGAAGCTCGGCAGTGACAGTGCGTCTGCTGCATCTGCGAGTCGGAGTGCGAGTTCGAGGTCGGGGCTCACGCCTCCGACCCTAGCGCCGCTAACCGCCGGAGATGCGGAACGTCGGCCGCACGACCTTGACGGCGACCGGCGCCGACCAGGTCATGGCCGGTGTGCCGACCTGCGCCGCGTTCAGTCCGCGGACGCGGTAGTACCAGAGACCGGTGCCGAGCTGGAGCACGGACGACGTCGCGTACGTGAGGGCGGATCCGCGCGACCGCCACGGGTACTTCGTGCGCGACCACTGCACCTCGTAGGACGTCGCGCCGACCACGGGTCGCCACGCGATGAGAGGCGTCGAGTAGACGACAGGGCGCCGTCCGGCTTGCGCCAGCAGCCGACCCTTCGGCGAAAGCCCGGAGACGTACGGGGTTCCGGCGGCCGTGATCACCGGCCGCGACTCCTTGCCGAAGCTCGCCATGCGTCCCGACTCGCACGCGTCCTGCGGCGACTCGGCGTCGTAGTACGTGAAGGTTCCGTCCTCGTCGACGATGATCCCGACCGGGACGACCGTCCAGAAGTAGCGCGTGGACGACGGGTCGACGTCGGGGAGATCGACACGGACGCGATCGTCGGCACCCCACGTCTCGCTCGCCGTCACCGGCGTGCCGTCTGCCATGTACGTCTTCGCCGTCTCGGTCTTCGCGCCCGGGAGGATCCCCGCAAGCGCCACGTCGAGCTCCTCCTGGTTCGTCGGAAGCTTGAGCGGGCCGGAGACGCGCGGCGCGTAGGCCGGACCACCCACCACAGAGCCGCGGAAGACGACGTTCACGCAGTCGCGATCAGTGAAGGCATAGGCGCGGAAGAGCCGATACTCGCGGCCGTCGATCCCCGTGTCGCCGCCGAACGTCAGCGCCGGCATGAGCTGATGCGCCGCGGCCTTCGAGCCGGTGCTGACCGTGTCGGAGATGGCTGCGCGGACCTGGAGCTTGCCTGCTGCCCACGCTGGGTTCTGCGTCGCGTACGTCGGGCTCCACGGTCCGTAGGAGACGGCGGGCAGGCCGTTGGGGAGGGCTCCGACGACTTGCCGCACCGGGCGGACGCGCCAGCGGACGAGCTGCCACCAGCTGTCCTCGAGGTGGAATGTGTAGAGCTCGCGCTGGTCGGCGACGTTCGTGTGCGTCCTGATGACCTTGCGGATGTCGGGGTACCAGACGTCGTACGCGGTGGCGCCTTCGACGGGCTTCCAGCGTACGAGACCCGGCCTGGAGGGCTGAGGGACCGGCGTCGACTCCCAGCGCACGTTGAAGCCGAACGGCTTGCTCCACGCCGTCGCGCCGCGCGTCGTCACTGCGCGCACGTGCGCCCACAGGGCGTACGGCTTGCCCGTGAACCACGGGAGTACGAGATTGACGGAGGTGGCCGGGATCCGAATAGGGGCGATGCGCGTCTTGATCTCGCTGCCCGCCGCGCTCGCGTCGTCCGAGCCGCTCTCTTCGGCAGCAGGTGCCGTGATGGTCACGGCCTTGCAGAACTTGCCGGAGGCAGCCCCGCTCGAGACGTTCGACCAGAAGACGGAGCTGCCGTCGAAGCTGCGACTCGTCGCGAGCTCGAACTCGTAGCAGGACGCTCCACGAACAGGGCTCCAGGCGAAGGCGGGAGTGCGCGAGAACGTGTGCGTCGACGACTCGTTCGGCCGTAGCTCGAATCCACGGAGCCCCTTGGGCGCGCCGGGAGGTGCAGCTGAGGCAGAGGTGGCGATCACGGTGCCGAGGACAGCCACCGCGAAGAGAACCAAGCGAGCCGCACGCATCGAGACTCATGTCGGCACTCGAAGCGTCTGACTTGAGATCGGCTGATCAGTAGACACGATGCGGTCGCGAAGCGACCGCCTTCAGGGATATTGGCGCGGACGAAATCTGCACTTGCAGATTTCGTTCTTGCGCAGACGATTCAGTCCAGCTGGAGGTACAAGACCGCGACGACGATCGTGCCGGCGAAGAGCAGCCAGAAGAGCAGAAAGAGCGCCCAGCCGAAGCGGAGGTTTTTCCGTGCGAGCTCTGGATCCATCAGAGGAGCACCGGGTCGAGCGCCGCTG
>Ga0136631_10000459_pt1 | contig 12599 bp, 11 predicted proteins | sample AntDrymUQ6012206_2_FD_104655 | JGI IMG/M metagenome (GOLD analysis project Ga0136631, IMG submission 104655) | Polar desert sand microbial communities from Dry Valleys, Antarctica - metaG UQ601 (22.06) | ecosystem: Environmental > Terrestrial > Soil > Desert | place: Antarctica: Dry Valley... | reverse complement strand
GGCCGTGGGCAGGTGCAGGGTGAGGCGCCGGGCGGAGGACGCGACTCGGGCGGGGACGGTGATGAGCTTTCGACGGATCGTCGCGGTTGTTGCCTTGGCCAGGCCTGGGCCGGTGATGGTTGCGGCGGCGCGGGTCAGGTTGAACGCCATCGCTGCGAGTACCGCCCAGGCCGCGTCGGCGGCGAACTCGGCTGAGGGCAGGCGCTCTAGGGCGGCGTGCGTCAGGTCGGCGGGCACGGCCCCTTCCACGTCGTCTTCAAGGCCGAACCAGCGTCTGTTACGACGCGAGACCCGGTGCGGGGCTTGTCGAATACCTTTTCACCCAATATGTTCTTCGAGCCGCAGCCATTGACGACTGCAGCCCCCGTTCGGACTCGCCGAATCCTGCCGCGCGCGGGGCCACCTAAGAACACCCGCCGGCAGGAGCGGGGGACCCACGTGTTGGGCGCCGTGCGAACGACGTCCTTGGGGTGAAGCCGCGTTGCTGCGGCCGGGCAACTCCAGCCCGAACCCGACAGCTCACCCCGCAGGCGTTCGGAGAAAGAAAGCACACATGTCCCTGTCCCCTGCCCAGAACCAGCTCGGCACGAGACCCGGTCTCGACACCGTGCCGGGCGCCAGCCCGCTGAACCGCCGAGACGTGATGAAGCTGGCCTCGCTCGCTGCGCTTGGCGCGGCTGCCACCTCCACCGCCGGCGCGGCCCTCGCCGGGCCTGCGTCGGCGGCCACGGTTCAGTGGGCTGGCCACAAGCCCGGCTCGATCTACCTCGGGGCGTCGTCCCAGGACTTCACCACGACCCTCAGCCGCACCGGCCAGCTCGGACTGCGCCGCACCTACTACAGGTGGGGCGACGGGGCCCGCGAGGACCGCACCATCAGGAGCGACCACGCCGCGCGCAGGCTTCCCTGGATCTCGTTCAAGCCGCCGAGCACGTCGCCCGGCGGGTGGAACGCCATCGCCTCGGGGAGGTACGACGCCGACATCCGCGCGCGCGCCCGCCGTTACGCGGGGCTCTCGCTGCCCGTCGTGGTGACGTTCAACCACGAGCCGCACAACGACTCCACGGGTACACCTGCTGAGTTCGCCAAGGCCTGGAGCCGCATCCACGACGTCATGAAGTCTGAGACCGGGCTCAAGAACGTGGTGTCGGTCCCCATCATCGGCGACTGGGTGTTCAACCCTGTCAACAAGAGGGACGAGCCCCAGTCCTACCTCACGCCCGCCGTGCTGGACCGGTGCCACTTCCTCGGCGTGGACCTATACCAGAACGCGTCGGGCCAGGGTTTCGACATTCGAGTCGGCCGTGTGCTGAACTTCCTTAACAGCCAGGGCCACTCCACGAAGATGGTGGGTGTCGGGGAGACCGGGGCTACCGACGGATACGGCACGCCGAGCGGCTCGACGTGGTGGACCAACTCATGGAGATGGTGTGTCGCCAACAGCAACCGTGTGGCTGCGGTCTCGTACTTCAACAGCCTGCACAACAACAACTCGGGCAACAACTGGTTGTTGTGGGAGTCCACGGCCAAGTTGAACGCCTTCCGCGCGAGCGTGGCCTCGACGACCGCATGCAGATTGTGAGAGCAGGCGTCGCGACGACGTCAACGGTCTAGCAAGGCAAAGATTGGTGGGAGGGCCGGGCCCAGTCCCGGTCCTCCCACCGCCTGCCACGTGTCGGCCTCGCCCAGGCCCATCACAGGTAATGAGGCGCCTCCTCCATCTGTGTCGTCAGGCCGAGTGCCTGTGTACCGGCGTCGATGTCGTCGTCTTGAGAAGCAGCGCATTATCTGCCATCGGCCGCCGCGGATTCCTGACCTGACGCTGGCGGGCGCCACTGCCGCCGTCGCTCGTGTGCCTGCCGTCACCGGCTCCCCATCGACCCGGCAGCCCGAGCTTGCTGCGATCGCCGTGGAACACCAGGCCAACCGCCTGCCGTAGGTCTCGTGCAAGCCGCGGGCACCCCCCCCGGTCCGTCCTGGAAGGGCGACGTCGCCGGCACGCACGACACCGAGCTGAAGGTCCGCGCCCGTGCCTACGCGACGGTCTCCGAGCCCGTTATCGTCACGTTCCACCATGAGCAACGATTCCCCCGATGCCGCAGCATTCGCCGGAGCCGTGTCGCGCTACCACGACGTGATGTGCGCCTCAGCCAATCTCGACCATGCCAATCGTTCACCACGCCGACGTGCTCACCCTCAAAGACGCTTCAGGCTCCGTGGACGCTCACTTTTCAAGCGCCGGAACCAATCAGTCTCGCAGCACCGTCGACACAGACTTCCCCCTGCCGCTCAGGTGGTGACGAGCAGTCCGGTCGCCGCCGGACCGATTCCCTTGACAGGCGGAGAGCAGTCACAGCTGTCCGAGCACGGCAAGAAGGTGTGCATCGCGTGCCCGCACCGCATACAGGGCGCGTCGCGCGAGACGTGCGTTCCGATCTCGACTGCCGTGTCCCACATGATGTGTCCTCCTGCAGACCATCATGCGGTCACGTGGTGGATTCCTCAGCCGTTCGGCCGGTGTCCCTACGATCCGCCCGAAATCCTGCGGCACTGATCAGAACGGGCCATGCATTTCATGGCTCATGCTGACTAGTCCGGAAGCGATGACGACCAGTCGGCAACTCCCGGCGGAGCACAGCCAGGCCGGGCCATGGGCGGCACCGCCGAAGAGGAACTCGACACCGCGTGCGGGCTCTACCGCATTGACCCCACGACCTGGACCTGACCCAGACCTACCCCGACGGACTTCGGGTGGTCACCACTAGCACCGCGGTCTTGTCACCGCATCAGAGTGGGAAGAGACCGAGGCGTGCGTGGTACTCGCCGCCCAAACTCGTGGTGTCGCTGCCGATGTAGAGGCCCTCGGCGGTGGCGACCAGCTCCTCGGCGCCGACTCCGCGGGTGCGGCCGGGGTTCCAGGTCCTGATCGCCGAACCATCCGAGGGTTTGATTGCGCCGATCCCGTCAGCGGCGAAGGATCCGGACATCGCGTAGTCGCGGCCACCACAGTTGTCCAGCCACCGCTGATGCCCACCGACGTAGATCGCCACACCCGTCACCGCCACCGAGTACAGCGTGTCGCCGCCCGTGCAGTTCTTCCAGGTCTCGACAGCACCCGCAGGACCAGCGCTCTCCCATCGGGCCGCGGTGTCACACAGGCTGCTGACGTTGTGGTCACGAGCACCTCCAGTGGTGACCACGACGAAGTAGCCGCCGTCGGGTGAGAACTCGACGTCGCGCATCGCGGTGATGAAGCTTTTGCTGCACTGGAACGCTTGGGTGCCGGCAGAGTCGTTGGGGTAGCGGTTGGTGGACCAGGTGGCGACACGCGCGCTGGGAAGGTCGATCATGGCGATCTGTTGGCGGGGTAGGCCACCGACCCGCCGGAAGTTCCCGATCACCACCAGCCGGTACCCGGCCGCGTCGGCGTCCATCTCGACGACGGACGCTCCGGGGGTGGTGCCGTCGGCTCGGGTGCGTCCTTCGGTGACACCGATATTGAAGGCGCTCAGGGCGCCTGTATTGGCGTCTAGGACGGCGAGGTTGGCTCGCGCGACCCCGTTGGCGGTGCCGAACCGTCCGCCGGCGATCAGCTGAGCGTCACGGACTAGGACCTTGGTGACGTATCCGTTGGTCCGAGCCGCGAAGGTCGAGACCCGTGTGCCGGTGGCGTCGAGCATCGCCAAGCTCCGCTGGGTCACCCCGTTCACGGTCGTGAACCGGCCGGCCACGATGATCGAGGTGCCGTCGGGTGCTGGTGCGATGGACTCCACCGCGCCGTTCAGGGCTGGCGCGTAGTCGGCGATCACGCGACCAGTAGCGCGGTCAAACGCGAACAGGTAGTTGCGAGGCAGTTGCGCGGACGTGCTGGCGTTGACGACGGTCGTGAACGTGCCCCCGACATAGACCCGGGATCCCACCGCTGCCACCGCCAGGACGGTGCCGTTCCTAACGTGCGGTGTGCTGTCCACAGGATCAGCCGAGACTACATTCGGCTGCGCGTATCCCACAGCGCCCGCGTGCGAGGCGAGCGCCAAGACCATAAACAATGCTACGGCGACCAGCGCGACGGCGCGACGATTCAAACCCATGATTAGCTTCCCCCGGTAAGGCACAACTCGAAGCGCAGCCTTGATGCTCGCCCCGGCTCATAGTACGTTACATCTCTTGGTCCCTCCCTCGTTTGGTTGTCCCTCCCTCATTTTGATGATGACGACCCCTTGCCTGGGCCAGCGGGACGAAGGCGCGTTGAGTGTGCCGCCTCCATCCCACGTGGACGTGCAGGTGGGCCCTGCCAAGGCCACGGTCGTCATCCCATGCCTACATCTCGAGGAACTTGACGGCTATCTGGGCTGATCATCTCCTTCGATACGCTCGCGACGTAACCCTGTGGCGAATTGCGCGGAGATCCCCCCGTTGGCCAACCCGTGCGCGTCCAGCGACGAACACGATCTCCGTCGTCCCGGCGATCGACCGAAACGGCGCACGTTCACCGCCGAGTACAAGGCGGGGCTGACCAGGAAAACGCCGCTGATCGTGGCGGGCGGGGCGCGGTCTTGCGCCGTGAGGGATTTACTCCGCTCACATCATCGAGTGGCGAAAGGCTGACGAGGCCGGTGCGCAGGCTGGTCTGGGGTCGTTGACCCGGGACCCCAATGAGCGGTGAGCGTGCACCGGAGATCGACGGACGACACGTGGCTCGGACAGCCTGGACCTCGCCTTGTCGGTGCGGGCTCAAAGTCGCTTGATCCATACCTTCGCGACCGCGCCGTTGAACTGGTCGCTGGCGTTTGCCGCGATGGAGCCGGAGCGGCCCAGCTTTCCGCCGATGGACGCGGGTAGCGAGGCGTCGAAGGTCAGCGTTCCCGTCCCGCCACTCGTGCTGGTGCGTTCGGTGTCACCGCCCCCGTAGGGGGTCACCGCGACGGTGACCTCGAAGCCGATGCGTGAGCAGGTCACGCGGTACCACTCATTGGGAGTGACCTCGGCCTGCGAGCGCACGCCGACCCTCCCGGCGGAGCCCCTCACCAGGCACGAGGGGTACCGGTGGTCGAGTTGCAGCTTGAACTGGGATCCCTCGCCGTAAAGGCCGCGCTGAAAGAGGTTGTCGCCGTCGTCGAGCGTGCCGCCCGATGAGGTCTCGTCCAGGCGGAAGACGGCGCCGTACTTGAAGTCCGAAGACTCGGGGGAGAGTGCCTGGCCGAATGCCGGCGTCAGGCCGAGCGCCGCTCGCGGATAATACGTCGCCGAGTCTCTGTAGGACGGGAACTGAATTGCCGAGGAGAGAGCCAAGCTCGGGCCGGGCACCGTCACCGCACGACCTCCGTCGACCTGTTCGATACTGATGTCCACGGTGCTGTCACCGCCGAGGTCGAACTCACCGGGCCCCTGTGCCGTCGTCCCGGGGGCAGCGCTGACGGTCAAGGTCAGGTTGCCGAAGGGGACGGCCTGCGCTGGAGTCAGTAGGACGCCGGAGGCCGCTGCGGCGAGGGAGACGAGACCAGCCGTGGCGACGCGAAGATTGCGGATCATGATGAGTTCCTTCTAGGTCGGCGTCTGGCTGTTGCGTGCCAAGCAAGACCGCGGGGCGAGTGATGTGCCGGGCTCCGCCCCTCGCGGCTAGTTCCCGGTGGTGAATGACCAGGTCGTCGGAGCGAGGGCGTTGCCCGCGGCATCGTGGATGCCGTTGGTGAGCGTGACGTTGAACTCTGTGCTACTCGGCAAGGTGACGTTCGGGTTCAACGTCGCCGTCTGCGTCGTCGAGTCGTAGGTGACCGCTCCGCCGAACCGCGAACCAGTCGACGTCTTCCGCAGGATCACCGTTGCGTCGCTTACACCTGTCACCTCTTCGCTGAAGGTTGCGGTGACATCGCCGGACCGCGGGGCGCCGACCGCATCCGCAGCCGGGGTCATGCTGGTCACCGTCGGGGCGGTGGTGTCGGCGCCACCACCGCCACCGCCACCGTCGCCGCCCTTGGTCATCTTCACGTAGTCGATCTCACCGGCGAAGTAGTCACAGGTCACGGTGAGGTTGTCGCACTCGTGCTTGCCGCCGAACGTCCAGGGCTTCTTGTTGTCGAGGTTGCCGGTGAAGCCGTTCTTGCGTCCCACCTGGACACCGTCGACATCCAACGTGACCGACGTCGACGTGCGGACGCACCGCACGTCATGCCACTGGTCGTCGTTCAAGAGGGTCGCACCGGAGGTGGCGGTCGCTATCCCTTCAGGCGTGCGGAACATGCAGGAGAGCTTGCCCCTGGGGATCTGGAACTTGACCTGTCCACCCACGGTGCGGGCTTGGCCCTTCTGCAGGATGTTGCCGAACTTCTCCTTCGTCTTGAACCGGAACTCGACCGTGAAGTCCCCGGTACCAGGGTCGAGGGAGCCGTCGGCTGCGTCCGGCACCGTGATCAGGTGGTCTAAACCGTAGGGCACGCCTTCACCGGGGGGATGGCGGTCCCAGTCGGCGTAGGCACCGTTCATCACTACGTGCGACCCGATGTCCCCGTCGTGGCCCATCCCGCTGGTATCGACCGCCTTCAGGGCGCCTGCCGGCTCGTTGAACTCCAGGTCCAGCACGTAGCCCGAACCCACGGCAGCCACCCCACTGGTTCCCGGAACCGCCATCACCATTGCCGCCGCGGCGGTGACCACGAAGGTGGCCAACTTCCTGCGCATCTGTCACTTCCCTATGGTTTCGTGGAGCTTCGTGCACGCCCTGCCCCGTCACCCGAAGCCTTCACGCACTCTAGGTGGACTAGGCCACCACTCACATACCCCAAAGGAGGGAAGTTGGCTCCCCCGTCCGCGGGGTTCTGACCCGTCTGCGGGTTCTGACCGACTAGGGCAGTCGAGGGTCGCGCCGCCGGGGCTCCACATTCTCGAACGGAAACAGCGCTGGTGACCCGTGCGGAATTCGACGGGGTTGCCCGGTCGGCGACCCGGACCTAGATCGACAGATGATCCCTCCGCGCCCAAAACGCCACATCGGTCCACCTGACTGTTCGCTGGGGTCGACGGGGACAGGTACGGTCGCCACCCAGACGCCCGTCATACCTCATCGCAGCGCCGGCCCTCTCTGTACAGACAGCGGGGGTATGAGCCCGGCGCAGGCCCACCAGTTCTCCATCAATGATGAGTCGACGTCGCCGCGGGGGCTCAGGCCAGGGGTCAGTTCAGCACGAACTGCGCGACTAGTCCGTGCCGCTACGGCGTACGAACGCGACGATGCGTTCGGCCAGCTCGACCCGGCAGACGATCAGATCGGGCAGGGAGACGTCCTCCTGGTTGTAGACCAGCGTGGAGCCGTCTACGCGGGAGCAGTAGAGCCCGGCCGCGCGCGCGACGGCGACCGGGGCAGCGTTGTCCCACTCGTACTGGCCGCCCGCGTGCACGTAGGCGTCGGTGATGTTGCGGGTCACCGAGATCACCTTGACCCCAGCACTGCCCATCGGCACCAGCTCGGCATCGAGCTCCTTGGCGAGTGCCTCGACGAACGCCGGTGGCCGGGTGCGGGACACCGCGATCCTCGGGCGATCGCTGCGGCTCGGAGCGACGTACGGCGGGTCGGCGGTGCTGAAGGTCTCCCCCAGCGCCGGCTGCGCGACCGCGCCGGCGACCAGGTCCCCGCGCGCCCAGAGGGCTACGTGGACGGCCCAGTCGTCGCGCGGCGGCTCGGAGAACTCCCGGGTGCCATCGAGCGGGTCCACGATCCAGACCCGGTCCGCGGAGAGTCGCTCCTTGTCGTCCTTCCCCTCCTCGGAGAGCACCGCGTCGTCTGGCCGGTGCTCGGCGAGCAGCTTCATCAGCAGGTCGTGCGCAGCCAGGTCGCCGGCGTCCTTTAACTCGCGCCCGGTGAGCCCCTCCTGCCGCACCTCGAGCAGCCGCTCCCCGGCCACCGTCGCGAGCCAGGCGGCGAGCACGTGGTCGTCTGCGTTGGCGGGAGGCAGGCCCGGGTCGAAGGTTCCGCTGGTGGCGCTCATGGCCTCGACCCTAGCGAGGCGGTTCCGCCTCCGCGGAACAGCGCCCCGCACACGACGCCGGGAGCCTGTGGCCTACCAACCCCACGACTCACGAAGTTGTAGTCCGAAGGTCCGGTCGACGGCGTCGATCTCAGGCGCAAGGGCACTTCGCACCGTGGCGACGTCGGCCGGGAGGGGGCGGACTGCCTGACGGTCGATGGTCCGGTAGAGGACGCGCTGGATAGCGGGCGAACGCTTGACCCTTCCCACGAGCTGCGCGCCGTCGTGCTCGCGCACCCAGTCGGCGCTGCGCCGGGCGGCGGACGCCAGACGGACCGAGCGCGCTCGGGCGGCCGGCAGCCGAGCGGCAAGGTCACTGGCCGCCAGCGGCAGCCGGTCGATGTCCAGGAAGTCCGTCACCCCGTCCAGGAACGCCTGCGGGTCCACCGCCAGTTCGTCGAACAGTGCGACGTGCACCAGCTCGCGCGGGAATAAGCGGAGGAAACGGTCGAGCCCGGTGGCGTACCGCCCGTGCTCGAGGAGCTCGGGACGGCTTCGCAGTGCTTCGCCGAAGGTCTCCGGCCCGATCCCGTGCTTGCGCATGTAGAGATAGGACGACCAGGCGCGCTCCACAGGATCGCGCAAGGAGACCATGACTCTGACGGGACCAAGGGTGTCGTGGATCCGGGCCGCCGCCTCCGGGTGGAACAGGTAGTCCTGGCAGACCTCGCCGACGACCTTCTCGTCGCCCGCATCGCGGAACTGGTGGGTGTACCACGACAGTCCGCGGTCGTAGTAGCGGTCGAAGAAGTACAGGTCCTTCGCCGGCGTCAGGTAGACGTCGGGGTGCTTGAGCAGCATCTCGTGCAGCCAGGACGATCCGGCCTTGTCCGGACCGACGTACAAGAAGTTGGGAAGTCGATTCACGAGAGGCCCCGTCCGAAACGGCGCGCCGCCGACAGCATGCGGCGCGGCTCGATGCCGGGGCCAGCCACCGCAAGGGCGAGCCACGCGTGCGGTGCCGCGGGGTAGCGGCACAGAGCGCGACCCGCGAGCCGCGCACCTCGGGTCCGCTCCCCGGCGGCCGCGCGCGCGTACGCGATCTGTCCCAGGATCCGGGCGTGCCCGCGTCGGTGGTCACGGATGTCGGTGTGCTTGTCGAGGAGGTACTCCAGCGCGGTCGCGGTGTTGAGGGACCGGTCCCGGAACCAAGAAGGGATGTCCTTGCGGATGTCGGCGAGGATCTCCTGGACCGCCCCGACCGAGCCCACCCGGCTCGCGCGCAGCAACCAGTCATAGTCCTCGCCGTAGCTGAACGGCAGCTCCTCGTCGTACAAACCTGCGGTGTCGAAGGCCGAACGGCGCATCATCAGCGTCGAGCTGTGCAGTTCCTTGACCCGGTTCTCCAGCAAGCGCTCGTGCGTGACGATCGCGTCCCGCGCCGGCCACTCGACGTCGCCGCGCTCGCCCATGAGCAGCCTGATCCCCGCGCCCACGGCCAGCAGCTCGGGATCGGCTAGAAGCCGCTGCACCTGGAGCCGGACCTTGGCTGGGTACCAGAGGTCGTCGTCGTCACAGCTCGCCACAAAAGCGCCGCTCGAGGCCAGGACGCCGGTGTTGCGGGCGCCGCAGAGCCCTCCGGTGCGCGTGTTGACCATGGACACGATCTCGCGGTCCTCGGTCGACAGGAGCGCGACCGCCGGGTCGATCTCCTCGCGATCATGGACCACGATGATCTCCATGGGGCCGGTGTAGTCCTGGCTGGTGATGGTGGCCAGGGTCTCCAGCAGCAGGGCCGGCCGGCCGTGGGTGGGGATGACCACGGTCACCAGCGGTGCGGACTCGGACGCCGACCGTGCGGTGTCGGCTCCAGATTCGGTCACGAGTTGCTCCTTGTTTCGTATCGATCGGTGGGGAAGGGCGCGGCGACGGAGCCGACGGTCGCGGGGTAGCCGTACGCCTTGAGCAGGGGCAGCGTGAGCGCGGTGACCACGGCTCGGTCAGTCGAACGCATCTGGGTGGTCCACCGGTCGTCCCGGCGCAGCTCGACGGTCCCGGAGCGGAACCTCCCTGGGTTGCCCGACAGGCCGTGGCTGGGCCCGATCGCCAGCCGGCCCGCATCGACTACCGGAAGATCGGCTGGGGACAGCGGGACACCGAGGGTGCCGGTCGCTGTCACCAGGGTGCCGACCGGATCGGCCACGAAGTCCTCGTAGCGCAGCCGTGCTGATCGGATGCCGCCCCACGCCGCGATCACCTTGATCTCCAGCTGCAACGCGCTCCATTGAGCCGCCGACCGGTGGGCAGGAATCCGCCACATCTGATCGGCACCGGAGGTGGCGTGGGGTCGCTCGACGTGGCGTTGCCAGGACCAGGCGACGGCGCGCGGATCGCGGACGACGTTGAGCATCCGCAGATCGATGCCGGGCGCGCCTGCCAGAGCCAGTCCCAAGGCGGGACCCTTGGAGGCATCGACGACCACTGAGGAGCTCGTGACCTCGGCCACGGCTCGGTAGATGCGGGCGTACTCCGCTCGCAGCTCGGTCAGCGCCTCGGACGGGGCGCGTCGCGCCACCAGCCCCGGCAGGTGGCGCTGGCGAGAGGCGGCGCGCTGCAGGCTAGTCAGCCGGTCGAGCACATCCTGCCGCCAACCGCCGAACGCGACCTCACCGACCTCCGTCCACAGGGGGCACGTCGAGAAGGGCAATCCGCATCCGCAGAGCTCGTCGGAGGGCGCGACGGAGCGGGCGAGGTCGACGAGCTCGCCGACGTTGACCCATCCCGCTGCGGTGCCGAGCATCCGCTCGACCAGCGTAGACCCGGAGCGTCCGAAGCCGCCCAGGAACACGACGGTGAGACGTGACATGACTTCCCCTCATCCCCCAATAGCGCCCAGTGCCGGCACCATGACACAAGATTCGCCCGCGCGCCTCGGGAATCCGGCGCAACCGACACCCGCGTCCCCTATTCGGGGTAGTCACCGGCCGGTGGCCGGCACGCGCTGTGCTCAGAGAGGAGCCCGCAGCAGCCGCGCCAGACGCTGCGGCCGGACGGCGATCAGGTGATCGAGCTCAACTGCGAGCCGGGCCCGAGCGGCGTCTCGGGCCTCGCTCGTCACGACCGCTCTGCCCAGGGCCGAAGCCGGCAAGAGGGCCGCGTCCAGCTCGTCGTGGAAGGACTCGAGCGACGAGATGACACGAACAGCGCCCGAGTCTGCGACGGCAGCGGCGAAGCGCTGCTGATGACCGTCCACGTGCTCCCCCAGGCGGGGGTCGCGGGGGACGCACAGCGGCACATGACCGGCTTCCCTGGCATCCATGATGGTGCCAGGGCCGCCATGACACACGACCGCCGACGCCTCCCCGAGCAGCGCGACGAGACGGTCATGGGCGAGGAATTCGTGCCCCTCGGCCACCACCGGGGGTGCGGTCGCCCCGTGCTGGACCACGAAGCGCACGTCGGGACGGCGTGCGGCCGCGGCGTCGACCCATTGCACCATCCGGTCGAAGGGATGGTGGTCGGTGCCAGCCAGCGCCACCACGACCGGCCTCACAGGAGTGGGCCCACGAGGTGTGCGTCGGGATAGAAGTCGAGCTGACTCTGCCACTGGACGATCCGGCGGGTCGTGAAGGGTCCACACAGACGCCCGGTCATTGTGGGTGTGTCGACACGGTCGTAGACCTCGATGAACACCGTGGGGATCCCCATCGTCCAGGCGGCCACGAAGAATGGCACAGCCACTCCTGCGCCGGCGCTCACGACGAGCGAAGGACGCTCTTGACGCAGCACCGTCGCAGCGAGCCGTGCGTTGCGCATCAAGTTGGGCACGTTGCGGGTCGTGGGTGAGTGCGAGTGGAGCACTCGCTCTCCCGCTAGCCGGTCCACGACGTCCGGCGTCGGTGGGCAGACCCAGAGCCGATCCTTGCCTTCCCACCACGTGCGCAGCGCCAAAAGGTGCGCCAAGTGACCGCCCTGCGTGCTCACCAGAAGCACAGGGCCTGTCCCCTGCGGGCTGCCGGTCGCATGAGGGACGGGTTGTCCCTCATGGCTTGTCTGGAACACGGTCGTCATGGTGGCGCGATCTTAACCAAGGAGCTGCGCCACGGGCTGACCGGGCTGAGCGATCCCACATCTTGGGGACGAAGTGCCTTCGAAAGTGCGTGGCCCGGAGGGTCCGTCGGCTGCCGCTCCGAGCGCTGCGTGATGAGGTCCGAAGGTGTACACACGCATCCTCGAACCGGCCCTCCGCCCACCGTTCGTCCCCTGATTTGGTGACGCTTGCACCTCGCCGGTGCCGTTGAGCCCGACGACGTCTACGGTCGCCCCATGGCGATCGCTCGTCGCGACCTGCTAGGGATCAGTGCAGCCGTCGCGGTCTCAATAGTGGCGACATCCTGCCGTGACGTGCGACCCATCGTCCCGGATGCGACCTCGCCGGCGCCACTTCCTTTCCCCTCCGTAGCGCCCGGGCCACACGGACCGTGCAACATCTCCATGCAACCGGCGCCGGGACATCTCTACTACGGGGCGTCGCTCCCCTACAACCGGTCGTTGCCGGGATGGGAGGAGCAGCTCGGCCTGCCCTTGGCACTCCACCGGTCGTACTTCGCACACGACCGCAACGAGACGGCTCAGCTC
>Ga0136631_10000458_pt1 | contig 12600 bp, 10 predicted proteins | sample AntDrymUQ6012206_2_FD_104655 | JGI IMG/M metagenome (GOLD analysis project Ga0136631, IMG submission 104655) | Polar desert sand microbial communities from Dry Valleys, Antarctica - metaG UQ601 (22.06) | ecosystem: Environmental > Terrestrial > Soil > Desert | place: Antarctica: Dry Valley... | reverse complement strand
TCGGCGAGGAAGGCGTGCAGCTCCTCGGCGGGCGGGGCGTCCTCTTCGGTGACCACGCACGCCAGCGGTCGCTCGCTCCAGCGCTCATCGGGCTTGGCGATCACCGCGGCCTCACGGACCCCCGGGTGCGCCATCAGCTCGTTCTCGAGCTCGACCGACGAAATCCACTCACCGCCCGACTTGATGACGTCCTTTGAGCGATCCGAGATGCGGATGTAGCCGCGGTCGTCGATGCAGGCGACATCGCCCGTCCGCAGCCAGTCGCCGTCGAACTTCTCGGCGCTGTCGGGATCGTTGTAGTACTGCTTGACGACCCACGGGCCGCGCACCTGGAGCTCGCCGGTCGACTCGCCGTCCCACGGCTGAACCGTCCCGTCCTCGGCGACGATCCGCGCTTCGACGAACGGTGCGATCTGACCGGCTGTCGCGCGGAAGGCCCAGGCCTCGTCGCCGACCAGGTCGAGCGGCGAATGGGCGACCGAGCCGAGCGGACTCATCTCGGTCATCCCCCAGGCCTGGACGATCTTCACCCCGTGGCGCTCCTCGAACCCTTTCATCAGCGAAAGGGGGACCGCCGAGCCTCCGCAGGGCACGAGCCGCAGGCTCGACATGTCGGGCTTGTGCTCATCGGCGTAGCGCAGCAGGTCGAGCCAGATCGTCGGTACCGCGCCGGCGATCGTCGGCTTCTCTTCCTCGATCAGCTTCGCGAGCGGCTCCGCCTGCAGGAACGGGCCGGGCATGATCATGTCGGCGCCGGTCATCGCGCAGCAGTAGGGCAGCCCCCACGCGTTGGCGTGGAACATCGGCACGACCGGCAGCACACGGTCGGCGCGGCAGATACCGAAGACATCGGTCGCGCACTCGGCGAGGGTGTGCGTCACCGTCGAGCGGTGTGAGTAGAGGACACCGCGCGGGTTGCCGGTCGTACCGCTCGTGTAGCAGAGAGCCGCGGCCGCGCGCTCGTCGAGCTCGGGGTAGTCGTAGGGCTCGCTCGACGCCTCGGCGATCAGATCCTCGTACCGCAGGACGTTCGGGAGCGATCCGGTATCGCCGCCGCCGATCACGATGTAGTGGCGCACGCCCTCGAAGCTGTCCGCGGCCTTCTCGATCAGGGGTACGAGCGAGTCGTCGACGAAAATGATCTGGTCCTCGGCGTGGTTGACGATGTAGGTCAGCTGGTCCGGGAACAGGCGCAGGTTGAGGGTGTGTAGAACGGCGCCCATGCAAGGCAGGGCCATGTAGATCTCGAGGTGCTGCTGGGAGTTCCAGCAGAAGGTCGCGATCCGGTCGCCCTGCTTGACGCCGAGGCCGCCGAGCGCGTGACACAGACGATCGACGCGAGCGCCGACCTCCGCGTAGGTGGTGCGGGTCTTGCCGTCCTTGGTCAGCGTCACGACCTCCGAATCGCCGTTGATCGTGCGCATCCGATCGAGGATCGGCCGCAGCGTCAGCTGGAAGTCGTCCTGCATGAGGCCCTCGAGCATCTCTCTCCTCCTAAGTCGCGGAATGGCAGATGCTCGCACGTTGCGTTCAACAGGGGCTCAGCCACCTGCGTGGGGTGGGGTCGCTGACCGGGCTGCTCGAGAAGGCGGCCTAGAGTGGCCGCCATGAGCATCACCATTTGCAATCGATGACCAGCGCTGCCGACAGCCACGACCTGATCCGCGTTCAGGGCGCGCGCGTGAACAATCTCAAGGACATCAGCGTCGAGCTCCCTAAGCGGCGGCTGACCGTGTTCACGGGGATTTCCGGATCTGGCAAGAGCTCGCTCGTGTTCGACACCGTCGCCGCCGAGTCGCAGCGGCTGATCAACGAGACTTACAGCGTGTTTTTGCAGGGCTTAATGCCGACGCTGGCGCGCCCTGAGGTCGACATGCTCGACGGCCTGACGACCGCGATCATCGTCGACCAGGAGCGGATGGGCTCCAATCCCCGCTCCACCGTCGGCACCGCGACCGATGCCAACGCGATGCTGCGAATCCTGTTCAGCCGGCTCGGCAACCCTCAGATCGGCCCTCCCAACGCGTACTCGTTCAACGTCCCCTCGGTAAAGGCGAGCGGAGGGATAACGATCGAGCGCGGCGGCAAGACGAAGACCGAAAAGGCGACCTTCAATCGCCTCGGCGGCATGTGTCCGCACTGCGAGGGTATGGGTTCGGTCAGCGACTTCGACCTCTCCGCCCTCTACGACGACTCGAAGTCGCTCAACGAGGGTGCGCTCACGATTCCCGGCTACAGCATGGAGGGCTGGTACGGCCGGATCTACCGCGGCTGTGGCTACTTCGACCCGGACAAGCCGATCAAGAAGTTCAACAAGCGGGAGCTCCACGACCTGCTCTACCGGGAGCCGACCAAGGTCAAGGTCGAGGGGATCAACCTGACCTACGCGGGCCTGATCCCGCAAATCCAGAAGTCGTTCCTATCCAAGGACGTCGACGCCATGCAGCCGCACATTCGCGCCTTCGTCGAGCGGGCGGTGACGTTCACCACCTGCCCGGAGTGCGCCGGCACCCGTCTCGCCAAGGAGGCCCTGTCGTCGAGGATCGGGGGGAAGAACATCGCCGAGGTCTGCGCGATGCAGATCAGCGACCTGGCCGACTGGATCCGCAGCCTCGACGAGCCGTCGGTGGCGCCGCTGCTAGCGGGGCTGCAACACCTGCTCGACTCGTTCGCCGAGATCGGCCTGGGCTACCTGTCGCTCGATCGGCCGTCGGGCACGCTGTCCGGAGGAGAGGCGCAGCGGACGAAGATGATCCGCCACCTCGGGTCCTCGCTGACCGACGTCACCTACGTCTTCGACGAGCCGACGATCGGCCTCCACCCGCATGACATCGAGCGGATGAACGAGCTGCTGCTGCAGCTGCGCGACAAGGGCAATACGGTGCTCGTGGTCGAGCACAAGCCCGAGACGATCGCGATCGCCGACCACGTCGTAGACCTCGGCCCGGGCGCCGGCACCGCGGGCGGGACCGTCTGCTTCGAGGGCACCGTCGAGGGGCTGCGCGCGAGCGACACGACCACCGGTCGCCACCTGGAGGACCGGGCGAGGCTCAAGGAAACGGTGCGCAGCTCACCGGAGGCGATGGAGATCCGCGGTGCCTCGACGCACAACCTCCAGGATGTCGACGTCGACATCCCGCTCGGGGTCCTCTGCGTGGTCACGGGCGTCGCCGGCTCCGGGAAGAGCTCGCTGATCAACGGCTCGGTCGCCGAGCGCGACGGCGTCGTCGTAATCGACCAAGCTGCGATCCGGGGCTCGCGCCGGAGCAATCCGGCGACGTACACCAAGCTGCTCGACCCGATCCGCAAGGCCTTCGCGAAAGCCAACGACGTGAAGGCGGCCCTGTTCAGCGCCAACTCCGAGGGCGCTTGTCCCGACTGCAACGGTGCCGGCGTCATCTACACCGAGCTCGGCGTGATGGCCACCGTGGAATCCACCTGTGAGGCCTGTGGGGGGAAGCGCTTCCAGGCCTCGGTGCTCGAGCACACCCTCGGCGGCCTCAACATCGCCGAGGTGCTCGCGATGCCGGTGGCCGAGGCCGAGGAGTTCTTCGCGGACGGGCAGGCGAGCACGCCGGCCGCGCACAAGGTCCTGACCCGGCTCGCGGACGTCGGGCTCGGCTACCTCAGCCTCGGCCAGCCGCTGACGACACTGTCAGGCGGCGAGCGGCAGCGGCTGAAGCTCGCCACCCAGATGGCCGAGAAGGGCGGAGTCTACGTCCTCGACGAGCCGACCACCGGTCTCCACCTGGCCGACGTCCAGCAGCTGCTCAGCCTGCTCGATCGGTTGGTCGACTCCGGCAAGTCGGTGATCGTCATCGAGCACCACCAGGCGGTCATGGCGCACGCCGACTGGATCATCGACCTCGGCCCGGGCGCCGGCCACGACGGCGGCCGGATCGTCTTCGAGGGCGCACCCGCCGACCTCGTCGCCGCCGGCTCCACCCTTACCGCCGAGCACCTAGCCGCCTACGTCGGCGCCTGACCGAGGACCTCGCGGCGCCCCCACCCGACCGGCCCGGCGACGATCACGTGGCTCGTCAACCGCCGGCCGAGCACCTCCTGCACCGCGCGCGAGGCCTCGATCAGCGCATCGAGATCGACGCCGGTCTCGATGCCCATCTCGTGCAGCATGCTGATCAGGTCCTCAGTCGCGATGTTCCCGGTCGACCCCGGCGGGACCGGGCAGCCACCGAGCTCGCCGAAGCTCGATTCGAAGCTCCTCACCCCTGTCTCGAGCGCGGCGAGCACGTTCGCCAGCCCCTGCCCGCGCGTGTTGTGGAAGTGCGCCGTCAGCTCGAGGCCGGACAGCTCGCCGAAGGCCTGCCCGAAAAACTCGCGCACCTGGCGGGGGTTCGCCATCCCGGTCGTGTCGCCGAAGCCGAGCTCGTCGATCCCGGCCGCGGCGAGCCGCCCGCCGATCTCGAACACTTTGGCCGGCTCGACCGGCCCCTCGTACGGGCAGCCGAACGAAGTCGCGATCACGGCGCTGCAGCGCAGCCCCTCGTTCTTGATCACCGGCACCATCCGCTCGAGCGCCTCGAGCGACTCCTCGATCGACCGGTTGACGTTCTTCCTGTTGTGGGTCTCCGAGGCGCTCAGGAAGATGGCGACCTCGTGGAAGCGGTTCTTGTGCTCGAGCGCGGTCTGGAGGCCGCGCTCGTTCGGAACCAGCACGCTCAGCGCGACGTCAACGGGAACATCGATCCCATCGAGTACCGCGATCGCGTCGTCGAGCTGGGGGATTACGTCGGGCCGGACGAAGCTCGCGACCTCGATGTGCGCCAACCCGGTCCGCGCGAGCCGGTCGATCAGCCGGATCTTGTCCTCGGTCGCGATCCGCTCCGGCTCGTTCTGAAAGCCGTCACGGGGGCCGACCTCGCGGACGCGAACCCGCTCGGGATAGTCGCTCAACTGTCGAAGACGAGCACGCACGGCAGGGCGGTGGCTTCCATGGCCGGGAGACTAGTCGCCAACTCCCCGCCTGAGAAGCCGCTCCCCCTTCCGGAGGGTCGAAGCTACCCCGGCAGGGTTACTGCTGGTCGTCCGTCGGCGCGACGGCCAGCAGGATCCGCAGGATGCCGCCGATACCCGCCATCACCGAGGCCGCGGTCAGTCCGCCGCCGATCGCGAGGACGGCGGCGATCCCGCGATTGGCCTCCTGAAGCTCCTGGAGCAGCGGCATCGCGATCGACGTCGTGAGGATGAAAACCGCTCCGACCGCCGAGAGCAGCAGGACCGCGAACGCCCCGGCGAACAGCAGGGTCGACAGCGTCGTCAGACCAGCACGAGTCTCGGCCGGGACCGGTCGCAGATTCATCGGGACCCCGCGACCGCGCCGACGAAGCGCGTCAGCTCGCCGATCACCTCGTCCTGGTTGATCTCGTTGAGCATCTCGTGCCGGCCTTCCTCGTAGACGCGAACCGCTGCGTTGCCGCCCCCCAGCCGCTCGATCTCCGGCCGAGTCAGCTCGCACGGCGCGAGCGCATCGTCGGTGCCGTGGATCCAGAGCAGCGGCAGGTCGCCGAAAGGCGGACCGTCGACGATCGTATTGATCGACGCGAAGAGCGCCTCGAGCGTCGTGCGCTTGAACGGTCCGCTGTAGACGAGCGGATCGGCGGCGTAGGCGCGACCGACCTCGGGATCGCGCGAGAGGACCGCGGGATCGATCGGGATGTCTGGCAGCGGGTCGACCGCGAGCGCCGTCTCGATGTCGGGGTTGCCGCCGATCGGCGGGCTCGAGAGGACGACCGCGGCGAGCTCGTCGCGGTGCAGCTGAACGAAGCGCGCGACGACCAAGCCGCCCATCGAGTGTCCGAGCAGAACGATCGGCAGCCCGGGGTGCTCCTCGCGCGCGCGATCGGCGAGCAGGTGCAGATCGGCGACCAGGTCGTCGACGTCATCGACGAGCGCCGGCTCGCCCTCCGACTGCCCGTGCCCCATGTGGTCGGGGGCGTAGACGGCGGCTCCGGCCTCGGCCAGCGCTCGGCCGACGTGGTCATAGCGGCCGGAGTGCTCGCTGACACCGTGGGCCAGCAGGACGACGTGGCTTGGATCGGCGGCGCTCCATTCGCGCACGAAGATCTGACCGTGCCCGCCGGCGTAGGTGGACTCGCCCGTCCTCATATCGGTGGTGCTCATGGCTCTCCGTTCGCCGTCGGAGGACGGCCTAACTTGGTGTTGCCGCGCTCGGGCCTCGCTCGAGGCGATCGACTCCCTCGGCCTGCCTCATCCACGGCTGTGCCGAGCAACCCCAGATCTCGAGCTGGGGGGCGAGCCACGAGGTGTCCTCGAGCGTCCCCGCCTTGATGAACACGAGGTCCGGAAACTCGGGCAGCGTGACCGCAATCGGCGAGCCACAATTGGAGCAGAAGCGCCGGGTCGCGGGCGTTCCGCGATCCTCGCCGATCGTCTCGAAGGACGAGAGCGAGTCCCCGGTGACGCTGAACGCAGGGACCGGGACGCCCAGGTTGAAGGTGCCGACCGAACCCGATGCACGCTGGCAGTCCTTGCAATGGCAGAACACCTGCATCGCCGGCTCGCCCTCGGCCTCGTAGGTGACCTGCCCGCAGAGACAGTGCCCCTTGATCTCAGCAGCCATACGGCATCTCCCTTCCTAGCCAGCCCTTGTAAGACCCCTCGCTGTCGGAACATACTCGCTCACGATCGGGTAGCACGGCCGACGCGCTAACCTCGCGGCCCCGAGGCGAGGAGTCCGATGAGCGTTCAGGAACTGCTTGACACGGCCGTCGAAGGCGGCGCGATTCCGGGCCTCGTGGCGGTCACCGCCACGCCCGAAGGCGTGGGCGAGATCGCCGCCGCAGGGCTCCCCGATGACACGATCTTCCGCTACGCGTCGATGACCAAGCTGATCACGACCGTGGCGGTCATGCAGCTCGTCGAACGGGGCGAGCTGGCGCTCGAGCAGGAGGTCGCGTCGGTGCTGCCCGAGTTCGCCGACCTCCAGGTGCTCGACCCCTTCGAGGGGGACGAGCCGGTCCTGCGAGCCCCGGCGAACGCGGCGACGGTCGGTCAGCTGCTCAGCCACACGGCGGGCTGCAGCTACTTCTTCAGTAACGAGCGGCTCCACCGCTACAACGAGATCACCGGCGGGCCGCACATCCTCACCGGCTTGCGGGCAAGCGTGATGGCACCTCTGATCGCCGATCCGGGGACGATTTGGGAGTACGGCTGCAACACCGACTGGGCCGGCTTCCTGGTCGAAGCGGTGTCGCATGATGACCTCCAGACCTATCTGATGGCCAACGTCTTCGGCCCCCTCGGCCTCGATTCCATGACCTTCCTGCCGAGCGACGAGGACCGCGCGCGGATGATTCCGATTCATCACCGCCAGCCCGACGGTACGGCCGTGCCGGGCGACCTGGAACTGCCCTCGCCACCCGAGTTCCTGCCCGGCGGCCACGGCCTGCACGGCACGGCGGCCGACTACGGCCGCTTCATGGCTGCGCTGCTCGCGGGCGGCGACGACGTGCTCGAGCCCACGACCGTCGACCTGATGTTCACCAACGCACTCGGCGACATCGAGCTGCCGGAGCTGATCCGCTCGGCCGATCCCGTCTTCAGCAATGACATCCCGTCGCCGCCCTTCCCCCAGGGTTGGGGGCTCGGCGTCCACCTGACGCTCGTCGACCTGCCCGGCATGCGCAGAGCCGGGACGGGTGACTGGGCGGGGTTGTTCAACAGCTACTACTGGATCGACCGGGCGAGCGGGGTGGCGGGGGCGATCTTCACCCAGCTGCTGCCGTTCTTCGACCAGCGCGTGGTCGAGGCCGCGATCGGCTTCGAGCAGGCGGTCTACGCGGAGGTCGGGGCGCCCGCCGGTTAGGCGACAGCAGGCCTAACGGCACGCGTTCCTCGTGCTCGACGAGATCGACCTGCTCGACCTGCTGCCGGCCGACGCTCAGGCGCTCCCCGCCTGAGCCGCACAGGTAGGTTTCGAGCCGACGCATGCAGCTGGAGGGGATCCACCACATCACGGCGATCACCGGCGACGCGCCGGCCAACGTCGACTTCTACGTGGGGGCTCTCGGGCTGCGGATGGTCAAGAAGACGGTCAACCAGGACGACCCGACCGTCTACCACCTCTTCTACGCCGATGAACGCGGGTCGCCCGGCGCGGACCTGACCTTCTTCGAGTACCCGAGCGCGCGCCCTGGGCGCGCGGGCGACGGAATGGTCCACCGAATCGTGTCGCGCGTTGGATCCACCGCGGCGCTCGATTTCTGGGAGGCACGTCTGGAGGGCAGCGAACGCAGCGAGGTGAGCCTGCGGTTCAGCGACCCGGAGGGCCTCGACCACGAGTTGGTGGTTTCGGCGAGCCCCGACCCTCCGTTGATCGCCAAGGCTCCCGACATCCCGGAACAGTTCGCGCTCCAGGGCTTCGAGGGCGTGCGCGCGTTCGCCTCGAACCCCTCGAACAGTCGACCGTTGCTCGCGGACACCCTCGGATTCGAAGGCGATCAGCTGCGTGGTGACCTCCGCGGTGGCCACTACTCCTACGACGCGCCGCCCGCGGTCGACCCGATCCCCGGCGCCGGCACGGTCCACCACGTCGCCTTTGCCTCCTACATCGACGACCTGGACGCGTGGCAGCAGCGAGTCGCGGCCGCGGGCGCGCAGGTGACCCCGGTCATCGACCGGTTCTACTTCCGCTCGATCTACTTCCGCGAGCCGAGCGGCGTCCTGTTCGAGATCGCCACCATGGGGCCGGGCTTCGGCGCCGACGAGGATCCCGAGCACCTGGGTGAGCGGCTGTCCTTGCCGCCGAAGTTCGAGTCCCGCCGCGAGGAGCTCGAGCGGACACTCACGCCGTTGCCGAATCGGCGATGATGCCGGCGATGGCGAGCCGGCAGATAGTGGCGGGGCGAACCTGCGTCGTGACCGGGGCGGGCTCGGGCATCGGTCGCGCGCTGGCCCAGCGTCTCGCGGGCCAGGACTGCCCGGTTGCGATCTGCGACTGGGATGAGGACGGGCTGCGCGACACCGAGGCGACGATCGCCGGCCCGGTGCTCGCCAAGAAGCTCGACGTCCGCGACCGCGGCGCGCAGATGGCGTTCGCGAGCGAGGTCGCCGAATGGGCCCCGGCACCGTTCGGCATGGTCGTGTGCAACGCCGGGGTGACCGTCTCACAGCTCGCCGCCGAGGCGGCCCCGGAGGACGATGAGTGGGTTATGGACGTCAACTTCTGGGGAGTGATCCACGGCACGCGCGCCTTCCTCCCGATCCTGCTCGAGCAGGGCAGCGGAGCGATCGTCAACATCTCGAGCGTCTTCGGCCTGATCGGCTTCCCGTCGCAGAGCGCCTACTGCGCCTCCAAACACGCGGTTCGCGGCTACACCGAATCGCTTCGTCATGAGCTGCGGAGCTCCGGGGTCACCGCCGTCGCGGTCCACCCGGGCGGGATCCAGACCAACATCGTGCGCCATTCGCGGTTTCACAAGGACGACCAGGGCAACACAGATCGAACGGTGCTGGAGCGCGAGTTCGACAACATCGCGCGGACTTCCCCCGCGAAAGCCGCCCAGACGATCCAGGACGGAGTGGAGAAGGGCAAGGGCAGGATCCTGATCGGCCCGGACGCGGCGATGCTGGCGGGGCTGCTCAGGATGGCGCCGGTCAGCTACTACAGCGTCATGAAACGGCTCGAGCCGCTCGTTCGACGGAGCTAGCGCCGCCGCGGCGAGCGACCGGGCTCTAGGCGATCTCCGCGAGGCCGTCCTTGATCGCGAGGTTGCCGGAGTCGGTGCTGGTCTCGAACGCGAGCCGACCGTCGTCGGCGCGCCAGAGCGTGGTCGCGATCTGCTCGTGGGGCTGGACGATCCCCGCGAAGCGCACGGCGAGCCGTCGTAGGCGGGTCGGATCGTCGGCGCAGCTGTTCTCGATCACGGCTCGCGAGCAGAACGCCATCGTGCACAGCCCGTGGACGATGATTCCCGGCAGGCCGACCGACTTTGCGAAAGCGTCGTCGGTGTGGATCGGCATCGGGTCTCCGGATGCGGCCGCGTAGCGATGAGTCTGATCACTGTCGAACCGCTGCTCGACGAAGGCGAGCGGGTCCTCGGTGTGCTCGACGCTGTGGCCGGGCGCCACTTCTCCGACCGATTCGGCCAGCTCTGCCCCGCGGAAGAAAGCCGTCATGTACTGCTCGACGGCGAGGTCTCCCCCCGACGCGCGCGTCTCGACCTTGACGATCGCTGTCGCACCGGAGCTGCGTGCGTGCGCTCCAACCATCGCCGAGCGCGTCTCGAGCACTTCGCCGGGGACGATCGGGCGGCGGTAGAAGAAGTCCTGCTCGCCGTGGACGACGGTCATCAGGATCTCGGGCGGAACGACCGCGCCGACCGCGGTGGCGAACGACTGGAAGGCGGGCACGACCGCGAACACCGGCGGGGCGAGGTCACCCGAGCGGTGCGCCGGGAAGTCGTCGTTGGTCGCTTCCGCGTAGGCGACGATTCGCTCGCGTTCGACCTCGAAGGCACTCGTCTCCCCCCACTCTCCAATCCTGTCGAGCGACCAGCTCGGCGCGGTGGCCGCCATTACAGCCCCATCCCTCGGCCGATCAGCTCCTTCATGATCTCGGTGGTCCCGCCGTAAATGCGCGTGATCCGCGCATCGACCCACGCGCGCGAGATCGCGTACTCGGTCGTGTAGCCATAGCCGCCGTGCAACTGCAGGCAGCGGTCGGCGACCCTGCCGAGCATCTCGGTCGTCCACCACTTCGCCATCGCCGCCTGCTCGATCGAGAGCTCACCCTCGACGTGGGCAGCTATGCACTGGTCGACGAACGTGCGAACGATCGTCAACTCGGTCTTCATCTCGGCCATCGCGAAGCGCGAGTTCTGGAAGCTGCCGATCGGCCGCCCGAAGGCGGTCCGCTCCTTGACGTACTCGAGCGTCGTGTCGAACGCCGCCTCCGCCCCGGCCATCGCCGCGACGGCGATGATCATCCGCTCCGGGACGAGCTTGTCCATCAGCTGGAAGAAGCCTGTCCCCTCCTCCCCGAGCAGGTTCTCGGCCGGCACCTCGACATCGTCGAAGAACAGCTCGGAGGTGTCTGACGCGTGCTGACCGATCTTCTCGATCTGCTTGCCACGGGAGAACCCGGGCGAGTCCGCGTCGACGACGATCAGCGACATCCCGGCGTGAGCCGCATCCGGATCGGTCTTGGCGACGACGATCACGTGGTCGCAGTTGATGCCGTTGGTGATGAACGTCTTGGAGCCGTTGACGATGTAAGAGCCGCCCTCGCGCCGTGCGCGGGTCTTCACGCCGTTGAGGTCGGAGCCGGTTCCGGGCTCGGTCATCGCGATCGCCCAGATCGCCTCGCCTTTCGCGATCGGCGGCAGCCAGCGGGCCTTCTGCTCGTCGGTCCCGGCGCTCATCACGTAGGGCACGCAGAGGTCGGTCGTCAGCGACGGGTTGGAGAACGCCGCACCCATGTGCGAGCGAACGGCCTCCTCGGTGAGCACGACGTTGAAGCGCCAGTCGTCGATCCCGGGGCCGCCGTACTGCTCGGGGATCGCCATCCCCATGAACCCGTACTCGGCCGCCTTGACCGAGAGCTCGCGCGAGACTAGCCCGGCCGAATCCCATTCGTCGAAGTGCGGGGCAATCTGATCGGCGATGAACCGCCGGAAGCTCTCGCGGTAGTCCTCGTGCTCGGGCTCGAAGATGGCGCGCTTGGGGGCGGTCGCGGTGCTCATCGGCTGGCGTTGTCCTCTCGGGTCGAACGGTCGGGCCAGAGCAAGATACCGAACAGTTGCTTGGGAACGACCTGACGTGGGAGGCTATGGCGATGGAGCGCGACCCCGAGTTGCCTGGCCCGTTCCCGGTCGGGCGTTACGCCGGCGAACTGCGTGATTTCATGCGCGCCCGCGCTCGGGTGCTCGTGCTCGGCGAGGTGACCGGTTTCAAGCGTTCACGAGTCAGCTGCTACTTCGAGCTCCGCGACAGGGACGGGGCGATCCCCTGCTCGATCTGGAACTCCGACCTCGACCGACTCGGGATCGACGAGCGGCTGCTGCGCGACGGCGCTGAGGTCGTCGCCGGCGGTGGCCCCGACTACTACCCCGGCAGCGCGACGGCGACACCGTCGTTCAGCTTCCGCGCGACCCATCTGCGGCTGGCCGGTGAGGGCGATCTGCTCGCGCAGCTGGCCCGCCTACGGGCGACGCTCGAGAGCGAGGGACTTTTCAAGCCACAGCGGCGGCTCGCCCGACCGCTGATTCCGAAGACGATCGGCGTCGTCACGGCCCGCGGCAGCGCAGCCTGCGCCGATCTGCTCGCAGGTCTCGAGCGGCGCGGCTGGCGCGGGACGATCGTCTGGGCCGACGCTCCCGTCCAAGACCGGCGCGCCGCCCCCGCCATCGCGGAGGCGCTGCGCGGGCTCGCGGCGCTACCCCGGGTCGAGGTGGCGGTCGTCTGCCGCGGCGGCGGCAGCCTGTTCGACCTCTGGGCGTTCTGCGACGAGGGACTGTGCCGGACCGTCGCGCTGCTGCGCCTGCCGGTGATCAGCGCCGTCGGCCACGAATCCGACCACACGCTGCTCGACGACGTGTCGGCGCTCGCGTGCTCGACTCC
>Ga0136631_10000457_pt1 | contig 12603 bp, 7 predicted proteins | sample AntDrymUQ6012206_2_FD_104655 | JGI IMG/M metagenome (GOLD analysis project Ga0136631, IMG submission 104655) | Polar desert sand microbial communities from Dry Valleys, Antarctica - metaG UQ601 (22.06) | ecosystem: Environmental > Terrestrial > Soil > Desert | place: Antarctica: Dry Valley... | reverse complement strand
GAACGACGAGCATCACCGTGTACGAGGCGACCAGCGCGATGCCCGCGCCAGCGATCCCAAGGGGCGTCACCAGCAACACGAGCACGGCGACGTTCACCACAACTCCCGCGAGCGCCGCAGGGAAGTTTCGCGTCGTCACCCCCGCCCGGCCGCCGATCGTGACGAGCACGAGAAACAGGCCGTACATGGCCCAACCCAGAGCGACCCAGGGCAGCGCTTCGTGCGCCTCGAAGTACTCCGGTGCCGCGAGCAGGCGCACGACCCAGCGGCCGAGCAGCGTCAGTGCCGCGACGACCAAACCCGTGACGACGACGTACCACGTCGTCACCGCGGCGTAGAAGCGCCGTGCGCGTTCGTCGTCGGTGATCGAATAGGCCAGCGGCGGCCAGGCGAGCTGAAAGCCGCGCACCGCGAGGATCACCGCCGTCGCAAGCTTCACCGACAGCGCGAACAGGCCGGCGGCGGCCGCGCTCTGGGTGCGCAGCAGGTACGCGCGGTCGATGACGTTCAGCGCGAAGACCGTGGCATCGGCGGGAACCGTCGGCACGCCGAAGCGCAGCAGCGGTCCAAGCGGGGCGATCAGCCCACCTGACGGGAATCCGATGCGATCGCGGAGCGTCCACCAGAGGCCGAGCAGGACGACCGCCGAGCCGATGTAGTTGCCGGCCAGGTATCCCCGCGCGCCCTGGTCGAGGACCACGACGAGCGTCACCGTCAGGCCAACCGTCAGCAGCACGTTTGCCAACGACGCCACCAGATACGCACGCCGCCGCTCGTCGACGCGCAGCAGCGCATAGGCGATCTCGAGATTCGTGAACGCCCACAGACCGAGGACGCCGATGCGCATGATCCCTGCGTCCTCGAACCCGAGCAGCAGCCGGCTGAGCGGCCCGGCAAGGGCCACCGCGAGCAGAGCGGCAACGGACGTCGTCAGCAGCACGGTGAACGTGGTCGTGCGTGCGAGCCGTTCGCGCTCGTCGCCCTCCTCGTGCGTCGCGTAGTAGCGCACGAACGCCTCGCCCAACCCGAAGCGCAACAGGATCGACGCGAGGACGATGAACGTCAGCAGCGTCTCGGCGATCCCGAAGTCCGCCTTGCTCAGCGCGCGCGTGTACAGCGGCAGCGTCACGAGCGCCAGCACGGCCGATGCGATGCTCGAAGCCTGGTACGCGGCGCCCCCGGTCAGCAGGCGGGTGAAGAGGCTGCGCATCGGGTGGGACGCTACTGTCCGAGCGTGCCGGAGCCCCAGCCTCGCGTCCTGCTGCTCCTGCCCCGCACGCTCGAGGGCTTCATCCTCGAAGACCAGGCGCGCGACCTGCTGCGCTCGCCCGCCGTCGTCGCCGCCGACCCGCCGCGCGTGCGCTACGGCGCCGTCGCGCGCCTGCCGGCGCCCGTGCGCGACCGCCTCGCGCGCGGAACCGCCAAGCGCCTGCTGCGCGCGCTGACGGGCGACCTGCGCGCCGTCGTCATCTTCCACCCCGTGCAGTGGCCGCTCGCGCAGGCGCTGCTGGCGTCCAGGCCCGAGGCGGAGCTGTGGTACGGGCGCTGGGATCGCTACGAGCTGGCCTACGACGCGAAGCCGAAGATGCGCGCGCGCCTCGCGCAGCTGCACGACGGCGCGGCGACGCGCTCGGCGCTGACGTTCGTCGTCTCGGGCAAGCTCGCCGAGCTCGAGCACGAGGCGGGCCGCGAGGTGCAGCTCGTCGGCCTCGCCGCCGACTCCTTCCCCGCGCCCGATCCCGGCGCCGCCGTGATCGGGGTCTCGCTCGGGCACCTCGGCTGGCGCACGGACTGGTCGCTGCTGCGCGAGGTCGCCGAGCGCATGCCCGAGCTCGTGCTGCTGCTCGTCGGCGAGTGGCACGAGCAGGAGTGCGCGCAGGACCCGGACTTCGCGTGGTGTCGCGAGTGGCCCGGGTTCGTCTGGCTCGGCCGGCGCAGCGACGAGGAGGCCGCGCGGCTGATCCTCTGCGCCGACGTCGGCGTGCTGCCGTTTCGCGTCGAGCCCTTCAACGACGCGGCGCTGCCCTACCGGATCCTCAAGTACGCGCGCCTCGGCCGGCGCACGGTGTCACCGGAGCTCGCGGGCGTCCACACATGGGACCGCGCCGTCACGACGGCGCCCGACGCAAAGGCGTTCGCCGCGGCCCTGCGCGAGCAGGCCGGCGCGCGCGTGCGGCCCGACCCCGGGCTGCGCGAGTGGGCGCTCGAGCAGACCGCCGAGCGCGTCAACGAGCCGCTCTGGGACCGCCTGCGCGAGCTCGGAATCGACTAGCAGCCTGCGGGCGTCAGCCCGGCGCGTGAAACGGGTTGTGCGTCGGGCGCACGTCGTCGCGCGGCGGCTCCTCGGTGCCGCGCTCTTCGGTGCGACCGGGCGGCACGCGGTTCGGCATGCCGGGCAGCTTCAGCTTCACCTTGCGGCCGTCCTTCAGCTTGACCTCGTGCGGCTTGGGCTTCAGCGGCTCGCTGGGAATCGGGCTCATCCGACGAGGCTACTCCTCCCTTCAAGCCCGACTGTGACGAACCTCACGCGGATTTTTCCCTGCGCGGCGAACCACGGAGGTACGGTCGCGTTCAACCAGTCAGGGGACGAACGGACACGGGGATGAACATGGGTCACAGGGGCAGGCTCGTCGCGACGATCGCGGCGCTGACGTTCACGATCGCGCTCGCGATGGCGGGCAGCGCGCAGGCGGCGCTGACGATCAACCTCGGACTCAACCTCAACATCAGCGCGCCCTACATCGAGGGCGTGCTGAGCGGCCAGAACCAGCCGCTGGACACGGTCGGCAACCTGCTCTGCGAACCCGGCCAGAAGGTCGGCGGCAACCTTCCCAGCGGCGCGCCGATCAACCAGGCGCTGTGCGCGATCCCGGCCCTGGACTACCAATACGTCACGCGCTTCAAGAGCGCCGACGGCACGGAGATCGTGCGCCGCCACACTGCGCTCGTCAACGTCTCGACGCCGCTGAACGTCGACGGCGACCTGCTGCCCGACATCCTCGCGACGGTCCAGGTGCTCAGCCTCAGCCAGTTCTCGCTGCGCATCGACCGCATGCTGACCGAGCTGACGCCGACGCCGGTCAAGATCGAGGCGATCGTCGACGACCCGACCGCCGGCGCGCTGCCACGCGCGAACATCAACGTCGGCTACGACGCCCGCGACAGCCGCGCCCCGAGCACGTGGAAGGCGACCGCGACGCTGCCCGACGACGGCAGCGACGCGCTGACGACGCTGAACATCGTCAAGGACGTGACCGGCGCCGGCACGACGATCACGACCGTCGGCGGCCTCTTCAACGGCGACTCGCTGGCACGCCAGAACCCGATGGGCGGCGCGATCCGCCTCACGCCGGTTCCGGCGCAGACGACGCTCGGCCTGACGCTCGGCTCCTACATGGAGGTCCGCGCCGGCGCGAGCTCGCTGACCACCGCGCAGGCCAGCGCGGAGATCGTCGACGGCCCGCGCGAGCAGCGCATCGGCGCGACGATCGCGGGGCTGCCCCAGCAGCTGCGCGTGCGCCTCGAGGAGCCCGGCGCCGACCAGCGCATCGTCACGTACGCCGCCAGCGCGAACGTGCCGTCGTTGGACGCGAACTACACCGACAGCGTCAGCGGCACGCTGAGCACGAAGGTCGTCGCGAAGGCGACCGGCATCCCGACGGGCATGGTCCTCAACCAGACCGGCGCGCGCAAGGCGACCTTCACCGCCACGGGCGGCTCGGTCGGCAGCGTCGAGGTCGGCTACGCCAACGGCGAGCCGAAGCTGCTGAACGCCGGCCACCCGTACGCGCGGATCTTCGACGACGGCACGCTCAGGTCCTACGCCGGGCGCATCGACGCGCTGCGATTCGCCTCGATCGACGCGACGACGAAGATCGCCGGAGAGCTGCAGCTCGGGCCCGATGCGCGCAAGAAGCTGCGCGCGCTCGTCGACATGCCGGGCGGTCGCCAGATCGACGCTGTCGTGTCGAACCTGCCCCGTCACATCAAGGTCGTCTACGACGCCGACGGCGGCTTGATCGACTACGACGCCTTCGGCGAGACGATCGACGACATCACCTTCGACGCCCAGCAGGACGCCGTCTTCTTCGGCCGCGTCAAGCGCATCCACGCGAAGATCGAGGGACTGCCCTCGCAGGCGACGGTCAACATCAAGCCGGGCGCCGGCGGCTTCAAGCTCGACGTGAACAACCCGATCGGCAAGGTCGAGGCGCTGCTGACCAGCGGGCCCGACGCGACGCTGCCGGCGAGCGAGTTCGGCGCCCAGGTCGAGGACCTCGCGAACCGCTTCACCGCGTTCGCGCGCGTCAAGGGTGTGCGCCTCGCCGACGTCACGACCGGCCCCGGCGACGCTGTCAGCGCGCACGTCAAGCTGTCCAGCCAGCCGCTGCACGTGCGCTACCTCAAGGACACCCAGACGATCGACGCCAAGCTCTCGCCGATCCCGAGCGACGTAACGCTGAGCTTCGACCCCGACGGCGGCAAGGTCGACTACACCGCCAATGCCGGCATCGAATCGATCGACGCGACGGTCGACTCCACGACGGCGCTGTTCGGCCGCGCGAAGCACATCCGCGCGCGCGTCGAGGGACTGCCGAATGTGGTCTCGGTCGGCTTCAAGCCGGCAAGCGGCTCGGGCGTCGCGTTCTCCGCGACTCCGGCCGTCGGCATGATCCAGGCCGCGATCACCGACGGCAGCGCGGCCGAGCCGTCGCTCGCGGACGGGCGCTCGGGCGTGGTGATGCACGAGCTGCCGAGCGAGTTCGCGCTCTTCGGCCGCCTGTTCAACGTCAGCTCGGCGTCGGTGACCACGGCCGGCGCGAACCTCGACGCGACGCTCGCGACGGGACCGCTGCCCGGCGGCGACCTGCGGGACCTCGACCTCGACGTGACGTTCGACACGCCGGGCGACGCGGTCTCCGACCCGGCGCACATCGTCGGCTTCGTGCAGGACCTGCCGGCGACGCTGACGCTCACCCAGCACGGCGCGAAGACGACCTACGACGCGTCGAGCATCGTGCCGAAGGTGACGCTCGACGCGCGCAACCTGCCGGGCGGCACGAGCGGCGGGTCGCTCGACGGCGATCTGCACAACGCGGTCGGAACGCTGACCGGAGTGCCGACGCACTTCGAGATCAAGTCGGGCTTGACCCCCGGCGTCGAGGCGAACGGGCCTTTCACGCGCGCCGACCTCGAGGGCTGGGACCACGGGCCGCAGAACGTCGCGTTCGCCGAGGACGACGACAACAAGCTTTCGCTGAACACGCGCGACGGGCGCCTGCACGTGCAGGCGCGGGTGTTCGCCCTGAGCAAGGTGCTGCTCACCAGCCTGCTGGGAACGAAGGTCGAGACGGCGTTCGGCTCGACGCCGGCGCCGCTGGACATCGCCGTCGACGGCGGCACCGGCGCCGAGCCGCTGGACCTTGACGTCAGCGTCACCGACCTGCCGCTGTCCTCGACGTTCGAGTTCAGCCAGCTGCTCGGGCTGAACGTCGTCTGGACCGCTGCGAGCCCCGGCACGGACGTCACGCTGAAGGTCTCCGCCAAGGACGTCGGCGCCGACCTCACGATCCCCGACCTGCCGTCGAGCGTCGACGTCTGCTTCGGCGGCGGCCTGGTTGGCTGCAATCCGCAGTCCAAGCAGGTTGTGCTCGTCGACCCAGGCATCCTCGACGACGCCAGGCTCGTCGTGTTCCCGAACAGCTTCACCGCGGTCACGGAGGCCAACGGGACGATCGCGATGAGCGGCAAGGTCTGCCTGCCGCCGACAGACGACGACGGCGAGGCGCTCGACCCGCCCGGCACGGTCTACGGGACGTGTATCGCCGGGACCGCGCCCAACCGCATCGAGATCGACAACCTGCGCCTGAAGGACCAGCGCCTGGAGTTCGCCGCCGGCGACAGCGCCTCGAAGGACGGCGACGGCGACCCGATCGAGGACGACCTGCTGAAGCTCTACCTCGCGGGCGACAGCGACGGCATCAAGGTCGATCGCCTGAAGGTGCGCAACGACACGTCGGACTCGACGACGACGATCCGAGCGGGCCACACCGGCGGGCTGCCGCTGCGCAACTCGGGCGACTTCTTCTTCGGGCTATTCGACCTGTCGCTCCCGCCGTCGCAGGAGGACGAGCCACGCGTCAACCAGATCGAATGCTCGGACCTCGCCGTCGAGGTCGACCTGCCGGTGCTCGGCGCGACCGACGTGCTGCCCGGCCTCGGCGAGTTCTTCCTCGGCGACATCTGCATCGGCTGAGGCGCGCCGCGGCGCTGGTGTCGTGAGGCGGCTAGGACTGCCCGAGCGGCCCGAGGTCGCTCGGGACGTCGACGGCGTGCTCGCGCAGCGCCTCCAGCGGGACGATCTCCAGCGCGCGCTCGTGCGTCGAGGCGAGCACGACGTAGGCGGCCGCGCCGTCCTGGTGGGCGCGCAGCCAGTTGACCGCGGTCACGCACCAGCGGTCGCCGGGAACCAGGCCGGGAAAGCCGTACAGCGCCATCGGCGTGCTGAGGTCGTTGCCGATCGAGCGCTGGTGCTCGAGGAACTCCGGCGTCACGACCGCGCAGATCGTGTGGCTGCCCATGTCCTCCGGGCCGGTGCTGCAGCAGCCGTCGCGGTAGAAGCCGGTCAGCGGGTCCGTTCCGCAGGACTCGAGGTCTTCCCCGAGGACGTTGCGATCGCGCATGCACGCAGTATGCACGCAGTGGCGGAAGGCTGAAGGGCGTTGCGAGCTTGCGCCTTGCGCGCTCAGCAGCGCTCACGGACATAGACGGCGAACGGACCCGAGCGCAGGTCGGGCTCACCGCGGGGCGGGCGGTTCGTCGCGCGCGAGACGCCGTCCGCGCGCCCGAAGCGCCGCGCGAACTTCTCGTCGCCGGCGATGTAGACGTCGACCGCGCCGGGGCGCGGGTCCTCGGCGCGCGAGCGCACGCGCCCCGGCCCGGCGTCCAGCAGCCAGCGCGCGTCGGGCACGAGGCGGTAGGTCGGCAGGGTCAGCGCGCCGCAGCGCATGCCCGCGCGCACCGGCTCGGCGGCGAGCAGGCGCTCCAGCCGCGCGTGCGTGGACTCGATGAAGCGCAGCTCCGTGTTCAGCCGCGAGAAGCTCGACGCCTTGAGCACGAGGAACGCCACCCCGAGCACGAGCGCGCCCGTCGCCGCGATCCGCCAGCGATCGCGCGTGCGCCCGGCCTCGAGCGTCGTGTAGCCGAGCACGGCGTAGCCGGCGAGCACGCACAGCGCGACCGCCGGGACGGTGAGGTAGCGCTGGATGATCGCCAGGCCGGCGAAGCCGGTCGCGACGAACGTCAGCGCGCCGGCGCCGAGCAGCGCCAGCGGCACCGCCATCCGGGCGAGGCCGAAGCGGCGCACGGCGAGCACGAGGCCGATCACGCCGGCGAGCGCCACCGGCGGCCGCGCGACGTCGGCGAGGTAGGTCACGAACGAGCCCGGGACGTGGCCGATGCCGCGCTCGCGGCCGAGCATCTCGGCGAGCTCGTTCGTGCCGTGCAGGCTGTAGAGCGGGTCGCCGGTGACGGCGAGGTCGGTCAGCGCCCAGCCGACCGGGCCGAGCGCGACAAGTAGCGCGAGGCCCAGGCGCGCGCGCAGGTCGCGGCCCGGCAGGCACCACAGCCAGTACAGCCCGGCCAGCACCCACGCCTCGGGGCGCAGCAGCCCGGCGGCGGCCAGCAGCGCCATCGGCGCGAGGCCGCGGCGCGGGCTGCGCGCCTCGAGCGCCGCGGCCCAGACGACGAGCGCGAGAAACGGGACGTCGACGAACGCCCGTACCGCGTACAGCAGGAACGCGAAGCTCGAGCCGGCGAAGACGGCGCCCAGCAGTGCCGGCCAGCGGCCGAACAACGCGAGGCCGAGTGCGTGCGCGCCGGCGATCAGCGCGACGAGGCTGAGGATCGTCGTCAGCACGAGCAGGCGGTCGGCGTCCTGGCCGGCGAGCGACAGCAGCGCGGCGAGCGCGAGGTACAGCGGGTGCTCGGTCGGCGCGGCGAACGTCTCGAAGCCCGGCGCCGTGCCGTGCAGCAGGTCGCGCCCCCAGATCAGGTGGTGGTAGGCGTCGTAGTCGGGATAGGTCGCCATCAGCGCCCAGCCCGCGACGGCCGCCAGCGCGAGCGCAGCCCATCCGATGCGCGCGCTCACGGCGAGGCGGGCTCGGCGGGAGCGGCCTGCTCGCGCCGCGACGATCGCGCCGGGCGCAGCGCGACGCCGACCGCCAGCAGCGCCCACGCCAGCGGATCCTCGAGAAACGCCGCGTACAGCAGCGTGTGCACGACGAGCGCGACGAACGCCGCCGCCACCGCCGCGCGCGCGACCGACTGGCGCGCGCCGCGCAGCAGCCCGCCGATCGCGACGATCACGAGCGCGAGATAGACGAGCAGGCCGCCGATGCCCTGCTCGGCGGCGACGGTGATCGGGATCGTGTGCGACGCCGCCGAGGCGCGCGCGCTCGACGTCTTCTCCTGGCGGCGGAACTCATGGCGAAAGGCGCCCGAGCCCCAGCCCGTCAGCGGTTTGTCGGAGGCGAGCTGCAGCCCGCCCTCGACGAGCTCCGAGCGCCCGCTGGTGGCCTGCTCGGAGGACTGGTCGAGCCCGACCGCTGCGGGCGCCGCGAGCGCCACGGCGATGCCCACGGCGGCGAACGCCGTCACGACCGCGGCCGCGCGCCTGGCGCCGAAGCGCAGCGCGCCGAGCACCGCGAGGCCGGCCAGCAGCGCGGTGAAGGAGGACTGCGACAGCGTCAGCACGAGACCCGCCCACAACAGCACGAGCGCTGCCGCGCAGGCGGCCGCGACGGCCGTGCGCCGGCTCCACAACAGCAGCGCGGTCAGGCCCAGCATGACGGTCGCCAGGAAGCGCCCGTAGATGTTCGGGTCGAAGAACAGCGCGTTGACGCGGAAGTAGGACTCGAACTGGTTGGAGCTGATCACCTTCGGGTTGAGCAGCAGCTCGCGCTTTGCGTACTCGACGAAGCCGATCGCGACGAACGCGACCGCCAGCGCAAGCAGGACGGCGAGGCACTGCCCCGCCAGTCGCGGCGTCCACGGCACGCGCGCGAGCAGCGCGAACAGCAGCGCGAACGGGACGTAGAAGAAGATCAGCTGCGACAGCGCCTTGTCGAAGTCCGACGAGTAGGCCGCCTGCACGGCGTACAGCACGACCGACGCCGCCAGCAGCCATTCGAGCGACCCGCGCTCGCGGCCGCGCGGCTCGGCGTCGTCGTCGAGACCGACCGGCGCGCGCAGGCGCGCGACGGCGTAGGCCAGCACGCCGGCCGCGATCACGAGGTACAGCGGCAGCAGCAGGTTCGCCGTGTCGCCGCCGGACTCGATCGGCACGCGAAACGGCAGCGCGGCGGCGGCGGCAAGCGCGATGACCGCGGGGCGCCTGTGGATCGCCCACGCGCCGAGCGCGAGCACGACGATCCCGCCGGCGGCCGCGGCAAGCGCCAGCAGCGGCCGGTCGCGCAGGGGCTGAAGCTGTGGCGTCGACCAGATGCTCGCGACGAGCAGGATCGGCGTCAGCACGATCGCGCCGAGCATCGCCGCCGCCCGGGCGCGATCGGAGCGTGCCAGCAGCACGGCGGCGCCGAGCAGCGCCGCGACGATCACGCCGGCGGTCTGGGCGAGGTCGCCGAGCGTCGAGATCGCGCCGATCATGGGCGTGCCAGCAGCGCCCAGACGCGCTCCGTCAGGTCCGCCAGCTCGGCGTTCGAGCGCAGGCTCGGCGAGAAGTCGGGCAGGCCCGGACGGATCACCAGGCCCTTGCCCAGGCGCGTGGCGACGATCACCTGACGCCGCCCGTCGGTGGTCGCCGCGGCGGCGGCGAGCGCCGCGCCGCCGCCGCGCACGTCGAGCGTCTCCTCATAAGCCCCGATGCCGGCGAACTGCCCGGCCGTGCCCGCGAACAGCTGGATGTCGTCGACGACGTTGACCAGCGAGACCGGTGCCGGCGGGCGCTGAACACCGCGCAGGCGCGCGCCGAACAGGTCGCGGCCCGTCGCCGCCGTCGGCCCGACCGCGCGGCCGCCGGGCGTCAGGCGCACCGTGCGCCGCAGCGAGCCGGTGCCGACCGACAGCAGGTTGCCGCCGTCGCGGACGAAGCGCCGCAGCGCACGTGCGACGCCGGCGTCGAGCCAGCGCGTGTCGCCGGCGAGGATCACGCCGCGATGGCCGGCGAGCTTCGGGCCCTTGCCGCGCGCGAGCGCGACGTCGGTCGTCAGGTCGTAGCGGTGGTGCTCGCGGTCGAGGTGGGCGAGCAGCAGCGCCTCGTGGCGCGGCAGCTGCGCGGGCAGGCCGCTCTTGACGTACGGGCGGCCGATGCGCGCGGCCAGCCCGGCGGTCAGCGTGTCCGGGCGCCCGTCGCCGTCGTCGTCGACCGGATTGCGGCCCTGCCACGTCGTCGCGGGCAGCACGACGAGCACCTCGCGCTCCTGCTGGGCCTGCACGACGACCGGCGCGGCGACCTGGCGCGTGCGCGTACGCGCCTCGAACACGTACAGGCCCGATTTGCCGCCGGGCGCGGAGAAGTGCACGACGCGCGAGCGCGTGCCGCGGCCGCGGTCGCGGATCTCGCGCTCGCCGACGCGGCGCACCGTCCAGCTGAAGTTCGCCTCGCCGGAACTGACGCCGACGCGTGCCCGCTCACCGGCCGCGACCGGCTCGGAGGAGGCCTGCGCGCTGAGATAGCGCACGGTGATGCCGCCGCGCCCGCGCGCGGTCTGGCCGAAGCCGAAGCGCGGCGGCAGCGGCGCGGACGTGCCGACGTTGCCGGCCGCGTCGCGCGCCCGCACGATCACGATGTACGTTCCCGCGGCCACTCGGCGCCCACCGACCCTGCCGTTCCAGCGCCAGACGTCGGCGTCGTCGGCGAGCGCGATCGGCTTGTCGAAGACCGCGCGCGCCGGGCTGACGTCGGTGCGGTAGACGAGGACCTCCTTGCGCCGCTCGGGCGCCTGAAAGCGAACGCGGGCCGCGCGGCCGTCGGCGCGGGGCAGCAGCTCGGGCCGCGGCACCTTGTCGGCCTCGGGACCGATCGACGTGACCTGCACGTCCGGCGGCTCGGTGTCCTTGACGATGTTTCGCGGCAGCACGATCGCGCGGCCCTGGCGGCGCAGGTTCAGCCTCAAGCGGTAGGTGCCGTCGGGCGCCACCCGGTCCGCGGCGCTGCGCCCGTCCCACACCAGGCGCATCCGCCGTCCCTTCGCCAGCAGCCGGTTGCGCGCGACCACGCGCACGTCGTCGCCGGCGCGGTCGATGACGGTCGCGGTCACCTCGTCGGTGCGTTTGAGGACGAACGACGCGCGGGCGCGCTCCTTGCGGCCGTCGCGGTTGGGCGAGAAGATCGGATCGACGGTCAGTTCCTGCACGCGCGGCGGCGTGCTCTTGAGCTCCTGGGCCGCGAAGAAGGCGGCGAACGTCGCGCACACGAGCAGCGCGAAGGCGATCCTCGCGCCGGCGCTCACGCGATGCCCGCGGGGGGAACCGGCGGGCGCTGGAAGCGGTCAGCCGCGTTGTCGTCGGTCTCCCCGTGTCGCACGAGCAGGACCTCGTTCGCGGAGACCACCGAAAGGCCTGCTTTCTCGGTCAGCGGGTCGGTCTTGAGCGTGGCGCTTGAAACGAGCGGCCCACTGGCTAACCCGTGCTGCCCAGGTTGTTGCCCACGATCACGACGACCTTCGCCTCGGGCGAGACGGCCGCCTTGGTGTCGGAGTCCATCGGCTGCACCGCGCCCGTCGGCACGTCGACGATCTTCGCCACGAGGCGCGCCGCGGGCTCCCCGCCCTCCGCGAAGGAGACGCTCGTCGTCGCGATCTGCTGGTCGGAGTTGTTGCCCTTCGAGAGGATCGTGAAGCCGCCGTCCTCGATCTTGTTGGCGACGCTGCCGGCGAGGCCGTTCTGCGTCGTGCCGTTCAGCACGGCGACCTGCGTCGCCTTGCGGTCGACCCGCGGCGCCGACGGCGGCGGGGGCGGCGGCGAGCCGGCGGCCGGCGGCGAGTCGCTGCCGATCGCGTTGTCGGCCGGGGGCGCGTCGCTGCCGCCGGTCAGCAGCACCACGAGCACGATCGCGACGACGAGCGCGGCGCCGGCGCCGCCGGCGATCAGGCCGATGCGCCCGCGCGACCAACGCGACTTCTCGGGAGACGCCGCGCCGCTCGCCGCGCGCGCGGTTCTCGGAGGGTCGAGCGGCAAAGGCGGGCGCGCGGCCGCCGACTCGTGCGTGTCCTGGCCGCCGGCGCCGTTGGTCAGCGCGGGGCTGCGCGCTGCGGTGGCGGCCTGGTGCGCCGCCGCGACGGCGCCCGCGGTCGCGGGGTTCGGCGCGACCGGAGGACCGGGCGACGGCGCGGGCGGCGCCATCGCCGATGCGGCGGGGGCTACCGGCGCGGGAACGCCGAGGCCGCCGGGAACCAGCGGCTGGCCGGGGCGCGCCAGCGATCCGGGTGGGCCGATCATGGGCGCGCCGGTGGCCTCGGTCGCCCCAGGCGAGCCGCTCGCGCCGCCGGGCTGCTGGAACTTCTGCATGACGGTCGCGGCCGCCGCCTTGCGGGCGGCGTCGGCCTGCTGCGCGGCGGCCGTCTGCGGGCCCGCCGGCTGGGG
>Ga0136631_10000456_pt1 | contig 12605 bp, 9 predicted proteins | sample AntDrymUQ6012206_2_FD_104655 | JGI IMG/M metagenome (GOLD analysis project Ga0136631, IMG submission 104655) | Polar desert sand microbial communities from Dry Valleys, Antarctica - metaG UQ601 (22.06) | ecosystem: Environmental > Terrestrial > Soil > Desert | place: Antarctica: Dry Valley... | reverse complement strand
CGGATGCCGACGCCGATGACGTACTTGCCGTATTCCTTGAGCTTGGTGACGAGGCTGGCGAAATCCGAATCGCCGGAAAGGAGAATGAAGGTGCCGATCTCCGGCCTCGTGAACACCAGCTCCATCGCATCGACGGCCAGCCTGATGTCGGTCGCGTTCTTCTTCGCCGAGCCGTAAGCGGTCGCCATGATCATGTCGATGGAAGACTCGGCGAGAGGCACGATGTACTGGGGATAGCGGCGCCAGTCAGCGTACGCGCGCTGGACCGAGACTTTGCCCTTTACGATGTCGGAGGAGAGGAGATTCTTGAGCTCGGTCTGCAGCTCCGAGCGGATTCCCATCGTGACGTTGTCGAAGTCGATGAGGAGGGCTGCATTCGGCGCGTGATGTACGGGGGCGCCTAACTGGTTGTGCGGAACTGCCTGCGGACCGCGATGTACCGGGGCGATCTGGCGGTGCGCGGAAGACGGCGCAGACCGCTGTGGTCGTGAATTCATCAATTGTGGGATTCCAGGAACTGGGGCTCGAGACCCGCGGAAACCGCGTGGGCGCTGCGAGCCGTGTTGATCCTGCGACGGACGCCGCAGGTAGCGCGTCTTCAGGTCCATGCGCGCGCGTCAACCCTGGTTGACCGGCCGCCGGATCCTCGAAGTCGCGCTGTATCAGTGTAATTTATAGAGGAATTCCCATGAATCAACTACGGTTCCGTACCCGGCTGGTTTTGATCCTCTCGTTGTTCGCGATCATACCGGCGGTGGTGCTCACGCTGCTCTGGAGCGGAACCGTGAGCACTGCCCTCCCGTTCGTGAGTGGAAGGACCGCCTGGGACAGTGCCGCAGCGAGTGGGGAGCGGGCCATCGCCGCGGCCCGCCAGAACCGGCTTACCCCTGCCCAGCGGCGCGCGGTAGACGCACACGAGCGGGAGCTGAGAACGTCCGTCGAGCAGGCGCGGCGATACAACTTTCTGGCGACTCGGACGGTACGGGTGATCGCGATCGCCGGAATCTTCGCTTTACTGGTGCTCACCGGGGCAGCATCGCGGGTGGCCGGACATCTGAGCCGGCAACTGAGCCGGCCATTGGACGAGCTCGTGCGGTGGACGGAGCTGATAGGACACGGCCAGCCACTGCCGCCACCCGCGGAGCGCGCGGTTCCCCAACCCCACCGCAACGGGGACGAGAGCGCGACCACCATGCAGGTTACAATGAGCCGGGTACGAGGTGCTCCCGAGTTCGAGACGCTCCGACGAAGCATGCGCGAGATGGTTTCCGAGCTCGAGATGCGCCGCGAGCAGGCCGTCGAATCGGAGCGGCTCCGGGCGTTTCGCGAGAGTGCGCGGAGGGTGGCGCACGAGATCAAGAATCCCCTCACGCCGATCCGCTTTGCGCTCGCCCGCCTGCGCAAGGAGGCGCCACCCGAGCTCCAGGAGAACGTTCACGTAATCCAGATGGAGTCCGACCGCCTGGACAGAATGGCGAAAAGCTTCGCCGAATTCGGCAGATTACCGGAAGGGCCCGCGGCGGAGGTGGATATCGCGGATCTCGTACGCTACACGGCGCGCAGCTGTCTTCCCCCGCACATCGAGCTCGATATGCGGATCGAGGATGCCCTTCCCCGCGTACACGGTCACAATGGCGCGCTCGCCGGCGCACTGAGCAACGTTCTTCTCAATGCCGTCGATGCATTGGGAGAACAAGGGCGCATCACGGTACGCGCGGCGGCGACGAAGCTTTGGGGGCGCGATGCGGTGCAGATTTCGGTCGCCGACAACGGCTCGGGGATTGCCGCTGACCGCCTCGAGAAGATCTGGGAGCCGTATGTGACCAGCAAGGCCGGCGGCACGGGCCTCGGACTCGCCATCGCGCGCCAGGCGGTGTGGGCGCACGATGGGACCGTCAAGACTACGAGCGTGCTGGGAGAGGGGACAGAAATTCAGTTCACGATACCCGCTAACGGCGCCGTCGCCGAAAGGAAGAGTTGATATGGGACCCGAGACCCTGGTACCGTTTGGTGCTTTCGCTACCGCCATCACGCTCGCGATCGGGGTGCCGATCGCCCGCGCGTTCTCGCGGCGGATGGACGCCGATTCGCGCGGACCGCGAATTCCGACCGAAGTTCTCGAGCGATTGGAGCGGATCGAGCAGACGCTCGACGCGGCGGCGATCGAGATCGAGCGAATCTCCGAGGGCCAGCGGTTCACCACCAGGCTCCTTTCAGAGAACAGCTCCCGGGACGCGGCCAAGCTCGGGGCGCCAAACAGTCCACAGAATCGTGCAACGTAGGTGCCCATTGTCCTCATCGCCGATGACGAGCCGAACATCCGGCGCATGGTCGGCGCGCTGCTCGCGGGTGAGGGCTATGAGGTCACCGAAGCTGAGAGCGGTGCGGATGCTCTCGCCAGGGTAAGGGACGGCGAGCCGGACATCGCGCTGGTCGATCTCATGATGCCCGGCGCACTCGATGGCATGGCCACCCTGGCGAAGCTACGCGAAGCCGCGCCCGATCTCCCCGTCATCATGATGAGCGGCCGCGCGGGACTCGCTGACGCGGTGAACGCCACCAAGCTCGGTGCGTACAACTTTCTCGAGAAGCCGCTGACACCCGAGGGAGTGATTCTCGCCGTAGCGTCGGCGCTCGAGCTGCGTCAGACGCGACGTGTCGCGCGTTCGCTCCGCGCGCAGCTTGGATTCTCTGGAAGCATGGTCGGCGGGAGCCGCCAGATGGCCGCTGTGCGGCAGATGATAGCCAGGGTGGCGCCGACCGACGCGCGGGTGCTCATCTCGGGGGAATCCGGAACCGGCAAAGAGCTGGTGGCGAGCGCGATCCACGACGCCAGCCCGCGCCGGGAAAAGCCGTTCGTCCGGGTAAACTGCGCCGCGATACCCCGCGACCTCGTCGAGAGCGAGATGTTCGGACACGAGCGCGGGGCGTTCACGGGCGCGACCCAGACACGCATTGGCAGGTTCGAGCTCGCGCACCACGGGACGCTCTTCCTCGACGAAGTCGGAGATCTCGGTCCCGATGCACAGGCAAAACTGCTGCGCGCAATCGAGGCGAAGGAGATTCAGCGCGTCGGCGGAAACAAGATCATCCGCGCCGATGTGAGGATCATCTCCGCAACCAACCACGACCTCCTGCGCGCGGTGCGGGAAGGAAAGTTTCGTGAGGACCTGTTCTTCCGCCTCAACGTGATTCCGCTTCCCATTCCCCCGCTGCGGGAGCGGGGCGACGATATTCTCGAGCTGGTAAACCATTTCTCGGAGCAGTTTCTCCAGCGCGCCGGCCAGGCGAAACCGCGGTGGCGCAGCGACGCGCTGCTGCTGCTCCGCGAATATCCGTGGCCGGGCAACGTGCGTGAGCTTGCCAACATCGTCGAGCGCCTGGCGATCCTGCACCCCGGGGCGGAGATGACTGGACCTCAGGTCGAGGATGTTCTCATCGTGGAGCGCGATGCCGTCGAGACCGCCCCGCCCGCGGCATCCGGAGTCGAGACCCCAGGAGGGAGACTCCAGGAGCCGGGCGAGACGAATTCCCTCGCGAGTCGACTCGATAGCTTTGAACGGTCGGTGATCGCGCGCGCGCTCGCCGAATCCGGGGGTAATGTCGCCGACGCCGCCAGGCGACTCCAGACCGATCGTCCCAACCTGTACCGGCGCATGAAGCGCCTCGGAATCATCGCGAACAGGGTATAAGTCGTCATGAAGACAATCACCGCACCCCAGCTGGCGGCGTTCGCGCTGCTGCTCCTGCCCTGCGTCTCACTGTCGGCCCAGGAGGTCGGCCGCACGCCGGACGCGCCGACCCGCGCCGACACGCTCGACGCGGACACCACGGCCGAGCGACTTGGATTCTGGGCGCGGCGGACGCGGAGCAGCGGCTTGATGCTCAGCTCCGGCAAGACCTACAACCGCGTCGAAGGACTCCCGGTACAGCTCGGCCCGGTGTTCCGCGATAGCGTCGAGAGTGCCGCGTTCAACGTGCAGGTGTTGGGAATCATCCGCAGCGCGAACACTTTCCACTGGGATTCCGAGAACCTGGGACACCGCGCGACCGCTGACGTACGCGTGGGCCGTGGCCGCGGCTACTCGGTGGGCATCGGCTCCTACGACATCGTCACGCCGATCGAGACGTGGCAGCTGGGCGAGCCCGACGCCAGCCTCGCCACGCTTTTCGGCCACCGCGATTTCCGCGACTACTTCGGCAGGCACGGTGCGAAAGCGACCGCGACACTGCATATGAGCGAGCGCAGCAGCCTCGGCATCGACTGGAGTGACGAGCGCTGGCAGTCGCGCCGCGTACGAAGTGTGTTCTCGGTCTCGGGCAATGGCAAAAGCTGGCGGGCGAACCCGACAGTCGACGCGGGGAGATTCCACCTCGCCGTCCTGCGCGCGAACGTCGACACCAGGAACGATCAGCTCAATCCGGCGACCGGCTGGCTCATCCTCGCTGAATATGAGCGTGGATCCGGATCGTATACCGACGCGGGACCGACCTCTCCCCTCGCAAGACAGGCAACGGCGGCGCGCGTCCGGTACGGACGAACACTGCTCGACCTTCGCCGCTACAACCGCGTCTCGCCGACAACCCAGCTCAACGCGCGACTCGTCATGGGAGGATGGCTGCATGGCGACGAGCTACCGCTCGAGCGACGATTCTCGGTTGGCGGTATTGGCACCCTTCCGGGATTCGACTTCAGACGGATCGAGCCGGGTGTGGTCGATGTCGCGCAGTGCAGCGACGGCGGCGTGGTGCCGGCGGGAAATCCGGCGCAGTGTGAGCGCGTCGCTCTCGTTCAGCTCGAATACCGTAACGAGATCAACTCGCCGATCCTGGATTTCCTGAACGCCCGACCCCTCCGGCTGCGTGGAATTGGATTCACGGTCGATCCGACGGTCGTCGCATTCGTGGACGCTGGCCGCGGCTGGCTCCTGGGTCAGCCGAGCGGGACACTGCAGTACCGGAGCGGCAGCATCCCGCGGTTCGGCACTTTCAGAACCGATGTCGGGCTCGGGCTCGACCTCGGGATTATCGGCGTTTACGCGGCTAAAGCGGTGTCGGACGCGAGCCAGCCCGCGAACTTCTTCCTGCGGGTTCGGCGCCGCTTCTAGAGATGCCGACGGTGAGAGCGCCGAGGGATTCCTTGTCGGTGGGTCCCGCGCTGAAGCGCGTGGGGCTGATCGTCGCCGCGTCGTGTCTCTCGGCGTCCCAGCTGGTGGGACAAAAGGCGCGTCTGGAGGTGACCGCACCGCCGCAGCGGGCGTGGACCGAGCAGGCCCCAAGCGTCACGTCCGCCGGCCTGCTCACCGATGCGGCGATGCGCGACCTTCTTTCGAATGGATTTCCCGCCCGGCTGCATTATCGACTGGAGCGCTGGAAATCGGGCCGCTGGTTCGACGACATTCAGGCCGCATCCGAGTGGGATGTCATTCTCAAGTACGACGTTCTGGCAAAGCGGTATCAGGTCGCGCGCGTCGTGAACAAGAGGGCGGAGCCGCTCGGAGACCACCCGACTCTCGAAGCCGCGGCGGGGGTCGCGGAAGCTCCGTATCAGACGACGATCTCGCTTCCGAAAAAGGGACAGCGGGGCTACTACAATCTCCTGCTCGACGTCGAGATGCTTTCGCTGAGCGATCTCGACGAAGTGGAACGGTGGCTGCGCGGAGAGCTCAAGCCCGCGGTGCGAGGCGAAAAGAACCCCGGAACCGCTCTCACGCGCGGCGTCCGCACGCTCGTCGTGCGCCTGCTTGGCGGCGAGAAGCGGCACTACGAGGCGCGCTCGGGTACGTTCCGACTCTAGCCCTTTCTCAGTTTCGAGCCGCGAGCTGGGGCGGCCTGGATGTCTGCGCCGGGAGAGGTGAGGGTGTCTTCTTGGCGACTACGCTCGCTCGGGCGGAGCCCAAAGCGGCGATGGTCCGCTCCGCGGACCATCGCTGGGCTCCTGGTCGCTCGCTGAAAGTCGCCTGCGAAGACACCCTCACCTCCCCCAACCGGCACCATCCCATACGCCGCGGCGCAGCCGCAAACGGGGTGTGCAGTGCTGGAGTCGCTCGGGCCTCGACGCGGCCCGCAGCGGGCATCCGCCGCGACCAGGACCTCGGCGCGTGGGCAAGGCGCCACGAGGAGAGTGTTCCTCGGACGCTGACTACATGGGGAGTATGCAAAAAGCCAGAGCAACTCGCCTCTGGCTCTAACGATCATCGCGAAGAGCTAGTGCGCGACGTGCAGGTGGCCGTGGTGCGGGTGGCGGTGCTCGAGATCCTCGAGATGGTGCAGGGTTTCTTCGCCGTAGAACAGCTTGATGTAGCGAGCCTGGGTCGGAGTGAGGCGGCGCACTGCCCAGCTGAGATGCACGAAGTGCGGCTCCACTGGCGGATGCAGCGGGTGCATGCCGATCTCGCTCGGAAGGTTGTTCGCCTTGCGGGTGTTGCAGGGACTGCACGCGGTAACGACGTTGGTCCAGTCGTTCGCGCCGCCCCTCGATAGCGGAACGAGGTGATCGCGGGTCAGCGACTCGCGCGGCTTGAGCTCCAGTTGCAGGCGGCCGCAGTACTGGCAGCGATAACGGTCACGCGCGAAGAGGAAGGTGTTCGTCACCTGGCGGCGAAAGCGGCGGGGAACGTGGATGAACCGCATCAGACGGATGACCGCGGGGCGCGGGAGGGTGAGGCGCTCGGACCGAACGACGCGGTCGGAATCAGCCTCGACGATCTCGGCTTTTCCATCGATCACGAGCCGCAGCGCGCGACGGAGCGGAACCATCGTCAACGGCTCGAACGAAGCATTCAACGCCAGACAACCTACGACCAAGCACTCCTCCTTGGCGATAACCGGTGGCGGCGTGAGACGGTAAACCCAGCGTGCACGCGGCCACTACCAGCCCTGCGGAATATACAGCCCGTGCGCAAGCGGCCGCACGATGCCACTACTATTTCGACGACGCTCGCGATTGGGGGTAACTAGATACCAGCAGTCACCGCCGCCGGAACGTGGGTGAGCCACCCGTACCGGTCGGGCCGCGAGCCATTCGCGATCCCCATGTACTCGCGCTGGATCTCGAGCGTCAGTGGCCCCGGCTTCCCGTCCGCAACCGGTATCCGGTCCACTGAGCGGATCGGGGTGATCTCGGCGGCGGTTCCAGTGAAGAACAGCTCGTCGGCGATGTAAAGCATCTCGCGCGGAACGGACTGTTCCACCACTTCCAGGCCCATATCACGCGCGATCTGGATCACGGAATCGCGCGTGATGCCATTCAGGATCGCCGAGCTGATCGTCGATGTGATCAGCTTTCCGTCGCGAACGATGAACAGGTTTTCACCGCTCCCCTCGGAGACGAGGCCGAAGGAGTCGAGCATGATCCCCTCGACGTATCCATCGACCCGCGCCTGCATCTTCGACAGCTGTCCGTTCAGATAGTTGCCGCCCGCCTTGGCCAGCGATGGGAAGGTATCCGGCGCGGGGCGCCGCCAGCTCGAGACGCAGACATCGGCGCCATTTTTCAGAGCGTCAGCACCGAGGTACGTCCCCCAGATCCACGGAATGATGAAGACCTCGAGCGGCGTGTCGCTGGGGAGGACCCCCATCTGCTCACCCGCGCGCAGCGCTATCGGACGCAGGTAGCAGCTCGGCAACCCGCTCTCGGCGACGGTGTCGACGGCCGCCTTCGATAACTCCTCGATCGAATACGAGAGCGGCATCCGGTAGATCTTGCAGGAGTCGACGAAGCGACGCATGTGCGCGCCGACTCTGAAGATCGCCGGGCCATTCGGGGTCTCGTAGCAGCGAATGCCTTCGAACACGCTCGAGCCGTAATGGACCACGTGGCTCATCACGTGAATCGTGGCGTCCTCCCAATTCACGAACTGCCCATCGCGCCAGATACGGTGGTGGTTGTTTGCTGCCGCCATTGACCCGGGCTTCCTTGGGTGAGGAGAGTTGAAGATATCCAACGACTGACGAGGTACGCTACTGGGCTCTGGACCCCGCCAGCTCGCGCGCGTCCGTCCATGACGCGAGAGCCGAGCCAGCGGAGTTGACGCGGTCTACGAGGTCCGTATCCATAGCCAGGACACGTCCGCGCTCCACGAGAACCCGACCCCTTACTGCCACCAGCTCCGCGAAACGGCCCGGTAAAGCAAAAACGGCGGCAGCGTAGGGGTCGCCGAGCGGGGTGGTGCGCGGAGTGTCGACGCGAAAAGCGGCGAGGTCCGCGTCCTTGCCGACCTCGAGCGATCCAACACGGGCGCCCACGCCAAGCGCGTGAGCCCCCCCGATCGTCGCAAGCCTGAGCGCATCCTCCGCGCCGAACGCATCGTGCCGCTGAGTGGATGCCCGGTGAATGAGGACGGCGAGCCGAGCTTCGTCGAGCATGTCCATGCGATTGTTGCTTGCGACCGAGTCGGAGCCGAGTCCCACTTTCACGCCGGCCACGAGCATTGGAAGAACGGGCGCGACGCCGTGCCCGAATTTCGCGTTCGAGGCCGGACAATGGGCGACAGCGCATTCGTGAGCTGCCATTACCGCAATGTCGGCATCATCGACACGGACGCAATGAATGAGAAGCGGCCCCCGCTCGAGGGTGCCACGCTCCTCGAGCAGCGCAACCGGCGAGCGTGCTCGCCGGTTGCTGGTGATTCCGCGTCTCCGCAACGCGTCGGAAAAATCTCCCGTTCCTTCGACGACTCCCCGGTGCTCGGCCTCACTCTCCGCGACGTGCATTGCGAGTGGCAGGCCCCGCTGATGCGCGAAGATCGCGGCCGCCGCGTACAGCGGATCGGAAACCGTATACGGAGCGTGCGGGGAGACTCCGAGCATTACGAGGTCGGTCTGCTCCCTTTCGAGACCGATAATGCGATCCTCGAGCTCGTGCATCACTCGCCTGGCCTGAGAGGGATCGGGTCCGAAAACCTCCTGGAACATGATTCCGCGCACGCCGAGCTCGCGCATTGCGCGGATGACGACTCCGCTGGAGCAGGTATCGGCATACGTCGTAACGCCGGACGCGAGGCCTTCGACGATCCCGAACCGCGCGGAATCGAGCAGCATGTCCTCGGTGAGGGCTTCGTTCCGGCTCTGGCGGAGCTTGTCGATCCACGCCGTGAAGCGGCAGTCCTCGAGAAACCCGCGCATCACCGTCAGCTCGAGGTGGGTGTGCGTATTGACGAGCCCCGGGAGCAGGATCGCGTCGCCGAGCTCGGTGTCGTCCCCCTCGGGAGCGGCGTCTCGCGGGCCGACGTAGGAGATCACTCCCGACGTCTCGACTACGGTTCCATTTTCGATCGGCGGCTGGGTGATGGGCATGACCCAGCGCGCGTGGTAGCGCATCAGCGCGGAGCGCGGGGCGGAGGTGGAGGCGGTGGAATCACCCGCGCGCCCGAGTCCGGAGGAGTCGTCGGATTGGGCGCGCGGATTACCGGCGGCGTCCGGCGCGTCGTATCGAACACGGTCGGGCGGCGGCGCGACGATGGTACCCCCTCATAGCCAGGCTGAATCTCGGGGGGAGTCACGCGCCTCGGCTGATCGACGCCCCCGGCCGGGGGCGTCAGCGGCGGCAGCGCAAGGCTGTCGTACGGCATCAAGCCCGGGTTCGCATAGGCAAGGTGCCTGTCGCAATCGCGCGTAGGCTCGGTGCCCGAGATAAAAAACTCACTCATGACCAGCTCGCGCGGGCAGTACGGTGTCTGCAACAAGCTGGTCGTCCTGTCGATCTCGCGCGTGACGACTGAGATCGGCTTCGGCCAATCGGGTGAGCGCGGCTTGCGGCGATAGACTTCATTCATGAACGCGGTCCACGCTGGCGCCGCGAGCACTCCGCCCTGAGCGTTGCTCTTGATCTTCTGTGGCCGGTCGAGTCCCATCCACACCCCGGCGACGAGGTCCGCGGTGTATCCGATGAACCAGACATTGGTGCCGTCGTTGGTCGTCCCCGTTTTTCCTCCGGCGGGAATCTGGAATCCGGACGCCCAGATTCCCGCCGCACTGCCGCGACGCACGACGTCCTTCATGATGTCCACCATCAGCCAGGCTTCTTCCGGCGAAAGCACCTGGGTACGGGTCGGCGTTGGCTGCCACAGGATCTCGCCTTTCTGATTCTCGACGCGGACGATGGCGTTGGGCGCGGCTCTGACTCCCAGGTTCGCGAATGCGGTGTAGGCCGAGATCAGCTCGATCGGGTAGACGTCCGCGGCTCCAATGTGGATGGATGGATACGGGGGAATTGGAGTGGTGATGCCGAAATTGCGCGCTGCGCTTATGACGGTCGCTTCACCAAGCTCCATTCCGAGTCGAATCGACGGGAGGTTGCGTGACTGATAAAGCGCCTGTCTCATCGGAATGTCGCCAAGGAAGGCGAGATCGTAGTTCTGGGGAGCCCAGGTTTCCTGGCCGGGGATATTCATCACCAGCGGGCTGTCACTCACGATGTACGACGCCGGGCGGCCGTTCTGAATCGCGGCCGAATAGACGATCGGCTTGAAGGTCGATCCCGGCTGGCGCAGCGCCTGTACCGCCCGGTTGAATTTCGAGTCGTAGAAATTGCGTCCGCCGATCATCGCCCGCACCGCTCCGTTTCGCGGGTCCAGGGCGATGAACGCGCCCTGGAGGTAGGGCGACGATGCGCCGCCGACGTCCCCTTCGCGGCGGGCGATGTAGTACTCGTAGGTCCGGTGGGGATAGTCGCCATACCGGCCCGCCTCGATAGCGAGAATCTGGCGCTCCAGCGCGCGCTCGGCCGCGCTCTGCATCTCGATGTCGAGCGAGGTATACACCTTGAGGCCCTGCTCGTACAGCTGCTTCCCGAACTGCGCGTGGAGCTGCTGGCGCACCCACTCCACGAAATAGGGCGCCGTCTCGCCGGACTCGGTTTTGTTGGCGAGCCGCAGCGGGTACGCTCTGGCCTGGCTTGCATCGGCCTGGCTGATCCTTCCGGCGTCACGCATGAGACCGAGAACCGTGTTGCGACGCTGAATTGCCCGGTCGGGGTAGCGAACCGGGTTGTACCGGGATGGTGCCTTCGGCAGCGCGGCGAGAGTCGCGGCCTCCGCCAGGTTCACGTCGCGGACGGATTTACCGAAGTATCGCTGTGACGCGGTCTCCACTCCGTACGCGCCGTGTCCCAGATCGATCTGGTTGAAGTACAGCTCGAGGATCCGCTTCTTGTCGTAGGTCGCCTCGATCTGTCGCGCGACTTTCGCTTCCTTGAGCTTTCGGACGACAGTCTTTTCCCGCGAGATCTGATCGGGAAAGACGTTTCTCGCCAGCTGCATGGTGATCGTCGAGAAACCTTCCGAGAAGCCGTTTACCGGGGACTTGAGTATGACCCCCGCTGCGCGATGCCAGTCGATTCCAGCGTGCGAGAAGAAGCGTTTGTCCTCGGTGGAGATGAACGCGTCGACGACGACGCGCGGAATCTCGTCGTACTTGACCAGCGTCCGCCGCTCGAGACCGAGCTCGGCGATGAACCGTCCATCGACCGCGTACAGCTTCGAGGTCTGATTGGGCGTGTATTCGGCAAGCGACTCGATGGTGGGACACTGGCTGCCGCGGCAGATGAGCGCCCAGCTCGCATAGAGCGCCCCGGTGCCGAGCGCGAACAGGAACGTGAAGGCGAGCAGCAGGGCTCTTACCAGCGTGGGGTGACGCTTGCGGAATGAGAGCTTCGCGCGGCCTTCCGAGTTTACTGGCGCGCCGGCGGAGCCGGATGGGCCAGGAGTTCCTGGGGTGTCTGCTGACATTCGATTTGTAAAGTAACTGTCATACACCGAAGGTGACACAGTAGACGGCCCGCCCTATCTTCTCCGCATGCACGCCTCTCAGCCGCTGCTCGACGAGCTAGCCTGGCGCGGACTCGTCTATCAGCACACCGACGGACTCGCTGACGCGCTCAAGGCGGGAAGCGTGAGCGTCTACGCGGGGTTCGATCCGACCGGCCCCAGCCTTCATGTCGGACACCTCGTGCCGGTGATGGGGCTCGCCCACTTCCAGCGCGCCGGGCATCGTCCGATCGCCCTCGTCGGGGGCGGGACAGGTCTGATCGGCGATCCGAGCGGAAAGGCGACCGAGAGACAACTGAGCTCCGCCGAAGAAGTCGCGCGCAACGCGCGTGGTCTCGAGGAACAGCTCCGCCTTTTTCTGGATTTCACCGGTCCGACCGCGGCGCGCATGCGCGACAACGCGGCGTGGCTGTGCAAGCTCGGGGCGGTGGACTTCATGCGCGACGTCGGGAAGCACTTCACGGTGAACTACATGCTCGCGAAGGAATCGGTGCAGTCACGCATCGAAGGCGGGATTTCGTTCACCGAGTTTTCCTACATGCTGCTACAGGCATACGACTTTCTGGAGCTGCACCGGCGGGAGGGGGTGAGACTCCAGATCGGTGGAAGCGATCAGTGGGGGAACATCACCGCCGGGCTCGAGCTCATTCGGCGGGTGGAGGGCACGACCGCGCATGCTCTGACCATGCCGCTGGTGACGACAGCCAGCGGCACCAAGTTCGGCAAGACGGAATCGGGCGCGGTCTGGCTCGATCCGAAGATGACGACACCGTACAGGTTCTACCAGTTCTGGATCAACGTCGATGATCGTGATGTCGGCCGGTACCTGCGTTATTT
>Ga0136631_10000454_pt1 | contig 12606 bp, 12 predicted proteins | sample AntDrymUQ6012206_2_FD_104655 | JGI IMG/M metagenome (GOLD analysis project Ga0136631, IMG submission 104655) | Polar desert sand microbial communities from Dry Valleys, Antarctica - metaG UQ601 (22.06) | ecosystem: Environmental > Terrestrial > Soil > Desert | place: Antarctica: Dry Valley... | reverse complement strand
TTATGTCAACCTGAGTTGACATGACTCCCATATCGTACGGCCCGTTGTCGAGTCGACTGCCAAACGTCATCGTCTACTGGAACACCCGCTACATCGCTCACGCCCTCGAGACGCTTAAGCGTCGACGAGGATCGCGCGACGCCCATGCGGACGATCTTGCTCGTGTGCAGCCCGGACCGGTGGGCCCCACGGCCGGCTACGACGGGTCGGCGGAGGGCTACATGACCCCACTGTCATTCGAGCGCCGTTCTACAGGAACCTGGGCCGGCGCGGCGGAGCTCAGCGGTGTTCGCAGTCGCGTGCGACGTGGTCGCCGCGGGTGCTGAGCGCTTGGTCGCGACCCGGGCCGCATTTGAGGCGGTCGCGGGCCGGTCCGCCGCTCAAGCGGTCGCCGCCGGCGCCTCCGGAGAGGCGGTCGAGCCCGGCATTTCCGGTGAGGTGGTCGCGGCCTGCACCGCCGGACAGGATGTCGTTGCCGTCGTCGCCGCGTAGACGGTCGTTGCCGGCGACGCCCGCGAGGCTGTCGTCTCCGCTGTTGCCCTTCAGCACGTCGTTGCCGGTGCCGCCGACCAGGCGGTCGTTGCCCGCGCCGCCGTAGACGACATCGTCACCGCCGAGCGCCGCGACGATGTCGTTGCCGGCGAACGCGACGATGTCATCGCCGGCGTCGGTGCCGACGAAGCGCTCGTCGAGGGCGGTGCCGGCCATTACCAGGCGCCCTTGCTGATTGCGATAGCACCGCACCGACGATGACGTCGGTGCCGGGCATCGCGCGGGCGTGGTCCCGGGTGCACCCGGTGCGAGCACACCGGGCCCGCTGGAGATGACCGCAGCCCAGTCGGTGACGATTGCCCCGCCGGTGTTGGTGCCGACGTTGGTCAGCCTTTGCGGGGCGCTGCCGTCGGCGTTCATCACGTACACCTGGGCGATAGACCCGTCGTCGCGGGTGCTGCTGAAGGCGATCTTCGAGCCGTCTGGCGAGAACACCGGCCCGTAGCCGAGTGAGCTCCCGCCCCCGAGGCGCGTCTGCCCCGATCCGTCGGCGTTCATCACGTAGATCTCGTCGAGTTTCTTCACGTCGATCCCATTGGCTATGTCGTAACCGCCGCGTGTGAAGGCGATCTTCGAGCCATCCGGCGAGAACGAAGCCAGCCGATCACTCTCGTGGTTGACGGCCGCGGTCAGGCGCGTCGGCGCCGACCCGTCGGCGTTCATAACGGAGATGCCCGTGCGGTTCTCTTGCTCATCACGATTGCTCGTGAAAGCGATCTTCGAGCCGTCGGGCGAGAACACGGGCTCGTAGCCGCCCATGCTGGCGTCGCCCAGACGCGTCTGCCCGGAGCCATCGGCGTTCATCACATAGATGGCAGGCGGACCGAAAGTTGAGCCCCATACTATGTCGGGCCCGAGAAAAGGCGCACTGCTGAAGGCGATCTTCGAGCCGTCGGGCGAGAACACGGGTCGCTCGACAATCGCGTCGCTTGCGCTGGTCAGGCGCGTCTGCTGCGATCCATCGGCGTTCATCACGAATATGCCGTCCGAGTTCGCGAGCCCGCCGCTCGAACGCGTGAACAAGATCTTCGAGCCATCTGCCGAGAATGCCGCCGCCACGTTGCCGAAACCGCGGTCCTCAGTGGACAGTGGCGTCTGCCCGGACCCGTCGGGGTTCATGACCGACAGCGAGCGGCCCGCCGTGAACGCGATCTTGCCGTTGGCGCCCGGAAACGTCGCCCACACCGGCGGTGCCACCAGCATCAATCCCAACGCACCCAGCACGGCGCACAAACCCACGGCCCGCTCACGTCGTCTTGCACGCAACCCGCAGCCCAACCTCGTGTACGGCGCCGCCTGCGCGCTCGCAGCGGGCACGAGCGTCACGCTGAACACGACGATAGGTAGCCCGATCAGGCGCCTGGGTGCCCGCCGGCACAGGGTGGCGAGGCGGGCGATCGTGGGAGTCCCGAGCATAACCGCATCGTAGGAAGCGGGGGCCGCGCTGACTTCCGTGCGACGCCGCAGACGTCGCCGGGTTATCCGCGTTGCGCGCAGTGAGAACTACGGTGCGCGTCGGGCACCCGTGGTCTTCACAGCCGTCCGGCGAGTGCGGTGCAGCCGCACCAGCCCGTCGCATCTGGGTCGGCGGCCGGTGGCAGCGTCTCTCACGTGCGACTGCGCCGGGCCATCAGCACACCGCGCAGCGAAGGGTGCGGTTGGCAAGCAGTCCGCGTTCCGCACGGCGCCGCCGACATCGCCGGCTTCCGGGGTAGGCCTCGCGGTAGTGACGGACCCAGAACGCACGACAAGGCCCGCATGCCCAGTGTTCACCGACTCCGACGGTAGCCCCGGTCCCGTTCGCGGGTGCTCCGGTCGCGGCGGGCCGCCGTAGGTCGGACATCGCGGGGAATGCGTCCGTGAGGACACTCGCGCACACCGTGGCTGGCCAGCATTCCATGGGCGTTTCGAGGCGTGGAGAACAGGCGATATCGCGGGGAATAGCCCGTTCCCCGGGACCAGCCCAGGGGAGCGCCCCGTGGGCTTATCGTGCGTTCCTGCTGCGCTGCTACGCACCGGGCGAGAGGTGGAACGCTAGGTAGTGGGTCAGTTTGAAACGGGCGAGCGAGGCGTTATCTGAGATGCATAACGGCCTTCGTATACAAAGCAATCGAGGGCGAAGTACTTCGTCCAGAGCCACCAGACCATTCGCCATTGATCGCTCGCGGGGTCCGCGTCACGAACTGGGAGGCCGACTCCCGTGGCATCGGCTTGGTCGAATACCGCGCCGTGATCGCGAGGCAGATCAATCAGCTTCTCCTTCAGTGCGGCGGCAAGCTTGTCGTCCTCAGCCCGACTACGGTCGGGATGGCTGGCGAGAGCTTCTTTCATAAGGTCTTCACTGCGCTCAAGCGCGGAGCGTGCCTGCTGAACCATGACCGCAGACACGTCCGCGAGGAGCGCCACATGCAGTGGGTACGTCTCGGGATTCGCCGCGATCGCCCGTTCTGCATGGTCGACTGCTGCAAGCAGATCCTTCGCGGAGAACAGTCCTCGGCCGGCAGGCTGCGGAAACTGCGGGTCTATGGGTCCAAGGTCGCTGGTCGGACCCATAAGGATGTGATGCGCACCAAGCGCAAGCAGGGTCCCAGCGCTCTTGGCTTGGTTCGGAACGACGACCGTCAGCTCGCGACAGCGGGATTGCGCCGCGCGAACGAGTCGGATGGCGGTCTCTCCGTCTCCACCTGGCGTTTCGAGCAAGAGGTGCAGATCCTCTCGCGGGTCGGCGTCGATGAGCAGCTCTTCGAAGTACGTGACGCTTTCCGGGAAGATCGCGTCGATCATGACGATGAGCCGGCATTCGAACTGCTCCTCGTACCGCGTGATTAGCTCTTGGCGCGCATATCGTTCCGCGTGCTGCGCGTGGAACAGCGGGGATTGGCGCGGAAACTCTAGGGCCGCAGACGATGCGTTGGGAATGCCATCGGCTTGCCCTTCCGGGCCGCCGCTACTCCCTCCCTGACCTTCAGTGCTAGCTCCACCTTGACCGTGCTTCGGCTGTCCTTCGACGGGGCCACGGCCGGATGGTCCTTGTGTGCCTTCTCGGGCATCGGCTCCTCCATCGGGTCTCATGGGCAGCAATCAATAGCATTCCTACCCAAGATACGGCACCCGGCGGCTGCCACCTGCCTGTTGGGCTATCCTCCCATGCCTGACCGCTCAAGCAAGCGTCCACGCGATCTAAACCAGCTCGCGCAGCGGCTCGTCCAAGAGGCTACGGGAGATGTGCCACCAGGGCCGGAGACGACGAAGGACCCTGCGGCGGTTGCGCTGGGGCGACGAGGTGGGTTGAAGGGCGGCAAGGCACGCGCCGAGCGGATGACGCCCGAGCAGCGCGCCGAAGCCGCAAGTAAGGCGGCGCGGGCACGCTGGTCTAAGCCTCCTGGGGAGCAGTAGCCGGAAGCAAGCCGTCGATCTGCCCACGCATGAGGACGTAGGGCTGAAGAAGCGGTCGCGGAAGCGGTCGCGGTATCGGTATGGACGGCCGCCTGACCGTCCGGTTGTGATGTGAAGGTCGGCACCCGCGCATGAGGTGCGCGGGTTGAGGGCCCACGATCGGCCTGGACCCCGACCGCGATCATGGGGGTGCCGACATGGCACAGGTTCGCAGCTGGGTCGGGCTTGATGTTCACCGCGCGAGCGTCGTCGCGGCGACGATGGACCGCGGCACTGGTGAGACGCGCGTGCGGCGGCTGGCTGGCGAGACGAGCGAGGTCGTCGCGTTCTGCGCGGCGCTGCCGGGTCCGACACGCGTGGCCTATGAGGCCGGGCCGACGGGGTTCGCGCTCGCGCGGGCGCTCCAGGCGGCCGGCATCGAGTGCGTAATCGCGGCGCCGGGCAAGATCGAGCGTCCGAGCACGCTGACTGACCGGCGCTGCACCACGTCGGTCAAGGAGGCGGCGGGAACGACCCGGCACGCCCGCTGAGTCGCCGGCGGCCTCCGCGCCCGTCGTCGTTGCGATCAGGCCGCCGTCGCGTGGCCCGGGCGCAGCAGGCCGCGCACGCGCGCCGACGGGTAGGAGCCGAGGTGCTCGCGCAAGAGCGCGCGCAGCTGATCGAACTGGCGCGACGCCTCGACGAGGTTGCCCTCGGCGAGATGCGTCTCGATGACGGCCGCGTGGCCCGTCTCGCGCAGCGGCTCGATCGCGACGGCGGCGAGGCCCGCCTCGAGCGCCTCGGCGAAGCGCCCCGCGACGGTGAGCCGCTTGCAGGCGGCCTCCAGCGCGTGCAGGCGACGCTGGCGCATGCGCTCGCGCTCCACCGTCAGCCACTCGTCGTACCAGTCGGGCAAGAGCTCGCCTTGGTCGGCGAGCGCGTTGACCTCCAGGCGCGACGGTGACCGCTCATCGTCGAGCAGCCGCCGTGCGAGCTCCGTGCAGCCGGCCACGTCGACGTCGACCCACGGCGCAAGCGACAGATGCGTGGTCAGCGCGTCGACGACCGGCGCCCGCGCCCGCAGGCGCCACAGGGTTGTGCGCAGGTTCGAGCTCGCCTGCGACTCGCCGAGATCGGTCCACAGGCTGCCCGCGACGTAGATCCGCGTCAGCGCATGGCGATGCAGCGCGAGAAACGCGATGAGCCGCTGGGCGCGGTGCGGCACGTCCACCGGCTCGCCGTCCATGCGCAGCTCAAAGCCGCCGAGCAGCGACAGGCGCGCCGCCGGATCGGCATCCGTGCCGGCGAACGCTTGCACGGTAAGTGGCTCGCTCAGCCGCATGCCGTCGAGTCTAAGCAGAACTCGCCCCCGAGCACAAGGCGCAGATCCCATTTGAGGACAGGTGCGGGGTCGTGCCCTGAAAAGTTAGGGGTGGCGCCCCCGATGCGGCTGCACATCACAGTGAGCAGGATGTCGACACCTTCAATTATCGGAACTTCACATGCCCATTCCAATCAACAGAGTTGTCGCCTTCGCCGGCCCATACATCAGCATCGTCGCGGGGGCGCTGGCCGCGTGGCTCGTCGCACGGGCCAACGTCCTCGGGGTCCCCGGGCTCGACGAGCGCAACCTCGCGACCGACATCTCCGCCGCCCTGAGCTTCGTGCTGGTCGCCGTCCTGTCGTGGCTGGGGAGCGCGAAGTGGCTGGCGGGGCACCGCATCGCGATGCAGGGCGACGCGCTCGTGGCCGCGGCCGCGCTCGCCGCTCCGGTCGCCGTCGCCGTGCCGGTCGCCGCGAGCTCAGACGAGGAGGCGTTCGCCGCGGCGACCCTGACGAGGCTCGCTCCCGGCGAGCAGCCGTCGCGGATGGACGACGAGGACGGCGATCCAGCGACAGGCCCTGCCGTGCCGGAGGCCGGCGACGGCGCCTTCGAGCAGGCGATCCGCGACGAGCTGCTGCTCGCCGGCGCGCTCGATACAGCGCCCGAGTCGCCCGGCGAGGCCGTCCCCGACACCGTCGTCGACGACGCGCTCGCCTCCGAGGACGACCTCGCGCCGGCACTCCCCGACGAGGAGCCCGCGGACGGGACGCCCGACGAGCTCCGTGTCCTGATGCCATCCGAAGCGCCCCTGGAGGGCGAGCCCGACGAGGACGAGGAGCCATGAGCCTCCAACAGCCACTCCTGGCGGCCGGTGTTCCGGCCGCCATCGCACAGGCCGAGACTGCGCGTGCAGCAGAAGCGATGCGCGAGTTTGCCATCACGACCCAGGCTCGGGGGGCGGCGTTCCTCGCACAGGTCCTGCACGAGTCCGGACGGCTGCGGTACTTCGAGGAGATCGCGAGCGGGCAAGCCTACGAGGGCCGCCGCGACCTCGGCAACACGCAACCCGGCGACGGCGTGCGCTTCAAGGGACGCGGCCCGATCCAGCTCACGGGACGCGCGAACTACCGCTGGGCGGCCAACGCGCTCGACCTCCCGCTCGAGCGTCAGCCGAAGCTCGCGGCCCGCCACGATGTCGGCTGGCGCATCGCGGGTCTGTACTGGCGCTCCCGCGGGCTGAACGGCCTCGCCGATCGCGGCGACTTTCGCCACATCACGCAGCGCATCAACGGCGGGCAGAACGGCGCCGCGGATCGCCAGGCGCTGTGGGCCGTCTGCAAGCGCTATCAGTGTGTCCCGGTCGACCCATGGGCCGGCTACACCGAGCACGAGATGTCGTGGATCAGGGAGTACGACCAGCTGCTGCACACGCACTCGAATCTCGCGCGGCGGCGCGTGCTGCGGCGCGTCATGCGCGAGCGGGCGGAGCTCATCAAGGCGCTCGCCGGGCCGCGTGACGCGGGCGGTGACGGCCGCGGCTGGGACCACGCCAACCGCCGCAGGCGCTACCGCTCGCTGCGCGCCCGTTCGTAGCGGCGAGCGGTTTCACATCAACATCGCACGGGACACACGCCGTACCCCCGACCAACCTCACATGCATGACCCCGACCGGATGGTGAACCAGGAATGAGCCCAACGTACGTCCGCGGGCGCGCACTTGGCGTGCAGCGCAACGGCATCTTCACGGCGTCGAACACCGACCCGATCCCCGGCGGGCGTCTGTGGCCTGAGGCCGCGCTCACCTGGAACGCCATGCACGCCGCGTTCGTCGCCGCCGGCGGGAACCCGGGCCACTTCGAGCCCGGCGGCCCGGCATCCAGCGCACGCTCCTACGATCAGCAGGCGTCGCTGAGGGCGCAATGGGCCGCCCGCGGGCAGCCCTTCAAGGCCGCGACGCCAGGGACGAGCAACCACGGCTGGGCGATCGCCATCGACTGCCCGTACCGCCCGGCGCAGGCGTGGCTGCTGCGCCATTGCGGGGAATACGGCTGGAGCCACGACGAGGGCGCCCGCGTCGGCGAGCCCTGGCACTTCCGCTATGTCGGAGCCTCCCCGGCACTGCTGCGCAAGCTCACGCGCGACCCGCTTGCCGGCTACACGCCGCATGAGCGGCGCTGGATCGCCGAGTACGACGAGCTCGTGCGCGACGGCCGCGACCTCGATCGCCGGCGCGTCCTGAGGCGCGTCATGACGCTGCAGCGCAAGCGCATCTACAGGGCGGCGCAGGACAGCCGAGGCTGGACGCGCACGCGCAAGCGGCGGTACGCCTCGCTGCTCAAACGCACCACCTGACCAGGAGGAGCACATGCCCACCCCCTTCAACAGGGTCGTCGCGTTCGCGGGCCCGTACATCAGCCTCGTCGCAGCCTTCCTTGCCACGTGGCTGGTTGCCAAGGCCAACGCGCTCGGGATCCCGGCGCTCGACGAGAGCGACCTGGCCCAGCAGATCGCGAGCGCGCTGATGTTCTCGGTAACCGCCGTCCTCACCTGGCTCGGCTCGGCCGAGTGGCTGAAGGGCCATCACGTGCAGCTGGCGGGTGACGCCGCGGTCGAGGCGGCCTCGCTCGCGGCAACGGCGGCCGCGCCTTCGGCGCCGATCGAGCCCCCGCGCGATCCCGCGCTCGACGAGCTGCTCGCGCTGGGCGAGGACCTCCCGAGCGACGAGGAGGAGGGTCTGCTTGCTAGCTGACTGATCGACGTTTTCCGGTGCCGAATCGGCGAACCGCGGCTGTACAGGCGTTCTTGGTTATCCGGTGACAAGGGAGGTCGAGAGCTTGAGTTGTGGAGGCACACGTCCCGGATGTCTTGCATGGAACCTTGCAGCGAAAGTAGCCGAGTTGCCTACGTTGCGTAACAATCGCCGCCATGGCCAAGGGCACGCCGCCGAGAGACCTCCCGCTAGCTGACCCGTCCAACTACCTGGCGCGGATCAAGCAGGTCCAGTGGGACCACTACTACATGAGCATCGCGCGGAACGTTGAGACGCGCGCGAACTGCCATGGGACGTCGGTCGGCGCCGTGCTCGTGCTGAACAACCGCATCATCAGCACTGGCTTCAATGGCACACCAGAGGGCTTCCCGAATTGCGAGGACGGCGGCTGTGTGCGCTGCCAGCAGCGCGAGTTGCGCGCCGAGGGGCGCGCGGCGGAGATCAAGGACCCGCTCTTTTTGAACGATGGCAAGCATCTCGACGTCTGTATCTGCGTCCACGCGGAGGCAAACGCCCTGCTGAGCGCGGCGCGGTACGGCACGAGGACGGACGGGGCCACGTTGTACTCGACGTACACGCCGTGCTTCTGCTGTCTGAAGGAGGCAATCCAGGCCGGCGTGAAGCGGATCGTCTACCTGAAGCCGTGGATTCAGGCGAAGTCCGCCGTTCTCAGGCGCCAGTACGCCCTCTTGGCAGAACACCTGCGAGGGCCAAACGGTGAGCGCTACTTCGAGCAGCTCCAATCGCAATCCGAGCTCCTCAGCGATACAGGAGGCCGGAAGCGCGAGCCGGTGCTCGACAAACTGATCCCCGAGGATACGCACGGGGTCCCGGGCATCAGGCGCCCGAAGAAGGTTCGACCGAAGAAGGCCCCACCGAAGAGGCAAAGCGCGACAACGAAGCCGTCCACCAAGCGAACACCGCCGACCGCCGCGAGGACGACTAGGAAACGTGCGACCCGGGCGAAACCACCGGATACAACGTGAGTTCTGTGACGCGTCGTCCGTTGTCAAGCTCGCGGCCCGTCCAACCGAAGCCCCAGGCCAAGTCGGTCGTTCCACTGTGCTCGCGAAGCAGATCTCGCGCGATCTCGCGGTTCATCGCGTTATCAGCCTGAATCACGACATACGGCGAACCCGCGGGGTACCCGGCCTCCCCATCCGTGAGTAGGCCGGAGTCCGTGATACGGATCGAGTCCCAATTGCGCAGACGGGCTGCGATCGTGCGCTGCAATGCGTTGAGGCCACTACCGCGGATAGCAGCCGGGTGTCCGTTCTCACCGCTGCCGCGCGCCATACGGCCAATCTCGGACCGCCGCTTACGCCCACGCCGGGATTTCCGCTCATCCGCCACGGCCGCACCTTGCGGGTTTCGCGCGGCGCCTGCAGCCAACATGTTCGCTATCAGCGGGAAGCTTGGAACGGACGGCCACCAGATTTCCCGCACATTGGGAACAATGCCGTCCGAGTGCCGGTGCTTGCACGAACTCATGTTCGCATTGGGGTCGCGAGCTTGTCCACTGCGCACAGGATCTCCCAAGAGCCCGGGGAGCCACGCCGACCGCGACACGGCCGTGACTCGGGCTTGTCGCGACCGAGCCAGACGGCGGGACCCGGCTCGCGTGCCGGGGTGGCCGCGTGAGGCTCACGGCCCGCGCGGACCGGGGCCTGCGGGACGGGCCGCGGGTCGTGCTCAGCTTCGCGGCGGCCCGAGCGCTCCGGCGAGCTCGGTGCGCGAGCTGATGCCGAGCTTGCGAAAGCCGCGACCGAGGTGGCTCTCGACCGTCTTGACCGACAAGTACAGCTCCTGCGCGATCTCGCGGTTCGTGCGCCCGGCCGCCGCGAGCTGGGCCGCACGCCGCTCGGACGCCGTCAGGGCATCGGCCCCCGTGAACGCCAGCCGCCTGGGCCGCGCGCCGAGCACCAGCAGGTGCTCGTGGGCGCGCTGCGCCAGGACGCTCGCACCAAGGCGCTGCGCGAGGTCGGCGCCGCCGCGCAGGGCCTCGAGGGCGCGGCTGCGCTGCCCCGCGCGCCGCCGCAGCATGCCGAGCGCCACAAGGCAGTGGGCCCGCTCGAGCGCGGCGGGCGAGCATTCGAGTAGCGCCACGGCTTCCTCGAGCAGCGCGACGCCGGCGAGGTCGCCATGCGCCAGCCCCAGCACTCGCAGCGCACAGGCGGTCACGGACGGCGCGCGCCAGGCGCGGGCGCGGAGCAGATGATCCTCGGACGCGCCGATGGCCGTGCTGCGGTCGCCGAGCGTCGACTGAGCCAGCGCGATGATCGGGGTCGCCTCGGCCGTCACGGCCGGGTGGCGCCCCGAGGCCTCGGTGGCGCGCCGAGCGTCGCCGAGCGCATCTGCCGCTCGCCCGGCCGCCAGGTGAGCCCGCGCGCGAGGCAGTAGCGCGGGCCACTGCGCGGCCCCGGCAAGATCCCCGTCGAAGCCGTGCTCGACGAGGATGCCGAGCGCGCCGGCGTCGTCGCCGCGCTCGGCGCGAGCATCGACGATGACGCCGATCGCGCGCGCCGCGGCAAACGTGCGCACCAGGCCGCCGGATGTCGCGAGGTCGCGGTAGGCAGCGAGCCCGTCAACCTCGGCATCGCCGAGCAGGCCAAGGCGGATCCGCGCGGCGCCGCGCATCGCGAGCGCCAGGCCGGCCCCGCCGGTCGACCCTACGGCGCGGGCCGCTGCCAGCGCGCGCGTCATCTCCGCCTCCGCGAGGAGCAGACGGTCGGATGCCAGCATCGCGGCGGCGCCAAGGGAATACAGCGGGCTGCCGGGCCCCTCGGCGGCCAGCAGCGCGCCATCGCCGAACCCGCGCTCCAGCAGCGATCCAACGAGGTCCGAGCTCACGGTGCCGAACGTGAGGCCGATCGCGAGAGCGACGAGCATCGCCCGCTCGCCGGCGCCCTCGCCCGAGAGCTCGCCGTAGCGCGCCAGGTACTCGACCGTGCGCGTGGCGCCGCCCGGCTCGAGCACCGATAGCCACAGCCGCTCGGCCTCGAGCTCCAGGCGCGGCTCGCGCGGACCGTTCGCGCATTCGGAGTCCAGCACCGCCAGAGCGGCCGCGACGCCGTCGACGTGCAGCGCCACCCGGCCCAGACGCTTGACGTCGGCGGCGCGCTCCGGCTGCGAGGACGCCATGCGCAGGCGCGCGCGCAGATGCTCGGCGGCTGCCGCGTCGTCGCCGACGCACAGCTCGGCCGAGACGAGCTCGTCGAGCAGACCCGCTGGCGCGGCCGGCGAGGGCCGCTCGGCCAGCGCGCGACGCAGCAGCACCGCGGCGCGCTGCGGTGCGGCCGCACCCGACGCCGAGACCGCCGCGGCGCGCAGCGCGGCGACGGCGCCCGGGTCGCCGGCCGGCTCGGTGCGCAGCAGGTGCACAGCCGTCCGGGCCGGATCGGCGCCGCCGGCCAGCAGGACCGACACCGATCGCTCCTCGACGAGCGTGCGCTCGGCCGCGAGCAGGTCGGCCTCGATCGCCGCGCGCACGAGCGGGTGGGCGAAGCAGTTGACGTGATCGGCCGCGAAGATCCCGGCGCCCGCGAGCGCCGCGGCAGCCACGAGCGCCGCCTCTCGCGTCAGCCCCGCCACCGCGGAGGCCTCGGTGATGCTCACGTCGTCGCCGAGCACGCTGACGGCGCGCGCGAGCGCAGCGGCGTCGGCGCCGAGCCGGCCCACGCGCACGCGCAGCAGCGCGCTCAAGGACTGGGCGACGCCCGCGATGAGACCTGCGATCTGGGCCCGATCGATGGGCTGCGCCGTCTCGCGGAGCGCGCGCGCCAGTTGCACGACGAGAAACGGATTGCCCCCGGTGGCCTCATGGCCGAGCGCGACGACCGCATCGTCGAGCGGGCCCCCGGCGCGCGCGAGCAGGACCGCGGCGACCCCGTCGACCGTCAGCGGCTGCGGCGTCAACGGCGATAGTGCTTCGAGCGCAAGCTCGTCCAGCGCCGCCGGATCCTGGCTGGAGGCGTCGGGCCTTCGCGTGAGGATCAGCGCGACCGGAAGATCGTCGACACGGCGCGCAACCGCGGCGAGCGCCGCCAGCGAGGATGCGTCGACGTGATGCAGGTCGTCGACGAGGATCGCGAGCGGGGCGCCGTCGGCGAGTTGCTCGACGAGACGCTGCGCCGCGCGATGCAGCCTGGCGCCGGCCAGCGGGCCGGGCTCGGCGAGGCCGAGCGCGCACGCCAGCGGCCCCGCGGGCCCGGCCAGCAGCATGTCGCGGCGCGCCGCCGGGAGCGCGAGCAGGTGGCGCTCGAACAGCGCCCGCAGCGTGCACAGCGGGACCTCGCGATCGATCTCGCTGCCGCGCGCGCGCAGCACGCGCAACCCGCGAGCGGCAGCGAGCCGGGCCGTGACCTCTATGAGGGCGGTCTTGCCGACGCCGGCGGCGGCTTCGACGAGCACGACGGACCCCAGCCCGTCGACGGCGCGGTCGAGCGCGTCCGCGAGGAACGCCTTCTCCCGCGCTCGTTCGACGAGCTCGGAGATGGGCAGCGTCCCCCCTGGCGCCCCGGCGCGCACGCTAGGCCCCGACGTCTTCGTCGGGGCTCTTGGCTTCGTGTGCCGCGCCGATCCGGCG
>Ga0136631_10000453_pt1 | contig 12620 bp, 11 predicted proteins | sample AntDrymUQ6012206_2_FD_104655 | JGI IMG/M metagenome (GOLD analysis project Ga0136631, IMG submission 104655) | Polar desert sand microbial communities from Dry Valleys, Antarctica - metaG UQ601 (22.06) | ecosystem: Environmental > Terrestrial > Soil > Desert | place: Antarctica: Dry Valley... | reverse complement strand
GTAAAGACGCGGCTCCTCGGACTGAGGCAACCCTCCTCAAGGCAACGCCAAGGCCAAAATCGCCTGAGTACCTAAGCCGTTGTGGCATAGGGAGATACGAGTTAGCTATTTCCGGGCTAATCCCGGGATTTCAACGCGATTTGCAAGATTTCCCGCAAAATGCAAGGCCGCCGCGGCGGAGCTTACTGGCCCAGATCGTAGCGGGAAAGCTTTCTATGGAGGGTGGACGGATCGATACCCAGGATCTCCGCCGTCCGCGGCTTGTTACCGCCCTCGTTCTCCAGGACCCAGAGGATGTACGCACGCTCAATGGTGTCCAGAGTCGGGTTCGGCTGGGCCGCTCCGCTGACGAGAGGCTCCCTCTTCCGTTCGCTCACCTTGTCCGGGAGAGCACTGAGTGGAATGGAGTCACCCTTGGCGAGGATTGACGCCCGCTCCAGCGCGTTCTCGAGCTCGCGCACATTACCCGGCCAGTTGTACTTCTCCATTGCTTCGAGCGCGTCGGGCTCGAGCAGGCGCGGCTCCTCTTTCCGGGCTTCCGCTGTCCGCTTCAGCAATGCCTCGGCAAGAACCCTGATATCGCCCGGTCTCTCTCTGAGCGGAGGGAGAACGATGGAAACCACATTGAGCCGGTAGAACAGGTCGCTGCGGAAGTGCCCAAGTCTGATCTGCTCCTCCAGATCGCGATTGGTCGCAGCGATGACTCGCGCGTTGACTGGTTTCGCTTCCGTCGCGCCGACCGGAATCACCTCGCGCTGCTGAAGGACGCGCAGGAGCTTGACCTGGATCGGTGGAGTCGTCTCGCCGATCTCATCCAGAAAGAACGTTCCCTCGCCCGCGGCGAAAAACAGGCCTTCCTTGTCACGGGTCGCACCGGTAAAGGACCCCTTCACGTGGCCGAAGAGCTCGCTCTCCAGAAGGTTCTCCGGCAGGGCACCGCAGTTGATCGAAAGGAACGGCTTCGGCGCGCGTCCGGACAGCTCGTGGATGTAACGAGCCACCACTTCCTTTCCGGTCCCTGACTCACCTTGCAGCAGCACGGTCGAGTCGGTGTCGGCGACCATCGCCGCAACGTTCAGGACATCCATCCAGGGCTTGCTGGCGCCGAGCGGCTTGCTCGAACGCTCGCGGCGTTTCTCAGGCCTCGCGACAGATCGCACCTCGCGGCGGGTACTGCGGTGCTCGGCGGCGCGGCGCACGATTGTCACCAGCTCGTCGTTCTTGAAAGGCTTCTGGATGTAATAGAAGGCGCCGTTGTTCACCGCCCCGATGGCCGATTGCAGGCTGGCCTGGGCCGTCATGAGGATGACCACTGCTTCCGGGTCGTGGGCTCGCACTGAAGCGAGAATGTCGAGCCCGGTCACATCGGGCATTCGCACATCGGTGATTATCAGGTCTGGCTTCAGCGCCGCGATCTGCTCCAGCCCTTTCTTGCCGCCGAGGGCGGTGTGCGGAACGAAGCCCTCGTTCCTGAGCAGGATGCGAATCGTGTCGAGGATGCCGACCTCGTCATCGATGACGAGGACAGTCGGCGGCGAAGCGTCTACCGTCATCCGATCGTCTGGGCGCTCACCCATGGCGTTTTCGGCTTTTTACCGGAGCCGAGCTTGGGCAGGATCACGGTGAACTTCGTGCCTCGGGTGCCATTCTCCGCCGGGTCGACGATGATGAATCCATGATGGGCCTCGACCGCGCGGTGCGCAATCGAGAGTCCGAGCCCCGTTCCGCCGGTCTTCGTGGTGACGAAAGGCTCGAACAATCTCTCCCTGATCGAAATGTCGAGACCCGGTCCTTCGTCGGTGACCTGGATCATTATCGCGCCACGCGTGAAGCGCGACGCCTTCGGCGGAAGCTGGTGCGGCAGGAGCTCCGCCGCCTCCAAACGAACCTCTCCACCGGGTGGCGATGCCTGCACCGCGTTCAGCAGCAGGTTGAAGATCGCGCGATGGAGCAAATCATCATCGCCAACGACGACCAGCGGAGTCGAAGGAAACAGCTCCCGAATGGTGACGCTGCGGGGCTTGTCAGGGTGCGCGGCGACGAGCGCGGCGGCGTGGCGGGAGATCTCGATCAAATCGATGCTCTGTACCTGCGTCACTTCGGTTCGCGCGAAATCGAGAAACTCCGAGAGCAGACGCGACAGTCTGTCGGACTCGCGCTGAACGAGCTGGGTGAGCGTTCTCGTATCGTCATCAGCGGCGGGAACGCGCGCGAGAAGCTCGGCCGCGCTCCGGATGGACGCGAGCGGATTCTTTATCTCATGCGCCAGAGAAGCGCTTAGCTCCGCAACGGCTTCGAGCCTCTCCGCCCTGGTGTGCAGCCTCTCTATGTCCGCTTCCCGAAGCCTGAACGCCGCAAGCTCCGCTGCCATCTCTTCCCGTCCGGCGTTCGCCGCGCGCAGGCGTGCCCCGATGTAACCGCAGCCCAGGGCAACTGCCCCGAAGATCGTGAGCTGCACGAGAATCGACAGGTCGAAAACGGCAAGATTCCCGAGAATCGTTACCGCGAAGTACAGAACATTTCCGAGCGCGGCCACCAACAGCACGCCCGAGGGAGGGATGAGCAGCGCGCTGACCGCGATGACGAGGATATAGAGCGGCGCGAGCTGGGATGGAGTTCCGGACTGCGTCAGGTAGACCACCACCGTAACGAGCATCAGGTCGAATAACGTCTGTACGTAGAAAAAGGTGTTATCGGGCGGTGTCCCGCCGCGCTCGCTGCGAAACAGCGACGCACCCGTGAAGAGGAGGGTGAAGACGAAGGCGAGCGTAGCGATCAGCGTCGCGGAGGATTCTGCGGCGCGCCAGACGACGATGGCGGCAACGAAAATCGCTGTCGCAACCGAGAACCGGCCGAGGTAAAGGACGCGCAGGACGCGGTTCTGACCTCCCAGGGAAGAAGGGAGCGGCAGTTCGACGGCCGGTGCCGGAGCGCTGGGCGAGACAGGAACGGTAGATCGGAGGTGGGTCAAATCGGAACGGGAGAGGCGTCAGTTACAGGCTGAGGCGAGAGCCTAAGTGCCTACTACTATATAGATTACAGGCTCATGCTGCTTGGGTTAATTGTCGCTCCGTCCGTCGACCCTCCGTCCATGGGCGCTGCGTCTGCTGGCCTCGTCGCCGTCTTCGCGCTCGTGGCGCTGAACGGCTTCTTCGTGGCGGCGGAGTTTGCGTTCGTCGCCGCCCGGCGGAGCAAAATCGACGAGATGGCCGCGCGGGGTCTGCGCGGTGCCCGCAACGTCCAGGTCGGGCTCGCAAATCTCGATCGCTATATCGCCGCCACCCAGCTCGGGATCACCATCGCGTCACTGGCATTGGGGTGGATTGGTGAGCCGGCACTGGCGAGCCTGATCGATGGCCTGTTGCGATCCGTCGGCCTCGAGGTGCCGCCCGCCGCCCACCACGCCTTTGCCATTCCCATTGCGTTCTTCCTGATCACGTTCCTGCACATTGTCCTCGGCGAGCTCGCGCCCAAGACGATCGCCTTGACCACTCCCGAGAACACCGCGAGAGCCGTTGCGGCTCCGCTTCTCGTGTTCTCGCGCTTCATGTCGCCGTTCATCTGGGTGTTCAACGGCGCGGCAAACGCCCTGCTCCGACTATTCGGCATCAACCCTGCTACCTCCCACGCAGGGACGACCCCCGACGAGATTCGGCTTCTCGTCATCCAGGCCCATGCGGGTGGCACGCTGGACGAATCCGACCGCGCGATGCTGGCGGGCGTGCTCGATTTCCACGAGAAGAAGGCGCGCGACGTGATGCGGCCCCGGACCGAGCTCGTCGCGCTCGACATCGAGTCGACGGAGCAGGAGGTATGGGACATAATCCGGCGCGAACGCTACTCGCGCTATCCGGTGTACCGCGAGGCGCTGGACGATGTGGTGGGCATCTTCCTGGCCAAGGATTTGTGGCTGCACGCGGGCCACACGCCCTTCAGCCTTTCCGACCTGGTGCGCGATCCGCTCTACGTTCCGGACAGCCGCCCGGCCGAGCGTGTCCTCGACGATCTGCGAAAGACCCGTGCGCACATGGCAATCGTGCTCGACGAGTATGGCGGAACCGCCGGAATCGTGACGATGGAGGATCTGGTCGAGGAGGTCATCGGAGACATCGCCGACGAATACGACTCCGCCGCGCGCGAATCCGTGGTGACGGATGGAGTGCTGGAGCTCGCCGGATCGTTGTCACTCATCGACGTACGGTCTGACTATCGCATCCAGATTCCTGAAGGTGAATGGACGACCCTGGGCGGTTTCGCCTTCGCCAAGCTCGGGCGATTACCGCGCATGGGTGATCGAGTCCTGATTGCCGGTGGGGAGCTGGAAGTGGTGGCAATGGACGGCCGGCGGATCGCAGCCCTCAGGATTCATCGGGCGGGTGGCCGTCCACAGCCGGCACGCACGGCGTAAGCGCAGCGCTACGGCGCGCGCCTTTCATCTCCAGACATCAGAAAATCGTAGCTCGCTTCCCGGAGGAGACGGCGCTGGTGCCCCCGTCGCGGACTCAGCTCGACCGCCCGCTCGAGCAGCTCGATGGCCCGCTCGAGATACGCCGTGGAGTCATAGACCTGAGCGCCATCCATCCACAGCCCCGCCGCGCTCGTATGAAGCCGGTCGTTCAGGGGATCCCGCTTGAGCTCGGCCTCGAATGCGGAGGCGGCCGCCTGAAACGCCCGATCCAGAACTGGCGTCCGTCCGTCTGGGTGCAACCCGCCCCGCTTTCCATCCTCGATCGAGGCGTGGAAGAACTTCGAAAGAACGGGACCAAAATGGCTGGTCTGCGCCGCGCTCGATCGCGAGATGGTTTGTACCGCGACGGACGCGCGCTCTTCACCGCTCTGGTCGGAATCCAGAGTCGCCAGGGCGATGCTGGCGCGAACGGGGAGGTATGCATGACGATGAAGCAGGAACGCCAGCGCTCCCGCTGTTAGCACGACCGCGCCTGCCGCGAAGCCGCGCGACTGCCGAGGCTGGCCCGGCTGGAGGATCGACGCCGGGTTGGACCGCCTCGCAATCAGTGCGGCCATCAGCAGCCACAGAATGGCAGCATTGATGTCGACGAACCAGAACATCAGAAATGTCGCATAAGCAACGTTAGCGCCGCCGAGCACGGCAAGCTCGCGGACCTTGAGCCTGCCCGCGGCGAAGGCGCTGTGCAGTGAATACCCGATCGCGAGCCATACGCCCAGGAATGCGAGCGTTCCGACAATACCTGTCGTCGCAAGAAATTCCAGATACTGATTGTGCGCACGGTCGAATATCTCCGCGCCCACCTGCTCGCTCCGGGGGTCGAAATGCGCCGACCACACGAGCTGGTAGTTTTCCGCGCCGAAACCCAGCACCGGTCGATCGCGGAAGCCGGCCAGCGCCGCCTCCCACTGCATCGCGCGCAACGCGTCCAACCCACCGAAGTCGGTGGCGGCGATTCGGCGAAGGACACCTGGTACCGCATTCGACCACGGGCTGCGGCCCGAGATTCTGACCGCCCCAATCACCGTTCCGATCAAGGCGGCCAGCCCCAGCGCCAGCCACAAGGGACGCCATCGCTGTTTGCCTCCATAGGCTCCGGCCGCGAGCAGAAGGCCGCCGCCAATTCCACCGACCAGCAAGCCCAGTACGCTGCTCCTGTTCTCGGCAAAGAGCAGCGCGGCGACCTCTATCGCGCCGGCGGCAAGGTAGAGCACCCGATATTTCCCGCTTGCGATGGCCAGATACAATGCCAGGCCGATGCCCAGCAGCGCATAGCCCGCGAACAGCCCGGCGTTCCCCGCCACTGTGAGCTCACCGGCGCCCGACACCCGCTCGACGATCGCATGGACGCTCGCTCCGGTGCAGATCAGGAGGCCCGCATGCAGAAGCCACGCAAAATGCCTCTCCGACACAGTCCGGAGAAGAAGCACGAAGAGAACCAGATGGAGCCAGGACCAGACTCCACCCATGCGCTCGAAATCCCCAAACAGACTGTGAGCCCTGGCTGGAGAAAAAATCGCCGACATGGTGATTGCGAGCAGGAAAGCGCCGAGCGCCGACAGCACATACTCACCCCTAAGGTCGAGCCGCCGGCCGCGAAGGAAGATTCGGACAAGGCAAAGAGCGGTTGCGAGCTCGATCGCAACCCGGAACAGAATATTGCGCGGCACCACATAGGGGAAAAACGTCCCCGGGACAACCACGATCGGAGCAGCCAGTGCCGCGATGAGGAGAACCGTGACGCCAACGTTCCAATCGAGCACCCACCGCCGTTGGGCTCCGACGGGGGCGGCGCTAGGCACGTGAGCCGGCGAGCTCCATGAGAGCGGACTCGGAGATGTCGTGCCCGCCTTCGAACCCGATCTTGGTGTACGCGACGCCGAGCTCGCTCAGCTTCGCTTGCTGCGCAGCGACCACTTTTGGCGTCGCGAATTCGTCCGAAGATCCGACCACCATCGTTACCGGACCGCGCGCTGTCAGGGCACGTGCGCCGCCCACGCCGAGCTCAGGCGGGATCATGCCTGCCCACAACACCACCCGGTCGGCGGTGACCCCGTCGCGTGCGAGCCATCGCGTCACTGTTGCGACGCCCTGCGAAAATCCAAGCACCCACAGCTTGACGCGCTCACGCTCGACACGCGCAAAAATGTCGGCGTGGAGCAGGTCCAGATACCTGACCTGGTCCTCGATTTCCGCTTCTCGATCCTCGCGCGTCATCCAGGTTGCGCCGATTGGGGTGTCGGGCCGGTGCACCTCGTTGTGAGCCCCGAGATAGAAGCGTGACAAAGCTTCCGGTGCCACGAAGAGGCGGTCCTCTCTCTCGAGCGGTGTGAAACGCGCCAGAAAGCGCGCCGCCAGCTGCGCATGACCATGGCAAACGATCCATACCTCACTCAGGTCGGCGCCGAAAGAGCCCATGACCGCGTATCGGGCAGTCCTCGGCACGGTAAGGTGTCGATACTCGAAGGATCGCGGGCTGGTCACGGATCAAGTATATCTTTTGCGCCTCCCCTTTGAATCATGCGCCCGCGAAAGAATCGACCCCTCTGCGCCGTTACGCTGGCTCTGCTGCTCGGGTGCGCGGTCTCCGAGGATCAGGAGGTCGCGCTAGGCCGGCAGAACGCCGAGCAGATAAACTCGCAGCTGCCGATTGTCACCGATCCCGCCGTGAGCGGCTACATCCAGGAGCTCGGGGCGCAGATAGCGCGCACGACCAGTCGCGCCGATCTCGATTGGCATTTCTACGTCATCAACACGCCACAGGTGAATGCGTTCGCGCTGCCGGGCGGATACATCTATGTGAATCGAGGGTTGATAGAGAGCACGGACATCCTCGCCGAGCTTGCCGGCACCCTTGGCCACGAGATCGGTCACGTGATCCAGCGCCACTCCGTGAAGCAGATGGAAACAGCCCAGAAGACCAACGTCGGCGTCGCCGTTCTCTGCACGTTGACCAATATCTGCCAAAGCGGTCTGGGCCAGGCGGCAGTTCAGGTTGGGGGAAGCGCCTTCTTCGCGCGACACACGCGCCTCGACGAGCTGCAGGCGGACTCGGAGGCGGTCGTGAACGTGACGCGGGCGGGATTCGACCCCAATGGAATTCCGCAGCTGTTCGAGGTGCTCCTCAGAGAGCGGCGGACTCAGCCGACGAAGGTCGAGAGCTGGTTCGCTTCGCACCCAATGGAGGAAGCGCGGATCGACCGCGCGAAGCGAATGATCACCGACCTCGGGCTCGGCGCCGATGGCAACCTGCTCATCGACACGCCGAATTACCAGGCATTCAAGGCGCGGGTCAGTGCGCTGCCTGAAGGTCCCGCGCCCCCGAGCCTGCCCCCCTAAACCATTCCGGACCGATCAGAGGTAGCTGAGCCACGAGTACCGTCGCGTTGCTTTCAGGTTCGCATACCAACGGCAGAGCGGATAAAGCAGCAGCGTACCGAGGATCCAGAAGAGGTAGACGGTGGCGAGGCTGAAGCCGGCGTCGGGTGCCGGCGGTGCGTTCCCTAACGGACTTCCGATCAGATGCGCGTAGGGTTTTCCCGCGACGATGGAAGCGAGCACACCAAACCCGTGCGCCGTGGGCCATTGCAGGAGATAAAAGAACATCGGCACCCTGCCGAATGTTATCAACGGGCGCGCGATACCGCGCTCGGCCGCATCATCGAAAAGGCCGAGGAAAACGAGCGCCGGCCCCAGCGTCATGAGGAGAAAAAGCAGGGATGGCGGATATTTGGTCGTATCGAGAAATGAGAGGATCGTCATCACTCCGGAGCTTTGCACCGACCAGTGATCGGGATCGCCATAGAAGTTCACCGCCCGAAGGACGACGAAGCCGATGGTAAGCGCGGTTCCCGTGCGGAGCAGCCACCGCCGTCGATCTGCCGGCTCGAGTGTGTGCACCGAGCCAAAGACGTAACCCGCCGCCATCACCCCGATCCACGGGATGAGGGGATAGAGCGCGATCACGCCGGGTCCCGGGAAACCGAACGGGAAGAACAGACCTCCCTGGTGCAGGATCAGCCACAGGCTCGCCCCGAACCCTGGCGTCGGGGTGCCCGGCCCGCGCCAGCCGTCGACCCGGAATTCGTCGAGGATATTGTGCGTGAGGATCATCCCGATGCCGATCCATGCGATCACGCGCAGCGGCAGATGGATCAGTCCCGCGAGCACTATCATCGAGAAGCCGATCACCCAGATCACCTGCATGAACCCGAGCAGGCTCTGGTAGTCGAGCGTGAAGAATACGCCCAGCCTCACCAGCGTGAACTCGAGGACAATGAGCCAAAGCCCCCGCGTTACCAGAAACCGTGTCAGCTCTTTCTTCGGCTTGCCCCGAAGCAGCTGGAGATAAACCCCCGTGCCGGCGAGAAAGACGAAGATCGGAGCGCAAAAGTGGGTTATCCAGCGCGTCAGAAACAGCGCCGGCCACGTACGTGTAATATCCGCCGCGTCAAACCGGACGCCGTCCGCGTGCACGAAGTCCCGAGTGTGATCGAGCAGCATGATCACCATCACGATTCCGCGCAGCAGGTCCACCGAGTTCACACGTCCGCGCCCGAAAAGCCACGGTTTGGGCGTTCCCTCTTCCGTCGCCGGTGGCCGAACGCCAGCATCCATGTTCGTTTGGGATTCCTGTTGCCTCTGCGCCGAACCTTCCATCGCGAACATATGCGTCATAGCTGCTGTGTGGTTTCGCTCGCCCTGACGGGATTTCTGGTCACACCGCTCGAATCGCGCGCGCAGGGCAGGCCGATCGACTGGCCCGCTCTTACCCGCGAGACCCAGCAGGTGCTGGGCGATTATCTGCGGGTAAACACTACGAATCCTCCGGGCAACGAGCTAGCCGGGGCGAAATTTCTGAAGGCGATCCTCGACCGCGAAGGGATCGAGGCCGTTATCCTCGACACCACCGAGCTCGGCGCGGGTCGCGCGAATCTTTACGCCCGCCTGAAAGGAAACGGCTCCAAAAAAGCGATCGCGCTGGTACACCACATCGACGTCGTCCCGGCCGCGGCGGCGCACTGGTCAGTCGACCCTGCCGGCGGGGTGGTAAAAGATGGGTATCTCTGGGGGCGCGGCGCGATCGACATGAAGGGCCAGGGGATCGCACATCTCATGGCAATGCTCGCGATCAAGCGTTCCGGGCTGACTCTCAATCGCGACATTGTTTACATCGCGAACGCGGACGAGGAGCTCGGGTCGACCGGAGGGATCGTTTTCGTCAACCGCCACCCCGAGCTGTTGCGCGACGTCGAGTATCTGATCACGGAGGGGGGGGACAATCAGATCGACAGCGCGGGGCGGGTCCAGTATTTCGGCGTGGGAGTAGCCGAGAAGAGGACGTTCTGGCAGCGGCTCACGGTCAGGGGGATTCCCTCTCATGGCTCGCGGCCGACCCGGCACAACCCCGTCCCGCGCCTCGTTGCGGCACTCAACAGAATCGCGAATTACGAGACTCCCCTACGCGCCACGCCCGGTGTCCGGAAATTCTTTCGCGACATCGCGCGGCTCTACCCCGAGCCACAGCGCGCCTGGCTGATGGACATTGCCGGTGCACTGAACGATCCGCGAGCAAAGGAGTGGATTCTGAGCGACGTCTACTGGAATGCCATCCTTCGCAACACAATCTCGCTGACTGGCCTCGCGGGGTCCGACAAGACGAACGTGATCCCTCCCGAAGCGAGCGCTGTACTGGACATCAGGCTGCTGCCTGATCAGGACGAAGGGGAAATGCTCGCCATCCTGAAGGGGATCGTCGGCGACACCGCCGTTCACTTCTCGACACTGCTCGGGCCGAAGACGCCGCTGGAAAACCCGGTCGATACAGACCTGTTCCGGGCGATCGAGAAAGCTTCGACTCGGGCGGAGCCACGTTCTTTCGTGACGACGAGGATGCTGACGGCTGCAACCGATCGCCCGACGTATCGCAAGCTGGGAATCGTCACCTACGGGCTCGATCCCTTTCGTGTCCCGGCCGCGGAAAGCCAACGCGGGATGCATGGAAATGACGAACGGATCTCGCTCGAGAATCTCGGTTTCGGTATTCGTTTTCTGTATGATATTCTGAGAAACGTGCAGTAGCCTGCACCGCCAGCGCGGGCGTCAGCGCCGATCGACAGCGAGCGACTTAATCGAATCGCCGGTGCTGTCTCGCGGAGCCTCCTGACCTTCGCTGCGGTCATCAGACCCGGCGGAGTCGGACCCGCTGCGCCGAGCTTCCGCCGAGCTTTCCGATCGTGACTCGGCCGAAACATCACCTGACGATCCGGCAATGCCGGAATCATGCTGCTGCTCCGCTGCGGCCTGGCTCTCGATACGCCCAGCGCTTCGCCTTGCGTTTCGCGCTGCCGTCCGAGCGCGGCGTATGCGCTCCCGGTGCCGTTCGACGAAGCGGAAATTTTCCGGGGGGACCACGCCCGCGCCCGCGACTCGGCCGCCCTGTGCGGCTTCGGTAGCCTGAGCCAGCGCGAGCGTCTGGAGAACGAAGTCGCGTACCGTCAGTCCCGTTGCTTCGATCGTGGTGCGTGCCCGCGGACTCGACTCCAGCCGGGCCACTGCCCGATCGATCACGTCTCCGCCGCCGCCACGGCTCTCTGCTGGAAAAGCGGAGCGAGGGAGACGGTCGAGATTGCGCTGCGCGATCTCCCACTTTGCGAAGCTCTCGTCGGTAAGGCGGTAGTCGACCTGGATCGACAGTGCCTCGCGGGCTTCCGGTGAAGCATCGTCAAGGAATGCGGATGTACCGGTAGCAGTCGCGAAGCGATCGTTGTCCCGCTTGCATCCGACGGCGGAGACCAGGATCAATCCGGCGAGGAGCGAGTATCGAACGCCGATCATGCCGAAAACAACCGCAAAACTGAAACCGGACGTCAGCCCTTGTGTCGAAAGGTGATCCTTCCTCTCGTCAGATCGTAGGGCGAAACCTCGAGTGTCACTCTGTCCCCGGCGAGGACCCTGATGCGAAAGCGGCGCATCTTTCCCGCGATGGTGGCATGAACGTCGTGCCCGTTGTTGACCTGCACGCGGAACGTCGCGTCGGGCAGAACTTCAGTAACGGTGCCTTCCAGCTCGATTGCTTCTTCCTTGGCCATACTCCCCCTGCATAGTCGTGGCTAGTGCCCATGAAGTCTACGCGGTCAAGCCCGCCGCCCGATGCTGTGCTTCTGATCGCTCCGAGCCGGTAGTCTTCAGTTCGTACTCAATGAAAAACGGGGCCGACCCGGACATGTCCAGGCGGCCCCGCTTCTATGCTGCCGTCCGCAAGCTACGAATTAATCGCGGAGCTTGGTGACGTTCTCTGCCGCCGGGCCCTTCTGGCCCTGCACGATATCGAACTCAACCCGCTCGCCCTCGGCCAACGACTTGAAGCCGTTGCCCTGGATCGCGGAGTGATGAACGAAGCAATCCTTTTGCCCGTTCTCAGGTGTGATGAAGCCAAAACCCTTGGCATCATTGAACCACTTTACTTTTCCGGTGGTACGCATGTTCGGTACATCCTCATTCAATTGTGTCGGAGTGCCGTTTTGCGGTACCGAGCCGACTACTGTTTGTTCGCGGCCGAAATGGCCGCACTTTCTCGCCAGAAACCAAAAAAGACCTGGCTACATCCCAGGTCCCTGTTCAGTTCGCTGGCTCATCCACGCAATATTGCGCTTCAGAGTAGAAATCTACCCGGTTAAGGCCTTGCAGTCAATGGAGATGTGACGGGTTCGCCGTAGTCAGCCACGGTCTCGGCGTAGGTTTCGACAACACCGCGCGGCGCTGCCACCCTCACGCCCGTTACCATCGATTTGAGCATCACTGCGTTCGCCACCGCCTTGCCCTTGTAATGGTTGTTGGTGATGACGTGGACCTCCCGCGTCCCGGGGTCAGCCGCGATCTGCCGCGCCCGCTCCGCCCAGGGCTCGAGCTCTTCCGCGGTGTAGAGATAGTTGTAGCGCTGCTCCACCGGGGCCTTGTCGCGGAACCAATCCTTGTAGTTCCTGCCGTGAACCCGGACATACCCGACCTGTGACGTCACGTGGGAGGACGGGCCGATGGAATCTCTGTACATCGGCTGGTCGATGTTCACGAAGCCGATTCCCTCCTCCTCGAGGGTCTGGAAGAACTCGGGAATCAGCCAGGAGGTGTGGCGCACTTCGACAACGAGAGG
>Ga0136631_10000452_pt1 | contig 12626 bp, 5 predicted proteins | sample AntDrymUQ6012206_2_FD_104655 | JGI IMG/M metagenome (GOLD analysis project Ga0136631, IMG submission 104655) | Polar desert sand microbial communities from Dry Valleys, Antarctica - metaG UQ601 (22.06) | ecosystem: Environmental > Terrestrial > Soil > Desert | place: Antarctica: Dry Valley... | reverse complement strand
GCCTTCTTCTCGGTGATGAAGTCGATCGCTTCGCCGACCGTCTTGATGTCCTTCATGTCGTCGCCTTGCATCTTCACTCCATGCTCGTCCTCGACGACCTGGGCCAGCTCGGCGAGGTCGAGCGAGTCGACGTCGATCGCTTCCCAGGTGGCGTCGCGCGTGACGTCTTCGGCCTTGGCGCCGAAGGTCTTCAGCGACTCCATGACGGTGGTCTCAATTGCACTGGTGGTGGTGCTCACTTGGTTTCTCCTTTGATGTGGACGGTCATGCGCTCATGCCGCCATCGACGAAGAGCGTCGTGGCGGTCACGTAGGCGGCGGCGTCGGAGGCCAGGAAGCGCACGGCCGCGGCGACCTCGTCGGGCCGGCCGGGGCGGCGCATGGGGACGCCGTCGAGCAGCTCGCGCGGAAGGTCCGTGGTCATCTCGGTCTCGATGAAGCCGGGCGCGACCGCGTTGACGGTGACGCCCTTGCGGGCGATCTCGACGCCGAGCGTCTTCGTCATGCCGATCAGCCCGGCCTTCGCGGCGGCGTAGTTGATCTGGCCGGCGTTGGCGCGCGGACCGACGACCGAGGCGACGTTGACGATGCGCCCGTAGCGCGCCTTCATCATCGGTCGTACGACGGCGCGGCTGAGGCGAAACGCGGCGCTGAGGTTCGTCTCGAGGACGCGGTCCCACTGATTGTCGTCGATCTGGATCGCGAGGCCGTCGGCGCGCACGCCGGCGTTGTTGACGAGGCCGAGCACGGGACCGAGCTGCTCCTGCGCCTGAGCGAGCACGTCCTGCATCGAGTCCGGATCGCAGACGTCGCCGCCGATCGCGACGGCCGAGCCGCCCTCCTGCTCGATCGCGTCGACGGTCGCGGCGGCGCCGTCGGCGTCGCTGCGGTAGCCCGCGGCGACGGCCCAGCCGTCGGCGGCGAGCTCGCGTGCGATCGCGGCGCCGATGCCCTTCGAGGCGCCGGTGACGAGGATGACGGCGCCATCCGGGCGGCGGCCCTCCTTGCTGTGTCGTTCGGGTTGGACTGTGGTGCTCATGTCTGGTCTCCTCCGTACGTCAGCAGTGCGGCGCCCCATGAGAAGCCGGCGCCGAACGCGGTCAGCAGGACATGGCCGCCGGTGGTCGGCAGGCGCCCGTCGTCCTCGGCGAGCGCGAGCGCGAGCGGGATCGAGGCGGCCGAGGTGTTGCCGAGATCGGACACGTAGTCGGCGACGCGTTCGGGCTCGAGGCCGAAGCGCTCGCGGACGGCGTTGATGATCCGGCCGTTGGCCTGATGGGCGATGACGAGGTCGACATCGTCGATGTCGAGCTGCGCGAGCCCGAGGAGCTGTCGGCAGGACTGCTCCATGTGGTCGACCGCCTCCTGATAGACGTGGCGGCCATCCATCCGCACGACGTTGTCGGCGCGGTCGATGTAGAGCACGTCGCGCATCGCGTTGACGCCGAGCACGACCGGACCGAGGCTGGCGGGCCCGCCGGGGGCGAGCACCGCGGCACCGGCGCCGTCGCCGAACAGCGCGGCGGTCTGCTTGTCGTCGTGGTCGGTGTAGCGCCCGAGGACGTCGGCGCCGATCAGCAGCACGGTGTTTGCGCGACCGCTCTCGATCAGCGCCGCACCCCCCTGCAGGCCGGCGAGAAAGCCGGTGCAGGCCAGGCCGACGTCCCACGCCATCGCGCGGTCACAACCCAGCGCGCCGGCGACGATCGGCGCCGCCTGGGGGACGACGTCGTCGGAGGACGACGTCGCGACGAGCACGGCGTCGACGTCGGCGGGGTTGATGCGCGCAGCGGCGAGCGCGCGCCTGCCGGCCTCGGTCGCGAGCGCGGACAGGCCCTCGCCGTCGGCGACACGGCGGCGGGCACTGATGCCCGTGCGCTTCGTGATCCAGGTCGGATCGACGCCGATCCGCTCAGCGATCGGTGCGTTCTCGACGACGGTCGGCGGCAGAGCGCGCCCGAAGCCGATGATGCCCGCGGTTCGTTGCCGCGAACGGATGAGAGGCGCGACAGGCGCCGGGTAAAGCGCAAGCTCATGGGCCATGTTTGTGTCCTCCGTCGCAGATCGGGGATCGGGTTGTCCTTCACAGATGGATCGCGGCCGTCCGCGACCTCATGCGGAGTGGTGGGTTCGCGAACCGCCAAGGCACATGAGCCGCTGAACGACATCAACAGCGCGGCGGGTGCCTGACCTAAAACCATGATCACTGTATCATGAATTCCAATTTCAGATACGCTAACCTAGCGTCGATGGCCGAAGACACCGCCCCAGCTGGGCGTTCTTGACCAACCATGCCCAAGTGCTCGTCTGTATCGCCGACTGGAGCTGAACGCACATGCCAAAACTCCTTCGCTACGCCAATCTCGGCGCCGTCATAGTCCCCTTTGTCGCATTCCTTCTCGCGATCGTCCTTCTGTGGAACAAGGCCATCGGCGCAATTGACCTGGCGATCTTCTTCGTCATGTACTTCGCGACGGGCCTGGGCATAACGGTCGGCTATCACCGCCTGCTCACGCACCGCGCGTTCTCGGTGAGCAAGCCGGTCGAGTACGCGTTTGCGATCGCCGGCTCGATGGCCGTCGAGGGCCCTCCGATCGCCTGGGTCGCCGACCATCGCCTGCACCACGCCCACACCGACGAGGAGGGCGACCCGCACAGCCCGCACGTCGGCGAAGGCTCCGGCCTGAAGGGCCTGTGGCACGCCCACAGCGGCTGGCTCATGAAGACGCAGGGCGGCGCGGAGTTTCGCAAGTACGCGCCTGACCTCACGGAGGACAAGGGCATGCGCTGGATCAGCCGCCACTTCATGTATTTCGTCGGCCTCGGCCTGCTGATCCCGTTCGTCGCGGGCTTCGTGCTGCACGGCTTCTCGCTGACCGCCGCGCTGTGGACGCTGCTGTGGGCCGGCTTCGTGCGGATCTTCTTCATCCACCACGTCACGTGGTCGATCAACTCCGTCTGCCACTTCTTCGGACGGCGGCGCTTCGACGTCGACGACAAGTCGACGAACGTCGCCTGGCTGGCGCTGTTCACCTTCGGCGAGTCCTGGCATCACAACCACCACGCCTTCCCGCGCTCGGCGCGCCAGGGCCTCGGTCGCTGGGAGCTCGACCCGTCGGCGATGTTCATCTGGATGCTCGAGAAGGTCGGGATCGCCAAGAACGTCGTGCGGATCACTCCCGAGCGCCAGCGCGAACGGCTGGTGGGCGCGGGTCAGACGGACGCCGCGCAGACGCGCGCGGCGGCATAGGCCGCCGCTCGTCAGGCCGGCCCGCGATCAGTCGTCCGTGAGGTCGCCGGCCGGCTGCACCACCAGCAGGAGGTTCTCGGCGTCCACGTGGGTTCCCACGGCCGCCACGACCTCCTCGACCACGCCGTCGATCTCGGCGAACACCGCCGTCTCCATCTTCATCGCCTCGATCGTCGCCAGACGGTCGCCCCGCGCCACCCGCTGGCCCGCGGCGACCGACAGCGAGACGACCACGCCTCGCATGGGCGCGCCGATATGGCCCGGGTCCGCGTCGGCCTCGCGCCGGCTCGGGGGGGCCGCCAGGCTGCGGTCGCGCACCTTCACCGCACGCGGCTGTCCGTTGAGCTCGAAGAAGATCGAACGCAGGCCGTCGGAGTCGGGCTCGCCCACGGCCAGGAAGCGGACGATCAGGACGATGCCCTTCTCGAGCTCGATGACGAGCTCATCGTCCTGGCGCAGGCCCCAGAAGAACACGGGCGTCGGGAGCACGCTGACGTCGCCGTACAGGCTGCGAAAACCGGCGAAGTCGACGAACACCTTCGGGTACATGAGATAGGAGACGAGATCCTCGTCGCTGACCGCGCCGTCCACCTCGCGCTGCAGCTCGTCGCGTGTCTGGTCGAGGTCGACCGGCTCGAGCGCCTCGCCCGGCCGCACGCGCAGTGGCTCGCGACCCTTCAGCACCTTGCGCTGCAGCTCCTCGGGGAAGCCTCCCGGGGGCTGGCCCAGGTCGCCGTGGAAATACTCGACGATCGACTCCGGGAAGGCGATCTCCCGCGCCGGGTCGAGCACGTCGTCGGCGCTGAGGTCGTTGGTGACCATGAGCACGGCGAGGTCGCCCACCGCCTTTGACGTTGGCGTGACCTTGATGATGTCGCCGAGCATCCGGTTCACCGCCGCATACGCCCGCGCCACCTCGGGCCACCTGCCTTCGATCCCCAGCGCATGCGCCTGCTGGCGCAGGTTGGTGTACTGGCCGCCCGGCATCTCGTGCTCGTAGACCTCTGATGCGCCCGCTCGCATGGGGCTCTCGAATCCGGCGTAGTAGGTACGCACGGTCTCCCAGTACGTCGCGGCCTGCGCCAGCGCCTCGCGCGGCAGGTCGGTGTCGCGCTCGGTGTGGCGCAGCGCCTCTACGATGGCTCCGAGGTTGGGCTGGGAGGTCAGGCCACTCATCGGGTCCATCGCGGCGTCGGCGCCGTCCACACCGGCCTCGGCCGCCGCGAGCACGCTGGCGGCGGAGGCCCCACTCGTGTCGTGGGTGTGGAAGTGGATCGGGATGCCGACCTCCTCGCGCAGCGCGCGCACCAGGCGTCGGGCCGCCTCGGGCTTGCAGAGGCCGGCCATGTCCTTGATCCCGAGCACGTGCGCCCCCGCCGCCTCGAGCTCACGGGCCAGACCGACGTAGTAGCCGAGGTCGTACTTCGACCGCGCCGGATCGAGGATGTCGCCGGTGTAGCAGATGGCCGCCTCGCAGAGGGCGCCCGACTCCAGCACGGCGTCCATGGCCACGCGCATGTTCTCGACCCAGTTCAGCGAGTCGAACACGCGGAAGAGGTCGACGCCGGTCTCCGCGGCCCGGGCGACGAACAGGCGCACGACGTTGTCCGGATAGTTTGTGTACCCGACCGCATTGGAGGAGCGCAGCAGCATCTGCAGGAGGATGTTCGGGACCCGCTCGCGCATCCGCGCGAGCCGATCCCACGGGTCCTCTGTCAGAAAGCGCATGGCGACGTCGAACGTGGCCCCGCCCCAGCACTCCAGCGACAGCAGCCCGTCCAGTCGACGCGCGTACAGCGGGGCGATGCGCAGCAGGTCATGGGTACGTACGCGCGTCGCCAAGAGCGACTGGTGAGCATCGCGGAAGCTCGTGTCGGTGAGCAGCAGGCGGTCCTGGTCACGCATCCAGCGCGCGAAGCCCTCGGGGCCGAGCTCTTTCAGGCGATCGCGGGTACCCGGCTTCAGCTGCGGGGCGTGAGGCACGTCGGGTATCGGCGCCGGCGGCAGCGGCCCGGGGTCCGGCTGCCCCTTCACCGCCGGGTTGCCGTTGACCACCACGTCTGCGACGAAGGCCAGCAGGCGGGTGCCGCGGTCCTGGTGCGGGGCGAAGTGAAAGAGCTCGGGGGTCTCGTCGATGAACCGCGTCGTCACCTCGCCCGAGTTGAAGCGCGGGTGCGTGATCAGCGCGTTGAGGAACAGAAGGTTCGTCTTGACCCCGCGGATGCGGTACTCGCGCAGCGCCCGGCTCATCCGCGCCACGACCTCCTCCGGGGTGGGGGCCCACGCGGTGATCTTCTCGAGCAGCGAGTCGTAGAACGGCGTGACCACGCCGCCGACGTGAGACGTGCCGCCGTCCAGGCGGATGCCGAAGCCGGTGGCCTCGCGCTTGGTGATGATGCGCCCGTAATCGGGGATGAAGTCGTTCTCGGGATCCTCGGTCGTCACGCGGCACTGCAGCGCGTGGCCGTTGAGCCGGATCTCGGCCTGCGCCGGAACCCCGCTCTCCGCCGTGCCGATGCGGGCGCCCTCGGCCAGGCGGATCTGCGCCTTCACCAGGTCGACGCCCGTGACCATCTCGGTCACCGTGTGCTCCACCTGGATGCGCGGATTGACCTCGATGAAGAAGAAGCGTCCGCTGTCGATGTCCTGGAGGAACTCCACCGTGCCCGCGTTGCGGTAGCCGGCCTCGCCCGCGAGTCGCACGGCGGCCTGGCAGATCTCCTCCCGGGTGTCGGGGTCAAGCGCCGCTGCCGGCGCCTGCTCCACGACCTTCTGGTGGCGTCGCTGCACCGTGCAGTCGCGCTCGTAGAGGTGCACCACCTGGCCGGACTCGTCGGCCAGGATCTGCACCTCGAGGTGACGCGCCCGCTCCACGAGGCGCTCGAGGAAGACCTCGTCGCGCCCGAAGGCCGCGCTCGCCTCGCGCCGCGCCGCCGCCACCTGCTCGACGAGGTCGGGCGGTTCGAGCACCACGCGCATGCCGCGCCCGCCGCCCCCCCAGCTCGCCTTGACCATCAGCGGGAAGCCCACCTCGGCGCCGAGCCGCTGCAGCTCGCCTTCGTCGTCGGGCAGCGGTCCCGTGGCCGGCATGACCGGAACGCCCGCCTTCTCGGCCAGCGCGCGGGCGGACACCTTGTCGCCAAGGCCCTCCATGACCGAGACCGGCGGGCCGATCCACACGATGCCTGCGGTCACGCAGGCCGCGGCGAGCTCGGGGTTCTCCGAGAGCAGACCGTAGCCCGGATGGATGGCGTCGACGCCGGCGTCGACGGCCACCCGCACGATCTCCTCGATTCCCAGGTAGGCCTGCACCGGCTGCTTGCCGGTACCCACGAGGTAGGACTCCTCGGCCTTGAAGCGATGCAGCGCGAAGCGGTCCTCGCTCGAGTAGATGGCCACGGTCTGCAGCCCGAGCTCGTCCGCGGCCCGGAAGATGCGGATGGCGATCTCACCGCGGTTGGCGACCAGCAGCTTTCCAATCCGCCGCGCCACCGGTGCGGTCACCCTTGCTCCAGGGTGCGCCGCATGCCTCGCCGCACTGCCTCGATGACCTCGGGCCGCAGCCGATCAGCCGGGATGATGGCGTCGATCGAGCCGACGCGGAGCGCCCGCTCGACGCTGTGGACGTCGTCGAACTCGGCCGCCACCTCGCCGAGCTTCTCCGATCGCACGGTCGCCCGCACCTCGGCCAGTTCGGCTCGCAGCCGCGCCCGCTCGTCGTCGTCCACGTCGTCCAGGCGAGCCTCGAGCTCGACCACCCGCGCGTCGGCGTCGGTGCGCTTGCTGATGTCACGCGCGAACACCGTCGCGGCCGCCGGGGCGCCCCCGATCACCGACGCGTACGAACCTTCGACCGCGAGCACCTCCATCGTGTCGTTGAGCGTTCCGGAGAAGACGACGAAGGCCCCCCCGTGGTAGCGCGAAACGACGCAGAAGACGATCGGGCCGTCGAAGTTAACCACCGCTCGGCCGATCTCGGCGCCGTACTCGAGCTGCAGGTTGCGCAGCGATTCCGGCGAGCCGTCGAAGCCCGAGAGGTTGGCCAGCACCACCACCGGACGGTTGCCGCTGGCAGCGTTGACGGCGCGGGCCACCTTCTTCGACGATCGCGGGAAGAGCGTCCCCGCCGTCCACTGGTCAGGGCCGTCGGCGGGCAGCGCGCCGCGGCGGGGCACCGCACGGGACTCGATGCCGAGCATGGTCACCGGATGGCCACCCAGGTGGGCGTCGAAGACGACCGCGCTCTCGGCGTCCGCCATCGCCGCCCAGCGCTCGAGCGGCGGGTGGTCCTGGTCGGCGACGGCGCGCATCACCGTGCGGATGTCGAAGGGCTTCTTGCGCTCGGGGTTGGTCTTGAGCGAGAAGATGTCGCCCACGGTCTCGAAGTCGCTGGTCGCCGCGCGGTGCGGGAAGCTGCGAACGTCGCGGTCGACGGGGTCGGTCGTCGGCGCCGGCCGCGGAAAGCGCTCGCCGGGCGCGACGTACGTGTGCTCGTAGTGGGCGAACAGCACATCGCACGCCGCGGCCAGATCCTCGGCCCAGTACTGCGCCTGGCCGTTGGGGCCCATGATCCGGTCGTAGCCGCCGATCCCGAAGTTGTCCTCGGCCGAGACGCCGCCCGAGTAGTCCAGTGCCTGCTTGCCGGTGAGCACCATCGCGCTGTCGGGCGTCATGACGAGGATGCCGCGCGTGTGCAGGAGCATCGTCGCCTCCGCGTTCCAGTAGGGCTGGGCGCCGACGTTGATCCCGGCGACGATGACGTTGACCTCGCCCCGGGCCTGCGTGAACGTGATCAGGCGGCGCAACACCCGTGAGATCCAGTCCATGTTCTCCGAGCCGCTGTCCATCGAGATCTTCGCCCCGGCCGACACGGCGAGCCACTCGACGGGGACCTGCATCTCCTCGGCGAGGTCGAGCGCGCGCATGATGCGGACGGACTCGGGCTCGGCGATCGCGCCGAGCGCCCTCGTCGGATCGCCGAGCAGCGCGACGCGCGCCATTCCCTCCGGATGGCGGTCGGTGATCGTCCGCACCACGCCGACGACGATCCCGCAGCTGTTGGCACCGAACGGACGCTGCACCGCCACCAGGCGGTCGTCCTCGTCGAGGTCGTACTCGGTGAACGTGCCTCCTGCGCGCGTCAACAGCGCAACGAGCTCGTACGGGTAGACGTTGCCCCGGCGCCGGGCGCGCAGCACCTTCTGGGCGTACTCGTCGAGGGTCGGGAGCGGCTCCGTCGGCGGCTCCTCGACGGTCAGCGTCACGCCCTCGCCGGGCTGGTAGGAGAAGCCGAGGGCCATGTTGCGCGGCTCGCCGTCGGGCGGCGCGGGGAGACGCGCCTCGATCACCACGTCCTCCAATCCCAGCCCGACGGTCATCGGAGCCAGCGTCCGGGTCAACGACAACAGCTCGTCGAGCGGCACGTCGAGGAGCGGCCAGACGCAGAGCAGCACGCGGTTTGCGTGCAGCCGCCGGTTGGCGGGGCGCTGGACCTGGAAGCGGCGGATGCCGTCGAGGCACGCGGCGAGCAGCCGCTCTGGCTCGGGCAGGGCGGTGAGCCGTCCGGCGCCGTCCCGCACCGGTGTGAGATCGCGCACCTCTGCCAGTGCCACGAGGCGCTCGTCTGCCGGATTCTCACGGCCGACGCAGTGATAGAGGTAGACGTCCTCGACCGTCGGCAGGCGCGTCACGTCGAAGTTGGCGAGCCGCCAGAGGTCGAGCCGCTGCGCGATCATCGGATGAAGGCCGCGGGCGATGCGATCCTCGGCGAGCGAGCCGCCGGCGGGCCGGAACGTGAAGTGATCGACGTCGGCTCCGCCCCGGCTGGTCACGGCCACCGCGACCTGCGCCACCGCCGCCGGCAGCTGCGCCGCGGCGAGTGCCGCGCCGAGCTCGGCGGCCATGGTGTCGGCGTCGGGCGGCGGCTCGCTCCAGTACAGGTAGAAGTCGACGACCGCGTGGGAGGCGGGATCGTCAGGCGCGAGCGCGGCGACAGCGGCAGCGGCCGCGGGCAGATCCGCCGCCGTGGTGAGCGTCGTGATCAGCTCGACGCGCCGGCCGTCATGGCTGTAGCGCGCGGTGACGAACTGCCGTCCGTCGCGGTGCAACGACCGCACGTCCTGGAGCCGGCGAATCCTGTAATAGCGGCGCGTCAGGAGCTCGACCATCGGCTCGTTGCCCTCCTGCGCGCCGATCCGTTCGCCCAGCAACCTGATGAGCGTGTGCGGGCTGGCGACCAGCTCCTCGATGCGGTCGGCGTAATCGGGAGCGTCCGGGTCTGTGACGAGGTGGCCGAGCTGCTCGCGCACCGTTGCGAAGACCTGGTCGCGCGCCTGCTCGATGAGGGGCTGGTCAAAGACACGGAAGCGCACGCTGCGTGCGAGCTCGCCCACCGCCGGATAGCGCAGCTGCGTCGCGACGATGAGGCGGTCGAGCGTCTCGCGGAACTCGTCGCGCACGGGCTCGGGCAGCGCCTCGGCGTGCTGCAGGCGCTGGTCGAGAAGCGCCATCACGGCCGGGATCTGGGACGGCGCGCGCTGGTGGGCGAGAAAGATCCGGTAGACCGCCTGCTCGAGCTCCGGACTCCGCGCGAGGTCGTGCACGCCGTAACGGGCCAGCGCGCGCAAGAGCCTGGCGCGGAACGTCTCCGGCAGCCCTTCGCGCTCGACGTCGAGCGAGCGCATGTAGGACCGCAGGTGCTCGCGCGGGTTGCGGACGCGTTCGCCTTCCTCCCCGTCGGGGTCCTCGACCTCCCTCGCAGGCCAGTTGCGCGAGAGCTCGGCCAGGTCGGCGAAGATCTTGAGAATCTCGAGTTCGCCGTGCAGCAGCCCGTGATCGTCGGCCGGCAGCCGGCTGCGGGTTCGCTCGAACTCGGTGACGAGCCGGCGAGCCTGATCGACGCTCGCGTCGAAGCCCATGATCAGGCTGCGCAGCGCGTCCAGGTGTTCGCCCGCGCCGGGATCGGCCCCGGGCTCCTCGGGGGTGGCCAGCGCATCGAAGTCGATCCGCGGGGTGCCGGGCGCCTTCGCATCTTCCGCGGGGCGCGGCTCGACGCGCAGGAGCGGCGCTCCCGCGTCGACGTGCACGTTGCCGGCGACCAGGACCTCCCGCACGCGCCCCGCGTGCGTGGCAACGATCTGCATCTCCATCTTCATCGCCTCGAGGAGCGCCACCGGCGATCCTGCCTCCACCTCGTCGCCGGGGGCCACGCTCACCGCCACGACGAGCGCCGGCGCCGGGGCCCGGACGATCCCTCCCTCGTCTCGTGACACGCGATGGGCGACGCCCTCGACCTCCACCAGGTGATCCGGGCCGTGCGTGACCGAGGTGACCTGGAAGGTTCGCCCGGCGATCGAGAGCCGGCTCTGGAAGCGACGGAGGGGCTCGACGTGCACGTCGACGGTCGCGCCGTGGGCCTCGATCCTGTAGCGGCGGGGCGCCACCTGGGCAACCGCCAGCCGGTAGGCCTGCCGGTGGTGGCTGAGCTCGGCCGTCCGGCCGATGTCGTGGCTGGTCTGGGGCCGGCCGCGGCTGGCGGCGGCGTAGAAGCCACGGCGCTCGATCTCCTCCTCGGCGTCGTACATGTCGATCGCCGCGGCGAGCAGGGCAACGTCGGCATGGCGCGTCGGGATGTGGCCGTCGGAGGCCACGAGGCGGTCGAGCCAGCCCGTGTCGGCCGTGCCGGCGACCATCTCGGGACGGTCGAGCAGGTCGAGCAGGAAGGCCTTGTTCGTCGTGCCCCCCCGGATGACCACGGTCGTCTCGCCGAGGGCTCGCAGCAGCCGTGTCCTCGCCTCGGCCCGGTCCCGCCCCCAGCCGATGACCTTGGCGATCATCGACTCGTACTCGGCCGGGACGACATCGTTCTCGGCCACGCCTGCGTCGACCCGCACCCCTGGGCCGCAGGGAAGCCTCAGAAGCTCGACCGTCCCCGGGGACGGCGCGAAATCCCGTTCGGGATCCTCGGCATTGAGCCGGGCCTCGATCGCGTGGCCCACCGCGGGCGGGGGCTCCCCGTCAAGACGCCCGCCGCGGGCCACGTGGAGCTGCAGCTTCACGAGGTCCAGGCCGGTCGTCATTTCCGTGACCGGGTGCTCCACCTGGAGGCGGGGGTTGACCTCGAGGAACGCGAAGCTCTTCTCCTCGGGCTGGTAGAGAAACTCGACGGTCCCGGCATTGCGGTAGCCGGCCGACCCGGCCAGCTTGACGGCGGCGGCCCGCAGCTCGCGTTCCTGCTCGGCGCTGAGGGCGGGGGAGCTCGATTCCTCGATCACCTTCTGGTTGCGGCGCTGGATCGAGCAGTCGCGCACGCCCGCTGCCCATACGGTGCCGTGGTCGTCGGCGATGATCTGAACCTCGACGTGGTGCGCGCCCGTGACGCGGCGCTCGATGAAGATCGAGGCATCGCCGAAGGAGCGCAGTGCCTCGCCGCGCGCACGCTCGAACGCGGGGGCCAGCTCCCCCTCGGAGGCGGCGACACGGATGCCACGCCCGCCGCCGCCCGCCCGGGCCTTGATCATGACCGGGTACCCGATCTCGCGGGCGACCTCGACGGCGGCGTCGACCGTCTCCACCGGAGTGCGACTCCAGGCGGCGACCGGCACGCCCACCTCCTCGGCAAACAGCTTGGCGCCGATCTTGTCCCCCAGGCGGCGCATGACCTCGGGCGGCGGGCCCACGAAGACCACGCCGATGCGCGCGCACAGCTCGGCGAAGGCGGGATCCTCGGCGACGAACCCCCATCCCACCCAGGCTGCGTCGGCCCGGCTCTCGCGCAGCGCCCGCTCGAGTTCGTCGTGGTCGAGGTACGGGCTTTCCCCACCGATGACCACGGCCTCGTCGGCCTCCAGCACGAACATCGCCCGCCGCTCGGCCTCCGTGTGCAACGCGATCGTCCGCATCGCGAAGCCGTGCTCCAGGTTGAGCTCGCGCACCGCACGGATGAGGCGCACAGCGGCCTCGCCTCGGTTGACGATCGCAACTCGCGTAAAGCCGGCGTCACCCTCCGATGGCCGCATTCTTGTACCTCGGCCTAAGCCAGGACGACGATCAGGGGACCGAAGCGATCGAGACCAACGCCGGCCACCGCGCTCGCGCCCGAGGCTGAGAAGCCGCCGCGCTCGCGCTGGCCGCGGGGTATCTCGCCGAGCGTCGACACAACCTCCGTATCCGTCACGAGCCCGACAATACCCGGGGCGCCGATCTGGGCGACGGCTGAGCCCAGGCGGGATTCCCGCCCTGCACCGATCCGCTCAGGGCGTCGGCCCCCGGCGCACTCCCGGCATGCTCGAGCTTCCCATGCCCGTTGCTCGACACCACATGCTCGTAGCGGTAGATGCCGGGGTACTCGCGGGCCATGATGGGGATCTGTCGGACCG
>Ga0136631_10000451_pt1 | contig 12652 bp, 9 predicted proteins | sample AntDrymUQ6012206_2_FD_104655 | JGI IMG/M metagenome (GOLD analysis project Ga0136631, IMG submission 104655) | Polar desert sand microbial communities from Dry Valleys, Antarctica - metaG UQ601 (22.06) | ecosystem: Environmental > Terrestrial > Soil > Desert | place: Antarctica: Dry Valley... | reverse complement strand
GGGCGCTGTCGCCGGTCGACTACGTCGAGATGGACTGGGCGGGCGAGCCATGGTCGCGCGGCGGCCCGGTCGCCGTCGCGGGGCCCGGCCTGCTGACCGGCTACGGTCCGGCGCTGCGCGAGCCCCTCGGGCGCATCCACTGGGCCGGTTCGGAGACCTCGACGTACTGGAACTGCTACATGGACGGCGCCGTGCGCGCCGGCGAGCGCGCCGCGCGCGAGGTGCTCGAGCGGCTGTCATGCCGCGTGGCGGTAGGGCCGACCTGTTCATCGGTCACCCGGCGAGGCTGATCAGGCGTCGACCGCGCACCAGCGGTCGACGAAGTCCTCGACGTCGAGCACCGACAGGTCCTCGCGAATGCGCCGAGCGCGGCGCGCGGCCTCCGGCGCGGCGAGGTCCCAGAACAGCACGACCTCGCCTGAGGCGATGTCGACGACCTCGATGTGGTCGATGCGCGTCGGATCGAGGCCCGCGGGCCGGCGGCCGGCGCGCGTGTAGAGCAGCCGGTAGTGGCGATTGGCCTTCACGCCCGCAACGTAGCTCGCCGGAGGCCCCGCGTGATGCACTGCAACGCGTCCGTCACGAAGCCAGCGATGCGGCGGCCCGCTCGAGTGCCTCGTCGCCGTGGAAGACGTCGCCGTCCGGCACCCACACGGCGGGCACGTCGCGCACGCCGCGACGCGCCGCGAGCGTCGTCGCGTCGTCCAGTCGCGCGGCGATCGTGGCCAGTTCGGCGCCCTTGAGCACGGCGTTCGGATGCATCTCGCAGGCCGCCGCGGCGATCAGCACGTTGTCGGGCACCGACAGGTCGCGGCCGCCCGCGAACGCCTGACGGAACGCCGCCAGGGCGAACGGCACGGTGCGCCCGATCTGCTTGGCGTAGGTCGCCGCGCGCATCGCGAACAGGCTGTCGAAGGGAAACCGATCGGGCCAGCGCATCGGCTGCAGGCCGCGGCGCTCGGCGGCGCGCGCGATGCGATCGAGGTAGGCCTCGCGGTCGGTCTCGCAGCGAAAGCCCTCGAGCGAATCGGCAGCCGGCAGCGCGATCGCGGTCACCGGGATCCACTCCGTGGCGACCGGCAGCACCCCGATGACGCGCTCGGCGGCGAGATACGCCTCCGGGCTGAAGAGGTCGAAGTAGAACGCGGGTCCGGCCGCGGGCTCGGCCAAGTCAGCCGTGGATGATCCAGCCGTCGGCGTCGCGAGCGGCCTCCATGACCGCCTCCGACAAGGTCGGGTGGCCGTGCACGATCCGCGCGATCTCGCCGAAGCCGCCCTCCAGCGCGCGCACGTTGACGAGCTCCTGGATCAGCTCGGTCGCACGCGTGCCGACGATATGGCCGCCGAGCAGCTCGCCGTAGGTGCGGTCGCCGACGATCTTCACGAGCCCGGAGCGGTCGCCGTAGACGGTGCCCGCGCCGACCGCGCCGAAGCTGCAGCGGCCGACGACGACGTCGTGGCCGGCGTCGATCGCCTCCTGCTCGGTGAGCCCGAAGCTGCCGACGTTCGGATAGCAGAAGGTTGCGCGCGGGACGTCGATGTACTCGATCGGGTGCGTCGCCAGGCCGGCCATGTCCTCGGCGGCGATCACGCCCTCGTCGGAGGCCTTGTGCGCAAGCGCCGGGCCGGGCACGAGGTCGCCGATCGCGTAGACGCCGGCAAGCGACGTGCGCATCGCGCCGTCGACGGCGACGTGGCCGGAGGCGGCCAGCTCGATGCCGGCCTCCTCGAGGCCGAGGCCCTCGGCGTCGGGCGCGCGCCCCGCGGCGATGACGAGCCACTGCGCGCTCGCAGGCTCGCCGGCGACGGTGAAGCTGACGGCGTCCTCGCCGGTCGCGACGTCCTCGACGAAGACGCCGGTGCGCACGGTGATGCCCTGCTTCTTGAAGGCGCGCTCGGCGATCTTCGAGATGTCGGCGTCCTCGGTCGGCAGCACGCGCTCGAGGCCCTCGTAGAGCGTCACGTCGGTGCCCAGGCGCGCATAGGCGGAGGCGATCTCGGTGCCCGAGGCGCCGGCGCCGACAACGGCCATCGTGGCCGGCAGCTCCGTCAGCGCCCAGGCCTCCTCGGTGCCGATCACGCGGCCGCCGAAGGTCGTCCCGGGCAGCGCCTTCTTGATCGAGCCGGTCGCGAGGATCACGAAGCGCGCCTGGTACTCGGTACCGTCGAAGTTGGCGCCGACCTTGACGTTGGCGTCGTCGGTCACGACGCCGTGGCCCTCGATGACGTCGATCGAGTTCTTCTTGAAGAGGCCCGCGACGCCGCCGGTCAGCGTCTTGATGACCTTCATGCGGCGCGCGCCGACCGCGTCGAAGTCGACCTGCGGATCGGAGAGCGTGATGCCGAAGTCGCCCGCGCCGCGGACCTCGCCGAGCACGTCGGCGACGCGCAGCACGGCCTTGGCCGGGATGCAGGCGTAGTTCAGGCAGCGCCCGCCGACCTGGTCGGACTCGACGACGGCGGTCTTCAGGCCCAGCTGCGCGGCGCGAATCGCGGCCACGTAGCCGCCCGGCCCGGAGCCGATGACGATGCAGTCATAGGAGGATTCGGCCATGGCGCTGAGGCTAGCGGGTCGACCCCGCGGCGCCGGGGCGCTCGGGCATCTGCAGTCGCGCCATCGCGCGGATGAGCTTCCAGAACAGCACGCCCAGGAGGCCGATGAAGACCATCAGAGCGAGTCCGACCCACCACTTCTGGACGCGCGTCAGGGCGAGCGAGAAGATGACGATCTGCAGGCCGAGGATGCACTGGAAGCCGAGCACCGCCCAGTACTTGCGGGCCAGCATTCCGATCCCGGCGAGCACGAGCACGCCCGTCGTCGTGATCGCGAACATCGTCGGGTCGCCCTGGTCGGAGGACAGATCGTCGACGGTCAGCGTCGCGATCACGTTGGCGATCGCGAAGGCGAAGGCGACGATCGCGGCGATCGTGACGATCCGCGGGCGCTCGCCGGGCTCGAGCGGCTCGAGATTCTGACGGATCGCCTCGTCGCGGGCCCGGCCGCGGGCGTAGCGGTTGGGCGCGGCCTCGGGAGGCGCCTCGGCGTCGAGCTCGGGCTGGTGCTCGAACTCGGGTCTGTGCGGCGCGACCGCGGGCGGCGGCACGGCTGCGGGCGGCGCGGCTGCGGGCGCCCGCTCGCCGACCGCGCGGCGCTTACGGCTACGCGATCCCATCGATGTGCTCCCCGGCGGCGGAGACGGCGGCGCGCAGCGCGGCGGCGGCGGCGCGCGGATCGTCGGCATCGGCGATCGCGCGCACGACGGCGATCCGCCGTGCGCCCGCCCCGACGACGGCGTCGACGTTCGACGCGTCGAGCCCGCCGATCGCGAAGAACGGCACCGGCGCGTGCGCGCCGGCGAAGCGCACGAGCTCGAGTCCGACGGCGGGGTGATCGGGCTTGGTGGGCGTGGAGAACACCGGGCCGACGCCGATGTAGTCGGCCTCCGCGGAGGCGTCGATCTCGTTGGGGAAGTGCGTCGACTGGCCGACGAGCGCGTCCTCGCCGGCGAGCGCGCGGGCGCCGGCGATGTCCATGTCGTCCTGGCCGACATGGCAGCCGTCGGCGCCCGCCTCCGGGACGAGGTCGGGGCGGTCGTTGAGGATCAGCAGCGCTCCCGTCTCGTCGCACAGGCGCCGCGCGATCGCCGCCGCCGCCAGCAGCTCGTCGCGGCCGGCCTGCTTGTCGCGCAGCTGCACGATGTCGACGCCGCCGGCGAGCGCCGGCGCGAGCACGTCCTCGAGGTCGCGGCCGGCCGGCCGCGCCGAGCAGATCAGGTACAGCACGGCGCGCTGCAGGCGGGCGCGGCGGTCATCGAGGGCGGGCATGCGGTCATTGTCCCAAGCGCGCTGCCGAGCAACGCGATCGGACCCCCTAACATGAGTCTCACGGGAGCCTGCGGGTGCGGGCTGAGAGGGCGTCACGCCGACCGTCAACAGCTGATCCGGATCATGCCGGCGAAGCGAGGTGCAATGCCGCAGGACCCAACCGCGACTTGTGACGTTGCCGTCATCGGCGGCGGCGTGATCGGTCTGTCGATCGCCTGGCGGGCGGCGCAGCGCGGCTGCTCGGTGCGCCTGTACGAGCGCGGCGAGCTCGGTGGCGGCGCGTCGCGCGTCGCGGCCGGCATGCTCGCGCCGGTCACGGAGGCCGATCCGGGCGAGCGGGCGCTGCTCGAGCTGGGTCTGCGCAGCGCGCGCATGTGGCCGTCCTTCGCCGCCGAGCTGGCCGAGACCGCGGCCTGCGATCTGAGCCTGCGCCGGTGCGGTGCGCTCGTCGTCGCGCGTGACGACGACGAGGCGCGGGCGCTGGAGCGCGAGCTCGCGCTGCGTCTGGCGATGGGGCTCGACGTCGAGCGCCTGCTGCCGACGGCGGCGCGCAAGCGCGAGCCGGCGCTCACGCCTTCGGTCAGGCTCGCGCTCGCGGTGGCGTCCGACCAGGCAGTCGACCCCCGCGCGATGGTGGTCGCCCTCGCTGAGGCGAGCCGCCGCGCGGGAGTTGCTCTGTATACCCACGCCAACGTCGAGCGGATCAGCTGCGAGCGCGCCAAGATCCGCGGCCTGCAGCTCGCCGGGGGCGAGATCGTCGCGGCTCGCGCCGTCGTCATCGCAAGCGGCGCTTGGACCGGCGCGCTGGATGGCCTGCCGGAAGCGGCGCGCTTTGCGCTGCGACCGGTGAAGGGCCAGATCATGCGCCTGCGCGACCCCGCCGGGCCGGGCCTGCTGGAGCGCATCGTGCGCTTCGACGGCGGCTATCTCGTGCCGCGCGGCGACGGGCGCTATGTGCTCGGCGCGACGATGGAGGAGCGCGGCTTCGACACGAGCGTCACCGCCGGCGGCCTCTACGAGCTGCTGCGCGACGCCGGCGAGGTCGTGCCCGGCATCCACGAGCTGATCGTCGAGGAGACGGCCGCCGGCCTGCGTCCCGCGACGCCCGACAACGCGCCCGTGCTCGGCCGCAGCGACGCGCTCGAGGGCCTGCACTGGGCGACCGGCCATCACCGCAACGGGATCCTGCTCGCGCCGGTCACCGCCGAGCTCGTCGCCGCAGAGCTCGACGGCCGCGAGGCCGTCCCGGCGTCGTTCGCCGCGCGGCGCTTGGAGAAGGTGGCGGCGTGATCTACGTCAACGGCAAGCCGACCGACGGCGGCGAGGAGCCGACGATCCGCGACGTCCTGCTGGCCGCCGAGATCGACCCCGACGCGGCCGGCATCGCCGTCGCCGTCGACCGGGAGATCGCGCGCCGCGGCGTGTGGCCGACGCTGAAGGTCCCCGACGGAGCGCGCGTGGAGGTCGTCACGGCCACGCAGGGCGGATGACCGGACCGCTGGTCATCGCCGGCCGCGCGCTGCGCTCGCGGCTGCTGCTCGGAACCGGCGGCTTCTCGCGCCTGGCGACGCTCGGCGACGCTATCGACGCCTGCGAGTGCGATCTCGTCACGGTCGCGATGCGGCGCATCGACGCCGCCGCCCAGGGCTCCCTGCTGGATGTCATCGCCGACAAGGGCGTCGACGTGCTGCCCAACACCGCCGGCTGCTTCACCGCGCGCGACGCGGTGCTCACCGCCCAGCTCGCCCGCGAGGCGTTGCAGACCGACTGGGTCAAGCTCGAGGTCATCGGCGACGAGCGCACGCTGCTGCCCGACGCGCCCGAGCTGCTGGCCGCCGCCGAGCAGCTCGTCGACGACGGCTTCGTCGTGCTGCCCTACACCAACGACGACCCCGTGCTCGCGCGCCGCCTCGAGGATGCCGGCTGCGCGGCGGTGATGCCGCTGGGCTCGCCGATCGGCAGCGGCATGGGGATCGCCAACCCGGCCAACATCACGCTGATCGTCGAGGCGGCCGGCGTGCCGGTGATCCTCGACGCGGGAGTCGGGACGGCCTCCGACGCGGCGCTGGCGATGGAGCTCGGCTGCGACGGCGTGCTGTGCGCGAGCGCGATCTCCCGCGCCGCCGACCCCGTCGCGATGGCGCACGCGATCCGCCACGCCGTGCACGCGGGCGTGCTCGCCCGCGGAGCCGGCCGGATCGCGCGGCGCACGCACGCCCGCGCGAGCTCGCCGCTGCAGGGCATGCCGGAGTTCACCGGATGAGTGAGCACGATGCGCTGATCGAGCGCTTCCTGGCGGCCTGGTCGGCGAGCGACTTCGCGGCCGAGCTGGCGGCCACCTGCGCGCCGGACCTGCATTACGAGGACCCGCTGACGTTCAAGCCGCTGGTCGGCCCGGCGGCGCTCGCCGGGCACCTCGGGCGGCTGCGCACCGGCGCGCCCGACGCGCGCCTGGAGGCCACCGCGCCGAGCCTGACGAACGGCCGCTTCGTCGCCGCGCCGGCGCGGCGACGAAGCGGCCGTTCGTCAGGCTCGGCGCGGTGGCCTCCAGGCGCGCGTCGGGCGCGCCGGTGCGCAGCCGCCCGAGGTGCCCGGCGAGCGCCGCCGGGCCGACCAGCGGCTTGAACGTCAGCGGGTCCTCGTAATGCAGGTCCGGCGCGCAGGTGGCCGCCAGCTCGGCCGCGAAGTCGCTCGCCGACCAGGCCGCCAGGAAGCGCTCGATCAGCGCATCGTGCTCACTCATCCGGTGAACTCCGGCATGCCCTGCAGCGGCGAGCTCGCGCGGGCGTGCGTGCGCCGCGCGATCCGGCCGGCTCCGCGGGCGAGCACGCCCGCGTGCACGGCGTGGCGGATCGCGTGCGCCATCGCGACGGGGTCGGCGGCGCGGGAGATCGCGCTCGCGCACAGCACGCCGTCGCAGCCGAGCTCCATCGCCAGCGCCGCGTCGGAGGCCGTCCCGACTCCCGCGTCGAGGATCACCGGCACGCCGGCCGCCTCGACGATCAGCGTGATGTTGGCCGGGTTGGCGATCCCCATGCCGCTGCCGATCGGCGAGCCCAGCGGCATCACCGCCGCGCAGCCGGCATCCTCGAGGCGGCGCGCGAGCACGGGGTCGTCGTTGGTGTAGGGCAGCACGACGAAGCCGTCGTCGACGAGCTGCTCGGCGGCGGCCAGCAGCTCGGGCGCGTCGGGCAGCAGCGTGCGCTCGTCGCCGATGACCTCGAGCTTGACCCAGTCGGTCTGCAACGCCTCGCGGGCGAGCTGGGCGGTGAGCACCGCGTCGCGCGCGGTGAAGCAGCCGGCGGTGTTGGGCAGCACGTCGACGCCCTTGTCGGCGATGACATCCAGCAGGGAGCCCTGGGCGGCGGCGTCGATGCGCCGCATCGCGACCGTGACGAGATCGCACTCGCAGGCGTCGATAGCGTCGCCGAGCGTCGCCAGGCGCGAGAAGCCGCCGGTTCCGAGCAGCAGCCGCGAGCGCAGCGCGCGGCCGGCGATGACCAGCGGTCCGGTCATCCGCCCTGCGTGGCCGTGACGACCTCCACGCGCGCTCCGTCGGGGACCTTCAGCGTCGGCCACACGCCGCGGCGCGCGATCTCCCGGTCGACGGCGACGGCGATGCCGGCCGCGTCGGGGTCGATCTCGGCGGCCAGCAGGACGTCGCGGATCGTCGGCTCCTCGCCGCCGTCGGTCGGCTTGCCGTTGACGTAGATCACGCCGCCACCTTCTCCAAGCGCCGCGCGGCGAACGACGCCGGGACGGCCTCGCGGCCGTCGAGCTCTGCGGCGACGAGCTCGGCGGTGACCGGCGCGAGCAGGATCCCGTTGCGGTGATGGCCGGTCGCCCAGTGCAGGCCCTCGAGCGCGTCGCTGCGGCCGAGCACGGGCGCGTTGTCGGGCGTCGCGGGACGCAGGCCGGCGGCCGTCTCCTCGACGATCAGCTCGTGGATGCCGGGCACGACCTCGCCGGCGTCGCGCAGCAGCTCGTAGAGGCCGCCGGCGGTGACGCTCGTGTCGAAGCCGCGCTCCTCCATCGTCGCGCCGAGCACATAGCGCCCGTCGCCGCGCGGCACGAGATAGCCGCCGTCGAAGCGCACGATGCGCTCCAGCAGGCCCGGCCCGGCGGGGTCGCGCAGGCGCATGATCTGGCCCTTCACCGGTCGCAGCGCAAAGCGCGCCGCTTCCGGCAGGCCATCCAGCGCGCCGGTCCAAGCGCCGCTTGCGATGACGACGGCGCGAGCCGCGACGATCTCGCCCCCGGCGAGCTGCAGGCCGCGGATCTTGGCGCGCTCGCAGCTGATCCGCTCGACGTTGGCGTGGGTATACAGAGCAACTCCCGCGCGGCGGCTCGCCTCAGCGAGGGCGACCACCATCGCGCGGGGGTCGACTGCCTGGTCGGACGCCACCGCGAGCGCGAGCCTGACCGAAGGCGTGAGCGCCGGCTCGCGCTTGCGCGCCGCCGTCGGCAGCAGGCGCTCGACGTCGAGCCCCATCGCCAGACGCAGCGCGAGCTCGCGCTCCAGCGCCCGCGCCTCGTCGTCGTCACGCGCGACGACGAGCGCACCGCACCGGCGCAGGCTCAGATCGCAGGCCGCGGTCTCGGCCAGCTCGGCGGCGAAGGACGGCCACATGCGCGCGCTGCGCAGACCCAGCTCGAGCAGCGCCCGCTCGCCCGGATCGGCCTCCGTGACCGGCGCGAGCATGCCGGCCGCGACGCGCGACGCGCCGCCACCGAGCTCGCCGCGCTCGTACAGGCGCACCGAGCAGCCGCGCTGCGCCGCCCGCCAGGCGATCGACAGACCGATCACGCCGCCGCCGATGACGGCAACGTCACAAGTCGCGGTTGGGTCCTGCGGCATTGCACCTCGCTTCGCCGGCATGATCCGGATCAGCTGTTGACGGTCGGCGTGACGCCCTCTCAGCCCGCACCCGCAGGCTCCCGTGAGACTCATGTTAGGGGGTCCGATCGCGTTGCTCGGCAGCGCGCTTGGGACAATGACCGCATGCCCGCCCTCGATGACCGCCGCGCCCGCCTGCAGCGCGCCGTGCTGTACCTGATCTGCTCGGCGCGGCCGGCCGGCCGCGACCTCGAGGACGTGCTCGCGCCGGCGCTCGCCGGCGGCGTCGACATCGTGCAGCTGCGCGACAAGCAGGCCGGCCGCGACGAGCTGCTGGCGGCGGCGGCGATCGCGCGGCGCCTGTGCGACGAGACGGGAGCGCTGCTGATCCTCAACGACCGCCCCGACCTCGTCCCGGAGGCGGGCGCCGACGGCTGCCATGTCGGCCAGGACGACATGGACATCGCCGGCGCCCGCGCGCTCGCCGGCGAGGACGCGCTCGTCGGCCAGTCGACGCACTTCCCCAACGAGATCGACGCCTCCGCGGAGGCCGACTACATCGGCGTCGGCCCGGTGTTCTCCACGCCCACCAAGCCCGATCACCCCGCCGTCGGACTCGAGCTCGTGCGCTTCGCCGGCGCGCACGCGCCGGTGCCGTTCTTCGCGATCGGCGGGCTCGACGCGTCGAACGTCGACGCCGTCGTCGGGGCGGGCGCACGGCGGATCGCCGTCGTGCGCGCGATCGCCGATGCCGACGATCCGCGCGCCGCCGCCGCCGCGCTGCGCGCCGCCGTCTCCGCCGCCGGGGAGCACATCGATGGGATCGCGTAGCCGTAAGCGCCGCGCGGTCGGCGAGCGGGCGCCCGCAGCCGCGCCGCCCGCAGCCGTGCCGCCGCCCGCGGTCGCGCCGCACAGACCCGAGTTCGAGCACCAGCCCGAGCTCGACGCCGAGGCGCCTCCCGAGGCCGCGCCCAACCGCTACGCCCGCGGCCGGGCCCGCGACGAGGCGATCCGTCAGAATCTCGAGCCGCTCGAGCCCGGCGAGCGCCCGCGGATCGTCACGATCGCCGCGATCGTCGCCTTCGCCTTCGCGATCGCCAACGTGATCGCGACGCTGACCGTCGACGATCTGTCCTCCGACCAGGGCGACCCGACGATGTTCGCGATCACGACGACGGGCGTGCTCGTGCTCGCCGGGATCGGAATGCTGGCCCGCAAGTACTGGGCGGTGCTCGGCTTCCAGTGCATCCTCGGCCTGCAGATCGTCATCTTCTCGCTCGCCCTGACGCGCGTCCAGAAGTGGTGGGTCGGACTCGCTCTGATGGTCTTCATCGGCCTCCTGGGCGTGCTGTTCTGGAAGCTCATCCGCGCGATGGCGCGACTGCAGATGCCCGAGCGCCCCGGCGCCGCGGGGTCGACCCGCTAGCCTCAGCGCCATGGCCGAATCCTCCTATGACTGCATCGTCATCGGCTCCGGGCCGGGCGGCTACGTGGCCGCGATTCGCGCCGCGCAGCTGGGCCTGAAGACCGCCGTCGTCGAGTCCGACCAGGTCGGCGGGCGCTGCCTGAACTACGCCTGCATCCCGGCCAAGGCCGTGCTGCGCGTCGCCGACGTGCTCGGCGAGGTCCGCGGCGCGGGCGACTTCGGCATCACGCTCTCCGATCCGCAGGTCGACTTCGACGCGGTCGGCGCGCGCCGCATGAAGGTCATCAAGACGCTGACCGGCGGCGTCGCGGGCCTCTTCAAGAAGAACTCGATCGACGTCATCGAGGGCCACGGCGTCGTGACCGACGACGCCAACGTCAAGGTCGGCGCCAACTTCGACGGTACCGAGTACCAGGCGCGCTTCGTGATCCTCGCGACCGGCTCGATCAAGAAGGCGCTGCCCGGGACGACCTTCGGCGGCCGCGTGATCGGCACCGAGGAGGCCTGGGCGCTGACGGAGCTGCCGGCCACGATGGCCGTTGTCGGCGCCGGCGCCTCGGGCACCGAGATCGCCTCCGCCTATGCGCGCCTGGGCACCGACGTGACGCTCTACGAGGGCCTCGAGCGCGTGCTGCCGACCGAGGACGCCGACATCTCGAAGATCGCCGAGCGCGCCTTCAAGAAGCAGGGCATCACCGTGCGCACCGGCGTCTTCGTCGAGGACGTCGCGACCGGCGAGGACGCCGTCAGCTTCACCGTCGCCGGCGAGCCTGCGAGCGCGCAGTGGCTCGTCATCGCCGCGGGGCGCGCGCCCGACGCCGAGGGCCTCGGCCTCGAGGAGGCCGGCATCGAGCTGGCCGCCTCCGGCCACGTCGCCGTCGACGGCGCGATGCGCACGTCGCTTGCCGGCGTCTACGCGATCGGCGACCTCGTGCCCGGCCCGGCGCTTGCGCACAAGGCCTCCGACGAGGGCGTGATCGCCGCCGAGGACATGGCCGGCCTGGCGACGCACCCGATCGAGTACATCGACGTCCCGCGCGCAACCTTCTGCTATCCGAACGTCGGCAGCTTCGGGCTCACCGAGCAGGAGGCGATCGACGCCGGCCACGACGTCGTCGTCGGCCGCTGCAGCTTCGGCGCGGTCGGCGCGGGCACCGTCTACGGCGACCGCTCCGGGCTCGTGAAGATCGTCGGCGACCGCACCTACGGCGAGCTGCTCGGCGGCCATATCGTCGGCACGCGTGCGACCGAGCTGATCCAGGAGCTCGTCAACGTGCGCGCGCTGGAGGGCGGCTTCGGCGAGATCGCGCGGATCGTGCACGGCCACCCGACCTTGTCGGAGGCGGTCATGGAGGCCGCTCGCGACGCCGACGGCTGGATCATCCACGGCTGACTTGGCCGAGCCCGCGGCCGGACCCGCGTTCTACTTCGACCTCTTCAGCCCGGAGGCGTATCTCGCCGCCGAGCGCGTCATCGGGGTGCTGCCGGTCGCCACGGAGTGGATCCCGGTGACCGCGATCGCGCTGCCGGCTGCCGATTCGCTCGAGGGCTTTCGCTGCGAGACCGACCGCGAGGCCTACCTCGATCGCATCGCGCGCGCCGCCGAGCGCCGCGGCCTGCAGCCGATGCGCTGGCCCGATCGGTTTCCCTTCGACAGCCTGTTCGCGATGCGCGCGGCGACCTACGCCAAGCAGATCGGGCGCACCGTGCCGTTCGCCCTGGCGGCGTTCCGTCAGGCGTTCGCGGGCGGCCGCGACCTGTCGGTGCCCGACAACGTGCTGATCGCCGCGGCGGCCTGCGAGATGCATCCGAACGCCGTGCTCAAGGGCGCCGAACTGGCCACGATCGCCGCGCGACTGGACGACGCGACGACGCTCGCGGCGCGTCGCGGCGTGCGCGACGTGCCCGCCGTGTGGGTGCCGGACGGCGACGTCTTCCACGGCGACGAGGCACTCGAGCGGGCCGCCGCATCGCTGGCTTCGTGACGGACGCGTTGCAGTGCATCACGCGGGGCCTCCGGCGAGCTACGTTGCGGGCGTGAAGGCCAATCGCCACTACCGGCTGCTCTACACGCGCGCCGGCCGCCGGCCCGCGGGCCTCGATCCGACGCGCATCGACCACATCGAGGTCGTCGACATCGCCTCAGGCGAGGTCGTGCTGTTCTGGGACCTCGCCGCGCCGGAGGCCGCGCGCCGCGCTCGGCGCATTCGCGAGGACCTGTCGGTGCTCGACGTCGAGGACTTCGTCGACCGCTGGTGCGCGGTCGACGCCTGATCAGCCTCGCCGGGTGACCGATGAACAGGTCGGCCCTACCGCCACGCGGCATGACAGCCGCTCGAGCACCTCGCGCGCGGCGCGCTCGCCGGCGCGCACGGCGCCGTCCATGTAGCAGTTCCAGTACGTCGAGGTCTCCGAACCGGCCCAGTGGATGCGCCCGAGGGGCTCGCGCAGCGCCGGACCGTAGCCGGTCAGCAGGCCGGGCCCCGCGACGGCGACCGGGCCGCCGCGCGACCATGGCTCGCCCGCCCAGTCCATCTCGACGTAGTCGACCGGCGACAGCGCCC
>Ga0136631_10000449_pt1 | contig 12658 bp, 11 predicted proteins | sample AntDrymUQ6012206_2_FD_104655 | JGI IMG/M metagenome (GOLD analysis project Ga0136631, IMG submission 104655) | Polar desert sand microbial communities from Dry Valleys, Antarctica - metaG UQ601 (22.06) | ecosystem: Environmental > Terrestrial > Soil > Desert | place: Antarctica: Dry Valley... | reverse complement strand
GCACCTGGTCATCCTGGCGGCGTACATCTTCTTGACGATCCAGCCCTGACGCGGCACCGTCAGGACAAGAAGCGCGTGGGCTGCGCCGCCGCCGAGCGCAGGTGGATGTTGTGCAGCAGACCCACCGCGAGCAGCGAGGCGAACATCGAGGACCCGCCGTACGACACGAACGGCAGAGGGACGCCGGTGACCGGCATGATCCCCAGGCACATGCCGATGTTCTGGAAGGCCTGAAAGCCGAACCAGCAGGCGATGCCGGCGGCGGCGACCCGGCCGAACACGTCGTCGGCCGCCCAGGCGATGGCCAGCGCCCGCCAGACGACGACGCCGAGCAGGCCGATCAGGACGGCGGAGCCGACCAGTCCGAGCTCCTCCCCCGCGACGGTGAAGATGAAGTCGGTGTGCTGCTCGGGCACGAAGCCCGACCGGGTCTGCGAGCCGTCGAAGAGGCCCTGACCGAACAGCCCGCCGTTGCCGACCGCGATCCGCGCCTGTTCGACGTTGTAGCCGGCACCGCGAGGGTCGAGCTCGGGGTTGGTGAAGGCCAGGAAGCGGTCGAGCTGGTACTGCTTCAGCACGCCGAGCGAGACAGCGGTGACCGCGGCCGTGACGCCACCGGCGAGCAGCAGCACGAGCCAGCGGCGCGGAGCACCGGCCGCCGCGAGCACGCCGAAGACGGTGGCCGAGAGGACGAGCATGGTGCCGAGGTCGGGCTGCAGCAGGATCAGGGCCGCGGGAACACCGGCGATCGCGAGCATCCCGACCACCTCGAACGACCGCACGCCCCGGCGGGACCAGTCGGCGCGCTCGGCACACAGCAGCGCCATCCCGATGACCACGGTGAGCTTGGCGAACTCCGAGGGCTGCACCGAGAGCCCGCCGAGCATCAGCCACGACCGCGACCCGTTGATCGTCGTGCCCATGGTCAGCACCAGAGCGAGCCCGACGATCGAGCCGAGGTAGACCAGCGGCGCCAGGATCCGCACCCAGCGGTGGTCGGTGACGAGCACCACGAGCATCAGCACGATGCCGATGGCGACGTTGACCACCTGCTTCTTCAGGTACGCCGAGGGGTCGCCGCCGGTGAGCGCGTCACGCGGGGCGGTGGCGGACCAGACCAGCACCGCGCCGAGCACCAGGAGTCCGGCAACGGCGCCCATCAGCAGCCAGTCGACCCGCGGGGTGGGCAGCAGGGTGCGCGGTGCGGTGGGTGTGCGGACCGCGGTGCGCACGGGGCGCACCGTGCGGGTGCTCATTTCGTGCCGTTCTGGGCGGGCGGGAGGATCGACCCGTCGCGGCGGAAGTTCGGGAGCCGGTCGGGAGCGACCACGCCGGGGATCGCGGCCTTGGCCGGGTCCACCGCCTCGCCTTCGACGCCGTACAGCGCCTCCCAGATCTTGCGGATGCCGTCACCGGTGGAGCCCGACCCGGTGCCGGCCTGGCTGATCATCATCACGACCACGTAGTCCTCGGTGTAGGACGCCACCCAGCCGGTCGTCTGCTTGCCGTAGACCTCGGCGGAGCCGGTCTTCGCCCGGATCGCCACGTCGTCGAGCGGGAAGCCGACCAGCTTCCAGGCCATCGTCCCCTGGCGGGCGACACCCTGGAGGGCGGTGTCGATGTAGTCGAGGATGCGCTGCGGGACGCCAACGGTGCCGGTCTTCTTGGGCCGGATGTGGCGCACGACCCGACCATTGATGTCGACGACGGCCTTGCCGACCCGCGGGGCGTAGAGGGTGCCGCCGTTGGAGAGCGCGGCGTAGGCGCGGGCGAGCTGGAGCGGGGTGACGATGGTGTCGCCCTGGCCGATGGCGAAGTTGACGGCGTCACCGGCTCGGTAGGCGTAGCCCTCGATGCAGAACTCGTCGGCGAACCGGTAGACGAAGTCGCTGGTCCCCTCATTCTCCGGGGCGTCCTGGGGCTTGCCGGCGATGCCGCAGTAGTAGTCCTGCATCGACTCGAAGTAGGCCCGCTTCCACTTCCGGTCGGCGATCCTCCCCGAGGCCTCGCCGGGGATGTCGATGCCGGTCCTGGAGCCGAAGCCGAACGTCTTGGCCTCCTCCACCAGCGGGTCACGGGCATCGACGTCGGCGACGTCGGAGCCGAAGCGCTGCCAGTAGTCGAAGCCGATCTGGTAGAAGAAGGTGTTGCAGGAGACCTCGAGCGCCTTGGCGAAGCCGATCGAGCCGTAGGCGCCGGACTCGAAGTTCTTGAAGACCCGGTTACCCACCTGGAAGCCCGACATGCACGGCAGCACGGTGTCGGTCGAGTAGCCATTGGTCAGCGCCCCCGCGGTCATGAACGGCTTCCACGTCGAGCCTGGCGCGAATTGGCCCTGCATCGCCCGCGACAGCAGCGGGGTGCCGGCCGCCTCGGAGTAGAGCCGCCCGAGCTGAGCCTCGGAGATGCCGCCGACCCACACTTCGGGGTCGTAGGTCGGCTGGCTGGCCATCGCGACGATCCGGCCGGTGCGGGCCTCCATCACGACCGCGGCGCCAGAGTCGGCGGCGTACTTGCGCCGGGTCACCGGGTCGGTCTGCTGGCGCGCGATCATCATCATCTGGTGGAGTTGCTTCTCCACTACGCTCTGCACGCGCGAGTCGATCGAGGTGACCAGGGTGTCGCCGGGCCGGCTGGACGTGGTGGAGTCCTCGCCGAGCACCCGGCCCATCGAGTCGACGGCCACGCTGTGGTAGCCGGGCATGCCACGGAGCCACTTGTCGTAGTGCTTCTCGACGCCGGCGCGCCCCACCGACGAGGCGCCATTGACCGACTGGTCGCCCGCGTCGGTGGCGACGTCGAACTCGTCCTCGGTGATCGGGCTCAGGTAGCCCAGCACGTGGGCGAGGTTGATGCCGTAGGGACGGGGGTAGGCCCGGACGCTCTGCTGCTCGGCAAGCACGGCCGGGAAGTCCTCGGGCTGCTCGAGGACCAGCAGCGCCACCCGCTGGGCCACGTCGGAGGCGATCGGCACGGGCTGGAAGGGCGAGCCGTTCCAGCACACGCCGGCGACGCTCCCCTCGTGCCCGCAGGTGAGCAGCTTGCCCTCGACCTCCCCGGCGGGTACGCCGACCGCGCGGGCCACCCGCGCGACCAACCGGCCGCGGTCGTCCTCCTCCATCTTTCCCAGCATGGTGCGGTCGAGCGAGATCACCCACGAGCTGCGGTTGGCGACCAGGGGCCGGCCCATCGCGTCGACGACCAGGCCGCGTGGTGGCTGCTCCACGATCTCGCGCACCGACTGGGAGGCGGCCTGCGCCTGGTAGTCCGCGCCGCCGACGACTTGGAGGTAGTAGAGCCGGCCGAAGAGGGTGGCGAAGAGCGAGAAGACGAGCGCCTGGAGCACGAGCAGCCGGAGCTTGCCGACCGGGCGCCCGGTGGTCCTGGCCATCAGGCGGTCGCCGCGGCGGGCTCTAGCCGGTCGAGGAGGCGCATCACCACGGGCAGCACGAACGGGGTCAGCAGCACGTCCCACACCACGGCGACGCCGATGACCTGCAGCAGCCCCGGGACGCCGACGTCGAGGTCACCGAGCAGCAGGCCGGAGAGCGCGAACACCGAGGTGCCGAGGAACGACGCGGCGGCCACCGTGGTCACCACGCCGACCGCCGAGGGACGGACGTCTTGGCGGACCCGGCCGGCGACGTAGCCCACCAGAACCAGCGCCAGCGCCCAGCGGCCCGCCACGTGGTCGGCCGGCGGGGCCAGGTCGAGCAGCGCGCCGGCGACGAAGCCCAGCGTCATCGCGAACTGGGGGCCTCGGGTGAGGGCGGAGCCGACGACCACCAGCAGGCACAGGTTCGGCACGATGCCGTGCCAGGCGACGTACGGGAAGAGGCTGACCTGGAGGACCAGGGCCACCACGACGACAGCGGCGCCCGCGAGCGCGCGGAGCCAGCTCATTGGATGCTCCCGTCGGCCTCGATGACCGCCCGGTCGCTGCGGGTGCCGGACGGCACCACCACGCCGACCAGGTCGAGTGCGGAGAAGTCGACGTAGGGCTCGATCACGGCGCGGGTCGCGGTCTCGCGGAGACTCGTGAACACCTGGGTCACCCGACCGATCGGGATGCCGGCGACGTAGGGCGCGCCGTCCTCGCTCCCCCAGGTGACCACGGCGTCGTCCCTGGCGGGGACGACCGTGCCGTCGATGAGCACGAGGTCGAGGCGGCCGTCGTCGCCGAGCACGCCGCGGCCGCGCAGGAAACCGGCCTCCAGGCTCGATCCGATCCGACCGCCGACGACCGAGTCGCCGTCGAGGACCAGGAGCACGGTCGCGGTCGTGCGGGTCACCCGGAGCACCCGGCCGACGAGGCCGTCGTTGTTGACCACGGTCATGTCGGGGGCGACCCCGGCGCGGGAGCCGGCGTCGATGGTGACGGTCCGCGTGAAGGCCTGGGCGGGACCGATCGCGACCACGCGCGACGGCACCAGCGCGTAGCCGGCGCTCTCGGCGGCGGCGGTCAGGCCGTCGTACTCCGCGAGCCGGTTGCGGTCGAAGTCGGTGGTGTTGACCTGCTCGCGCAGCGCGGCGTTGTCGGACTCGAGGCGTCGCACGTCGGCGCGCAGCGAGTCCTGGGTGCGGACCCACTCGGGCACCGCCATGAACGGGCGGACGACGGCCGCAGCCGCGGTCTCGACGGGGCCGAACGTCTCGCCGACCACCCGGCGCACGGGCTCGAGGGGCGAGGACTCGCCCCCCTGGACGTCGAGGGTGACCAGCGTCGCGCACGCCATCAGCAGCGCGACGAGCAGCGAGCGGACACCGCGGCGGTCGGGCGGCCTGCGCCGGTCGGGCCTGTCCGGACCCAGCCAGCGCCGCTCCCGCGGCGCCACGGGCGAGCCGTGCGGATGCCGCCGGTCGACGGGCGAGCGTTCGAGCAGGGCCATCAGAACCGCCTGGTCTCCGTGACCAGGACCTGCTGGAGAGCCTCGAACTCCTCCACGCACCGGCCCGCACCGAGCGCCACCGAGGTGAGCGGGTTCTCCGCGACGTGCACCGGCATCCCGGTCTCGTGGCGCAACCGCTCGTCGAGACCCCGGAGCAGGGCGCCGCCGCCAGTGAGCACGATGCCGCGGTCCATGATGTCGCCGGCAAGCTCGGGCGGGGTCTGGTCGAGGGTGGCCCGGACCGCGTCGACGATCGCGTGCAGCGGCTCGTCGAGGGCCTGACGCACCTCGGCGCTGGAGACGACCACGGTGCGGGGCAGCCCGGAGATCATGTCGCGACCCCGGCTCTCGGCCTCGGGCTCGTCGGGCAGCGGGAATGCCGAGCCGAGGGTCATCTTGACCTCCTCCGCGGTGCGCTCCCCCAGCATGAGGGAGTACTCCTTCTTCATCCACGCCACGATCGCGGCGTCGAGATCGTCGCCGGCGGTGCGGATCGACAGTGAGGTGACGATGCCGCCGAGCGAGATCACCGCGACCTCAGTGGTGCCGCCGCCCACGTCGACGACCATGTTGCCGGTGGCCTGGTGCACGGGGAGCCCGGCGCCGATCGCGGCCGCCATCGGCTCCTCGACGATGTAGACCTTGCGGGCGCCGGCCTGGTAGCCGGCCTCCTTGACGGCCCGCTGCTCGACGGCCGTGATGCCGCTCGGCACGCAGATGACCATCCGGGGCTTGGCGAAGTAGCGACGCCGGTGCACCTGGTGGATGAAGAAGCGGAGCATCTGCTCGGTGGCTTCGAAGTCGGCGATGACACCGTCCTTCATCGGCCGGATCGGGGTGATCGACTCGGGGGTGCGGCCGATCATCCGCTTGGCCTCGTGGCCGACGGCGACGATCTCACCGGTGCGGGAGTTGAGGGCGACCACCGAGGGCTCGTCGAGCATGATGCCCTTGCCGCGCACATAGACGAGGGTGTTGGCGGTGCCGAGGTCCACGGCCATGTCGCGTCCGATGAAGCTGTTCGCCATGCGGGCTGCCTCGCTGGTGGTCGTACGTCCGGGAATGGGGTACGAACGGCCCAGCGTGCCGAATAGCGGGCGCTGGGCTGCGGACCCGTAGGTCGAGGGTAAAAGCGTCGTGGCCCCAGCCTCGTACGCCACGCCGGTCCCATCCGCCCCATCCTCGACTCGGCGCAGATGGCGGGCCGAATCGGCGCAGATGGCGGGCCTGGCGGGCGGAGGTCAGAGCCCGGGGAACCAGGTCTCGATCTCGCGGGCGGCCGACTCGGGGCTGTCCGAGCCGTGCACGAGGTTCTCGCGGTTGGACACCGACAGGTCGCCGCGGATCGTGCCGGGCGCAGCCTTGCGGCCATCGGTGGCGCCGTTGAGCGCCCGGACGACCTCGACGGCCTCATCGCCCTCGAGCACGACCGCGACGAGCGGGCCGCTCAGCACGAACGCGCGCAGCGGCGGGTAGAAGTCCTTCTCGACGTGCTCGGCGTAGTGCCGGTCGGCCAGCGCGCCGTCGATGGTGCGGTGCTCGAGGGCCACCAGGGTCAGGCCCTTGGCCTCGTAGCGGCCGACGATCTCGCCGACGAGGCCCCGGCGGACGGCGTCGGGCTTGAGGAGGACGAGGGTGCGCTGGCTCATGTCCCGCACCCTATCGAGCGCCCAGGTCGGCGGCGCGGCGGACCACGTCGTCGGGCGCCGGCGCGTCCGTCGCCCGGTCGTTGACCAGCTCGCCGGCCACCAGGCGCAGCGGCAGGTGCCCGCCCCAGGTGCCGGCCGCGACGTCCTCGGGCTCGTCCTCGGGCCCGCCGACCCTCACCTTGAGCGACGTCTCGCGCAACGACACCGCCAGGACCAGCGTCGCCGCCAGCTCCTTGCGGGTGTCCGGGCGGAGGGTGGCGGCCCGCCCCGGCACCAGGTGCTCGACGATGAGCGCGAGCGCGTGGGCACGCTCGTCGGGGTCGTCGACGAGCCGGGCGCGGCCGAGCACGACGGCGCTGCGGTAGTTCATGGAGTGGTTGAACCCCGACCGAGCGGTGACCAGCCCGTCCAGCAGGGTGACCGTCACACACACCTCGCTGCCCGCGGTCCCGTCCAGCCACGCCGCGGCGACCGAGCCGTGCACGTAGAGCGTGCCGTCGGCGTCGGGTCCGTCGGGGTCGACGGCGAAGGCGGTCGGGATCACCACCGGGTGGCCGTCGCGGACCAGCCCAAGGTGGGCAACCAGCGCCTCCTCGAGCAGGGCATGCAGCGCGGCACGGTCGTCGACCGCGAGGTGGCGCTCGCGGTGGATCCGGGTGCGCTCCGTCGGCTCGAGCGGGGTGCGTCCCACGCTCAGGACCCGGCACCCTGGGCGGCGTACGCCGCGGCTCGCTCCCGCTCGATCTTGCGGCCCAGGAAGTACGCCGTGCCCCACAGCACCGCGAAGACGGCACCGAGGCCGAACATCAGCGGGACCACGAATCCCAGGGCGATCGCCGCCACCTGGATCACCCAGCCGAGTCCGTAGGCCCACTCGGCGCGGAGCGCCCCCGCGACCAGCAGGCAGGCGAGCATCAGCCCGAGCCCGACCCACAGCGCGGTGGCCACCGGCACGTCCGCGATGGTGACGAGCACCGGCGTGGTGAGGCCGAGAGTGATCGCCTCGAGGGACAAGATCGCGGCGCACATGCCGCGACGCGGGGATCTCATGCCGGGCCGCGGCGGCCGCGGAGCATGGTGCGCGCCTCCCCGACGGTGACGACGCTGCCGGTGACCAGGACGGCTCCGGAGCCCAACGGACTGCCGAAAGCCTCCCCCGCCTCGGCGAGGGCCGCGGCCTGGTCGATCGCCTCGCCGAGCCGCGGCACGACCGTCACCCGGTCGGGGCCGAAGATGTCCTCCGCGGTCGCCGCGAGGTCGGCGGCCGGCATCGCCCGGGGGGTGGAGTTCTGGGTGCAGATGACGTGGGCCAGGTGCGGCTCCAGCGCCGCGAGCACGCCCTCGTAGTCCTTGTCGGTCATCACGCCGACCACCCCGATCAGTGGGTCGAAGGCGAAGGAGTCCTCCAGGGCCGCGGCCAGCGCCTCGGCGCCGTGGGGGTTGTGAGCGGCGTCCAGGACGATGGTCGGGCTGCGGCGGACCACCTCGAGCCGGCCCGGCGAGGTGACCTCGGCGAAGGCCGCCCTGACGAGCGCGTCGTCAAGCGGCACGTCCCCGGCGAACGACTCCACGGCGGCTAGGGCGACGACGGCGTTCTGGGCCTGGTGCGCGCCGTACAGCGGCAAGAAGACCTCCTCGTAGCGGCCCCGGAGCCCCCGGAGGGTGACGACCTGACCCCCCACCGCGGGGCTGCGCGACTCCACCCCGAAGTCGACGTTCTCCTGGACCACCCGCGCGCCGACCTCGGCGGCCCGGGCCAGCAACGCATCCATGACCGCGGGCCTCTGCTCCGCGAGGACCGCGGTCGCGCCAGCCTTGATGATGCCCGCTTTGTCGGTGGCGATCTGGACGGGGTTGTCGCCGAGGTATCTCGCATGGTCGACCGCGACTGGCAGCACCACCGCGACCACGCCGTCGACGACGTTGGTGGAGTCCCAGCTGCCACCGAGCCCGACCTCGACCACCGCGACGTCGACGGGGGCGTCCGCGAAGGCGGCGTACGCCATCCCGACCACCGTCTCGAAGAACGACAACGGGAAGGGCTCGGAGTCGTCGACCAAGTGGGTGTAGGGAGCCACGTCGTTGAAGGCCCGAACGAACGCCTCGTCGTCCAGCGGCGTGCCGTCGACGCAGATGCGCTCGCTGATCTTCTCCAGGTGCGGGCTGGTGAAGCGGCCGGTGCGCAGGTCGAGGGCGCGCAGCAGGGTGTCGATCATCCGTGAGGTGGAGGTCTTCCCGTTTGTGCCGGTCAGGTGCAGGACGGGGTACGACGTCTGGGGGTCGCCGAGGAGCTCGGTGAAGGCCCGGATCCGGTCCAGGGACGGCTCGAGCTTGGTCTCGGGCCAGCGGGACAGCAGGGCGTCCTCGACCTCGGCGTAGGACTGGGCGAGGCGGCGGATCTCAGGGGCGTCACTCATGGCTCGTCGAGTCTAGGGGTGACCCTCAGGTTCGCCATGTCGACGACCGGGCGGTAGCCGAGCGCCTCTTAGATCTTGTTGGAGGTCGGGTTCGCCTGGTCGGTGAAGAGGCAGGCCCGGGACCCGTCCGCGAGGATCTGCCGTGTGACCTCGGCCACGGCAGCGCTGGCGTAGCCACGACCGCGCTGCCCGCCTGGGGTGAAGACCGGCCCGATCCGGGCGACACCGAAGGACGGCGCGTTGGCCCCGGTCAGGTGCACGCGCTCGCCGTGCTCGTCGACCCAGAACCAGATCCGCCCGCCCTCGATCCGGCGGCGCATGGTCTCGAGGTCCTCCGCGCCCTCGTGCATCGACCCAGGCTCGCGGCCGGCCTGCTCGTCGGCGTCGCGCCCGAACGCCTCGAACCAGTCCAGCGCCAGCTCGACGTCGTCCGGCACCGCACGACGCAGCCCGCCTGGTGGGTCCGGTGGCGACACCAGGTCGCCGAGCTCGAAGAGCCGGGTGTGCTGACCCACCTCGACGGTGCCGCCGGTCAACCAGCGCACGGGCCGCCCCGTCGGGCATCGGCAGCACGAACAACGGGTGCGGCCTGAACGGCGCGGTCCGCGTGGCCACGCCAGCAACGGCACCGCTCCCATGACGCGCCACCACCCACCAGCGCGGATGCGAGTCGTCCTGCGGCACACCCGCGGCGATCTCGTCGCGGGTGCGCTCCGTGACGGTGGCGACCACGGTGTTGAGCACGGGATCCGCGGCGAGGTGCTCGCTCGCGGCCGCAAGGAAGGCGCCGGGGTCGGTGAAGTGCTCCAGTTCGCTCATGGCGGCGAGCGTATGGTCATCAGCCGACGGCGAGCAGCCCGACGCTGGTCCGGACGACCTGGTTCCCGCGCCCGAGGCTGACAAGGGAACTGCTTCGCGAGCAGCCGGGCGCCCGGACTAGCCTTTCGTCCATGTCATCGACCCACGCCCCGGCCCCGGACCCGACGAGCGCGGAGCCCCGCGCCGTCGCCGTACCGGACAAGCCGGTCCTCGAGGGTCTCGAACAGACCTGGGCGCAGCGCTGGAAGGACGAGGGCACCTACGCGTTCGACCGCACCCAGCCGCGCGAGAACGTCTACTCCATCGACACCCCGCCTCCCACGGTGAGCGGCAGCCTGCACGTTGGCCACGTCTTCTCCTACACCCACGCCGACCTGATCGCGCGCTACCAGCGGATGCGCGGCAAGTCCGTGTTCTACCCGATGGGCTGGGACGACAACGGGCTCCCCACCGAGCGTCGGGTGCAGAACTACTTCGGCGTCCGCTGCGACCCGAGCCTGCCCTACGACGCCCGCTTCACGCCGCCGGCGAAGCCGGACCCCAAGAAGCAGGTCTCGATCAGCCGGCCCAACTTCGTCGAGCTGTGCGAACGGCTCGTCGAGGAGGACGAGCAGATCTTCGAGTCGCTGTGGCGCGTCCTCGGCCTCTCCGTGGACTGGAAGCAGCACTACACGACGGTCGGACCGAAGGCGCAGACCGCCAGCCAGCGCGCCTTCCTGCGCAACTTCGCGCGCGGCGAGGCCTACCTCCAGGAGGCCCCGACCCTCTGGGACGTCACCTTCCAGACCGCGGTCGCCCAGGCCGAGCTCGAGGCGCGCGACTACGCCGGCGCCTACCACCGGGTGGCCTTCCATCAGCCGGACGGCAGCCCGCTCCACATCGAGACCACCCGGCCCGAGCTGATCCCCAGCGTGGTCGCCCTGATCGCCCACCCCGACGACGAGCGCTACCAACCCCTCTTCGGGACCACGGTCACCTCGCCGGTCTTCGGCGTGGAGATCCCCGTCGTCGCCCACCCCGCCGCCGAGATGGACAAGGGCGCGGGTGTGGCCATGTGCTGCACCTTCGGAGATCTCACCGACGTGATCTGGTGGCGCGAGCTGCAGCTCCCGGTCCGCACCGTCATCGGCCGCGACGGCCGGCTGACCCGTGAGACCCCGGAGTGGCTCGCGAGCGAGACCGCCTCCGCGGCGTACGCCGAGCTGGCCGGCAAGACGGTCTTCTCCGCACGCGAGGCGATGGTCCACGCGCTGCGCGAGTCCGGCGACCTCGACGGCGATCCCAAGCCCACGCAGCGGATGGCCAACTTCTACGAGAAGGGCGACAAGCCCCTCGAGATCGTTGCCACCCGCCAGTGGTACGTCCGCAACGGCGGCCGCGACGCCGCCCTCCGCGCCGAGATGCTCGAGCGGGGCCGCGAGGTCACCTGGGTGCCGACCCACATGCGGACCCGTTACGACAACTGGGTCGGCGGCCTCAACGGCGACTGGTTGATCTCTCGGCAGCGGTTCTTCGGCATCCCCTTCCCCGTGTGGTATCCACTCGACGACGACGGCGAGCCCGACCACGCCCACCCGCTGATGCCGAGCGAGGCGGAGCTGCCGGTCGACCCGTCCACGGACGCCCCCCGTGGCTTCGAGGAGTCCCAGCGCGGCAAGGCCGGCGGGTTCGTGGCCGACCCCGACGTGATGGACACCTGGGCCACCTCGTCGCTGACGCCTCAGATCGCCGGTGGGTGGGAGGACGACCCGGACCTGTTCGCCCGGGTCTTCCCGATGGACCTGTGCACCCACGCCCACGAGATCATCCGCACCTGGCTGTTCTCCCGCGTGGTCCGCGCCCACTTCGAGCACCACACGGCGCCGTGGACGCACGCGATGATCTCCGGCTTCGTGGTGGACCCCGACCGCAAGAAGATGTCGAAGTCCAAGGGCAACGCCATCGTCCCCGACGAGATCCTGGCCAAGTTCGGCTCGGACGCCGTCCGCTGGCGCGCCGCGATGGCCCGGCCGGGCCTGGACTCGCCCTTCGACGAGAGCCAGATGAAGGTCGGCCGCCGGCTGGCCATGAAGGTGCTCAACGCGTCGAAGTTCGTGCTCGGCCTCGGGGCCACCACGCTGGACCGGGACGCGGTGATGGAGCCCGTCGACCGTGCCCTGCTGGCGCGGCTCGACGAGATCGTCGGCGAGGCAACGGCGTCCTTCGACTCCTACGACTACACCACCGCCCTCGAGGTCGTCGAGCGCTTCTTCTGGGAGTTCTGCGACGACTACCTCGAGCTGGTCAAGGAGCGGGCGTACGACGACGCCGGCGGCGCCGCGACCGCCTCTGCGCGGGCGACGCTGGCGGTCGCGCTGCACGTGCAGCTGCGGCTGCTCGCACCCTTCCTGCCCTACGTCACCGAGGAGGTGTGGTCGTGGTGGCAGGACGGCTCGATCCACCGCTCGTCGTGGCCGGCCGACGACACCCCCGCGCGGCTCTACGACACCGACCCGGCCATGCTGACCGCGGTGGCCGCAGCGTTGACCGGGATCCGGGGTGCCAAGTCCACCGCGAAGGCGTCGATGCGCGCGGAGCTGTCGCGCGTGGAGATAAGCGGTCCGGCCGCGGCGGTGCAGGCTGCCGAGACGGCGGCCGCAGACCTGCGCAGGACCGGCAAGATCACAGGCGACCTGACGTTCGTGGTCGACGAGTCCGCCGAGTCCCTCAACGTGGTCGCGGAGCTCGCCCCGACCGAGTGACCGACCGCAAGACCGTGCGCCGGACTCCCCGCCAGCTCAGGGGATGATCGGGTCGAGGTCCTCCAGGGAGGGCGTCGCCGACGCCGTCGGCACGGGCTGCTCGTTCGTCTCCGGGGCCGGGCTCGGCTCGGTCGGGCTCGGCT
>Ga0136631_10000448_pt1 | contig 12663 bp, 8 predicted proteins | sample AntDrymUQ6012206_2_FD_104655 | JGI IMG/M metagenome (GOLD analysis project Ga0136631, IMG submission 104655) | Polar desert sand microbial communities from Dry Valleys, Antarctica - metaG UQ601 (22.06) | ecosystem: Environmental > Terrestrial > Soil > Desert | place: Antarctica: Dry Valley... | reverse complement strand
GACCGCCGAAGCAGAAGGCGATGATGATCGCCTGGATGCGCGGGTCTTCCGAGATCAGGTGGAAGGTCGCACGCAGGTCCTCGAACTTCCCGCTCACCACCGTCAGCTGGTGCAGGAACAGGGCTCCGAGCACGATCCACATGATCGGGAAGAGCCCGAAAACAGCACCTTCGGAGGCAGAGAGCAACGCCAGGTCCGCGGGCATGCCGTAGGCGACCACGGCGACGACCAGGGCTACGGCGACGGCAGTCAGCGCGGCCACATGCGCTTTCCACCGCAACAGGCCGAGGGTGACGAAGATCGTCAGGAGCGGGAGCGCCGCGACCAGCGACGACAACGCCAAGCTGTCGCCGATCGGGGCCAGGTCAGGTGCGTACATCGAGTCTCCAAGGGGGTCGGGCGGTAGCGGAATCAGGTATCAGACGTTGGCGGACCACTCTGTGGTCCGACCACACCTGTGGAGTGTAGGATGGGCCACATCATCGCGTCAAGAGTGGATCCGAGAGTGAAGAGAGTGGAAGGTCACCATGAGTCAGCACGCCGTCCCCGAAAGCGGAGCCGACGGTGACCGCCCCAGCCCCTGGCAGCCCATCACCCGAACTCGCTCCCACGAGTTGGTCGTGGACCAGATCGAGGAACAGATCCTCGCCGGGACCCTGCGCGTGGGAGACCGGCTCCCCGGCGAGCGGGACCTGGCCAGCCACCTGCAGGTGAGCAGGGCCGCAGTGCGCGAGGCCATCCGCAGCCTCGAGGCCCAGGGGGTGGTGCGATCCGGCGTCGGGTCGGGCAAGGACGCCGGCACAGTCGTGTCGGCGATGCCCAGCGAAGCCCTGACCCGGCTGCTGCGGTTGCATGTTGCGCTCGCGAACTTTCCGATCCCTGACGTGATTGCCGCCCGCGTGATGCTGGAGCGCTCCAGTGCCTTCCTGGCCGCTGGCAACGCCAGTGAGCTCGACTTTGCCGCCATGCGTGCAGCGCTAGAGGGAATGGACACCCCCGGGGTCAATCGTGAGCGTTTCAACGATCTGGACACGGCATTCCACGTCGCGATCGCCGAGTCGAGCGGGAATAGGCTGGTCGCGGACATGACTATCGCGCTCCGCGACTCGATGCGCCGCCCCATCCTGCGGGCCTTGGAGGCTCTCGGGCCCGGCTGGGAAACGGTTGCCGACCAGTTGCGGGCCGACCACCACGCCATCTTCGCGGCCATCCACTCCGGAGACGGCGCCCTCGCAGCTGAACGGGTGGACCAGCACATCCGGTCGGCCCACGCCGCGCTGCCTTTCGCAGCGAGTGCTCAACCGTGAAGCGATGTTGATATATCGAGCCTCGGCAAGGCTGACCCTGGGCCTGGCAGCCGCCCAAGCGGCTGGCGATCAGGTGAGACGCAGGAACTCGAGGTGCCCTTCGTACTGGGTGAGGCAGTCGTGGATGACCTGGTTGGCGGAGAAACCCATCACGTCGTAGCCCTGTCCACCACCGACGGTGTGCACCTCCAGGCGGGCGTACTGGTCACGGTCACCGATCATCCGGCCGCCGTACGTCGGCACCGGTGACTCATGGACCTGCACACGGTAGACAAACGGGTCGTCGCCTTCGCGCGTACGCAGCTCCACCCAGGTCAGCCCCCCGTCCTCGTCGTCGTCACCCAAGACACCACCGGCACCTTGGGTGACCTCGGCGGGCACCCCCCGGTTCTCCAGCTCATGGGCGACTTCGGTGAGCGCGGGTCGCACCACGGAGTCGAGGTACGCCGTCGCGGCCTCCACGTCGACGAAGTTGACCGCTCGTGCCAGGCGCGCCTTCCACGACGACTCGTCGAGCCCTTCGGTGTCGGTGTCGCGACCCGACAGCATGATCGGCAGCGCGCGCGTGACGGCCCCGGTGCGCCGGCCCTCGACCCGTAGTGCTTTGAGCAGGCCGAGCATGACCAGCACGATGACGAAGGCAAACGGTAGACCGAAGATCACCGTGGCGTACTGCAGTGCGTAGATGCCGCCCACCGCCAGCACCGCGATGGTCAGCAGCCCGGTCGCCGAGGCCCACACGATGCGCAACCAGGGCGCGGCGTCGTCCTGGACCGAACGCAGCTCCGAGGAGAGGTTGCCCATGACCAGCGCGCCCGAGTCGGCTGAGGTGACGTAGAAGAGGAGCCCGACGAAGACCGATACGGCGATCACTACGCCGGAGAGGGGGTACTCCTCGAGCAACGAGTAGAAGCCCGCCTCGGGGGAGGCCAGCGCTGCATCGGCGAACGCGTCGTCACCTCCCCGGATCCTCTCGAGAGCGGCGTTGCCGAAGATCGAGATCCACATGACGATGTAGGTGAAGGGGATGATCATCGTCCCGGCGACGAACTGCCGGATCGTCCTTCCACGGGAGATCCGGGCCAGGAACAGCCCCACGAAGGACGCCCAGGCAATCCACCAGGCCCAGAAGAACAGGGTCCAAAGCGACATCCACTCAGTCGCGCCGTCGAACGCGAAGGTCTCCATCGTCTTGCGGGGGAAGCTCTGAACGTAGTCGCCGACATTCATGACGACGGCGTTCAGGATGAAACTCGTACGGCCGGTCAACAGCACGTAGGCGGCGAGGCCCAGGGCCAGGATGACGTTGAGCTGCGACAGGAAGCGGATGCCTCGGTCGACACCCGTGGTGGCCGAGATGGCGGCCATCGCCACGGCCAGGACGACAAGGCCGATCTGGGCGCCGATGCCCACGGGCACGCCGAACAGGATGTTGAGACCCTGGTTGAGGAACACCACCCCGATGCCCAGGCTGGTGGCGACCCCGAAGATGGTGCCGAGCACGGCGGCCGTGTCGACCGCGTGACCGAGCCCGCCGTCGATCCGGCGCCCGAAGATCGGGAACAGAGCCGAGCGCACCGCCAGCGGCATGTTCAACCGGTAGGTGAAGTAGCCCAACGCCATCCCCATCAACGCGTAGAGACCCCAGCCCGAGATCCCGTAGTGGAACAAGGTCCACACCGTCGCCTCGCGGGCGGCAGCGATGGTCTCGGGGTCTCCGGTCGGTGGCGCCATGTACTGGCTGACGGGCTCGGCGACCGCGTAGAACATCACGTCTGTGCCGATGCCGGCTGCGAAGAGCATCGAGGCCCAGGCGAACGTGGAGAACTGCGGCTTGGAGTGGTCAGGGCCGAGCTTGATGGAGCCGTAACGAGAGATGGCCAGGTAGAGCACGAACACCAGCACCACCGTGGTCAGCAGGACGTAGAACCACCCAAACCAGTCCACGACCCGGGCTACCGCATCACCGATGACCGACTCGGCCTGGTCAGGCGCGAAGATCGCCCAGGTCGCCATCACCAGAACTCCGGTCACCGCCGAGTAGAAGACCGGCTTGCGGATCGGTGGCCCGTCAGTGAGGAAGGCCCACCTGGTCCGCTTCGTGGCGGAATCGACGACGGTCGTGGCTGTTGTCATGGCGGTCTCCTCGGCTCCGGCGAATCAGGCGGGCACCTGAACGGGAATCGGTACCGCTGGAGCCATCATGGACCTCCAAGCCCGGTCCGGTCACCCCTCAACCGGGGACCTGCGCTCGGCCGAGTCAGTTCTCGGGGGACTGACGCAACTACTTCACGCGGGCGAACTCGAGCTCGGCAACATCAGGGTCATCCCAGCCGCCAGTGATCACGATGGTGAGCGCAGTCATCGTGCAGATGAAGAACGTCGATCAGGGACTCTGGGCAGGGACTCTGGGCAGGGACTCGAGGCGGGCCACGATCGGGCCCGCCGGCCCCGACAACATCCGCGGTGGTGCCTGTCGCTCTTCAGTGTGCACCGATCGCGTGGGATTGGCGGTCACCCCTCAGCTTCGCATTGCTACGGTCAGCAGCACCGCCGAGTCCTCGACCGCTTCGAGGGCGTGCCTCGAGTCGGGGATGGTGATCAGGTCGCCGGGTGATCCGTTCCACCTGTCGTCGCCCGCTACGAGAGTGACGCGGCCGTGCAGGACCTGGAGGGTCGCCTCGCCCGGGTTCTCGTGCTCGTCGAGGTTCGAGCCGGCACGGAGGGCGATCAGGGTCTGGCGGAGAACGTGTTCATGACCTCCGTAGATCGTGTGGGCGCTGCGACCACTCGACGCGGTCGATGCCGTCGCCAGGTGGTGACGGACCAGTGCCGTCAGGGATTCCTTCTGCATGGGCTCTCCTCTTGTTGGACGGACCGCGGGTGACGGGCTCACGCCGGGTCGAGCAGGAAGCTGGGGGTCTTGGTGTGGGCCTCCTCGACGATGGTCCAGCCTGCCGCCCCGAGCGTGACGACCGAGACTGGGAAGATGCCCAGCTCCTCCCGTTGGACGTGGACATCCAGGTCGTCGAGCAGCTGCCTGGCCTTCCCCTCGAATTCCACAGAGCCGATGTCGAGATCGGCGATCGCGGCCTCGAGGTCGCGATGCTCGCCCTCCAGCTCCTCCACCTCGGCTACGTACTCCCCCGTTTCGCGAAGCGCTCGGAAGACGCCCTCCTCCTCACGCGTCACGTGGCCGGTCAAGCGATCAATGAGGCCGATCAGGCGGGACATCGCGTCCTCGGGGTCACCCGAGCTCAACGCTGTCCGGATGTTGTCCGCCTGGTCGACCAGGAATGCGTGCTCGTCCATCAGGGCGGCGATGGCCGGGACGCCGCTGCACCCGCAATAGTCACACACCTCAGCCGACCCGGTCCCAGCCACGTCGTGGTCGGTGGCTGCCGAGCTGGGTGTCGTCACGGCTGCGGTAGACGATGTACGGGCGCGTGAGGTAGCCCACCGGCGCGCTGAACACGTGCACCAGTCGGGTGAAGGGCCACAGCGCGAAGAGCCCGAACGCCACCAGGGCGTGGAGCTGGAAGCCCAGCGGCGCCTCGGCCATCAGGTCGGCGTCGGGCTGGAAGGCGAGGAACGAGCGATACCAGACCGACACCCCTTCGCGGTAGTTGTACTCACCACCGATGGTCAGGACCGAGCCAGCGATGGTGTTCCACATGCCTAGCACGATCGCCGCGGCCAGGAAGGCGTACATCACCTTGTCCATCACGGTCGTTGCCGCGAAAACAGGCCCGACCGTACGCCGCCGGTAGATCAGGATCGCCATCCCGACGACGGTCATCACGCCCGCGAGCAGACCGCCCCCGACCGCGGCCACGTGGTACATCTGCTCGCTGACGCCCACCGCGTCGGTCCACGACTGCGGGATCAGCAGCCCGATCACGTGACCGCCGATGACGCCGAGCATCCCGAAGTGGAACAGCGGGCTGCCGATGCGCAGCAGCCGGTTCTCGTACAGCTGGGAGGAGCGTGTGGTCCACCCGAACTTGTCGTAGCGGTACCGCCACAGGTGTCCGACCACGAAGATGGTCATGCAGACGTAGGGGAACACCACGAAAAGGAACTCGTTCATGCGCGGACTCCCGGGAACGAAGGCATGGGCAGCAGGGTCGGCTCGGGCACGGCACCGGTGGCTGAGCCCGGGCTGAACTGTGGGTTGGCGAACGGCGCGAGCCCGACTTCTTCCTCAGGAGGGCCCTCGGCGGCCAGCCGGCGGACGGCATCGCGCTCCTCGCCGCGCAACGCAGGCAGCGTGAGCGTGACCGCGTCGATGAGGCTCGCCCACGGCGAGCCCATGTCTCGCAGCGACAGCCGCAGCAGTTCCAGACCGGCCCGGTGGTCGAGTATCAGGTCCCGGCCGAGGTCACGGTCGACCGTGGCCGCGAACTCGAGCACGACGCACAGGTGGTCGGGCAGCTCTGCGTCGTCGAGCTCGAAGCCGGCGCGCAGGTAGGTCTGCTTGAACCGCAGCAGGGCCATCCCTCGCTTGCGGGTGTCGCCGTGCGCGAAGTACGTCAGGAACAGGTTGCAGCGGCGCCGGTTGTCGAACGTCTCGACGTAGTCAGCCTGGAGCTCGGGCAGCGGTGTCGACTCGAGGTGCTCGAGGAAGTCGCGGATCGAGTCCCCGATCGCGGTCGGCAGCCCCAGGGCGGCCGATCTCACCAGCTCGGCACGGGCGAGGACCTGCTCGTCGGGGTAGTCGAGGAGCAACGAGACCGACTGCCACACGATGGTCAGCTGGTCGGGTGGCAGTGTCGGCTTCGCCCGGCGGCCGCTCACGAGTCCGATCCCCTCGGCGGGAACATCCCTGGCGGAGACCCTTTGCCGTCCCAGTTGAGCAGGTTCACCCGGGCACCCTTGTTCTCAGGCCCGGCCAGCGAGTCCGAGGTCTGTCGGTCCTGGAGCATCTGGAAGTTCTCGACCGCGATCGGCGTCGGCACGCCGGAGCCCTCGCCGAAGAGGTCATGCTGCCCGCCGCCGTACTCAGAGACCGAGCACTCGGTGGACAGCTCCTCCAGGGAGTGCGCCTGCTCGGCGTGCGCCGGCGGGATCACGTAGCGCTCGTCGTACTTCGCGATCGCGAGGAGCCGGTACATGTCGTACATCTCCTCCTCGCTCATCCCGACCGCGGCCGGGATGGAGCCGTCAGGCTCGCGGCCCAGGTTGATGTCGCGCATATAGCAGCGCATCGCGGCCAGCTTCTTGAGCACCGAGTCCACCGGCGCGACCTCGCCTGCGGTGAAGAGCTCGGCGAGGTACTCGATCGGGATCCGCAGCGCGTCGATGGCCGCGAAGAGGTTGCCCTTGTCCTCGGCGTCCTCCCCCGTGTCCCGCACGACGTCGATCACCGGTGAGAGCGGCGGGATGTACCAGACCATCGGCATCGTGCGGTACTCCGGGTGCAATGGCAGAGCCACCTTGTAGGTGTTGATCAGCGCATAGATCGGGGATCGCTGCGCGGCGTCGATCCAGTCACGCGCGATGCCGGCCTTCTCAGCCTCGCGGATCACCGCGGGGTCGAACGGGTCGAGGAACACATCGCGCTGGGCCTCGTAGAGACCGTGGTCGTCCTCGGTGGAGGCCGCCTCGAGCACCTTGTCGGCGTCGTAGAGCATCAGGCCGATGTAGCGCAGCCGGCCGACGCACGTCTCGGCACAGACGGTGGGCAGGCCAACCTCGATGCGCGGGAAGCAGAACGTGCACTTCTCGGCCTTGCCGGTGCGGTGGTTGAAGTAGATCTTCTTGTAGGGGCAGCCCGACACACACTTCCGCCAGCCGCGGCACTTGTCCTGGTCGACCAGGACGATGCCGTCCTCCTCGCGCTTGTAGATCGCACCGCTGGGGCACGAGGCCGCACATGACGGGTTCAGGCAGTGCTCGCAGATCCGCGGCAGGTAGAACATGAAGGTCTGCTCGAACTCGAACCTCACCTTCTCGGCGATCTTCGCCAGCATCGGGTCACGGTGCGCGGTCTCGGTGGAGCCACCGAGGTCGTCGTCCCAGTTGGCCGACCACTCGATCTTCATGTTCTTGCCGCTGATCAGCGACTTCGGCCTCGCGACCGGCGTGTGATCCTGGGCCGGCGCGTCGGTGAGCGTGGCGTAGTCATAGGTCCACGGCTCGTAGTACTCACCGATCGAGGGAAGCTTGGGGTTGGAGAAGATCGTCATCAGGTTCTTGAACCGGCCACCGCCCTTGAGCTTCATGCGGCCGCGCTTGTTGAGCTCCCAGCCCCCCTTCCACTTCTCCTGGTCCTCATAGGTCCGCGGGTAGCCGAGGCCGGGCCGGGTCTCGACGTTGTTGAACCAGATGTACTCCGTGCCGGACCGGTTGGTCCACGCCTGCTTGCAGGTGACCGAGCAGGTGTGGCACCCGATGCACTTGTCGAGGTTCATCACCATCGCCATCTGGGCCATGACTCGCATCTCAGTACTCCACGTCTTGGGACCGCTTGCGGATGATGGTGACCTCGTCACGCTGGTTGCCGGTGGGGCCGAGATAGTTGAAGGCGAAGGTCAGCTGCGCGTAGCCGCCGATCAGGTGCGAAGGCTTGACGAGCAGCCGCGTGAGCGAGTTGTGGATCCCGCCGCGTTTGCCCGACGTCTCCGCGATCGGTACGTCGATCAGCCGGTCCTGGGCGTGGTACATGTACACCGTCCCCTCAGGCATCCGGTGCGAGACGATCGCCCGGGCGACCACGACGCCGTTGCGGTTGACCGCCTCGATCCAGTCGTTGTCCTTGATCCCGACCTTGACGGCGTCCCTGTCGCTCATCCAGATGTTCTGGCCTCCACGCGACAACGAGAGCATGAAGAGGTTGTCCTGGTACTCCGAGTGGATCGACCACTTGTTGTGCGGCGTCAGGTAGCGCACCGTCAGCCCCTCGACCTGCTCACTAGAGCCGTCGGAGATATTCCCGAGGGCGGGCTCTGCGAACAGGGCCGCCATGTTGAGCGGCGGCCGATAGACCGGCAGACCCTCGCCCAGCTCGGTCATCCAGTCGTGGTCGAGGTAGAAGTGCATCCGGCCGGTCAGCGTGTGCCAAGGCTTCTTCCGCTCCACGTTGATGGTGAACGGCGAGTAGCGCCGACCTCCGGTCTCGGACCCCGACCACTCCGGTGAGGTGATCACCGGGACGGGTGGCCCCTGGGTGTCGGCGAAGGTGATCTGCTTGCCCTCGTGCTCGGCGGCCAGGTCGGCCAACCGCACCCCGGTGCGCTTCTCGAGGGTCTTGAAACCCTGGGTCGCGAGGTGACCGTTGGTCGTGCCCGACATCGCCAGGATGGCCTCGCACACGTGGACGTCCCGCTTGAGCGACGGACGGCCGTCGGCCACGCCGCCGCGTACGGCGCCGTTCTTGGCGCGGAGGTAGTCGACCGGCTTGCCCAGCTCGAAGGTCACACCCTTGGTGGTCGCACCGAGCGTGTCGACCAGCGGCCCGAGGGCGTTCATCTTCTCGAGCACAGCGCCGTAGTCACGCTCGACCTCGACGAGCTTGGGCATGGTCACGCCGGGGTTCGGCTCGCACTCCCCCTTCTTCCAGTCGCGGACGACGCCGTGCGGGTTCGCCATCGCGTCCGGGGTGTCGTGGGTCAACGCGACCGCGACGACGTCCTTGCGGACGCCGAGGTGGGTCGCGGCCAGCTCGCTGAACTTTGCCGCGATCGTCTGCCAGGCGTCCCAGTCGGTGCGGGTCTGCCACGGCGGGGCGATGGCCGGGTTGAAGGAGTGCACGAACGGGTGCATGTCGGTGGTGTTGAGGTCGTGCTTCTCGTACCAGGTGGCGGCGGGGAGCACGACGTCGGAGAAGATCGTGGTGCTGGTCTGGCGGAAGTCGATGGTCATCAGCAGGTCGAGCTTGCCCTCGGGCGCCTCGTCCCTCCAGCGCACGTCCACCGGCCGTTGGTCCTCGGGCGCCTCGGTGGCGCGCACCGAGGAGTCGGTGCCGAGCAGGTGCTTGAGGAAGTACTCGTTGCCCTTGCCCGAGGAGCCGAGCAGGTTGGCCCGCCAGATGGAGAGGATCCGCGGGTGGTTGCCGGGGGCGTCGGGGTCCTCCCCGGCGAAGTCGAGGTCACCGGACTTGAGCTGCTCAACGACGTACTCCCCCACCGGCTTACCGGCGGAGGCCGCGTCGTCACTGAGGTCGAGCGGGTTGCGGTCGAAGGTGGGGTAGGACGGCATCCAGCCCATCCGGGCGCTCTGGGCGATCACGTCGGCCGTGGACTTTCCCGCAAACTGCCCCTTGCCGGTAGTCGCCGAGAGCGTGTCGGCGCCGAACTGGTCGTAGCGGAACTGGTCGGTGTGGAGGTACCAGAATGCGGTCTGGATCATGTTGCGCGGCGGCCGGTTCCAGTCGAGCGCGTTGGCGATCTGGGTGTAGCCGGTGATCGGGCGCACCTTCTCCTGGCCGACGTAGTGGGCCCAGCCACCGCCGTTGACGCCCTGGCAACCGGTCAGGTTTGTCAGGGTGAGGAACGCACGGTAGATCGTGTCGGAGTGGAACCAGTGGTTGGTGCCCGCCCCCATCACGATCATCGAGCGGCCCTTCGAGTCCTCGGCGTTCTGGGCGAACTCCCGCCCGATCCGTGCTGCGGTTGCTGCTGGGACGCCGGTGATGGCCTCCTGCCAGGCCGGGGTGTACGGCGACTCCGCGTCGTCGTAGCCCGTCGCCCACTCACCCGGCAGCCCGGCGCGCCTGACGCCGTACTGGGCCATGAGCAGGTCGAAGACAGTCGTGACCACGTGTCCGGACAGCCGGCGCACGGGCACTCCGCGCGGGAGGTCGGCGGCGGCACCGTCCGGGGTGTCGAAGCGCGGCATCCGCACCAGCACGGTCTCCCCGCCACTGCCAGCGCCGTCGAGCAGCGAGAGCTGAGGGTCGACGTCGCCGAGCTCGAGGTTCCATCGGCCGACACCGGCGTCGCCGTAGCGGTGGCCGAGCGAGCCGTTGGGGACGACCGGCTCGCCGGTGCGTGCGTCGATGAGGACGGTCTTGAACGCGGCGTTCTGGTCGTCGGAGTGCTCGGCGAGGTCAGCGGCGGTCAGGAACTTGCCGGCGGTGTAGGCGCCGTCACCGGCGTCGTCGAGCCGGACGAGGTGGGGCAGGTCGGTGTAGGTCTTGACGTACTCGGTGAAGTAGGGCGTCTGGCGGTCGACGAAGAACTCCTTGAGCACGACGTGGCCCATCGCCATCGCGAGCGCGGCGTCGGTGCCCGGCCGCGCGGGCAGCCACTCGTCCGCGAACTTCACGTTGTCGGCGTAGTCGGGCGCGACCGCGATGACCTTCTGGCCGCGGTAGCGCGCCTCGGTCATCCAGTGCGCATCCGGGGTGCGGGTGACCGGGAGGTTTGAGCCCCACATGATCAGGTAGCCGGCGTTCCACCAGTCCCCCGACTCGGGGACGTCGGTCTGGTCGCCGAAGACCTGCGGGGAGGCGACGGGCAGGTCGGCGTACCAGTCGTAGAAGCTCAGCATCGAGCCACCGATCAGGTTCACGAAGCGGGCGCCCGAGGCGTGGGAGACCATCGACATCGCTGGGATGGGCGAGAAGCCGGCGACCCGGTCGGGGCCGTACTTCTTGATCGTGTGGACGTGGGCCGCCGCGACGATCTCGGCGGCCTCCTCCCAGGTGGCGCGGACCAGGCCGCCCTTGCCGCGGGCGGACTTGTAGGCCTTCGCGCGCTGAGGATTCTCCACGATGTGCTCCCACGCCTTCACGGGGTCACCGTCGTGCTGGGACTTGGCCTCGCGGAACATGGTCAGCAGGACGCCGCGCACGTAGGGGTAGCGCACCCGGGTCGGTGAGTAGGTGTACCAGGAGAACGCGGCACCTCGGGGGCAGCCGCGGGGCTCGTACTCCGGGGAGTCCGGGCCGACCGACGGGTAGTCGGTCTGCTGGGTCTCCCAAGTGATGATCCCGTCCTTGACGTAGACCTTCCACGAGCAGGACCCGGTGCAGTTGACGCCGTGGGTGGAGCGCACGACCTTGTCGTGGCTCCACCGGTCACGGTAGAAGTCGTCCGCTCCGCGGCCGCCCTTCTGGGTCAGGGTCCGCAGGTCCTCCGAGACCGTGCCCCTGGTGAAGAACCGCCTGCTGCGCACGAGCGCGTCCTCGAGTTTCGCTCCCACCTCGGTCGATGCATCACGTCCTCCGCCAGCTCGAACCTCGGTGGTCACCCGGACTCCCCTCGTTGTCGTCGGCGGCCTGACTGCCTCTCATCAGTAGATCAAGACTCTGGTCCGTCCCCCTAGGGACTTTCGTCCCTACGTGAGCGACTCCCTGCTCGACCATGCTGGCGCTGGTTGCCCTTTACTTTGCCAGGCGACCAGACCGGAGAGACTATGCCAGCCACCGTGAAGGCGGATTCGCCTCCCGCCGAGCACGAGCCCGACCCGATTCCGCGCGGTGCCGGCCGAGTCCTGGCGCTGTCCACCATCGCGTTCACCCTGATGTTCGCGGCCTGGCTCATGTTCGGAGTCCTGGGCCTGCCGATCAGGGACGAGTTCGGCCTCACCGACGTCCAGCTCTCCTGGTTGTCCGCCGTGGCCATCCTCAACGGTGCGCTGTGGAGGCTGCCCGCAGGAATCGCGGCCGACCGGTTCGGCGGCCGCACGGTGTTCATCGTGCTGCTGCTGGCGACGGCCGTGTTCTCCTACCTGGTGTCCCTAGCCGGGAGCTACGGCATGCTGCTGGTTCTGGCCTTCCTGGTCGGTTTCGCCGGCAACGCGTTCACCGCCGGTATCGCCTGGAACTCCGCATGGTTCCCCCGCCACCACCAAGGATTCGCCCTGGGAGTGTTCGGGGCTGGGAACGTCGGCGCCTCGGTCACGAAGTTCATCGGGCCCGTGCTCATCACCGCCACGGCAGGTGGGACCTACCTGGGCTTCGTCGAGGGCGGGTGGCGGCTGATTCCGGTCATCTATGCGGTCCTGCTCGCGGTCGTCGCCCTCTTGTTGTGGACCCTCACCCCCCGTCAGGATCGCAAGCCGGGCGCCGGCCGACCCCTTCGCGAGCAGCTTGTCCCCTTGCGTCAGGTGCGGGTCTGGCGCTTCAGCACCTACTACGTCGCTGTCTTCGGCGCATACGTCGCGCTCGCTGCCTGGCTGCCGAAGTACTACGTGGACAACTTCGGCGTCTCGCTCGGCACCGCCGCCCTGCTGACAGCCACCTTCATCTTCCCCGCAAGCCTGCTGCGCCCCGTAGGCGGTTGGTTCTCCGACCGCCTCGGTGCCCGTCGGGTCATGTACTGGACGTTCGGCATCATGCTCGTCACGACCTTCGTGCTGATGATGCCCAACGGGCACATCGCGGTGCAGGTCTCGGAGAAGCACACCCCCT
>Ga0136631_10000447_pt1 | contig 12690 bp, 14 predicted proteins | sample AntDrymUQ6012206_2_FD_104655 | JGI IMG/M metagenome (GOLD analysis project Ga0136631, IMG submission 104655) | Polar desert sand microbial communities from Dry Valleys, Antarctica - metaG UQ601 (22.06) | ecosystem: Environmental > Terrestrial > Soil > Desert | place: Antarctica: Dry Valley... | reverse complement strand
GACATGAGCGACGACGACCCATCGCCCGCAGGATTCCCTGTAACCAGCAGGAATCCTGCACCCCAGCCCGACGAGCACGCCGAACTCAGAACCCCGCTAACTCAATACCGTCCAGGTTTCCTCGTACGGCCGCCCTGCCGAGTCCTCGAGGTCTCTGATGAGATTGAGGCGCTTATAGTCCGTGGTGTTCTCAGCTGTCCGTCAGGGGGCTCGATCGGGCGGTGACGTAGGTTCTCCTGCTCCTCCACGGCCTTGGCGCTTTCCGGATCGCGTGCCGCCCAGCGCCGAGCAGCGAGCGTGCGACGCGCGCTGACGCGCGTCTTCAGCGGCACCTCCCCTCTTCCCAGCGTGGCGGCCATCACCCGGAAGCCGATCTCGTCGTAGAGATCTGACGAGCCGTGGTGGGCATACGTCAGGGCGTACGCCGCCTCGGCTCCCTTGGTCACCCATTCGACGAGCGCGGGATCAGTCAGCAGCTCCTCGGGTTCACGCCCATTCCACTCGCCGATGTCGACTTCATCGCGAAATGGCGGAGTACCCATGCCACGACGAAGCGTAAGGGGCCTGTCGCCGGCGACGGTGATGAACTCCACGCATCTGCGGGTAGCGTGCGGAAGCTGGGCGCGACGCCATGAGCTCCCTCAAGCCGACCATCGATCCCGTTGCGCCGCCGCTCGATTGGGCGCGGGCGACGTTCGACATCGAGCGTGCCTGCACGATCGGCATCGAAGAGGAGCTGATGCTGCTCGATCCGGTGACGCTCGACCTTGCCCCCTGCGCGCCTGAGGCGCTTGCGGCGACGGGCGAAGACGAGCGCTTCAAGCTCGAGCTCGTCGCCTCCCAGATCGAGAGCGTCACGCCGCCGATGCGGACCGTCTCCGCGGCCGCGGGCGCGCTTCGCGGCGCGCGGCGCGATCTGCGCTCGGCGCTGGACGGCACCACGCTGGTGGCGGGTGCGGGCATGCACCCGTTCACGGCCGCGCTCGGTGCGCTGAACGACGGCCCCCGCTACGTCGCGCTGGGCGAGGAGTTCGCAAGCGTCGCGCGGCGCCAGCTCGTGTTCGGGCTGCACGTCCACGTCGCGGTCAGCGGCGCCGCGCGGGCGATCGCGGTCCACGACGCGCTGCGCTCGCACCTGCCCGAGCTCGCCGCGCTCGGGGCCAATGCGCCGTTTCACGTCGGTCGCGACAGCGGCCTCGCGTCGGTGCGCCCGACGATCATGGGCGCTCTGCCGCGCCAGGGCATTCCGCCGGCGCTGCGCAGCTGGGAGGCGTTCGCGGACGCGCTGCAGTGGGGCGCGAGTGCCGGCGCACTGCCGGACCCCCGACGCTGGTGGTGGGAGCTGCGGCTGCATCCGATCCACGGCACGATCGAGGTGCGCGTCGCCGACACGCAGACGACCGTCGGCGAGACGGCCGCCATCGCCGCGCTCATCCACGCGCTCACAGCGACGCTGGCGGATCGTTTCGACGCCAGCGAGCGCCTGCCGGTGGCGCCGTCGTGGCGGATCGCCGAGAACCGCTGGTGGGCGGCACGCGACGGGCTCGACGCGCGGCTGGCCGACCTGTGGACGGGCGAGCGCAGGCCCGTGCGCGAGCGCCTGCACGCGCTGCTGGACGACGTCGCCCCGGCCGGGCAGCGGCTGCGCTGCGCGGCCCAGCTCGACGACGCTCGCGCGCTCGTCAACGGTCCCGGCGGCGCGCGGCGCCAGCGCGAGGTGGCTGCCGACGATGGGCTCAGCGGTCTCGTGGAGTGGCTCAGCGGCCGGCTGCTGTCGGGCTGAACGCCGCTGCCCGTGCCGGCATCGACGTGTTCGCGGCGGCTTGCGGCCGGGTACCTCGCAACCCGTGCCGATCCTCCCCGGGCCGCGTGGTGAGATCTCAGAGATACTGCTCGCTGCCCTCGCGCTGCCCGTCCACCCGCTCGAGGCGAGGCCCGTCGCCACGCCGGCGGACCCGCTCGCCGACGAGGATCTGCAGCTCGCGCTCTACCTCTGCTATGAGCTGCATTACCGCGGCCTGCCCGGGGTGGCCGACGAGTGGGAGTGGGAGCCGAGCCTGCTTGCCTTGCGCCGCGAGCTCGAGGCCTGCTTCGAGGCCGCGCTGCACGCTGCCGCGCCGGCGCCGGCGCCGCCGCTCCCCGCGCCGGAGGAGATGGACCTCGCGCTGCGCGCGGTCGCCGAGGCCGACGAGGGGCCGTCGCTGTCGCACTTCCTCGAACGCCAGGCATCGCTCGAGCAGGTGCTCGAGTTCGTCGCGCACCGGTCGGCCTACCAGCTCAAGGAGGCCGACCCGCACTCGTGGGCGCTGCCGCGCCTCTACGGCCCGCCGAAGGCCGCGCTCGTGCAGATCCAGGCCGACGAGTACGGCAACGGCCGCGCCGAACGCATCCACGCCGAGCTGTTCGCCGACGCGATGTCCGAGCTGGGCCTCGACGCCCGCTACGGCGCCTATATCGAGCACCTGCCCGGCGTGACGCTGGCGACCGTCAACCTCATGTCGCTGTTTGGCCTGCACCGCCACTGGCGCGGCGCGATCATCGGCCACCTTGCGCTGTTCGAGATGGAGTCCTCGATCCCCAACCGCCGCTACGCGACGGGCCTGCGCCGGTTGGGCTGCGGCGAAGGCGCGACGGCGTTCTTCGACGAGCACGTGCAGGCCGACGCGATCCACGAGAACATCGCCGCGGTCGATCTCGCCGGCGGCCTTGCCCGCCAGCAGCCGCAGCTGACCGGCGACATCCTCTGGGGCGCGGCGACGCTCGTCGCGCTGGACGCGCGCGTCTCGCGTCACATCCTCGGCGCCTGGGCCGACGGCGCCAGCTCGCTGCGCATGCCGCTGGCGGCGCCGCTCGAGGCGTAGGGCTACGCGCCCTCGCGCCCGGACTCGAGCCCGCTCGGCGCGCGGAAGCGCACAAGCTTGTGACTGCCGTCGCAAAACGGGCGCGTGCGTGACTTCCCGCAGCGACACAGCGCGATCGCGGCGCGCTGGACGTCGATCGGATTGCCGTCCTGGTCTTCGAGGATGAACGGGCCGCGCACGAGCAGCGGCCCGTCGCGGTAGCTGGTGATGCGTGCGGGCTCCATGGCGAGCGCTGTCATGCCCGCCGGGGCGCCAGCGCATGCGCCGCGTCGTCAGCGCGGATGCGCCGGCCCCGGTCATCCACGTTTGCGGCAGGTCAGGCCGCGTGCACCGGGCGGGTCAGCGCTTTGACGAAATCCTCGAGCTGGACCGTCGTCCAGCACTCAAACGCCTGGCAGTGACGCTCGTAGGTCGCAATAACGGAGTCGCCGTAATTCCAGTACAGCCGTGGCTCTGGGTTGAGCCAGAACGTGCGCCCCGCGGCCGCCGCGACCTGGGCGAAGATGTCGGCGCGCGGATCGCGCCCGTTGGTACGCGCATCGCCGAGGACGATGACCGTCGCACGCGGATGCAGGTCGTCCTCGACGAGCGTGCGGAACTCCGACCAGACCCGACCGTAGTCGGTGTAGCCGCTGACGTCGGCGACGCCGGCGTCGCGGCCGATCGCCTCTGACACGGCGCGGAAGTCGCGCTCGCGGTCAAAGACGTCGGTCACCTCGCTGATGCGCTCGATGAAGACGAACGAGCGCATCTTGCGAAACGAGTCGTGCAGCGCATGCAGGACCGACAAGAAGAACACCGAGGCGCTCGTCACGCTCGTCGAGACGTCGCAGAGCACGTAGATCTCCGGCCGCCGCGGGCGCACGGGCTTGAAGCGCAGCTGCGCCGGTACGCCGCCCGTCTGCAACGAGGCCCGCATCGTGCGGCGCACGTCGACGTGGGCGTGGCGGCTGTGGCCGCGGTTCTCCTGGCCCTGCGTCTTCAGCCGCCGCTTGAGCTGCGCGACGACGCGGTGCACCGCCGCGAGATCCTGCAGCGGACCGGACGGCAGCGCGCGGTCAAGCTCGTTCAGCGGCCGCGACGGCGGCAGCTTCTCGGTGCGCTCGATCTGACCGCGCTCGAGCTCGCGGCGCAGCAGGGCCTCGAAGCGCCGCAGCGCGTCGCGCGGAACGCCGGCACGGCGCGGGTCGTCCTCGGGAAGCTCGCGCTGGGGCTCGCTGCGCAGGCCCAGCGCGCGGCGGATGCGCTGGACGTCCACGCCGATGACGCCCGAACCGTCGCCCCGGCGTCCGAACGCGGCGATCGCCAGCCGGGCCAGGTCGCGCAGCGTGCCCTCCGCGCCCTCGCGCATCGCCGCGGCGATCTCGCGCCGCAGGTCGTCGAGGTCGATCTGCTGGCCGAGCTCGGCCAGGTCGGGGCCGGTCTGGGTGCCCTCGCGCACGCCCTCGCGGAGCGCCGCCGCCTCGGCCGCGCGGAAGAAGAAGCGCTCGAAGACGAGCTCGAAGATGCGGCGATCCTCCTGGGACTTCGCGAGCGTCGCCGCGAGCGCCTCGCGAAAGTCCTGCGGCTCGGTCCAGGGGATCTCCGCGAGGACCGCGAACGCGTCGAGCAACTCGGCGGTCCCGCTGCCTACGCCCTCGACGCGCAGCTGCTCGCAGAACTCGACGAGATGGGCCGCGACGCCCGCGGAGCGATCGCCCTCAGGTGCGCGAATGAGCCGCAAGGTCAGCGGTCGGATCGAGCTTGACCCCGACGCGCTCGGCCACGACATCGAGGTCGGTGCGGTGCTTGACGATCACCGAGAGCGTCTCGCGGAAGACGGTGGCGTCGATGTCCTGCGCCCCGAGCAGCAGCAGCGCGCGTCCCCAGTCGATCGACTCCGCGATCGACGGCGGCTTCTTGAGGTCGAGGTCGCGCACCATCCCGATGATCTCGACGAGCTTGCGCATGACGGTCTCCTGCAGCTCCGGAACGTGCAGGCGCACGATCGCCAGCTCGTGTTCGAGCTCGGGGTAGTCGAGCCAGAGATACAGGCAGCGGCGCTTGAGCGCCTCGGTCAGCTCGCGCGAGTTGTTGGAGGTCAGCAGCACGACGGGGTGCGTGCGCGCCTCGACGCGGCCGAGCTCGGGGATCGAGATCTGGAAGTCCGACAGCAGCTCGAGCAGCATCGCCTCGAACTCCTGGTCGGTCTTGTCGATCTCGTCGATCAGCAGCACGACGGGCTGCTCGGAGGTGATGGCGTCCATCAGCGGGCGCGAGAGAAGGAACTCCTCGCCGAAGATGTCGTCCTGCACGTCGTCCCAGCCGGTGCTCCTGCCCTCGGTCTGGATGCGCAGCAGCTGCTTGCGGTAGTTCCACTCATACAGGGCCTTGGCCTCGTCCAGGCCCTCGTAGCACTGGAGCCTGACAAGGCGTCGGTCGAGGACCTTCGACAGCGCCTTGGCGAGCTCGGTCTTACCGACACCCGCCGGACCCTCGACGAGGATCGGCTTGCCGAGCTTGCATGCGAGAAAGGAGACGAGCGCGGTCGCCTGCGCGGGCAGATAGCCGACCTCCCGCAGACCCTCGGCGACGGCTTGCACGGAGTCGGGAGCGTCAGCCATGTTCGCTGGATGATAGGAACTCGTGCGTGGCCGCTTTTATCGTCGGCGCTTCTGATCTGTCGGCGGCGCCGGTTGCGGCGCTGATTGCGTCCGGCGCGATCATCGGGATTGCGGGACATCTGACCGGCTCGCGCAGGACGGTCGTCGCCGGCATCGCGATCCTCTTCTTGGCGACGGCGCTGCTGATCGTAGGGGCGTATCTTTCCTATCAGGGCGGTGGGGCTGATCCGCGGCCCTGTGGCGCGCCGGGGGGCTGCTGAGCGGCACTGTGAGCATGTTCACACCGCACGCCGCTGAACGCGAGCAACATTGGTAGCGCAACGTGTTAGCGATGTGGCCGGTGGGCCAGGCCACGCAAGGAGAGGTGGCGCCATGGCGGCGACGACGGTGAAGGGGATGCTCTTCGAGCTCAGCGGCGAAGGCATCGAGATCGAGCTCGCGATCGACGGGAACGGCAACGCCGACCGTCTGCGCTATCGCTCCGGCGAGGAGGACCGTGAGTTCTCCGGCGAGGAGATCAGCCTTACGGTGTCCGAGGACGGCAGGCGTGCGACGGTGTTGCTGGAGAGCGGCGCCGCAGACGGTCCGATCGTGCGCTTCACGGTCATCTTCCCGCAGGTCATCCCGGGCGACGAGAAGTCCTTCGAGGTCAGCGCCGCGGGGGTCCGCAGCACGCAGCGCTCGCTCTTCGGGGGTCCGCGTCCGGGGCCGCAAGAGTCCTTCGAGGCGGTGACGCTCAGCGGAACGGTCTCCTGTGCGGGCGACTACACGTGTCACGACTGGTACGCCAGCCACGATCACATGCCACCGGAGCCAGCGGTGCTGAGGGTCACGGGCACGTGCACCCTCCCGACCGAGGGCTACAAGGTGGAGCTGTACCGTCACGAGCCTCAGGGCATCAACCCCAAGGATCTGCTGCTCGACAAGGTCGTCATCGCACCCGTGGATCCCGTCACGCCGGTGCGCACCGACGTCGAGGCACGCTACGAGGAGACCACCGACGTCGAGTACGACACCGTCACGATCCTCCCCGACGGACCATCGATCCCGGTCGAGGAGGTTCAGTAGGGCGCCGTAGCCGAGCCGCGACGGCCCGTCAGCGTGCCGTGGTCCGTGCGCGCGCTGGTCATCCGTCGCGTGCTCGCTTGCTGCGGCGCAGCGGTGGCTCGCCGGGCTGGTCGTCGAACGTCAGCCCCTGCGCGTCCTCGCGGGTGACCCCGCGGTTGCGCCGTTGTTCCGGTTGGACCACCTGCGTGGGTCGCTCGGGCAGCGGCGCGACCTCGGTCTCGTGCGTGGCCGGTGCGGCGGGCGCCGGCGAGGGCTCCGGGTCCGCCGGGCGCGGACGCGACCTGGGCTCCGGCCGATCTTCCGCGCGGATGCGCTGGCCGGCGTAGGCGAGCATGCCGGCGGCGACGAACGCCACGAAGAACCCCCACTGGATGCCGACCGTGCCCGCGTCGCCGCTGACGTTCGGGCGGTCGAAGACGCGGTAGAAGATCAACGCGGCCGCCCACAGGCCGGCGGCGAAGATGACGGTCCCGTCGCCGCCGGGCAGATGAAACGCCTTGCGATCGGCGCGTGCGAGCACGAGCACGAGCACCCCCGCGGCGACGAGGAAGATCGCCGCCTCGACGAACGACACCGCGCCGAACGCGCTGATCGTCTCGTGCGCGAAGCTCGCGCTACCCCTGATGACCACCGACTTCTCATACCAGGGCAGGAACATCGTGAAGAGCAGCCCGATCGCCGCCCCGGAAGCGAACCGCTGGTCGCGATCGAGCGCCTGGTAGGCGTCGCGCAGGCGCTGCGCGGCCTGGCTCACGCCGAGACGCCGGCCGCCGCCTGCATACGGTCCATGCGCAGCGCGGCGTCGGAGACGGTGAGGATCCACGTGCGTGCGCCGTCCGCGGTCATCGCGTCGGATTGTACGCCCGCGGCCGTGGTCGCTCGCCGCACCGGCCGGGCCCGCTCCCCGCCGCGCGCGCTCCCCGCCGCGCGCGCTTGGGCGCGGTGAAGACGCCCGCAGCCAGCGTGTCGCCGGCGCGCATCCGGTCCAGGAGCCTGACGCGACGTAGGCATCTGGCGTTCGACGGGGGGAACGAACTGTTGATGAGCGCCATCGCAGGCGCACCCGCGCACCGGCCTGGGCGAGTTGTTCACGTGCTGCATGAACAACTCGCCGCATCTGTGCCGTCAGCGGCCGCGTGACGGGGGCTGGTCGATTTGTTCACGCCTGACCTGAACAACTCGACCAGGCTGCGAGGGAGGCCGCGCCGGGCGACGTCGTCCACCTGAACTGCGCCCGGGCGACGGCGTGAATGTGCGTCGGCGCAGCGTCAACGCGTCAATGCGTCGGCAGCATCCGCGCCCAGCCGCTCCAGCAACGCCAGCCCATGCCGATCGACCAGCCGTCCCGTTGCGAGTATCTGCGGGGCAGCGGGAGCGAAGGGCGCGCGAGCGGGAACCGCAGGCCGCCGATCCTTAGCAGGCTGCCCGCCCTCGTCGGTGCTGACGTCGCGCCTGTACCGTCCTGCGGGTGTTGTCCGTCCACGTCGCAGTCGCGGGCTCCCAGCCCGCCTACAGCCTGAACGACGACGTCCCCCACCTTGCTGCGAGCACGATGAAGGTGGGCGTTCTCGCGGCGTTGCATCGCAGCGATCTTGATCTGGACCGCCCCGTCACGATCTGCGACGCGTTCGAGTCCGCCGTTGCGGGGCGGCGTTTTCGCACCGACCCGGCGCGCGACAGCGACCCGCTGCCGTGGCGGCTGGTCGGATCAACCGCGACGCTGCGCTGGCTGGCGCAGCGGATGATTGTGCATTCCTCGAACCTCGCCACGAACGTCTGCCTCAGTCATGTCGGGTTCCGCGCGGTCGCCGAGATCTGGCGGCTCGCCGGAGCGTCCCATAGCGTGACTGCACGCGGGATCGATGACGTCGCCGCGCGCGATGCCGGCATCGAGAACGTCGTGACGGCCGCCGACATCGCACGGCTGTTCGCATGGCTGCCCGAGTCGCTGCACGGCATCCTCGCTGCCAACGTGCACCGTGTCGACATCGCCGCAGGGCTCCCAGCGGGGACCCGTGTGGCGTTCAAGAACGGCTGGTGTGTGGGGCTGCGACACGCGGCCGGGATCGTGTTCCCGGACGACGCCGGCGTCTACACGATCGCGGTCTGCTATTCCGGTCCATCTGCAAGCGGAGATGACATCGACGATCCTGCTGCTCGGCTGCTGGCGCGGGTCTCTGGCGATGTGTGGGAACGGCGCAGCATGCTCGGCATCTCCGCGTGCGATGCCGGCGCATGGCCGGCATGCGATCTGACCGAGACCTGCTAACCGACGGCGGGAGATCGACTTGGCCAACGGCCGTTCGCGACCGTGGCCGACTACGAGCGCTTGGAGGCCGAACGCAGGAGCAGCAGCCCGCGGCTGTGCATCTCTGACTACAACGGCGGACACGCGCACATGCGCGAGTAGCTCGGGGAACTGGCAGCGTCGCTCCCCGCTGGAGCTGGGCGAGGTCACCCGCTACACCGGCATCGACGAGGACCTGGCGTTTCCCGTCGGCGCGCGGGTTGAGGCTCGCTCAGTCGCAGTCGTTCTCGTCTGGGGTCTGAAGTGGCAGGTCAAGCGACGTTGATGCCCGCGCGCCGAGCAGCGACTGGGTGAGTTCTTCGCCGGCGCGTCTTAGCTCGCTCAGGGCAGCATGAAGATGGCGATCGGTGAGGCGCAGCGGCCCGTCGGCGCTTTCGTCGGCGGCGAGCAGCGCACCGCGGCGCAGCAGCTCGCGGATGAAGGCGGGGCTGGTTCCCTCGAGCTGGTCGACGAGGCGGTTGCCATCGTCGAGGGTGAGGGCGAGTCCTTGACCGTAGAGCGCCAGCAGGCGCCGGCGGGCAGAGGCGTCGGGCAGTGGTAGCTCGACGGCTTGGTCGACGCGTCCGGGTCGCTCCGCCAGTGCTGGTTCGAGCAGGTCGGCGCGGTTGGTGGTCAGCACGAACAAGACGTCGTGATCTTCGTTGAGGCCGTCCATCGCGTTGAGCAGCTCAAAGAGGATCGCGTTGGTCGGCTCGAACGAGCGCTCGAGAGCGACGAGATCGACGTCTTCGAGGATTACCATCGCCGGCTGCAGCGCGGTCGCCAGATCGACCGAGGCGCCAACGCTGCCGAGTCCCTGGCCGGTCAGCAGCACCACCGTGCGCTCGGGCATCTGGGCGGCCAGATACATCGCCGTCAGCGTCTTGCCGACACCGGGCGGGCCGTACAGCAGCAGCCCGCGGCGCAGGTGCCGCCCGCTCGCGCGCAGGCGCGCGGCGTGGCGAGTGACGCTGAACGCCTGTCGCTCGATCGCCTCGAGGACTCCCTCGGCGAGCACGATGTGCTCGCGTCTGACGTCGGGCAACGAGCGCACGGTCAGCGGCGCGCCCTCGTCTTCATGAAAATGGCGTGAGCGCAGCTCCAGCACACGCCCGCGATAGACGTTGCGCTCGCTCATCAAGCGGCGCAATTCGCCCACCACGCTCTCCCCGCGCTCGCGCTCGCGCGCCATGACCTCCAACGCCAGCTGCTCGGGACCGCCGAAGCTGGTGCTCCTGAGCATGACGACCGCAGCGTCCTCGCCATCAGCGACCAGCCACAGCCCAGACTCCACGCACGTGAGGCTCTCGTTCCCGGCCAAAGGGACCGTGACGAGCTCCGCGGCGCCCAGCTCGACGTAGGCTGCCCATTCGCCACCGCGGACCAGCTCAGCCAGGCCGGCGCGATAGCCCTCCATCACCGACACTCCCACCACCTCGAACCGCTTGTCCGCCAGCCACGCGTCGAGCGCCACCTGAACATTCGGGCGGTCCCACGCCTCAAGCGACCGACTGACGACCGACAACTCCACCGGATCAACGCCGAAGTGCTCACGTAACCGCCGCCGCAACGGCGACTCAGGCCGCGGCGCATGGCGCTCAGCCCATTCCACCAACCGTTTGATCGCCCCTGCCAGCTCCTCTGGCTGCACCCCACGATCCTCGCACGCAAACGGCGCAAACGCGAAGCCCCTCAGCGACAGCTCACACACTCTGCAGGTTCTGCGCGGCCGATGGTGCGGCACTTCCGTGGCCTCCTTGAGACTGTGAGCCTTGACACCCACAGCCTCTCGGCAGGCCCGGACCTACCTCACGCCGTTCGGAACGTCCCTGGGCACGTCAGCTAGCGCACGATGCGCAAACGCGCGCGGGTCGGCGTGCCGGTGCGGCCGTTGTCGGTCGGGGTCGCCACGAGGCCGTAGCGGCCCGGCCTGAGCGGGCGCCCCGCCACGCGCCCGGTGAATGTGAAGCGGTCGGTCCCAGCGGCCCGGCTGCGGGTGAAGCCGCCGCGTACGCGCACGAGCCGCGTGCAGATCTTCTGCCTACGGTTGCTCGTGGTGGCCTTGACGCAACGCCCTCCGACCCTGCGTCCGCCGCGGTAGCGCTGGAGCGTGAACCGCACGCTGGCGGCCGCGTTGAGCTCATAGCTGACCTGCGTCGCGGTCGGCGCGGTCGCTGCCTGGACGGTTGGGCCCCATCGCGACGCGCGCAACGTGCTCGGCGATAGGCGTAGTCGTGTGACCTGCGGTCCGGGGGCACGGTAGGTCGCGCTCTGCACAATCTGGTTGGTGCCGTTGGAGCGCTGCCAGATCGCAACGGCGTTGCCGTGCGCATCGGCTGCGACCTGCGTCTCGAGCGCATCTTGGCCTGGGGCGGATAGGTCGACGGGCGCCTGCCAACTGCCGTCCGCGGAGCGCATCGCGCTTTGCGCGATCCCTCTGGAGTCATGCCAGACCGCGAACGCGTTGCCGTGTGGACTGATGGCGACGTCTGCGCTTGCGGCATCCACGGCCAGCTCGACCGGCGCCTGCCAGTTCTGACGTGCTGGGCGTACCGCGCTCTGCACAACACTGCTGCTGCTATCGCTGGAGCGCGACCAGACCGCGATCGCGTTGCCGTGCGCGTCGACAGCGACCTGCGGATTGCCGGGGTTCCCGCCCGCGGCGGACAGCGTGATGGGCTCCTGCCAGGCTCCGTTTGCCGCGCGCACCGCGCCCTGCACGACAAAACTTCTGGCACCACTGGCGCGATTCCAGACCGCGACCGCGTCTCCCTGCGCGCCGACAGCCAGCTGCGCGGCGAACACGTTGCCGCCCACGGCCAGGTCGACGGGCGCCTGCCAGGTCCCGCCGGCCGGGCGCACAGCGCCCTGCACGATCGACCCCGTGGACGGGCCCGTGTCCGGGCCGGTGAAGCGGTACCAGACCGCGACCGTGTTGCCGTGGGCGTCGACGGCGACCTGCGGGCTGGACGCGTGCTGGCCGGCGGCGGACAGGTCGACGGGCGCCTGCCAGGTGCCGCCAGCCGGGCGCACGACGCTCTGCACAATCTCGTGCGTGCCGTCAGAGCGGTGCCATACGACGACGGCGTTGCCGCGCGCATCGACAGCGCCCTCCGCTTCAGACGCGTGCTGGCCGGCGGCGGTCAGATCGACGGCCCGCCTGCCATTTCCCGTCCGGCGCGCGCACCGCGCTCTGCACGATGTAGTTGGCGCCGTTGAAGCGATCCCAGACCGCGACAGCGTCTCCCTGCGCGCCGATAGACACCCGCACGTCGTTGGCGTTCTGGCCGGCGGCGGAGAGGTCGACAGGAGCCCGCCAGACGGCGCCCGCTGGTGCGGCGCCAACGAGCGCGAGCAGCCAGCACGCAAGCCCGGCGAGTGCTGCTCTGCGACGCAGTGCGGTGAGGAGTCGTGGTACGGATCGCGGCGCGTGCATAGGCAGTTCCTTTCGCTGGGCTCAAGCCTGCTCTCCTGACACAGACGCCCGCGGGCCGACATGATGCGCTGGTATGCGCCACTGTGCGAGTTCTCACACGCAGTCAGTGCTCGCCATCTAAGTGTGTGGCCGCCACCGCTGGCGACGCTCATACCTTGTGCTACTATGCATATGGCTTCGAGTCATGAGAGGGTGGGTGTGAACATCAACAAGGACCTGGTCGCGGCCTCGGCGACGCCGCTCGTGCTCGCGATCCTGGCCGACGGTGAGAGCTACGGCTATGCAATCCTAAAGCGGGTGCGTGAGCTCTCCGGGGGTGAGCTTGAGTGGACCGACGGGATGCTCTATCCGCTGCTGCATCGCCTCAGCCGGCTCGGCTACGTGACAACGGACTGGCGGACGCCGCCCCAAGGGCGTCGCCGCAGGTACTACGCG
>Ga0136631_10000446_pt1 | contig 12731 bp, 10 predicted proteins | sample AntDrymUQ6012206_2_FD_104655 | JGI IMG/M metagenome (GOLD analysis project Ga0136631, IMG submission 104655) | Polar desert sand microbial communities from Dry Valleys, Antarctica - metaG UQ601 (22.06) | ecosystem: Environmental > Terrestrial > Soil > Desert | place: Antarctica: Dry Valley... | reverse complement strand
GTCGGCGCCCTCGCGCTCGTCTCCCTCGGGCCGGTCGTCGACCCGCGCCTTCACCGCCCGCTCTGAAGCCACGTCGCAGCGTCCTTCGCGTGGTACGTGACGACGAGGTCCGCGCCGGCGCGGCGGATCCCGGTCAGCACCTCGAGGACGACCGCGCGCTCGTCGAGCCAGCCGTTCGCGGCCGCCGCCTTCACCATCGCGTACTCGCCGCTGACGTTGTACGCGGCGAGCGGGAGCGCGGGATAGCGCTCGCGGACGGAGCGCACCACGTCGAGATAGCCGAGCGCGGGCTTGACCATCAGCGCGTCCGCACCCTGCTCGACGTCGAGAGCGACCTCTCGGAGCGCCTCGCGTGCGTTCGCCGGATCCATCTGGTGCGACCGCCGATCGCCGAACGCCGGCGCACCCTCCGCCGCCTCGCGAAACGGGCCGTAGAACGCGGAGGCGTACTTCACCGCATACGAGAGGATCGCGACGCTGCGGAGCCCCTCGCCGTCGAGTGCGCCGCGGATCGCCCCGACCATCCCGTCGATCATCCCGCTCGGCGCGACGACGTCCGCGCCCGCCTCACCGTGCGAGATCGCGATGCGCGCGAGAACCTCGAGCGTCTCGTCGTTCAGGACGTCACCCTCGGAATCGAGCAGGCCGCAATGGCCGTGGTCCGTGTACTCGCACATGCAGACGTCCGTCATGACCACGACCGCGGGGCTCGCGTCGTTCAAGGCGCGAATCGCCTGCTGGACGACGCCGTCGTCGGCGAAGCTCTCGGAGCCGTGCGCATCCTTCGCGCTCGGGATGCCGAAGAGGAGAACGGCCTTCACGCCGAGCGCCTCGAGCTCGCGCGCCTCGCCCGCGAGCCGGTCGACCGAGAGCTGCTCGACACCGGGCATCGACGAGATCGGGTTACGGACGCCGTCGCCGGGCACGACGAAGACGGGATAGACGAAGTCGGAAGGCTCGAGCGTCGTCTCGCGCACGAGGTCGCGAAGCGCTGCCGTTCGGCGCAGCCGACGCGGTCGCTTCGCACCCGGCGCGGTGCGCAGGGCGTCGAGCGGCTGGAACGACGTCACGAGGTTTCCCCGAAGTGCGACACGAGCGCACGAATGATGCCGTCAGACGTCGTCTCGTCGGCGACGAGACCGACCTTCAGCCCGACCTCGCGCGCCACCTTCGCGGTTTTCGGGCCGATGCACACGAGAGTCGTGCGGCCGTTCGTGCCTCCTGCGGCAGCGAGGCTCCTGCATGCGGAGCCGCTTGCAACGACGATCGCATCGGCAGCCCGGAGCATGCGGATCTCGTCTGCCGGAGGCTCGACGAGAACCGTGCGGTAGGCGACCACGACGTCGACCTCCGCTCCCCGGCCTCGCAGCTCTTCGGCGAGTGCAGGCTCGGCGATGTCCGCCTGCGGCATGAGCACGCGCTTGCCTTCGATCTCGCCGAGGCCCGCAGCGATGTCCTCGGAGGCGCGCGAGGCGACGAAGGCCGGCTCGACTCCGCGCTCGCGAATCGCGCTCGCGGTGACCGGACCGACGGCGGCAACGCGAGGCCCGGCCAGCCCCGTCAGACCCTCGCTCACCGCAGCGACGCCGTTCACGCTCGTGAGCACGATCCAGTCGTACGTCGAGAAGCTGGCGATGGCCTCCGCGGGCGCTCCACGATCCTCGGCGCGGCGGATCTCGATGAGCGGCACGAGCGTCACCTCCGCCCCGAGACGCTCCAGCTCATCGGCGAGGGGCTTCGCCCCGGGTCGGGTGACCACGATGCGCCGTCCGGATAGCGGTTGGTCAGCCACGGATCGCCGCCAGTATGCGGTCTGCGCCGGCAGCGAGTGCGTCCTGCGCGAGTCGCTCGCCGAGCTCGCGCGGCTCGCCCTCTCCCTGAACGCGGAGCATCTGACCCCCGTCGACGGATGCGACGAGACCCTGGAGACGAACACGAGTGGTCGTCGTCGCAGTCGCGAGCGCTGCGACCGGTGCCGCGCAGCCCGCCCCGAGAGTGCGCAGGAAGGCTCGTTCGGCGGTCGTCTCGGCGCGGGCCGCGAGATCGTCGAGCTCGCCGAGACGGGCGAGAAGCGCGTCGTCGTCGGCCCGGCACTGGATGGCGAGCGCGCCCTGGCCGGGCGCCGGCAGCATCGTCTCGGGCGAGAGCCACTCCGTGACCTCGTGCTCGAGACCGAGCCGGAGAATGCCTGCTGCCGCGAGCAACGCGGCGTCGTACTCGCCGGCTGCGACCTTGGCTATACGGGTGTCGACGTTCCCGCGGATCGAGCGGATCTCGAGGTCGGGGCGAAGCGCGTTCAGCTGGGCCGCGCGCCGCAGGCTGCTCGTCCCGACAACCGTTCCCTTCGCCAGGTGGGCCAGAGATTGGCGTTCACGCGCGACGAGACAGTCGCGCACGTCCTCCCGTCGCGTCACCGCGCCCACGACAACGCCTTCCGCGTCCTCCGTGGGCAGATCCTTCAGCGAGTGCACGGCCATGTCGATCGCGCCGTCTCGGAGCGCCCGCTCGAGCTCCTCGGTGAAGAGCCCCTTGCCGCCGATCTCGGGGAGCGGCTCGCCCGTCGCCTGGGTGCGGTCGCCCGCCGTCGCGATCACTCGCGTCGTGCACTCGAGGCCCGGCCAGGCGGCCGTCAGCAGACCGATGACCGCGTCGGTCTGCACCCGCGCGAGCGCCGAAGCCCGGGTTCCGAGGGTGACCGCCGCATGCCGCGGCGGAGCACTCACTGATCGCTCGGGGCGGAGAGGCCGAACAGATTGCGAACTGCGTCGGCGACCTCGTCCGCGTCGCCAGTGCCTGCTCGCTCGCGCGCGCGCACCGTCGGGTCGTGGAGAAGGCGCTTCACGAGCGTTCGCGACAGATGCTCCATACGCTCTGCGACGGCCGGATCGATCTCGCCGAGATCCTTCAGCGCCCGCTCGACCTCGCGCGCGCGGATCGACTCCGCCTGCTTGCGCAGCTCGGAGAGGAGCGGCGCGACCTCGAGCTCGCGGTAGCGCCGGCCGAAGCCCTCGAGCTCGCTGTCGACGACGGCCTCGACCCTCGGAATCTCGCGAAGCCGCGCCGCCATCGCGCCGTCGAGCCCGGCGCGGAGATCGTCGACGTCGAAGAGCCTCACCCCCGCGACCTCTCCTGCGTCGCGCTCGACATCCGCCGGCACGGCGAGATCGACGAGGACGAGTGGACGGTCGGCGCGACTCGCCATCGCAGCGCGCACGACGTCGGCGCCGATCACGGGAGCCTCGGACGCGGTTGCGGTGATCGCGCTATCCGCAGCCCTCAGCGCAGCCTCGAGCTCGCTGAGATCGTGCGCGGACGCTCCGAAGCGCTGGGCCACCTCGTGCGCGCGGTCCTTCGTCCTGTTCGCGACGGCGACGTTGGCGATCCCGCGACCTTCGATCGCCTTCAGCGTCTGCAAGCCGATGCGTCCAGCCCCCACGACGAGCACGTGCTTGTCGCGCAGGTCCCCGAGCACGCCCTCGGCGAGCGCGAGCGCCATCGAGCTCGCGGTCGCCGGGTTCGCGCCGATCGCGGTCTCCGAGCGAGCGCGACGGCCGGCCGAGATCGCCGTGCGGAAGAGGAGCGCGAGTGCGGGACCGACCGTTCCGGCCGCTCGGGCAGAGCCGAACGCGTCGCCGACCTGACCGAGGATCGCCGCCTCGCCGAGGACGAGCGAGTCGAGGCCCGCTGCGACGCGACACAGGTGGCGCGCGACGTCCTCTCCCGAGTGCACGTAGAGATGGTCGAGCAGGAGCTCGCGCGAGACTCCGTGCGCAGTCGACAGCGCGTCGACGAGCTCGTCGCGCGCGTCGTCGACACCGGACGTCAGTCGCGCGTAGAGCTCGACGCGATAACACGTCTGCAGCACCGCGTGCTCGAGGACCGCCGGGCAGCGCTCCGCGCCCGGACCGAGCGCGCCGATGCGCTCGCGCAGCTCGACCGGAGCGGTGCGATGGCTGAGCCCGAGACAGACGAGTCGGTGCACGCGGAGGAAACTCTACTGCCGTATGCACGGGAGAATGCTGAACATGCGCGCCCTCGGCATCGACGTCGGCGGAACCTTCACCGATGCCGTGCTTCTCGAGGACGGCGAGATCCGGATTGCGAAGGTACCCACCGCTGCGCGACAGCAGGAATCCGTCGTGGCGGCCGCCGCGGCCGTCGATGCCTCGGACGTCGACCGCTTCACGCACGGCACCACGATTGCGACGAACGCGCTCCTCGAGCGGCGCGGCGCGCGCACGGCGCTCGTGACCAACGAGGGCTTCGAGCACATCCTCCACCTGCGAAGGCAGACCCGCGCGCACCTCTACCGCCCGTGCGTCCACCACTCGCCGCCGCTCGTCCCACTCGAGCGTTGCGTGGGCGTGCGCGGGCGGACCTGCCCCGACGGAGAGCTCGTCCCGCTCGATCTCGACACGCTCCCGGAGATCGACGCAGAGGCGATCGCAGTGTCACTCCTCTTCTCGTTCCGCGACAGCGAGCCCGAGCGTCGTGTCGCCGACGAGCTCAGACGCCGGTACCCGTCCGCGCACGTCGTCGCGTCGCACGAGGTCGCGCCGGAGTTCCGCGAGTACGAGCGCGCCTCGACGACCGCTGTGGACGCGTACCTCGGCCCAGTCCTCTCGCACTACCTCGGCGCACTCGGGGGAGCGTGTTCCGATGCAGGGCTTCCGGCACCGCTCGTGATGCGCTCCTCGGGCGGCCTCGCGACGCTCGAGGAGGCGGCCGCGCACGCTGCGTTCGCGCTTCTCTCGGGGCCTGCTGCCGGGGTCGTCGGAGCGGCCAGGCTCGCGGCGCTCGCAGGCTTCGAGAACGCGCTCTCGTTCGACATGGGCGGTACGTCGACGGACGTGTGCGCGATCGTCGACGGTGAGGCGCGACGCGAGCACGAACGCCTGGTGGACGGCCTCCCGATCCGCCTGCCGACCCTGGCCGTGCATACCGTCGGCGCAGGCGGCGGCTCGATCGTCCGGCTCGACGAAGGCGGGGCGCTGCGCGTCGGCCCGGAGAGCGCGGGTGCCGAACCCGGCCCAGCCTGCTACGGACGGGGTGGTATCCGGGCGACCGTGACCGACGCGAACCTCCTCCTCGGGCGCCTGCCGGCGACCCTGCCTGGTGGGATCGAGCTCGACGCGGCTGCCTCCGAGCGTGCGCTGGGAGCGGTCGACCCGTCCGGGGTGATCGACGTCGTGAACGCGGAGATGGTGCGTGCGCTGCGCGTCGTCTCGGTCGAGCAGGGGCTCGATCCACGCGACTTCGCGCTCGTCGCGTTCGGTGGCGCCGGTCCGCTGCACGCCTGTGCGCTCGCCGAGGAGCTCGGGATGCAGACCGTGCTCGTCCCGGCCGCAGCGGGCGTGCTCTCGGCGCTGGGCCTCGTCGCCGCTGACGAGCGAAGAGACGCTGTGCGAACCTATGTCACTCCCCTCGTGGCTGCGGGCGAGCTTCCGGCCGAGGGAGAGGCGGAGCTTCGCTACGTCGGCCAGTCGTTCGAGCTGCCGGTCCCGCTCGGCCCCGGTCTCGTCGAACGCTTCCACGAAGCACACGAGGCGCGGTACGGCTACGCGGATCGCGACCGCGCGATCGAGCTCGTCGCGGTGCGAACGGCCGAAATTCGCGCTGCGCCACCTCTCACGGTGACCGGGCCTCCGCTCAGGGCGCGAGGCCTTCAGGTGCTCGAGCTCGACGGCGCGACCGCATGGATCCCGGCGGGCTGGTCGGGCGAGACCGACACACACGGAACCCTGGTTCTCCGGGGGGCGTCGTGATCGACATCGAGCTGCAGGTGATCGGCGCGTCGCTGCGCGCGATCGCGGAGGAGATGGGGGCCGCGCTCATCCGCTCGGCGTTCTCGGCGAACATCAAGGAGCGGCGCGACTGCTCGACTGCCCTGTTCGACGAGCGCGGCCGCATGATTACGCAGGCGGAGCACATCCCCGTCCATCTCGGAGCGATGCCTGAAGCGGTCGCGGCGGTGATGGCGCACGACCCGGCGCCTGGCGAGCCGTGGATCCTCAACGACCCGTACGCCGGTGGAACGCACCTGCCGGATCTCACGATCGTGACGCGCACGGAGCTCGGCTATGCCGTCACGCGCGCGCACCACGCCGACGTCGGGGGCTCCGAGCCCGGAAGCCTGCCTCCCGGCTCGCGCACGCTCGACGAGGAGGGCGTGATCATCCCTCCGACCCGGCTCGACGCAGCGACGCTCGAGTCGCTCGTCGCGCGCATGCGGAACCCCGACGAGCGTCGCGGCGACCTCCGCGCGCAGCTGGCAGGGAACCGGCTGGCCGAGACGCGCGTCGCCGAGCTGTGTGCGCGCCGCGGTCGAGACCGGGTCGTGGCAGCGATGGACGAGCTCCTCGCTTACTCCGAGCGCGTTGTCCGCGCGGCGATTCGCGAGCTCCCGGACGGCTGCTTCGAGGGAGCCGACGTGCTCGAGACGCCGATCGGCATGCTCGACATCCGTGCAGCCGTGACGGTCGCGGCCGACTCGATCGACATCGACTTCGACGGCACCGCGCCGCAGTACGAGGGCAACCTGAACTGCCCGCTTGCCGTCACGCGGTCCGCCTGCTTCTACGTCGTGCGCTGCCTCACAGCGCCCGATCTGCCCGCGTCGGGAGGCGCCTTCGCGCCGGTTACCGTGCGCGCCCCCGATGGCTCTCTCGTCAATGCGCGCTCCCCGGCCGCTGTCGCCGCAGGGAATACGGAGACCTCGAGCCGGATCACCGACGTCGTCTTCGACGCCTTCTCCAAGGCCGTCGACGTGCCCGCGCAAGGGCAGGGGACGATGAACAACACGGTTCTCGGAAGTGACCGCTTCACGTACTACGAGACGATCGGCGGCGGCCAGGGCGCCTGCCCGTCGGCGGACGGGCCGTCGGGTGTACATGTCGCGATGTCGAACACCCTCAACACGCCGGCCGAGGCGCTCGAGCTGGCGTACCCGCTTCGGGTGGAGCGGTACGAGCTGCGTCGCGGATCGGGCGGCGAGGGCCTGCACCGCGGCGGAGACGGCGTCATCCGCGAGCTGCGCATCCTCGAGCCATGTCGCCTCTCGCTCCTCTCCCAGCGGCGAACCGTGGCACCGCGCGGCGCCCAAGGTGGCGGCGCCGGGCAGCCCGGGCGGAACTTCCTGAACGGCGAGGAGCTTCCCGTGATCGCGAACCTCGACCTGAAGCCGGGCGACCTCCTTCGCATCGAGACGCCGGGCGGCGGCGGCTGGGGTGCTCAGGTGGTCTCATGACGGAGGAGATACCGTTGAGTGGAGGACGCGTCACGAGCGGCGTCGTCAGAGTCGGTGGCACCGTTCGCCGCCCGCAGAGCTCGAACGCAGCGTTCGTCCACCGCCTGCTCCGTGAGCTCGAGGAGATCGGCTTCGACGCGTCGCCACGTCTTCTCGGCGTCGACGACTCCGATCGCGAGATCCTGACTTTCATCGAAGGCGACGTGCCGACCGACTGCGGCACACTGGTCTGGGACGACGCCCAGCTTCGGGCCGCCGCCCAGCTCCTCAGGCGCTACCACGATGCGACGGCGAGGAGCTCACTCTGCGGCACAGCAGAGGTGGTCTGCCACAACGACTTCGGACCCTGGAACCTCGTGTGGAAGACCGGGCTCCCGATCGCGCTCATCGACTTCGACAACGCGGCGCCGGGCACGCGAGTGGACGACCTCGGCTACGCAGCATGGAAGCACCTCAACCTCGGCCTGATCGAGCTCCCAGTCGCCGAGCAACGGCGGAGGCTCCTGGTTCTTGCACACGCGTACGGAACGCATGTCGACGATGAGCTGCTGCTGGCGATCGAGCGGGCGCAAGAGCGCATGTCGGCGCTGATCGAGCGCTCCGGCGATCCGGGCCGCGACATCGCTGTTTCGCAGATCCGCGCCGAGCGGATTTGGCTCCACGCCAATCGAGGTGACCTGATCGATTAGAGGCGATAGAGCGTGAAGCGCTCATCCTCGAAGACGACCGGGAGGTCGAGCTCGAGATCGGAGCGGAGAGCGTCGACGACGACGTACTCCGCGCGGTAGCCGCGTGGGATCGAGAGATCGCCCGTTCGGAAGAAGCGGCGCGCGTCCGCTGCGCGCTCGTAGGGCCGGTTCTCCTCCGCGTCGGCAACGTGGCCGGGCGGCGCGACGGCGATGTAAACGGGCGCGAACGCCGCGAGGCGGAAGCTCGTCTCGGAGTCGGAGTAGACGATCGCGCCCGCCTCGACCTCGTCGCGCACGGCGCCGACGAGCCCCTGCGAGAGCGTCGCGATCTCGGGCGGGGCCGGCCGGTTCCAGTCGAGGAGCCCACCGCCGTACACGGGAATGAGGAACGCGGCCGCGGCGAGCGACGCGCCGGTCTCGAGTGCGGGCCTCCGCCGCACGAACCCGACGACGAGCGCGACCCCGGCACCCACGACCGCGAACCACGCGATCCACGCAGGCGCCGGATCGCGGAGGACGTAGTCGAAGTCGCCGGGGTAGACGATCTGCAGGAACATCCCGAAGCCGAGCGCGAGCGGCAATAGCAACGGTCCGACCAGGCGCGCTAGCACGGCCATCCCGCCGGCGAAGGCGAACGCGAAAGGAAGAAACCCAGCTGCTCGACGCGCCTGCGAGATCGAGACGAGATCCGCGAGCGAGATGAACAGGAACGGTAGGAGCATCACGGCGAACACCGCGAGCGAGCCGCCCACGACGTACGCCGCCCAGCGCCGGCGCGCGGCGAACCCGGCGAGCGGGACGAGCAGCAGCGCCACGATCGCGACAGCGCCGGCGCGCGTGAACACCTCGGCGGCGAGGTTGTACGAGGTCTCCGAGTGCACGACGAGCTGGCTGCCGTACTGCTCGAACGCGCGTTGTAGCTCGTCGGCGTCCGGCGACACGGAGCGCGTGTCGTTCACGATCGGGCGGAGCCAGAGCATGAAGAGGGCGGCGGGAACGACGAGCGCGCCGAGCGCGAGCACGCCGGAGCGAACGTCTGCCCGCTCCCACAACGCGCGCACGACGAGGAAGCCGACGAACGGGATCCAGAGGAAGATCGCGTACGTCGGATGCACGACCGCGAGCACGAACCCCGCCGCCGCTGTCGATGCAACGAGCCCGAGAGACGGCAGGCGCACGGACTCGAGCGCCAACGCGAGCGCAGCCGGCACGAGCAGCTGGCGCGACGACGTCGCCGGCAACGAGAGGAAGACGTACGCCCCGCCCATCCCCGGCGCGAACGCGATCATCGCGACCTGCGCGGCCGCGGTCACCCCGGCAGCCCACGTCCGCCGAAACAGCGCCCAGCCGGCCTCGAAGGCGACGAGAACCGCGAGCGGCGCGAGGATCGACGGGAGGTGCGTGACGACCCGCTCCGGATCCTCGCCCGCGACCTTCGCGATCAGCGCGATGAACCCGTGCCAGAGCGGAAACGCGTAGCCGGGGTGCAGGCTTCCATCGGCGAACTCGGAGACCCGCTCGAGCGACAGGTCGTCGAGCTCGAGAAGCTTCCGCGCACGCGCGAGGTGGAAGAGACCGTCACCCTGCACCGACGGCGCCGCGACCCACAGGAGCACGCCGACGATCCCGCCCCAGAACAACACCCAGGCACGCCGAGGAACGGTCTCGGCGGCGGGCCAGCGCCGGAAACCGCGGAGCACGGCTGCCGCGACGGCGACGAGAACGAGCAGTGCGAGCGTCAGGGTGAGGGTCGAGCCGAGCGCAAAGGTGACCGCAAGTGCCCCGAACACGGCGACGAGTGACCAAACGAGGCTCGCCGACACGCTGCGCACGCCCAAGGTTCGCGCGAGCAGCCACCCGGGCGCGAGGACGACGGCGATGCCGAACGCGAGCTTGAGGTACAGGAGAACCATCAGCGCCCGAGCAGCGCGGCCGCGTCGCCGGACGCGAGCCACGCCGCGCCGTCGCGGTACGCGCGCCCGCGCTCGCCGCGGAAGACGAGCCCGCGAAGACGAAGCGACGCGAGCAGCAGGCGGCGCGCCCGCTCGGCCTCCTTCGTGCCGCGGTGCTTCCAGAGGAAGAGCAGATGGCCGCGGAGGTTCTCGCGGTAGAGCCGCCCGCTGTGCGACGCGCCGCGCACGTGCACGCACTCGGCGCCGGGGAAGAAGACGACCTCCCAGCCGGCCTCGCGGAACCGGTAACACCAGTCCGTCTCCTCGCTGAAGAGGAAGTAGTCCTCATCGCAAGCGCCCACCTGGTCGATCGCCTCGCGCCGCAGGAGCATGCAGGCGCCCATGACGACCTCGACCTTTCGCACCTCGTCGTGATCGAAGCCGCCCGCGTAGAACGCGTTCAGCGCAGACGAGCCCGGTGCGAGCCTACGCAGGAAGAGGTACTCGGTCGCGAGCCGCCAGACAGTCGGGTAGCCGCGAACCGAGCGCTGCAGGGTTCCATCCGGGTTGAGGAGCCGCGGACCGACGACCGCAACACGCGGCCGCGTGTCGGCGAAGTCGCACAGCCGATCGAGCGCGCCGTCGAGGAGCCACGCGTCCGCGTTGAGAAGCAGCACATACGTGCTCAACGTCTCGCGCACGCCGATGTTCCAGCCCGCACCGAGACCGCGGTTCTCGGCCTCGACGATCCTCACCTCGGGAAAGCGCTCGCGGACGAACGCGACGGTTCCGTCGCTCGAGCCGTTGTCGACCACGACCGTCGCCACTCCGCGCAGCGAGTCGAGGCACTGCTCGATCCAGGGCAACGCGTCGTACGTCACGACGACCGCAGCCACGCGCGGCGCGTCAGCCATGCTCGACCTCGGGACGAGCCCTAGGGCGCAGACCGTCACGCAGCATGATCAGCCCACCGGGTAAGGCCAGGAGCAGCGTTACGAGGAAGAAGAGGAATCCAGCCGCGAATGCCTGATCGGAGCCCACGCCGACGCTACCGAGGAAGCTCACGAAGAAGGCCTCGCGGACGGCGATGCCGTTGAGCGTGAACGGCACGAGCATGACGAGGAGGTAGAGCGGTCCGAAGACGTAGTAGATGCGCGGATCGAGGTCGACGCCGACGGCTCTTGCGCACGCCCAGATCGAGAGGATCCGGATCGCGAGCGTGACGAGCGTGACGCCGAACAACGTCCACAGCAGCCGTGGACGCGACCGGAAGTGATGGACGCCCTCGTAGAACGACTGCAGCGGCCCCGCGATCCGTAGACGTTCGAGAAACGGCTGGACCCGGCGTAACAGCGGCCGCGCAGACCGCGCGAAGAACAGGAAACCGAGTGCGAGCGTCCCGAAGACGAAGAGACCCTCGATCCAGAGGTACGCACCGATGTCGTATCGCCCGACGGAGAGGACGAAACCGACAGCCCCGAGCAGGACGGTCACGGCTCCCCCAAGACCACGCTCGAGCACGACCGTCCCCGTGACGACGGCAGTCCGCCCGGGATGCCGGCGCACGGTCTCCACCACCCGCACGGCATCGCCTCCCAGCGCCGTGGGGAGCACCTGACCCGCCGTGTACGCCACGAAGTACGCACGTGTGAGCCACGGCACCCGCTCGTGGATGGCGTGAGCCTCGAGGAGACGGCCCCACCGCCAAGCGAGAACGGGGACGGTGACGAACATGATGAACGTCGCGAGCGCGAACCAGGCGAGGTTCGTGTCCGCGAGGACGTCGAGCGTCGTCGAGAGCTCGATCTTCCATACGAGGTACGCGATCGCCGCGGCTGTCAGGACGAGCGTCCCGACCTGCCGCGTCCTACGCGTCATCTGCCCGTGCGGCCGCGCAGCTCACGCGGCGACGGTACCAACCTCGTTGGCTAGCTCTGAGTGACCTCTTGCGTCGAGTGCGACGACCGTTCGACCTCGAGCCGCGGCAGCCAGTCGAGCCAGCGCGGGAGGTACCAGTTCCACTCGCCCAGGAGCTTCATCAGGCTCGGGAGCACGACCGAGCGGATCACGGTCGCGTCGAGGAGCAGGGCCACCGCGACGCCGAAGCCCATCTGCTGGAACATGATCAGGTCTCCACGTGCGAAGCCCGCGAAGACGGCGACGATGATCAGCGCCGCGCCGGTGATGATCCGCGCGGTCGACGCGACACCGAAGGTCACAGCGTCGGTCGTGTCGCCCGTCTCGTCGTAGCGCTCGCGGATCCGGCTCAGCAGGAACACCTGGTAGTCCATCGAGAGCCCGAAGAGAACGGAGAAGAGAAAGAGCGGCACCCACGCCTCGATCGAGTCCGTCTGCTGGAAGCCGAGCAGATCCGCGCCGATCCCGTACTGGAAGACGGCGACGAGGAGGCCGTACGCGGCGGCGACCGAGAGCAGGTTCAGGAGAACCGCGGTCGCCGCGATCACGACGGACCTGAAGACCACGGTCAGCAGCACGAACGTCAGGAGCAGCACGAACGCGATGACGAACGGAGCCGGGTCGATCACGGAGTCGAAGTAGTCGACGTTCTCGGACGACGTACCCGCGACGAGGACCTCCGCCGACGTCGCAGAGAAGACATCGGGGATGACGTCGTCGCGAAGCTCGCGAACCGTGGCGACCGTGTCGTCGGATGACGGGTCGCCGACGACGGCGACGGAGAGCACGGCAGTCTCACCATCGCTCGAACGCCGAACCGTGCCCTCGCCGAAGCGCTCGTCGGCAGCGAGCCGCGACTGGAGTTCTGCAAGCGCACTGGAGACATCCGCGTCCGAGGCACCGCCCGAGACGACGATCTCGACGGGATCCGTCGTGATGCCCGGGAACTCGCTCTCGAGCGCGAGAAAGCCCTGCTTCGAGATGAAG
>Ga0136631_10000445_pt1 | contig 12740 bp, 12 predicted proteins | sample AntDrymUQ6012206_2_FD_104655 | JGI IMG/M metagenome (GOLD analysis project Ga0136631, IMG submission 104655) | Polar desert sand microbial communities from Dry Valleys, Antarctica - metaG UQ601 (22.06) | ecosystem: Environmental > Terrestrial > Soil > Desert | place: Antarctica: Dry Valley... | reverse complement strand
GTGGTCGTGGCCGTCGCCGAGCGGCATCGACTTGGCCGCCTCGGCCGTGCACGGGCCGGCCGGCACGGGCGCCTGGCGCGGCGTCGCGAAGCTCGACACGGCGGCCGCGGCGTTCGCGCGCTGGTCGCCGGCAAGCATGCCGAACAGCCCCTTGGCCTCGAGGCCGCCCCCTGACGCCGGGTGCCCCGGATGGCCGCCGGCGGTCGCGGCCGCAAGCACGGCGATCAGGCTCGCCAGCACGGTGGCGCTCGAAAGGAGACGGCGGTTCATCGGAGCGCAACGTAGCGCTTCGCGCGGCGCCGCGCCCGATCGCCTGCGCCGCGCACCGCGGTCAGCCGCCGCGTGCGATCAGCCGGCTGAGCACGATGACGGTCTTCGTGCGCGCGATTTCCGGGTTCGCGCGGATGCGCTCGACGGTCGCCTCGAGGTGCGCGACGTCGGATGCGCGCACGTGCACGAGCGCGTCGGCGTCCCCGCTGACCGTGTACGCCGCCACGACCTCCGGCTCGTGCGCGAGCGTCTCGCGCAGCGCGGTCGGGCTCATGTTCGCGGCACAGTGGACCTCGACGAACGCCTCCGTGCCCTGGCCGAGCGCGTCGGGGTCGACGATCGCCGTGAAGCCGGTGATGACGCCGCTCGAGCGCAGGCGGTCGACGCGCCGCTTGACCGCCGGCGAGGACAGGCTGACGCGCTCGCCGAGCTCGGCGAGGCTCAGGCGGCCCTCCTCGAGCAACTCGGCGACGATCCGGCGATCGAGCTCGTCCATGGCGCACAGGATGCCAGCAGGCGCTCGAGCAGCCAGTCGGCCTCGGCGTCGGTGATCTGCAGCGGCGGCGCGAGGCGGATCGTCTGCTCGTGCGTGTCCTTGGCGAGCACGCCGAGCGACAGCAGCCGCTCGCAGGTGGCGCGCGCGGTCCCGTGCCCGGGATCGAGGTCGAGGCCGAACCACAGCCCGCGCGAGCGGACCTGCGTCAGGGCCGGTGGCGCCGCCGCGTCGATCGCGGCGCGCAGGCGGGCGCCGGTGCGCGCGGCGGCGGCCTGTGGCTCGCCGCTTCGCAGCAGGTCGAGCACGGCGCGGCCGACGGCGCAGGCGAGCGGGTTGCCGCCGAACGTCGAGCCGTGCGAGCCGGGTCCGAAGACGCCGAGCACGTCGTCGTCAGCGACGATCGCCGACAGCGCGACGATGCCGCCGCCGAGCGCCTTGCCGAGCACGTAGACGTCGGGCACGACGCCCTCGTGGTCGCAGGCGAACGTGCGCCCGGTGCGCCCGAGGCCCGACTGGATCTCGTCGGCGATCATCAGCACGCCGTGCTCCGAGCACAGCCGGCGGACCTCGCGCAGGTAGCCGTCGGGCGGCACGACGACGCCGGCCTCGCCCTGGATCGGCTCGAGCAGGAACGCGACGACGTCGGCGTTGTCGCGCAGCGTCTGCGCGAGTGCCGCGGCGTCGCCGAACGGCACGCGAATGAAGCCCGGCGTGAACGGGCCGTAGCCGTCGCGCGCGAGCGGGTCGTCTGAGAACGACACGATCGTCGTCGTGCGGCCGTGGAAGTTGCCGTCGCAGACGACGATCGTCGCGTGGCCGGGGCGCACGCCCTTGACCTCGTAGCCCCACCGGCGCGCCGCCTTGATCGCGGTCTCGACGGCCTCGGCGCCGGTGTTCATCGGCAACACGCGGTCCTTCTTGCAGAGCGCGGCGAGGTCGCGCGCGAACGGGCCGAGCTGGTCGTTGTCGAAGGCGCGGCTGGTGAGCGTGAGGCGGTCGAGCTGGGCGTGCGCGGCGGCGACGAGCTTGGGGTGGCGGTGGCCGAAGTTCAGCGCCGAGTAGGCCGACAGCGCATCGAGGTGGCGGCGGCCGCGGTCGTCGGTCACCCAGGCGCCCTGCGCGCTCGTCACGGTCACCGGCAGCGGGTGATAGTTGTGCGCGGTGAAACGCTCGGCGACGGGCTCGCCGAGACGCACGTCGAGCGCGAGCGTCAGGCAGCGCGGACCGCCGCCGGCCTTGAGGAACTCCGAGACGTCGACGACGTGCGGGGTGAAGCCGCGGGCGCGCAGCTCGCCGTCCAGGCGCGGCGAGCATGCGGGCATGACGACGGTGCGGCCGACGGTGACGCAGTTGGCGCAGAAGGCCGCGGCCTCCTCTCCGGTCAGCGCGATCGGATCGGGGACGAGCTCCTCGATCGTGCGTCTGCCCTGCGCCGTGAGCGCGTTCGGGACGTAGATCGCGGTGCGCGCGTCGAGCGGGCTGAAGGCGATGTCTACGTGGTAGAAGCGCGGGTCGACGAGCTCGAGGGTCGTGATCGTGCCGCTGACGAGCGTGGCGAGCTCGTCGTAGGCGCTGCGCGTGCTGCGCCCCTCGTGGCCGGCGACGAGCGTCGCGCCGAACGGGAGCGCGTCGCCCGCGCCCTCCTGGACCACGCCGCCGGCGAGCGTCTCGATCTCGAAGCCGTGCTCGGCGAACCAGCGGATCGCGTGGGCAGTCTCGGCGCGGCGCTCGGGGTGGCGCATGCGCGCCGGCACGAACGTCTCGCCGTCGACGATCCCGAGATTCGCCGTGAAGACGAGGTCGGGCAGTCCGGGCTGCGGCTCGAGCAGTTCGATCTGCGCGCCGGCCTGCGCGAGCGCCGCGACGAGCGCGTCCCACTGCCGCCGCGCGAGCTCGCGATCGACCGCAACCGCGGGATCCATCCACGGGTTGATCGCGTAGAGGACGTCGAAGTGCGCCGGCGGGCACATGAGGATGCGCCGGCCCCAGGACAGGTCTTGGCTCATGATCGAACGGTGACAGGCGCCGAGACGGCGGACAAGGCCGCGAAGCTGCGTCTCAGCGCAAGATTCAGATGAATACTGCCGAACAACGGCGCTTTCTTCCGCGCCGCAGGCGGCGGGCGGAGCGCGGCGTGTTCAGCGCCCGCTGCGGCGCGTCAGGTCGCGCAGCCGCCGGACGGCGATCGCGTTGGTCGAGTCCGCCGCCACCGCGCGTTGGAACGTCTGCGCCGCCTGATCGATCGATCCGAGCGTCTCGTAGGCCCGCCCGAGGCGGTTCATCGCCACGCCGTCGTCGGGCTCCTGGCCGAGGATCGACGTGTTGATCGCGATCGCGTCCTCCGGGTCGGTCGCCGCGGCCGCCAGCTGTCGCAGATGCGCGAGGTCGCCGCCTGCCAGACCCGAGGCCCGGTCGGCGATCCGCGCCTGGGTCGCGGCCTTGCGGGCCGCGATCGCAGCGATGTGCGGAGCAAGGCGTCCCTGTGCCGCCGCGCGGTCGTCGTCGCTGAACAGGTGCGCGTACGGCTTGCCGGCGTCGGCGACGAGCGCCTCGCAGGCGAGGTCGAGCGCGTCGGCCTCCTCGGTCTTCTTGTAGCCGCCGCTCGGGGGCTTGTAGAGGTAGCCGCGCACGTACTCCGCAACCGCGAGCCCGCCGCGATCGATCGCCTTCTGCAGGCCGCGCTTGTAGTACGAGGGGTTGTAGGGGTTGCCGGCGGCGTCCTTGACGCCACGGGCGGCAAGCTGGTCGATCTGCCAGTGCAGGTCGCTGATCAGCCCGGCTATCGCTTCGCGGTCATCCATGTGCTCGACAACGTACTGGGCCGGTGGCCCGGCCGGCCTGCCGCACCAGCCTGCGTCACCTGCGCAGACGACCCGAGACGCCGGACGAGGAGCTGGTCGGCGCCCAGCCCGGCGACGTCGTCCGTTGCGCCACAGCACGACCGCGCCGCCTCAGACGATCGCGCTGAACATCGGGGTCAGCGGGAGCCGCCGAGCACGGCCATCGCGGCGTTGTGGCCTGGGATGCCGCTGACGCCGCCGCCTCTGCGCGCACCCGCGCCGCAGACCAGGATCGAGGGGTCATCGGTCTCAACGCCCCAGCGCCCGGTCTCGTCGCCGTTCTCGGTGAACGGCCACGCAAGATCCCCGTGGAAGATGTTGCCGCGTGGCATGCGCAGGTCGCGTTGAAGATCCGCCGGCGTGTGCACGTCGATGCACGGCTCGCCGCCGGGCGCGCGCATGATGCAGTCCGCGATCGGCTCGGCGAGCACCGCGTCGAGCGATTTCAGCGTGGCATCGAGGGCGGCGCCGCGGGCGCCGGCCGGGTCGCGGTCGAACAGCCGCGCGGGCATGTGCAGGCCGAACAGGGTCATCGTGTGCGCGGCGGCCGCGGCGAGCTGCGGCCCGAGGATGCTGGCGTCGCTCAGCGTGTGGCAGTACGCCTCGCAGGGCGCCGGCCGCGGGACGCGCCCGGCGGCGGCGTCCGCATACGCGGCGCGCAGCTGCTCGCCGGTCTCGTTGACGTGGAAGGTGCCGGTGAACGCGCGCGCCGGGCTCACCTGCGCGTCGAGCAGTCGAGGAAGACGCGTGAGCAGGAGGTTGACCTTCAGCTGGGATCCCTCCGGGGCGGGCTGGGCAGGAGCGCGCCCGCGCAGGCGATCGAGCTCCGCGGGCGCGACGTTCGCGAGCGTCCAGCGCGCCCCGATCGACGCCTCGGCTCCCTGCCGTGTCCGGAAGCGGACCTCGCCGTCGCCGATCCCCGTGACCTCGGCGCCGGTGCGCACCTGCGCGCCGGCGGCGAGCGCGGCATCGCGCAGCCCTGCCGACAGCGCGCCGATCCCGCCCACCGGCACGTCCCAGTCGCCGGTGCCACCGCCGATCGTGTGGTACAGAAAGCAGCGGTTCTGGCGTAGCTCCGGCTCGCCGGCGTCGGCGAACGTGCCGATCAGCGCGTTTGTGAGCACGATCCCGCGGAGGAGATCGTCTGTCAGGGCCGCTCGCACGGTTGCGGCCAGCGGTGTCTCGATCAGCGCCTCCCACGCGCCGTCGTCGGCGACGATGCGCCGCATCTCCTCACGCGAGCGCAGCGGCTCGAGCAGCGTCGGAAACACGCGCCCCGCGACGGTCCCGACCATGGCGTGGAAGCGCTGCCAGGCGTCGAACTGCGCGGCTCCGCCGGCGACCGCCTCGAACGAAGCCCTCGTCGCCGCCGGGTCGTGGGCGTCGACGAGCAACCCCCGCGCGCCACCGCAGCGCGGGTCGGGCGTGTAGGAGGAGACGGCGCGGCGCGCGAGGCGCACCTGCAACCCGAGGTCGCCGACGACGCGTCGTGGCAGCAGGCTGACGAGGTACGCGTAGCGCGAGACGCGTACGTCGAAGCCTGCGAACACCCGCTCGGACACCGCCGCACCACCGACCGTCGCGCGACGCTCCAACACGACGCACGACAAACCCGCCCGAGCGAGATACGCGGCGGCGACCAGCCCGTTGTGACCGCCTCCGACGATCACGGCGTCATAGCTCGACCGCATGCCGAGAGTCTCCCCCTCCGCGGTGCGCGTTGTGCGGGCGATCTGCCGCCCGCAACACAGCGACATGCGGATCGGGGGCGAATAGCGCCCCCAATCTGCATCTCGGCGTCGACCGCGGCTCCGTGGGCGCGAGGCGAACCGGCGCCGGGGGTTCTACGGCGAGGCGGCCTCCCAGCGCGCAAACGCCTCTTCGACCTCGCGCTTGGCGGCCGCGTGGCGCTGCGTGGACTGTGCGGTCGCCTCGGGGGTCGACCATGCGGCAGGCAGCGCGAGCTCGGCCTCGAGCGCGGCCAGCGCCGCCTCGGCCTTCTCGATCTCGCGCTCGAGCTCGCGGATGCGCTTGCGCGCGTTCTTCGACAGCCCGCCGGCGCCGTTGCCGTTGCCGTTGCCCAGCGCGGCGGCCGTCGCGGCGGCGAGCTTCTCGCTCGCGCACTGCGGCCCGGTGACGGCCTTCACGACCGGCTTCTTCGACTTCCTGGCGGACTTCGGCTTCGCCGGCGCGGGGGGCGTGACCACGACGGGAGCGAGCCTGGCGCCCTTGCCCTTGTCGGCGCGCTCGGCCAGCCGGCGCTCCTCGCGCACCCGCACGTACTCCTGCCAGCCGCCCTCGTAGGAGCGCAGCCTGCCGTCGTCGATCGCCACCGTGCGCGTGCCGACGGCTTCCAGCAGCGCGCGATCGTGGGAGACCAGGATCATCGAGCCCTCGAACGCCAGGAGCGCGTCCTCCAGAGCCTCGCGGCTCTCGATGTCCAGGTGGTTGGTCGGCTCGTCGAGGATCAGGACGTTGGCGCCCGATGCCACGAGGATCGCCAGCGACAAGCGCCGCCGCTCCCCGCCCGAAAGGCCCTCCAAAGGCTTCTCGGCCTCCTCGCCGCTGAACAGAAAGCGCCCGAGCAGCGCGCGCGCCTTGTTCGGCGTCAGGCCGGTGTGCACCACGCACGCCTCGATGACCTTGTTCGCTCTCCCGCCCGACCCCTTGCCCAATTCCTCGGCATGCTGTGAGAGGTGCCCGAGCTTGACGTTGTGGCCCGTCGACAGCTTGCCCGCCGCCAGCGGGCGCACGCCGGCCAACGTGTCGGCCAACGTCGTCTTGCCCGCCCCGTTGGGCCCGACCAGCGTCACGTGCTCGCCGCGCTCGAGGTGGATCTCGGCGTCGTCGAGCAGCACCCGCACCGGATCTGAGCCGACCTCGACGCGGCCGCCGGTCAGCTCATAGACGACGCGCCCCGAGCGCTCGGGCGCCTTGAAGTCGAACTTCAGGCCCTCTCGGTCGCGCGGATCGCGCTCGATGCGCTCGATCTTGTCCAGGCGCTTGACGCGCGACTGCGCCTGCTTGGCCTTCGTCGCCTTCGCGCGGAAGCGCTCGACGAACCGCTCGAGGCGGGCGATCTCGGCGCGCTGCTTGTCGATCTGGCGGCCGAGCGCGATCTCGCGCGCGGCCTGCTCGACGCGCCACTGCGTCCACGTGCCGGGAAAGAAGCGCGAGCGGCCGGCCTCGAGCTCGAGCACCGCGGTCCCGACGGCCTCCAAAAACCAGCGGTCGTGGGCGACGAGCACGACCGCCGTGTCGAGCGACACGAGCGTCTTCTCGAGCCATTCGAGCGACTCGATGTCGAGGTGGTTGGTCGGCTCGTCGAGCAGCAGCAGGTCGGGGTCGCCGGCCAGCGCGCGCGCCAGCGAGGCGCGCGTCAGCTCGCCGCCGGAAAAGGTCTTCAGCTGGCGGTCGAGGTCGGCGTCGTCGTCGAAGCCCAGCCCGCGCACCATCGCCGTCGCGCGGTCGCGCCACATCCAGCCGCCGGCGTGCTCGAGGCGCGCCTCGGCGCGCGAGTAGCGATCGAACGCCGCCTCGTCGCCGTCGGCCATCCCCTGTGCCAGCTGCGTCAGCTGCGCTTCCAGCCTGACGAGCTCGGCGCAGCCCGACAGCACGTAGTCGCGCAGCGTCAGCTCCCTGTCGCGCGGCGGGCGCTGGTCGTGCAGCGAGACCTTGCAGCCCTTCTGAAAGGTCAGCTCGCCGCCGTCGATGCTCGTCTCGCCCGCGAGCATCCGCAGCAGCGTCGTCTTGCCCGCGCCGTTTCGCCCGGCGATCGTCAGGCGCTCGCGGCGCTCGAGCTTGAACGAGACGCCGCGCAGCAGCGGGTTGCCGACCATGTCCTTCGAGAGGTCGGATGCGATCAGCACGGCCATGCCCTCATCCTAGGAGCCCCGGGCGGCGCTACAGTCGCCTCATGGTGGACTGCGCCCGCGCATCGCTCGCCGTGGCCGCGGCGCTCGCGGCCGCGGCCGTCGCGCTGACGAGCGGGTCCGACGATCCCGGGCGGACAGCCCAGGCCGCCGGCGCCGTCGCGTTCAAGGAGCTCGACCACGGCACCCGGCCTGGTTCGGGCGGATCCGAGGCGCGACGCGGGCGCGTGCTGCGCACCGAGACGGGCGCCAAGCGCGTGCTGCGCGGCTGGGACCTCGATCGCGCGGTCGAGGCCGCCGCGCCGGTCGACTTCGCCCGCCGCAGCCTGCTCGTCGTGCTCGACTCCAGCCGCCCGAGCACCGGCTATCGCCTGCGCGTCGTGCGCGTCGACGTGCGCAACCGGCGCGCGATCGTGACCGCCACCGTGCGCCGCGCCGAGGGCATCGACGCGCAGGTGATCAGCCGCCCGTACGCGCTGCTGTCGATCGCCCGCAGGTCGCTGGCCGGCGCGACCCGCGGCGTGGTCGTGCGCCTGCAGGGCTGACGCGCCCCGGCGTGAGGAGTCCATGAGAACGCGTGGAGGACCGCGCGCGGCACGCCGATGATGAACGGGTCCCCCTCTGCAAGGAGCGTCACCCTCACATGCGCAAGTACCTCCTCGGCCTCGTCGCGATCGTCGCGATGACCGCCGTCGCCGTCCCGACCGTCTCCGCCAAGAAGCCCGTCAAGGCCGGCAAGGCCGCCACCGGCGAGCGCTGCGTCCAGCGCGTCCAGAACTCGGCGAAGCTGTCCGACGCCGGCAAGGCGATCGCCGCGGCCGCCTGCATCCAGCGCGCGACCGCCGTGTCCGAGGCCCGCGCCACGCTGCGCGAGGCACGCAAGGCGCAGCGCGCCGCCGTCAAGACCGCCCGCGCGACGTTCCGCGAGGCCGTCAAGGCCGCCGTCGCACTGCCGCCCGCCGAGCGCGAGGCCGCGATCGCCCAGGCCCGTGCCACTCGCAAGGCCGCCTTCATGGCCGCCCGCACCACGCTGAAGGCCGCGCGCAAGACCGCGCACGCGAAGATCAAGGCCGCCAACCAGGCCTTCCGCGCCTCGATGAAGCAAGCGCGCGCCGCCTAGTTCACTCGAGCGCCGAACTCGCCGCCCCCGGATCCAAATCCCGGGGGCGCGATGCGCGACGGCCGAGCGGGCGCCGGCGGACCAGCAGCGGGTCCTCGGCGAAATGCCGGGTCGCTCGCCAAGGCTGCCTCAGGCAGTTGGTCAGGAACGCCTGACAGGGACGGCTGCCGGACCCACCATGGGGGGGAACCTGACACGCCCGCCCGGTTGAGCTGGTTTCCAGCGTGCGGCCGGGGGCACAGACGGTGCCCCCGGCGGGCGCAGCTACGAGATCGAGATCGTGTTCACGCCGGGATCGGTCGGGGTGCGGGCCGCGACCTCGGCGTACTCGTACTTCGTCCCCGGCTTGGAGCCGGGCTTGCCGAAGCCGAACCCGGCGGACTCGAGGATCGTGACCGCGTCGAGGATCTTGTAGAAGCCGCCGGCGCCCGTCGTGGGCAGACCGGTGACCTGCTCGCGCTGGCCGAACTTCGCGTAGACGCGGTCGTTGCCCAGGCGGCCCAGCGACTGCAGCGCGAGCGCGCGGTGCACGGCCTCGGTCGCCATGATCTCGGCCGCGTAGCGGGCGAACTTCGAACCGCTGAGCGTGCCCTGGCGCGCGAACACGGTCGTCGCGAGGAGGTAGGCGTTGATGAACACCTGGTCGCCGACGACGAGCGTCGTGAGCAGGCTCTCCTTCGAGGCGAAGACCTCGTTGGGCACGTAGATCGTCGTCGTGACCGCCTTGCCGCCGACCGCGCTCGAGGTCAGCAGCTCGTAGTGGTTCTTCTCCTGCTGCGCGGCGGCGCGGATGTTGCGGAGCGTGACGGCGTCGAGCTTGGCGCCGAGCTTCTCGGGGCCGACCGTGTTGACGATCGTCGCGAGCACCTCGGCCGTCGCGGCGACCGCGGAGATCGTCTCGACGGAGTTGGCCGGATCGGTCTTGATGGCGGCGAACGCATCGGCCGACGCGTAGCCGAGCAGGCCCATCGAGCCGAGCGCGGCGGCAGTCGTCTTGACGAGCGTGCGGCGCGTGCTCGCCGACTCGTGGGCGTTCTGGCGGTCGATCGTGTCGAAGAGGTGGTTGTTGATGTCGGTCATGGGGCTCCGTTCTGGCGCGCTATATGACGAGGCTCGTCTCGAGCCCTCACCGGCGAAAGCGCATTGCGGAGCGATTTGGATCACTGTTGGCGCGCAGCAACGCGGCTTTCAAGCGGCCGACGGCGGTCCCTGCGGCAGGCCCTTGCCCTTGCGCTGGAAGACCTCGAGCAGCTCGTTCTCGTGCGCGACGCGGCCCTGCGCGCCGTCGAGCTCGCGAAACGCCGACTTGAGGATCTGCACCCCCTCGCGGTCGTGCGCGGCGATGTGCGCGGCGAGCTTCATCGCGGCGCTCTCGGCGAAGGTCGCGGGCACCGTGTCGTGCACGAGGCCGATCGTTGCGGCCTCCTCGGCGCCGATCGTGCGGCCGGTGAAGATCAGCTCCTTGGCGCGCGCGACGCCGACGAGCGGCGTCAGCCGCGCCGGGCCGACCGGCACGCCGAGCCGCGCGCCGGCCCACGCGAGCTTGAGGTTGTCGCCGGCGATGCGCAGGTCGCAGCCGGCGACGATCTCGGCGCCGCCGCCGACGCAGTTGCCGACGCAGACGGCGATCGTCGGCACGGGAAACGCCTCAAGCGAGGTCAGGAAGCGCGAGAAGGACTTCATCCGCGCCACGCCGCCGGCGTGGTCGAGCGGCTCGTTGATGTCGACCCCCGAGCACAGCGCGCGGCTGTTGGTCGTCGAAAAGACGAGCACGCGCAGATCCTCGTCGGCGGTCAGGCGCTCGAGCGCGTCGGCGAGCTCGCCCAGCAGGCACGAGTCGAGCGCGTTGCGGCGCTCCGGGCGATCGAGGCGCAGGAGCCCGATGCCGTCGGTGGTGGCGACCTGCTGGAGGGTTCCCATCCGAGGGAATGGAACCCGATATCGGTTTCTGGCGCGTTTCTGCAATCTGCGCGGCTCGCGGCCGCCGGCGCTAGGGGTCCTGCGGCCTCTCCGTGTCGACGTCGGCGTACTCGGCCGGCGACAGATCGGACTCGCGCTCGGGCGTGAACGCGTCGCGCTCGGGAAACGCCGCGCCGTCGTCGTGCGAGGCGTTGCGCACGAGGTCGTGCTCGGCGAGCTCGAAGCCGTCCTGCTCCCCCCCGCCGGCCTCGTAGACCGGCCGCATCGACTCGTCGGTCGGCGCGTCCGGATCGAGGCCCCCGACGTCCGGCGAGCGCCCGCCGATCGCCGCGGCCTCGGCCGCGGCCGCCAGCTCCTCGCGGGTGGCGAAGTCCGGCTCGTCCTCGTCACGGCGCATGCTGGGCTCCTGTCATCGGGTGATGGCGGCCTACCCGATCGCCGGTCGGACGATCCATCGCCGCGGCCACTAGACTTCTGCCCGTGCTTCGCCACCTGCCCGCGGCCGCCGTGCTGACGCTGACGACGCTGCTCGTCGTCGCGGCCCCAGCGCTCGCGCACGACGGCGGCGAGGGCCTGTGGGGCGAGACGGACGACAAGGTCGTCACGAACGCCGGCTTCATCCTGATCATCTTCTTTCCGCTGTTCATCTTGTTCATGTCGCTGCTGCAGTGGCAGCTGGAGAAGCGCAAGTACCGCCGCAAGGCTGCCGCCAAGGCCGCAGCCGAGTCGGCCGGCGGCTGGTAGCCCCGCCGCGCCTTCGCGGCGCATCTCCTTCCAGCGCCCTCGTGGCTGAGATCAGACGGAGATCGTCTTGCCCACGGTGGCGCCGAAGTCGGCGGTCCAGTACCAGCCGAGCATCGAGTCGTCGTCGTGTGCACGCGCGAGGCCCATGACCTTGAACTTCGTCCGCAGCAGGTTCGCGCGATGCGGCGGCGAGTTCTTCCACTGACGCAGCGTGTCCGCGGCCGACGACTCCCCGCCGGCGATGTTCTCGCCGCTCGTGGCGTTGGCGTAGCCGAACGCCTTCAGTCGCGGGCCGACGTCGCGGCCGCGCGTGTCGGTGTGGTCGAAGTTGTCGTTGTGCGCCATGTCGTTGCTCATCCACTGCGCGGCTCGCGACAGCGAGAGGCCGACCTTCAGCGGCGCGCGCCCGTTCTGCTTGCGAAAGCCGTTGATCGCGTGGACCAGCGCCGTCTCCTCCGTGTCGTACTTCGGAATCGTGCTGGCGGGCATCGCGTTCCTCTCGCTCGGTGTGACGCTGATGCTGCCTCCAACGAGAGCCCTACGGTGTGCGATGCATCACGTGGTCACTAGGCTTGCCGCCTCGGGCCGGGTTCACTGCAAGGGAGAGCGATGACGTACTTCGTGACGGGCGCGACGGGCTTCATCGGCCGCCATCTCGTGGAACGGCTGCTCGAGCGCGACGGCGACATCCACGTGCTCGTCCGCGAGGGCTCGCGCGAGCGCCTCGGCAGGCTGATCGAGCGCTGGGGCGCCGGCGATCGAGTCAAGCCCATCGTCGGCGACCTGCTCTCCCCCCGGCTGGGGCTGTCCGACGAGCAGATCGCTGCGCTGACCGGGCGCGTCGAGCACGTCTTTCATCTCGCCGCGATCTACGACATGACCGCCGATGACGCGACGAACGAGCGGCTCAACGTCGACGGCACGCGTCACGCGATCGAGCTCGCCGGCGCCGTCGCCGCCGGGCACCTGCACCACGTCTCATCCGTGGCGGTCGCCGGCGAGCATCGCGGCCTGTTTCGCGAGGACCACTTCGACGAGGGCCAGAAGCTGCCCTCGGCCTATCACCGCACGAAGTTTCAGTCCGAGAAGCTCGTCAGAGACCAGACCGCGGTGCCCTGGCGCGTCTATCGCCCGGCGATCGTCGTCGGCCACTCGCAGACCGGCGAGATGGACAAGATCGATGGTCCCTACTACTTCTTCAAGGCGATCCAGAAGGCGCGCCACGCGCTGCCGGAGTGGGTCCCGCTCGTCGGACCCGAGCTCGGCTACACGAACATCGTGCCCGTCGACTTCGTCGCCGCCGCGATCGACCACATCGCGCACCTGCCCGATCTCGATGGCCAGGCCTTCCACCTCACCAACCCCAGGCCGATGCGCGTCGGCGAGTCGCTGAACGCGTTCGCGAAGGCCGCCCACGCGCCGCAGCTCGCGCTGCGCATCGACAAGCGCCTGACCGACGCGCTGCCGAAGGGCACGCT
>Ga0136631_10000444_pt1 | contig 12747 bp, 17 predicted proteins | sample AntDrymUQ6012206_2_FD_104655 | JGI IMG/M metagenome (GOLD analysis project Ga0136631, IMG submission 104655) | Polar desert sand microbial communities from Dry Valleys, Antarctica - metaG UQ601 (22.06) | ecosystem: Environmental > Terrestrial > Soil > Desert | place: Antarctica: Dry Valley... | reverse complement strand
CTTCCGGACGGGCGGGCGGTGATCGAGGCTGCCGCCGCGATCGGGCTGCCGCTGCTCGCTCGAGGAGAGCGCGATCCGCTCGCCGCGTCGAGCAGAGGGCTCGGTGAGCTCGTGCTCGCGGCGCTCGGAGAGTCGCCGCACGCGCTCTTCGTCGGCCTCGGCGGGAGTGCGACCGTCGACGGTGGGGCCGGGCTGCGAGAGGTTCTCCGCGTCCTCCCGCTGCCGACGACCGTCCTCTGCGACGTACGGACGACGCTTGCGGACGCAGCCCGTCTGTTCGGTCCTCAGAAGGGCGCGACGCCCGCGACGGTACCGGTGCTCGAGCGGCGTCTCGCCGCCATGGAGGAGCTCGCGCCCTACGCAGGCCTCCCCGGCGCCGGCGCGGCGGGTGGGCTCGGCGCCGCACTCGCGGCGCTTGGCGCCCGGCTCGTCGAGGGCGCGCCAACCGTTCTGGATCTCATCGGGTTCGACGAGCTCCTTCCCGGATGCGACCTCGTCGTGACCGGGGAGGGTCAGGTCGATCGAACCACTGCGGAGGGGAAAGCACCCGGCGAGGTTGCGCGGCGGTGCGCCGCGGCCGGCGTTCGCTGCGTCGTGTTCGGCGGGCGCGTCGTCGAGCCCGTCGCGGGTACGGAAACGGTCAGCCTGTCAGGCGACCGTGCGAATGCGGAAGGCGACCTCGAGAAGCTCGGACGACGCCTGATCCTGTAGGGGCGAGGCTTGCCTCGCCCGAGGGCGACCCAAGGGTCGCCCTACCGAGATTCCGCGGCTGCGAGACGGTCGGCCATCGACTCGAGCATCTTCCAGGCGACAGCGGGCCGAGACTCGACGAACGGCCTGAAGACGAACACGGGAAGCCCGTATGCCTTCACCTCGCTCGCCGCGGTGACCGTTGCGGTCCTGGGACGCCGGTCGATGAGCGCGATCTCGCCGAACGATGCTCCCGGGCCCATCGTCGAGACAGGCTCGCCGTGAACCTCGACCGAGAGCTCGCCGCTTTCGACGACGAAGAACATCAGTCCGCCCTCGCCCTCGAGCGCGATCTTGTCGCCGGCCGAGAACCTCCGCTCGTTGAATTCCTCGGCGAGGCTTACGAGGTCGCGCTCGTCCAGGTCGGAGAACAGAGGCACGTTGCGAAGAAGTGCTGGAGTCGGCTTGGACATGAGGCGATTCATACACGATGGGGATGCCTCGTGTCACGTACCCGCGGCAGGCGGGAGGAGCTCTTCGACCTGGAGCTCGGCTCCCTGGAGACGCGCGACGCACTCGGCGTAGAGCTGCTCGCCACGCCGGAAGAGCGCGACCGCGTCGTCGACGGGCACGTCGCCGCGCTCGAGACGCGTGATGATCTCTTCGAGATCGCGCTGGAGCTCCTCGAAGCTCCTTGGCTCGCTCACCCGTGCACCTCGCCGACGAGCGCCTCGAGAGATCCTGCCGCGAGCTGGATCTGGAGGCGGTCGCCGGGATGCGCCTCCGCTGCGGTTCGCAAGGCGCCGCCACCTGCGCGGACGATGGCGTAGCCGCGGTTCAGTGTCGCGAGCGGCGAGAGTGCCTGCAGGCGAGCGCCGGAGCGATCGAGCGTGGCGCGTCGGCGTTCCAGGAGGAGCCGCGGGGAGTCGCGCAGGCGTTCTCCCTGCCGCATGAGCCTCCCGCGATCGCGTTCCAGCTGCGCGCGCACCGCGAGCCCCAACCGCCGGCGCGAGGCGACCAGCGCCAGCTCGAGGTCGCCGATGTGCGGAACGACGAGCGCTCCGGCCGCGGTGGGCGTCGCGGCTCGCGCATCAGCGGCGAGATCGCACAGAGGCGTGTCCTGCTCGTGGCCGACGGCCGAGACGATCGGAACGCCGGAGGCCGCGACGGCGCGGACGACCGACTCGTCGCTGAAGGGGAGGAGATCCTCGAAGCTTCCACCACCGCGAGCGAGGACGACGACGTCTACCTCGGGATGGCCGGCGAGCTCGGCGAGTGCGGAGACGATCGCGCTCGCGGCACCCTTCCCTTGCACCCGCGTCTCGCGGATCACGACCTTCGTCGCCGGGAAGCGGGCACCGATCGTCGCGACGAGGTCTCCTCGCGCAGCTGCGTCTGCGCCGGTAAGGATCCCCACCGCTCGCGGAACGCGCGGGAGGCGACGCTTCCTCTCCGTCGCGAACAGACCTTCGGCGGCGAGCTTGCGCTTGAGCTGCTCGAGCGCAAGCAGGTGCCCGCCGAGCCCGATCCGCTCGATCGTCGTTGCCCGAAGTCCGAGCTCCCCCTTCTGCTCGTAAATCTCCGCGCGACCGGCGACATGGACGGTCTCCCCTTCGGAGAGGTCGAGCTCGAGGCGGTCGTAGGAGCGCCTCGCGATGGTGACGTCGAGCGTTGCGTTCGTCTTCGGGTCCTTCAGCGTCAGGAAGACGTTGGCCCAGGCGTCGTTGCGACGGAGCTCAGTGACCTCTCCCTCCACCCACAGTGCGGGCAGCCGGCCGAGGTGCATGCCGATGCCGCGGTTGAACGCCGAGACGGTGAAGACCTTGCGGTCGCCGTAGACGAGGTGCTCGACCTTCGGCATCACGCCAGGGTATCGCCGCTCAGACCCTTCGTCGCCAACGCGAGAAGACGTCCTCGACGGCGGGGCGCAGTTCATGCGGGACGAGGACGAAGAGGCGGTCGCCGGGGTCGATGATCGTGCTGCCCCGCGGTGGGATCGAGTCGTCGCCGCGCACGATCACAGCGATGATCGCGGCTCGCGGCAGCCCTACCTCTCGGACAGCCGAGCTTGCGATCGCGTGATCGGGGGCGACGACGAAGTCGAGGAGATCGAGCGGGCTCGACACGCCGACCTCGATCGGGGGCTCGTGCGTCGGTCGGGCCGGCGAGACGAGGTCGAGCTTCTCGGCGACCCGCTCGAGGGTCGTCCCCTGCAGGATCGCCGAGACGACCACGACGAAGAAGACGGCGTTGAAGATCGTGTTCGCGGTCTCGACCTGCGACGAAAGGACGAACGTGGCGAGAACGATCGGCACCGCCCCTCTCAGCCCGGCCCAGCCCAGCAGGAGCCGCTCGCGCGCCGTGAAGTCGTTGAACGCGGTCGACAGCCAGACCGCAATGGGTCGGATTCCGAATACGAGCAGCAAGGCCAACGCGAGTCCCGAGACCGCGACGTCGGTCAGCTGGCGCGGGAACACGAGCAGACCTAGCACGATGAAGAGCGCGATCTGAGCGAGAAACGCGAGCCCTTCGTGGAAGCCGGCGAGCTGGCGCCGGTAGCGCGACGGGGTGCTGCCGATCGCGAGGCCCACGAGGTAGACGGAGAGGAAGCCGCTCCCTCCGATCACGTCGGCCGCGCCGAACGCGATTCCGGCCGCGGCGAGCGATGCGACAGGAGCGAACGGACCGACTGCGCGTGGCAGCCGCGCGAACACCCAGGTCGCCGCCACGGCGAGCAGGATCCCGACGACGAGGCCGAGGCTCATCTGCCGGGCGACGCCCAGGACGAGCTGGCCGAACCCGTCGGTGTCCGGGCTCTCGATCCACGCGATCAGGCCGATCGTCAACGCGATCGCCATCGGGTCGTTGCCGCCCGACTCGGCTTCGAGGGTTCGCGCGAGTCGCCGCCTGATCTGCGTGAAGCGGAGCGTCGCGAACACCGCCGCGGCATCGGTGGACGCGACGACGGCGCCGAGCAGGATGGCTTCGAGCCAGGTGAGATCGAACAGCGCCTGCGCAGCGACTCCGGTGAGTACAGCGGTCACGACTACTCCGACCGTGCTCAGGAGCGCTGCGGGCACCGCGATCGCCCGCAGTCGCCGCCAGGACGTCTGCAGGCCGCCCTCGAAGAGGATCAGGACGAGGCCGATGATGCCGACCTCGCGGGCGAGCTCAGCGTCGTCGAACTCGATGCCGCCGGGGCCGTCCGAGCCCAGGAGCATGCCGAACGCGAGGAACGCGACCAGGACCGGCACGCCGGTGCGAGCCGACGCGAGCGCTCCGAGCACGCTCGCCGCGAGCACCGCACCGACAAGGAGAAGCACGACGCCTTCGTCCACCCGGACATCCTTGCGGCTCGCGGCCGCCGGGTGTGCTAGAGCAGGATCTCGGTGGCCGTGACCGGATCGCAGCCGCGCGTGAGGAGCTGAACCGCGTCGTGCAGGTCGACCTCACTCACGGCGATGCGCTCGGCGAGATGCACCGGGTAGCCGGCCTCCAGAAGGATGTGGAGCCGCCAGCTCTCGACCTTCGCCGGCTCGTTCTCGTGCCAGAGAGGGGCTTCAGTGATCTCGGCCATGCGCGCGGGATTCGCGGCCGCGGCAGCGTTCCCTTCCTTGTCCGCAAGACCGGGCAATCCGCTAGCGCGGCTCGCCCGATCGCAGAAATCCCTGAAGGCGTCCGCGTCGCGGCCGCATCGCTCCGGGACCCTCAACGTCTCCTACGGCTCTGTCGGCGTGCGTGACGCCTGCTGGCGTGCGAGCTCGACGATTCGATCGTCGAGCCGACGCGATGCGTCGTTCATCGCCTGCTGGAGCTCGGCGGCGATCAGGCCGTCCGCGCGGCGGAGGAAGGACTCGGCGGTCCGGTCGAGCTCCTCGCGCAGGCGATCCGCGGCCTCTTCGCGGATTGCCCGCATCCGGTTCTCGAACTCGAGCGCGCCCGCTTCGCTCCGTGCGTCGATCTCGCGAGTAAGCGCTCGTTCGAGATTCTCCACCTGCCGACGCTCGAGCTCGGCGAACGCGAGCTCGATCCGCGTGCGAGCGTCGCTCTCGGCGCGATCGATCTGCTCGTTGACGGCGTGCTCGTGCTGGCGCAGGCGCTCGTTGAGCTCGTCGATCGTCCTGCGGCGGTCGTCTGCCTGTGCGGAGAGCTCTTCGAATGCACGGGTGAGTGCGTCCTGCGCGCTCGACTCGAGCTCCTCGCGCAAGCGCACAGTCGCTGCCCGCTGCTCGTCGATCGTGACGCCGAGCTCCTCCGACTCGGTGGCGACCTTCGCCTCGACGTCCGAGATGCGCTGGCGCATCCGCTGCTCGAGTGTCGCGACGGCGCCTTGCAGTGCGTTCTGGGCTCGCTCGAGGTCGGCCTCCCACGCGCGCAGCCGCTCCTCGACGCGTTGCTCTACGGCTGCGACGAGCTCTGCCATGCGCTCGGAGAGCTCGCGCTCGCGGACAGCGAGCTCGCCGCGGCGCTGGTCGGAGAGACGGCGCTCCTCGGCGACGTACGAGGAGAGTGCGTCGGCCTGCGCCCGTGCGATCGCGACGCGGAGCTGCTCCGTCTGCGCCGCCGACTCTTCCTCTGCGGCGGCACGAACTGCCCGCCGCGCCTCGGTCACGAGCTGCTCGGTACGGCCAGCACGCGCGCGCGATCGGCGAAGCGAGAGGACGAGGACGATGCACAGAAGTAGGGCGGCAACGAGCGCCGCGACGAGGGTCCAGGCGAGGAGCGTCACGCCCCGGACTCTAGAGTCGGAACGACACCATGGCCGCGGCGAGAGCCACGGACGCCGCGGCGAGCAGCCGGAGCCCGCGTTCTTCGGCGACGATCATGCGGTCGGCGTCCAACCGCTCCCGGGAGCCGTCTCGCAGCTCCAGTGCGCCGGTGACGGCTGCGACACGGCGCCGGACGAAGCGCACGTGGTTCGAGAGCGCGCGCTGTGCGAGCGAGAGGAGCACGGCGAACGCAGCAGCAAGCAGCGCCGCGACGCTCAGCTGCCCGGCCACCGCGGCGTAGCCGCACACGACGGGGAAGCCGCCCCACGCGAGGCCGAACCACAGGTCCGAATGGAAGCGGCCGCCGAGGAGCTCGAGGTTATACGCGACGACGAGGAAGAAACCGATCGGGACGAGGAAAGCGAGCCACGGCTCGAAGGCGATCGCAGCCACGACACCGATCCCGCACGCGGCTGCGATCGACACCGCCGCGAGCCCGACGAGCACGCCGTCGGAGATGCTCGTTCGCAGCGGATGACCACGGAACTCGTCGAGTGCATGCGCTCCGATCCCAACGGCGAGCCCGAAGGCGGCGACGGCGGCACCGAGGCGTCCCCACGCGACAACGGGAGCGAGGCAGCCGCCGATCACGACGTACGAGAGGTGCCACGCCGTGTACGGCAGGTGCAGGAGCGTGACGTAGTCGCGCCAGCCGCCCGCCTCGAGCGCGTACCAGGACGGCCTGGCCGAGGGCGCGCTCATCGTCGCCGCCCCCACATGACGACTCCGCCGCCGAGGCTCATCCGCCTGACCGCCACGTCTTCGATGCCTGCCGCAGACCAGAGCTCGAGCTGCCGCGCGAGCGGGTACGCCTCCCAGTAGGAGCGGATCGACCCGCCGAGGAAGCCGCCGACCTCGCGCCAGCCCTTCCGCAGGACGCGGCCTGCGAGCGGGAGGCCCGCGCGCACGTAGAGCTCCCAGGCCGGGCGCGCCAGGCCGTCGGGCACGCCGAACTCGAGCGACGCCACGACGCCACCCGGACGGACGACACGTGCGAGCTCGGTGAGAGTCGCCGCCGGATCGCCGACGTAGCGAAGGAGGTACGTCACGGTGAGGTGGTCGAAGCTCGCGTCCGCGAAGGGCAAGGCCTCCGCGGATGCCACGACGAGCTCGACGCGTGGGCCGAACCGCTGTCTCGCGCGCGCGAGCATCTCCGCGCTCTGGTCGACGCCGGTGACCTCGAACCCGTTCCGGAGAAGCTCGGCCGCGACGAGGCCTGTTCCGGTCGCGACGTCGAGGACGTGAGCCCCGTCGGTCGGAAGCCGGGAGACGAGAAAGCGGCGCCAGCGCGGGTCCTGACCGAAGGAGAGCGTTGCTCCCACGCGGTCGTACGACGGGCTCAGTGGCGCGAACAGCTCTCTGGCGTCGACCGACGACACGCCGCCTATTGTGGGCGACGTGGCGCTGGACGACGAGGTGGAGCGTGCAGCCGCTCTGGCGGCCGCCCTCGCGGGAGCGGGAGACTCGGTCTCCGGCGTGCTCGCGACCGAGTCCCAGCCGGGGCAGCGGGTCTACCTCTGCTCGATCGACGGCGCGGACGGAACACGCGCCTGGATCGGCGTTCGCGAGGGCGGCATGGCCGTGACGAGCCGCACCGACGTTCGTGCCGCGGTCTCGATCGCTGCGCTCTGCGAGGTCGCCACGGACACGGCCGGAGGGGGCGATCTCGACGGTCTGATCGCGGGCCTCGCCGACCTGCGCGCGCGGGAGGCCCCCGAGGGAATCGAGGACGCGGAGGAGGCCGCGCGTGCGCTGCGCGACGTCATCGGCGAGCCGCCGCAGCTTGCGACGCCGGCACGGCTCGACGAGATCGGCACGGCGACGCGTCGGCTCGAGCAGCAGCTCGACCCCGGCGGCACGTCTCCGTTCTCCGCGGCGCTCAAGGCCGCTCAGGGCGCGGTATCCGAGTTGCAACGCGAGGTCGAGGCGGGTTACCTCGTACCGTTGTCGTAGGCGCGAGATATATCTCGCGCCTACAATGGCGGCTGTGGAGAGTGGTGGCGGCGGCTTCTTCCCGTTCGGGGGCGGTGATCCCGAGGATCTCCTCGGCGCCCTTCGCGAGTTCGCCGAGAAGCAGGCCGACTCCGTGCAGGAGACGCAGCGCGAGCAGTTCGCGACGCTGACGTTGTCGACGGCGGTCGAGCTGACCGCGGCGGCGCTCGGCCAGCTGCAGGTGGACGGCCCGTCCGACGCGCAGGTGATCGCTCTCCGCGACGCGATGCGCGTGCTCTTCCCCGAGGCGGTGGCGCTCGTCTCGGCAGCCCGTCAGGGCTTCATGCGCCAGTCGTAATCGTGGTCAGGAGGCTCCAGCCTCCGTCCACGACCAGCGTCTGACCGCGGATCATCTCCGCGTCCGGCGAGCAGAGGAAGGTGACAAGCCTGGCCACGTCCTCGGGTGAGACGAGGCGGCCCGCGGGATTGCGCACGCCCATCTCGAGCATCGCCTCGCGGTTCGGGAAGTGCTCGAGCGCTCCCGTCTCGACGACTCCCGCGGACACAGCGTTCACCCGGATCCCGCGCGGGGCGAGCTCGACGGCGAGGTAGCGAACGAGCGCCTCGAGCGCCGCTTTCGAGGCACCGACGAGCGTGTAGCCGTCGAGCACGCGCTCCGAGCCGAGGCTCGAGATGCCAAGGATCGACGCGCCCGCGGGCATCGACGGAGCCGCCGCCCGCGTGAGCGACAGGAGCGCTCTCGCGTTCGCCGAGAGCGTCCAGTCCCAGTGCTTGTCCTCGGTCTCGAGTGCGGGACGGATAACTCCGGTCGCAGCCGCATGGACGAGGACGTCGAGCGATCCGAGCTCGGCGACCTCCTCCGCGACGCGCGTCGAGGCGACGTTCCCGCGCACGAGGATCGGCTCCGCGCCGAGTGCTCTCAGCTCCGCGGCGGTCTCCTCGGCGGGCGTGTCACCGCGCATGTAGCCGATCGCTACCCGCGAGGCTCCGAGCGACGCGAAGCGGAGCGCGATCGCCTTGCCGATGCCGCGCGACCCGCCGGTCACGAGGACCGAAGCGCCCTCGAAGCTCATGCGCCGGTTCCCGGCGCATGAGCGGGGAGGGGTGTGGGGAACCGGGAGCTTCCCCACGCTCTCAAGAAGAAAGGGGCACGCGGGGGAAACATGGCTTCCCCCGCGACCGTTCGCCGGAGGCGAGCGGTGGTCATTCGGCCTTGGGTAGCGGGTCGTACGCCGGCGCCGACGAGGGGATCGTGTCCCACCCGATACGGCTCAGCGGCTCCCGTTCGCCGCTCTCCGCGAGGGAGGACGCATGCCCCAGCCGATCGAGGAGCTGCATCTTCTCCTCGCCGTACTTGCGGGTCGGGTGATCGTCGGGAAGATCCTCGATCAGCTCGCGCACGCGTGCGCGCAGCTGGTACGCGAAGTGCGGCGTTGCGGGGCCGACCAGGGCGTCGATGTCGTCTCGCGTCGGCTCGGCCATGGCCGCGAAAGCCTACCCCGGTGTCAGACACCGAATCTTGTCAAGGGGCTTCTGCGCCGACTTCGTGACGATCGCTCAGTCGTCGACCTCCTCGGACATGGCGACGATGTCCTCGCGGGAAAGCTTCCCGACGAGCTCGGGATGATCCTCGACGACGTGCTGCTCGACCTTGGCCACGATCTCGTTCTCGGTTTCGGCCTTCACCACGCGGCCGCATTCGCAGTTGATCAAGAGGGACACTTGTGCCTCCTTCGAGTTGACACGGGGACTATGACGCGGTTCGCTTGGCGCGACCCTGCGGTGACGTTGGAGAAACCTTGGCGGATCGCGATACGAGAGTTCAGCTGTGCGGGAGGCTTGTCGCCCGGATCGACGGGCGGCGGGTCGAGGCCGAACTTCCCGGCCGTCAGGGACGCCTCGCGTTCGCCTACCTGACACTCAACCGCCATCGCGTGGTCACGAGGAGCGCGCTCGTCGACGCGATCTGGCCCGTTGGACCTCCTGCGCTCGTGGACACCGCCCTGAGCGCGTTGATCTCCAAGCTACGAAAGGCTCTTGGCTCCGACACGGTGAGCGGGCGAGGCGACGTGCGGCTCGTGCTCTCCGATGCCTGGGTCGACGTCGAGGCTGCGTCCGAGGCCATCCACCGGGCGGAGGGGGCCGTCGGCCGTGGTGCCTGGGCCGAGGTGTGGGGGCCGGGGCGGGTGGCGCTCCATATCGTCCGTCGGGAGCTCCTGCCCGGTGAGAGCGCGGCCTGGGTCGAGGAAGAGCGGCGTGCGCTCGAGGAGATCGAGTTGCGCGCGCTCGAGTGCATCGCGAAGTCGAGCCTCGAGCTCGGCCCGAACGAGCTCGAGTCGGCAGTGCGCTCGGGACGCGACCTCGTGCGGCTCGCGCCGCATCGCGAGAGCGGATACCGCGTGCTCATGCGGGCGCTTGCAGCGGAAGGGAACGATGCGGAGGCGCTCGGTGTCTACGAGCGCTTGCGCGTTCGCCTCCGCGAGGACCTCGGGGTCGCGCCGAGTGCTCCGACGCAAGAGCTCTACCGCGCCTTGCTCGGCTAGCTAGGAATCCTCGCGTGACGCTCGTCGACATCAGCGCAGAGCTGTCCGCGCAGGTCGAGGCGCTCGACTTCGCGTCGGTGCCCTTCGTCTACAACCCACTCGTCTACGCCCGTTCGCCACACGAGGCGTACCTCGAGCGCTGGGGTGAGAAGACGCCGAGAGAGGTGCTGCTCGTCGGCATGAACCCCGGGCCATTCGGCATGGCGCAGACGGGTGTTCCGTTCGGCGACGTCGCGATGGTGCGCGACTTCCTCGGGATCACCGGGCCGGTCGAACGGCCCGCTCGCGAGCATCCGCGGCGTCCGATCACGGGCTTCGCCTGCACGCGTTCGGAGGTAAGCGGCACCCGGTTCTGGGGCTGGGCGCGTGATCGCTTCTCGACGGCCGACCGGTTCTTCGATCGCGTCTTCGTCGCGAACTGGTGCCCGCTCGTCTTCATGGACGAATCCGGACGGAACCGCACTCCGGACAGGCTTCCGGCCGGAGAGCGTGCTCCGCTCTTCCGCGTCTGCGACGAGGCACTCGCGAGGATCGTCGACGTGCTGCGCCCCACGCTCGTCGTCGGCATCGGTCGCTTCGCAGAACGGCGGGCGCACGAGGCTCTCGCAGAGGAGATCCGAATCGGGTGCATCCCGCACCCGAGCCCGGCGAACCCCGCGGCAAATCGTGGCTGGCCGGGCGCCGTGGACGCGCGGCTCCGCGAGCTCGGGTTCGAGCCGCGCCGATAGCGTCGGAGCGTGCGCCGACCGACGTCTGTCGAGCTGATGCTCCTGACCACCGTCCTTCTGTGGTCGCTCAACCTCAGCGTCACGAAGTACATCCTTGACAACGGACTGGCGCCGCTCTCGTACGCGACGGCTCGGTACGCGCTCGCGGGAGCGATCTTCGTCGCACTGACCCTCATAGCCGAGCGGACCCTGCGCATCGAGCGCCGGCACCTTGCCGTCCTCCTACTCACGGCCGTGCTGCTGTGGCTGAATCAGGTGTGCTTCGTGCTGGCGCTCGACGCCACGAGCGCGTCGACCATTGGCCTGCTCATCGGCACGATCCCGATCTTCGCCGCCCTGTTCGGCCTCGCGCTCGGGAGAGAGCGGCTGCACGCGCGCTTCTGGGCCGCCGCGGTCGTCTCGTTCCTCGGGGTTGCGCTCGTCGCGCTGGGCGCGGGCGGCGACGTGTCGGGCGGGTACGGGGGAATCGCGCTCGGCATCGCCACTGCGGCCACGTGGGCCGCGTACTCGGTCGCAGTCACGCCGCTCATGGAGACGTACTCACCCTCACGGGTCAGCGCCGTGGTCATCCCGGTTGCTTGGGTGCTCATTGCGCTCGTGGGCCTTCCCGAGACGACCTCGCAAGACTGGGACGTCGGCTGGGAGGTCTGGCTCCTCCTCGTGCTCGCGACGCTGGGCCCACTCGTCCTGACGAACGTTCTCTGGTTTCGCGCGCTGCACCGGATCGGCCCGGCGCGCGCGACGCTCGCAGCGAACCTGCAGCCGTTCGTTGCAGCCGTGCTCGCGGTCGTCCTCCTCTCGGAACCGCTCGGCGTGCTCCAGATCGCAGGCGGCCTGCTGATCGCCGTCGGGATCTTCGCGGCCCGCCGGCGAACGGCCCCGGCTCAGGCGACCTAGAATCGAACCATGAGCCAACACGACTTCATGCCGATCGACGGCTGGGACCACCTCGAGATCTGGGTCGGGAACGCGAAGCAGTCGGCGTACTTCTACGAGAGCGCCTACGGCTTCACGCGCACGGCCTACGCGGGCCCCGAGACGGGCGTCCGCGACCGCGCCTCCTACGTGCTCGAGCAGGGCGACATCCGCTTCGTCCTCACGAGCGGCCTGCGTGGCGACAGCGAGATCTGCAGGTGGGCTCAGGCGAAGGGAGACAGCGTTCGTGACGTCGCGCTCGCGGTTCCCGGCGCGACGAATGCGTATCGCCAGGCCGTTCAGCGCGGTGCCCGTGGCGTCGTCGAGCCGCACTGGGTCGAGGACGACCACGGGCGTGTCGAGCTCGCAGCGATCGCGACCTACGGCGACAACATCCACTCTTTCGTCAATCGCTCGGAGTACTCGGGCGCGTATCTGCCCGGGTACGTCTCGGCCTCGCCGAACGGGGAACCGTCACGAGGAGTAGGCCTCATCGCGATCGACCACGTCGTCGGCAACGTCGAGCTCGGCCGCATGGACGAATGGGTCGACTTCTACGCGCGCGTCCTCGGCTTCACGCAGCTCACGCACTTCTCGGACGAGGACATCTCGACCGAGTACTCGGCGCTCATGTCGAAGGTCATGACGGACGGCGAGGGGAAGATCAAGTTCCCGATCAACGAGCCTGCGGAAGGAAAGAAGCGAAGCCAGATCGAGGAGTACCTCGAGTTCCACGGCGGCCCGGGCGTCCAGCACGTCGCCATGCAGTCGGAGGACATCGTGAAGTCGGTCGCCGCGCTGCGCGAGCACGGCGTTCTCTTCATCGCGACGCCGGACACGTACTACGACATCGTCCAGGAGCGCGTGGGCGAGATCGAGCAGAGCTGGGACGACCTGCGCGCGATGGGGATCCTCGCCGACCGCGACGAGGAGGGCTACCTGCTCCAGCTGTTCACGAAGATCGTCCAGGACCGGCCGACGCTCTTCTTCGAGGTGATCGAACGCCACGGCTCTCGCGGCTTCGGCATCGGGAACTTCAAGTCGCTCTTCGAGGCGACCGAGCGCGAGCGCGCGCACCGCGGGAGTCTCCAGGAGGCCCCGAGCCGCTACATCCGGGACGGCGCGGACGTGCAGGCCGCGCCCCCCTAG
>Ga0136631_10000443_pt1 | contig 12752 bp, 14 predicted proteins | sample AntDrymUQ6012206_2_FD_104655 | JGI IMG/M metagenome (GOLD analysis project Ga0136631, IMG submission 104655) | Polar desert sand microbial communities from Dry Valleys, Antarctica - metaG UQ601 (22.06) | ecosystem: Environmental > Terrestrial > Soil > Desert | place: Antarctica: Dry Valley... | reverse complement strand
GCAGCGGGTCTTACTCAGACAGACTCAGATGCCCCGGGCTGTACTTCGCATAGACGGGCCGCCGACCGAGAAACCTGCCGATCGGGGCAAGCAATCTGAACAAGACGCGCTGCACGGCTGGCGGCGGCTTGACGAGCGCAGGACAGGAATCGCCGAGGTCGCGAAACAACACGGCGACCTGTAGGAGCCCGGGGACTCCCTTGGCGTTTGTCTTGCCATCCCGCGCCAAGCCGAAAAAGGTTTCAAAGAACGTCTCCGTGTCCAGTGCGGGACGAAGCTCCACGTGCACCTGGGCTTCGTCCCCTCCCTCGTTCCACCAGCGGTGCGCAACGCCGATCGGGACCGTGACCTCGTCACCCGCACCAGCCATGCGCTTCTCGCCCGCCAACTCAAGGCCGACCGTGCCGGAATGGACCTTGAAGCGCTCCTCTTGGCGAACGTGGAGGTGCTCCGCCGCCACGGTGGCCCCAGGCTGAAGCAAGAGCTCAAGGGCGAGCACCTCTCCCCCAGTACTTTTCGCCGTCGCGATCCACGTGATCCGCTCGCGATTCACGGGATTCTCGATCGTCTCGCCGACCCTCGCCACCGCCGAAGAACCTACACCAAACCTGAGCTCCGAGCCGCTCGATCGAGGGCGTCGACTGGAGGCCCCGCGTGCCGAGAGCCGTAGGAAATCTTCCCGTGAGCCGCGGCGCCTCAGTCCGGCGGGATGCGCATGTACGGCAGCGCGAACTCCACGATCTTCTCGAAGGCGGGTGCCGCCACCTCCGCCCCGTAATAGCCGCCCTTGGGCTCATCCACCATCACGCCGATCATCAGCCGCGGGTCCCTCGCGGGGGCGTACCCGATGAAGGACGAGAAGAACTTGAAGTCCGAGTAGCCGCCTGTCTCGGGGTCTGGCTTCTCCGCCGTGCCGGTCTTGCCCGCCAGCTTGTAGCCCGGCACCGAGGCCTCCTGCGCGGTACCACCCGCGCCGAGCACGCCCTCCAGCATCTTGGAGACCTCGTGCGCCGTCTTCTGCGAAACCACGCGTCGTCCCTCATCCTGCTCCCCGACGATCACATGGGGCTTGTGCATGACGCCGCCGTTGGCCAGCCCCGAGTACGCGGCCACCATCTGCAGGGGGGTGACCGCCAGCCCCTGCCCGATCGGCAGGTTGCCCAGCGACGAGCCGGAGTAGTCGCCCGGCTGGGGCACGATACCCCCGCCCTCGCCCGGGAGCGAGATACCGGTGGGCTTGCCGAAGCCAAAGCGCCGCACCCACTTGTCGAAGCGCTCGACGCCCAGGTCGAGGCCGATCATGACCGAGCCCACGTTCGAGGATCGGGCGAGGATGTCGGCCACGGTGAGCGTTCCGGCGCCGCCCTCGTGCGCCTCGCCGATGGTGCGGTCGGCAACCTGGATCTCCTGCGGGACCTCCAGGGTGGAGTCGGGCCGAATCAGCTTCTCCTCGAGGGCGCCGGCCACGGTGAAGGCCTTGAAGGTCGAGCCCGGCTCGAAGCTGGACATCACGGCTCGGTTCACGCGCGCCTCGGCGGGTGCGCCGCCCGGGTTGTTGGCGTCCACCCGGGGCCAGTTGGCCAGCGCCAGCAGCTCCCCATTCCGCGGGTCCATCACCACGGCGGTGGCACCCTCGGGCTGGTAGGTGGCCCCCACCTCTGCCATCACGGCCTCGACGCGCTCCTGCAACGTGGCGTCGATCGTGAGCCGGATGTCCTCGCCGGAGTCGGCGCGGTCGGTCTCCACGAAACTCACGGTCTCGCCTGTGGCGTCCTTGACCAGGCGGCGCTGGCAGTCCTTTCCGTGCAGCCGGTCCTCGAACTGCTGCTCCACGCCCGACAGGCCGTAGTTGTCGGTGCCCACGGTGCCGATCAGCTGGCCCGCCAGCTCCCCCTGGGGGTAGGTGCGCCGCGGTTCGATGACTGTGCCGATGCCCTCGATGCCAAGCTCGCTCACCTTCTCCCCCTTGCCGGGGTCCAGCTTGCGGCGCAGGTAGACGAAACCCTGGTCGGTATCCGAGAGCGTCTCGAGCAGCTCTGCGCGATCCACATTTACGAGCGGCGCGAGCTTGGTCGCCGTGCCGGAGGGATCCTTGATCAGGAACGGGTTGGCAAACACCGTCACGGCGTCCTCGGAGACGGCCAGCTCCAGCCCCCTGCGGTCGGTGATCGTGCCGCGGCGCGCGCTCACCTCGAGGTCCTCCACCTGCTGGCCCACGGCGCGCTCCTTGAGCTCGCCGGCGCGCACGGTGCTCAGCCAGGCGGCCCGGCCGCAGGCCAGTCCGAGGAGGATCAGGAAGAGGAGGAAGAGGAGGCCGATCCGGCGGTCTAAGAGGCCGGTCACCGCTACTCGCCGGTGCCGGCCGCGACCGGTTCCACCGGTGCGGGATCGGTCACCACAGGCTCCGCCGGAACCACCGGCTCGGCGGGCGGCCCCGACAGCTCTCCCTTGTCGATGCGCTTGGCTGCGCGGCGGGCGTCCACAGTCGGGCTGGAGCTGAGATAGCGCACCTCACCGGGCGCGGGCATCACCAGGCCGGCGTCGGCCGCCACGCGCTGGATCCGTTCGCTGGAGCCCAGCTTCGCGAGCTCGGTTCGCAGGCGCGCGTTGGAGCGCTTGACGTCACCCGCGCGGTCCGCCGTGGCGGCGATGTCGCGGTTCATGCGCAGCAGGTCCACGTTGAAGAACACGATTCCCACCAGCAGCAGGAACACGAGCGCGATCCAGCCGCGCCCGTGAAGCAGCCGGTCGAGCACGGCCGCGCCGCGCGACCGCGCCTTGACGCGCGCCGTGGTGGAGGGCTTCGCGGGCGCGGGACGGCGTGCGGGCACGGTCCGGCGTGCCGGGGCCGGCCGGGCGGGCCGCGTGCGGGTGGGGGTGCGAGCGGGCGCGCGCCGTGCGGGTGCGGCGGCCATCAGATTCTCTCCGACTCGGTGAGCTTGCGGGCCACGCGCAGGCGCGCCGAGCGCGAGCGGGAGTTGTCGGCCATCTCGCCGGCGCTGGGCACCACCGAGCGGCGGGTGAGCAGCTCCGCTTCCGGGGTCTGGCCGCAGGCACATACCGGGAGGTCGGGCGGGCAGATGCAGCCGCGGGCGCGATCCACCAGGAAGCGCTTGACCGGACGGTCCTCGAGGGAGTGGAAGGAGATGGCCGCCAGCCGCCCTCCGGGCCGCAGCACGGCCCATGCAGCCGGGAGCGCGCGGGCGAGGGAGTCCAGCTCGGAGTTCACGGCGATTCGTACCGCCTGGAAGACCCGCTTGGCCGGGCTGCTGCCGCCGAAGCGCCGCCGCACCGCGGCCGGCAGCGCCGCTTCGATCGCATCCACCAGCTCAGCCGTGGTGCTCAGCGGCGACTGTGCGCGACGCCTCACGATCTCGCGCGCGATGATGCGTGCGTTGGGGTCCTCGCCCAGGCGGCGGAAGAGCTGTGACAGGCGCCGCTCGTCCCAGCCGTTGAGGATCTCGCGCGCATCGAGCTCCTGGGTCGGGTCCATGCGCATGTCCAACGGAGCGTCGTAGGAGTAGGAGAAGCCGCGCTCGCGCGCGTCGATCTGCATCGAGGACACGCCGAGGTCCAGGTAGACGAGGTCGGCTCTGAGCCCCTCCTCCACCAGCAGCTCCAGCGCCTCGGCGTAGTCCATCCGCAGGAAGCGGGTCTCGCACGCCACCTCGGCGGCAAGCTCGTGGAAGCGCTCCTCGGCCGCGGGGTCGCGGTCAACGCAGACCAGCGTGCCCGAGGCGCCGATGCGGTCGGCCGTCAGACGCGCGTGGCCGCCCGCGCCGAAGGTGCAGTCCACCACGGTCTCGCCCTCGCGCGGGTAGGCGATGTCGATCAGCTCACCGGCGAGCACGGGTACGTGGGAGCGAGTCATGTCAAGAAGGATCGCCAAGGCTCTCGGTCACCTCCCCGATGTCGCCGTCCAGAGCCTCTTGATCGGCGTGCCAGGCCTCGCGGCCCCAGACCTCCACGTGGGTGCCGACTCCGGCCACCACCACCTCCTTCTCGATCCCCGCGTGCGTGAGCAGAGGGGGCGGAAGGGTCACGCGGCCGGACGAGTCGAGCTCGATGTCGAAGGAGTTGGACTGGAAGTAGCGCTGGATGCGCTTGAAGTCGCGGCCGAGCGGGTTCTTGCCCGCGAGGGCCTGGGCCACCGTGCTCTCGTGCTCCTCCGGCGTCCAGACCGCGATGCAGGCGTCGGCGTCCTTGGAGAGAACGAGACCATCGGAGAAAGGGGCGCGATACCGAGCGGGAATGCTCAGTCTGTGCTTCGCGTCCAGCGAGTGTTCGTAGTGGCCTCTGAATGCCATTTCCAGGTTGTTCGCGAAGCAGCCGGCTCGGCCGGCTGCGCCACGATCCCCTTTCCTTCTCCGGGGGTTTTGCTCGGACCGGAGTGGCGGAGTGGGAGGAGCCCCGCCACTCCGGTCCTATCGAGCGGCGCCACTGTAACCCACATGCCCCCACTGTGCAACACCTTTCCCCACTTTGTGGTCCGTCGGGCCTGCCTTTGGGCCGCCCAGCCCCCGGTTTCGGCTCCAGCAGCGGGATTTGCCGCGGTGTGGGCGCGTGGGACGCCGGCCCGCGGCGCGCGGGTGGCTGGTTGCAGGTGGGCCTGATGGGTGGGCAATTGCACCCACAGCTGGGAATCTGCAAGCCCCTTTGCAGAAACCGCCGGTAGCCCAGGGTGTCCTTTTGGCCCCTTCCCGTTCGTCATAGAACGGACAGCGGCGAAAGGAGCAGGAAAATGAGTGTTGTCGAGCAGTTGGTGCCCGCGGGCACGTGGAACGCGGACAAGTTGCATTCATCGGTGCGCTTCGAGGTCCAGCACATGGGTGCTTCGATCTTCGGCGCGGGCTTCCGTGACTACGAGGCCAGCTTGGTCTCGGCTCCGGAGGGCCTCGAGTTGCGGGGAACCGTGCGAGTCGAGAGCTTCGACGTGCAGGACGAGCAGCTGCGGCCGCATGTGATGTCGCCGGAGTTCCTCGACGTAGAGCGTCACCCCGAGCTCACGTTCCAGTCGGCCGAGTTTCGCCAGGACGGCGGCGATCTCGTCGTCGAGGGCGAGCTCACGATCGCGGGCACTACGCGGCAGGTCGTGGCGCCGGCGCGCGTCGGCCAGCCGGTCGAGGATCCGTTCGGGAACGAGCGGGTCGCCGTTGCGCTCGAGACGGTTGTCGACCGCACCGACTTCGGCCTCGGTTGGCAGATGGACCTCCCCGGTGGCGGGGTAGTCCTGGCCAACGACGTGAAGCTCGTGGTGTCGCTGGAGCTCATCAAGGAGGCGTGACGCCATGCGCATCCTCGGCATCTCCGGCAGTCTGCGCCGGGGGTCGCACAACACCGAGCTGCTCCGGGCGGCGGCCACCCTGCTGCCGCCCGGAGTGGAGCTCGAGCCGTTCGACGGCCTGAGAGCCCTGCCTCCCTACGACGCTGATGAGGATGTCGACCCAGCACCCGGGCCGGTGCGCGACCTGCGGAAAGCGATCGCGGCGGCGGACGCGGTTCTCATCTCCACGCCCGAGTACAACGCCTCGATCCCGGGCCACTTGAAGAATGCGCTCGACTGGGCCTCACGGCCGTTTCCAGACAACGCACTGCGCGGCAAGCCGGTGGCGGTCGTGGGCGCCAGCACCTCCATGTTCGGCGCCGTGTGGGCCCAGGCGGAGCTGCGCAAGGTGCTCGGGGCGATCGGCGCCCGGGTGATCGACCGCGACCTGCCGGTCGCGGCGGCGCACGAGGCCTTCCACGAGGAAGGCCGGCTGCTCACGGCCGGCCACCACAGCGGGCTCACGGACATCGTTCGGGCGCTCGTGGACGAAGCACGGGAGAATGTCAGGCGGGCGGCGTGACGTGGGACCTGCCGCCACAACCAACGGAGGTCCGAATGAGGTATCTGCTCAAGTACATCAGGATGGCTGGCGGCAGCGAGGACCTGACCCCAGAGCAGTGGCAGGCAGCGGTCGGCCCGTGGAAGGAGTTCGACCAGGAACTGATCGGGGCGGGCGCGTTCGTGGCGGGCGACGCACTGCAGCCCAGTGATACGGCGACCACTGTCCGGCTGTCCGAAAGCGGCGAGACCGTGACCGACGGTCCTTTCGCCGAGACCAAGGAGCAGCTCGGCGGCTTCCACCTCCTGGAGTGCGCCGACCTGGACGAAGCGCTGGCCTGGGCGAAGAAGGTTCCTATGGAGCCGGGCGGCGCGGTGGAGGTCACGCCCGTGGTCGACCTGGCCCGGTTCGGCTACCCCGATCCCTACGAGGCCGCCGCCGCGAGCCGATAGGCGGCACGTCCGAACAGCTCGACCGGTTGTTCCGGCGCGAGTCGGGACGGGCGGTGGCCACGCTGATCCGCCTCCTCGGCGACTTCGACCTCGCCGAGGAGGCGGTCCAGGAGGCGTTCGTGGTCGCCGCCGAGCGCTGGCCCGAGCATGGCGTGCCCGGCAACCCCGGAGCATGGATCTTCACGACGGCCCGCAACCGAGCCATCGACCGGCTGCGGCGCGAGAAGCGACTAGCGGAGAAGCGTGAGTTGCTCGGGCGGGAACTGGAGCTCGGCGAGGGGGAAGCGGACATGGAGGAGTTCCCCGACGACCGGCTGCGGCTGATCTTCACCTGCTGCCATCCCGCGCTGGCCCCCGAAGCCCGCACGGCGCTCACCCTGCGCAGCCTCGGGGGATTGACGACGCCGGAGATCGCGCGGGCCTTCCTGGTGGCCGAGCCCGCGATGGCCAAGCGCATCGTCCGCGCCAAGCGCAAGATCCGCGACGCCAAGATCCCCTACGTCGTGCCCGAGGCGCACGAGCTGCCCGCACGGCTGTCCTCGGTGCTGGCGGTGCTCTACCTCGTCTTCAACGAGGGCTACTCCGCCAGCTCAGGCGATTCGCTGGTCCGGCGCGAGCTGTGCGCCGAAGCCATCCGGCTGGGCGGAGTGCTCACCGCCCTTATGCCCGACGAGGCCGAGGCGCTCGGCCTGCTGGGGCTGATGTTGCTCCAGGACTCGCGCCGGGATGCGCGCGTGGACGCCGGCGGCGAGATGGTGCTGCTCGAGGAACAGAACCGTGCGCTGTGGGACCGTGAGCAGATCCAGGCCGGCCTGCAGTTCTGCCGGCGGGCTCTCGTTCTCGCGCCTGCCGGCCGTTACGCGCTTCAGGCTGCGATCGCGGCCGAACACGCGCGCGCCGGCGAGCCGGCAGCCACCGACTGGGCCCGGATCGCAGCGCTGTACGGGGCGCTGGAGCGAACCCACCCGTCCCCCGTGGTGGCACTGAACCGCGCCGCAGCGGTTGCGATGGCCGAGGGGCCGGACGAAGGGCTGGAGCTGATCGAGGAGCTCGTGGCCGGGGGGCGCCTGGACTCCTACTTCCCGCTGCACACCGCGCGAGCAGATCTCCTGCGGCGCGCAGAGCGCAGAGCCGAAGCGCTCCAGGCCTACCAAAGCGCCCTGGCGCTCGCCACGAACGAGGTGGAGCGCGGGTTCGTGCAGCGGCGGCTTCGCGAGCTCGACGGGTAGGCGGTCAGGCTGCGGATGTCCAGCTCCCCAGGATCGGCGCAAACGGAGCGCGAGAGCTACACCGGCAGGCCGCCCGAGTCCAGCAGCGCGGCCGCCAGCGCGGCCGCCACCATCAAGAGCACCGACGGCACGAGCAGAAGGGCCACCACCAGCTGGATCTTGGGCCCGGCTCGGGCCGCGTCCTCCTGCACCCGCCGCCGCAGCCCCAGGCGCACGTCACGCGCCTGGCCGTTGAGGGTCGCCCCCAGCGGCGCTCCGTGGCGCCGCGCGCGGTCCAGCGCCCCGCACAGCGCCCGCACCTCGGGCAGTGGCAGCCGCTCAGCCATCCCGCTCAGGGCATGGGCCAAGGGAATGCCGAGCGCCACCTCGCGGCCGCAGGCGCGCCACTCCGCGCCCAGGGGGCCGCCCGCCCTCTCCCCCACCTCGGAGAGCGCCGCCGGCAGGGAGGCCCCGGCGTCCACGGTCACTCGCAGCAGGTCAAGTAGCGCGGGCAGCTGCCGCCGGACGGCCCGGGCCCGTTCCCGCGCTCGGCGCTCCAGCCACAGGTCCGGCGCCAGGAAACCCGCCACCGGGGTGGCCACCATGGCCAGCAGGCCGAGGCGTCCCGGCATGGCGGCCGACAGCGGCGCCCCGACCAATCCCGATAGGAGCGCGCCGGCGAGCTTGGCCGCCATCAACTCCCGTGGGCCCAATCCGCCCGGGCGGCCGGCGGCGGCTATGCGCCGCTCCAGGTCGCGAGGCGCGCCGCGCCGCCCGGCCCCGGTGCCCAGGGCCGCGAGCGTCCGCAGCAGCCGCGGACTGCCCTGCACCTCCCCACCGCGCGCCCACGACGGCACGAGCAGCAGCAGCCCCACAGCTCCCAGGGAGGCGGCGCCGAAGGCCAGTGCCATCGCGATCACCACCTCACTCGTCCAAGCCTGCGGATCGCGACTGCGGCCACGACCTGCAGCACCACCGCGATGCCCACCAGCCAGGCGGTGAGAAACGACGATGCGAGCCCGAGCACGAAGCCCGGGCTCGCCAGCTCGGCCAGGACGGCGCCGCCGAGCGGCAGCAGCACCACGACCACACCGGTGAAGCGTGCCTGCGCCGTGGCGCTGCGCACCTCGTCCTCCAGCCGGGCCTGGTCGCCGAAGGACTCGGCGCACTCGCGCAACAGGCGGGCGAGGTCGCCCCCGGCGCGGCGCTGGACCAGGCACGCGGCCACCACCGTGTCGAACCGCGCCGAGCCCGCCCGGCGCCTCATCGCCTCCAGGGCGTGCTCGGTGCGCGCGCCCGCGGCCAGCTCCGCGGCCACGCGACGCAGCTCGTACCCGCCCGCGCCGGACAGGCCGTGCGCCGCCTCCCCGAGAGCCCCGCGCAGCGAGTGACCGGCACCGAGGGCATCGGCCACGGACACGGCGATCGCGGCGGAGTCGCGCTCAACCGCGCGGCGGTAGCGCTCGCGGCGCGCACCGAGCAGCCTCGAAGCCAGCCACGGGCCGCCTGCCCCCAGGGCCAGCGCGGGCAGCAGGCCGAAGGTCAGCAGCCCGCTCGCGAATGCCAGCGCGGCCCCCGCCAGCAGCATGCGGCGACGCTCCTCCGCGCCGGGGTCGCGGCCCTCGGTACCCGCGCGCACGAGCGCTTCGGCCGTCCGGGTCATCGATCCCAGCAGCCGAGGTGCACGCTTCCGTATATCCGGGCCGCCGGCCATGCCCAGCTCCACCACCGCGGCGGCCCCGAGAGCGCCGGCCGCAAACGCCCAGGCGCCAGCGCTCACGCCCGGTCCCCGACGGTCGCCAGCCGCGACGCGAGCCGGCCGGTTCCGGGCTCAAGCACACCGCCGCCCGGTGCGAGCAGCTCGCGGGTGCCGGTGGCGCCGGCCACCCGCACCACCTCGCTGATCGACTCGATCGCGCGCGAGCCGTCGCCGCGGCGCACCTGATGCACCACCAGATCCACCGCGCTGACCACCTGCTCGCGCACTGCGGCGTGAGGCAGGCCCACGCCGGCCATCAGCGCCAGCGTCTCCAGCCGGCGCAGGGCATCCGTGGGGGAGTTGGCGTGCACGGTGGACAGCGAGCCGTCGTGCCCCGTGTTCAGCGCCTGGAGCAGGTCGAGCGCCTCGCCGCCCCGGACCTCCCCCACTACGATCCGATCCGGGCGCATGCGCAGCGCGTTGCGCACCAGCTGGCGGATGGTCACCTCTCCACTGCCCTCCAGGTTGGATGGGCGCGACTCCAGCCGCACGACATGACGCTGGCGCAACGCCAGCTCGGCGGCATCCTCGATCGTGACGATCCGCTCGGCGCCAGGGATGGCTCCCGAGAGCGCGTTGAGCGTGGTGGTCTTGCCGGAGCCGGTGCCCCCGCTCACGAGGATCGACGCTCGTCCCGCCACCGCCACCGCGAGTAACTCCGCCGCCGGCGCGGGCACCGTGCCGTTGGCCACGAGGTCGCGCAGCGAGAAGCCTTCGCGGCGAAAACGGCGGATGGTCAGGCACGGCCCGCTGAGCGAGAGTGGCGGGATCACCACGTTCACGCGCGAGCCGTCGGCCAAGCGCGCGTCGCATAGTGGCGAGGCCTCGTCCACCCGCCGACCGAGTGGCGCAAGGATCCGCTCGATCGCGTGCATCAGGTCGTCCTCCGAGTCGAAGCGGGCAGCGCTGTGCTCGACCTTGCCGCGCCGTTCCACGTAGACGCAGTCCGGCCCATTCACCATCACCTCGTCCACGGTGGGGTCGGCCAGCAGCGATTCCAGTGGCCCCAGGCCGGTGGCCAGCAGCAGCACCCGCTCACACAGCGCGGCGCGGTCGGCCTCGCCGAGCGGCGCGGCCTCCCGGTCCACCAGCGCGCGCACCTCCTCCAACACCCCCTCGGTGGCAGCGCCGGACCGCGCGCGTTCGATCAGCCGGCCCCGCAGCGCCACCGCCAGGTCATCCAGCGCCTCCATGCCGGATATATGCGCGGGCCCGGCTCGTTTCGCCCCCCCGGCCGACGGTCTGGCATCTTGCTCCCGTGGGCCGCCTGTTCCCCCTGGTAGCCGCCGTGATCCTCGTGGACAGCGTCTTCTATTCCGCGATCACACCGCTGCTGCCCGAGTACAGCGAGGACCTCGGCCTCTCCAAGAGCGCCGCCGGCCTGCTCTCGGCCTCCTACGCCGCCGGAACGCTCACCGCCGCGCTGCCGGCTGGCTGGCTGGCGGGACGTGCCGGCGGCCGGGCCACCACGCTGCTAGGGCTGGCGCTGCTCGGGGTGACCAGTGTGGTGTTTGGCTTCGCCGAGGACATCGTCCTCCTCGACGCGGCCCGCTTCATGCAGGGCGTGGGCGGCGCCTGCTCGTGGGCCGGCTGTCTTACGTGGCTCATCTCGGAGTCACCGCCAGAGCGCCGCGGCGAGACGATAGGCGCCGTGCTCGGTGTGGCCGTGGTTGGGTTCCTGATCGGCCCCGCGCTCGGGGCGGCCGCCACCGAGGTGGGCACCGAAGCCGTGTTCTCGGGGGCGGCGGTACTCGCCATCGCGCTGGGCGTCTGGGCTTTGGCCACGCCCGAAGGGCACCGCGAGCCGCCCGCCTCCTGGCGCACGCTGGCCGCCGCGCTGCGGCGCCGGCCGGTGGCATCCGCCGTCTGGCTGTTCACCCTGCCCGCCCTGTTCGCGGGCACGCTCAACGTGCTGGTGCCGCTGCGGATGGACGATCTCGGCGCCACCGCGGCGGCCATCGCCGCTGTGTTCATCGCCGGCTCGGCGGCGGAGGCCGTGATGAGCCCGGTGGTCGGCCGGTTCTCGGACCGCCGCGGACGCTGGCTTCCCCTACGGGCGGGGCTCGCGGGCGCGGGCATCACCGCTTTGGCGTTGCCCCTGCCTGGCACCGCGTGGCTGCTGGCCGGCGCGATGCTGGCAACCGTGATCGCGCTCGCGTTCTTCTGGGCGCCGGCGGGAGCGATGCTCTCCGAGGCCGCGGAGGCGGCCGACCTGGACCAGGGCCTCGCCTTCGGGGTCCTGAACCTCGCGTGGGCCGGTGGCCAGGTGATCGGCGGCAGCGCCTCGGGAGCGCTGGCCGACCTCACCTCGGACGTCGTGCCCTACGCGCTCCTCGCCGCCCTGTGCCTTGTGACCCTCACCCTGGCGCGCGAGCGCGCACCGGTGCCAGCGGGCTAGGAGCGGCGGGCCTGCCTACCGCACACGGGCCAGGGCTTGATGCCCTCCGCGCGGTAGAGGCGAAGCGCCATTCGATCCTGGGTGGCCTCGGAGGCATCGGCCGGATCGCCAGAGCCGCCCATGCCGCGCCAGGTGGAGCGGCTGAACTGGTACTTGCCGCGGTAGCGCCCATCGCTCGACACGGCTTCGGGGTCGCCCCCGGACTCGCATTCTGCGATCCGCTCCAGGACGGCGGGCACGTTGCTCGGACCATCCGAGGAGCCGCGCCTCGAAGCGGGATGGCGCACGCTGTCGCGAGCGAATCGGGGCAGGCCCATCGCGCGCCGGGTCATCGGGCCGACGATGCCGTCGGCCTCAAGGCCCTTGCGACGCTGGTAGCCGCGTACCGCGCGGGCGGTCTGGCTGCCGAACACACCGTCGGCCGAGACGCGCAGACGGCGCTGAAGGGTGCGCACGGCGCGGCCGCGGTCCCCCTTGCGCAGCGTCACCTCGGAGGTGGCCGCGCCGGTGGCGGAGGGATCGTCCGCCAGGGCGACGGAGGGCGCCACGGCACCTGACGCGGCCATGAGCGCCACGGACGCCGTCACCCCTATCGCAGCGCACTTGCGCGCGCGACCAAACACACACTTCGAGCCCAAACCGCTTCAACTCCTTCTTGCGAAGCAGCCGGCTCGGCCGGCTGCGCCACGATCACATTTCCTTGTGCCTACGAGGTGAGCTGACGGGCTCGCGCTGGAAAGTGCGCTACACCGCTTTGAAAGCGGCGATTCGCCCCAGGGACCGGCTGAGTGCTCCGGCCCCGATGGTTCCCCCGTTCCCCGCCGCACTGGGCAGCAGGGACTCGGCTGAATTTACGAACAGCGGCGTATAGAAGCAGATTCGACGGTGGGAGACACCCCCACCGCCGAATTGCAGGTGCCTTAGGCGGTGAGCGAAGCCCCGGTTTGGGCGGGCTCCAGCGCCAGGTCGAGCACCTCGCCGATGGTCATCACCGGGTGGAAGGTCATCTGGTCACGGACCTCCTTCGGCACCTCGTCGAGGTCACCGCGGTTGCGCTCGGGGATGATCACGTCCGTGAGCCCTGCCGCATGCGCGGCGAGCACCTTCTGC
>Ga0136631_10000442_pt1 | contig 12759 bp, 9 predicted proteins | sample AntDrymUQ6012206_2_FD_104655 | JGI IMG/M metagenome (GOLD analysis project Ga0136631, IMG submission 104655) | Polar desert sand microbial communities from Dry Valleys, Antarctica - metaG UQ601 (22.06) | ecosystem: Environmental > Terrestrial > Soil > Desert | place: Antarctica: Dry Valley... | reverse complement strand
GCGCTACGCTCCCGCCCCCATGCCTGAGCGGTTCACGGTCCTTCTCATGGCGGCCGGGCGCGGCACCCGCATGCGCTCGTCGCTGCCCAAGGTGCTGCACCCGGTGTGCGGACGCCCCATGGTGGAATGGGTGATCGAGGCTGCTCGCGCCGCAGGCGCCGGCGAGGTGGTGTGCGTCACCCGCCCGGGCGATGGCGTGGCCGACGGGCTGCCGGACACGGTCACTGTGGCGGAGCAGCGAGAGGGAGAGGGAACGGGCGCCGCAGTCCTGGCGGCGCGCGGCCAAGCGTCTGAGAGCGGCACGACCGTCGTCCTGTCGGGCGATCACCCGCTCGTCTCCAGGGAGTTGATCGAGCACCTTGTCGAGACTCACGAGTCCGCGGGCGCCGCCGCCACGCTGCTCACCACGGAGGAGCTCGACCCTGCCGGTTACGGCCGCATCGTGCGCGCGGACGACGGTTCGGTGGACCGGATCGTGGAGACCAAGCACATCGACGGGCTGAGGGAGTCCGAGCTCGCCATCCGAGAGATCAACATCGGCGCATACGCGTTCGAGGCCGCCGACCTCTGGCCCGCGCTCGAGCAGGTGGGCGAGGAGCGCGGGGAGCTCTACCTCACCGGCGTGTTGCCCGCCCTGCGCGAGAGGGGCAGGACCGTTGCCGCGCACTTGACCACGGACGTCCGCAGCGCCATGGGCGTGAACAGCCGCGCCGACCTGATGGACGTGGAGGAGGTAGCCCAGCGCCAGATCCTCGAGCGCCACGCCCACGCCGGTGTGACGTTCCTCAACCCATCCTCCACGCGCGTGGAGGCCGGCGTGGAGATCGGCGAGGACACGACGGTGGAGGCGGGGGTCACGCTGCGCGGAGCGACGAGGGTCGGCGCGGGCTGCGTCCTCGGTCCGGCCACGACGATCACGGACTCCACGCTCGGCGATGGCGTGACCGCCCTGCACGCCTACCTGGTCGAGGCCGAGGTACACGACCGCGCCACCGTCGGTCCCTTCGCCTATCTGCGCCCCGGCGCACGCATCGGCGCGGGCGCCAAGATCGGCACCTTCGTCGAGGTCAAGAACTCCAGCATCGGTGCCGACACCAAGGTTCCACACCTCTCCTACATCGGAGACGCGGACGTGGGTGAGAACTCCAACATCGGGGCCGGCAACATCACGGCGAACTACGACGGCAAGAACAAGCACCGCACCACGATCGGCCGTGGCGTGAAGACCAGCGTGGACACTTCCTTCGTCGCCCCGGTCAGCGTCGGAGACGAGGCGTACACTGGCGCGGGTTCGGTGATCACCGAGGATGTGCCCGAGGGTGCCCTGGGTATCGCCCGCTCCAAGCAGCGAAACGTCGAGGGATATGCGCAGCGCAAGAAGCACGGAAAGGCCGGATGAACCCGCTCGAGACCCAGGAAGCGTCGGTGGCCGACAGCCACATCACAGCCGAGTACGACAAGCGGCTGATGATCACAGCCGGCCGCGCCAGCCGGGATCTCGGCGCGAAGATCTCCGAACGCCTCGGTGTCGGCCTCACCGATGCTGGGCTGAAGACCTTCTCCGACGGCGAGGTGTACTGCCGCTACGCGGACTCGATCCGCGGCGCGGACCTCTTCATCGTGCAGTCCACCTGCGCCTCCGAGCGCGAGGGCCTCACACCCAACGACTCCCTGATGGAGCTGTTGGTGATGGCCCACGCCGCGAAGCACGCCTCGGCGCACCGCATCATCGCGGTCAACCCCTGGTACGGCTACTCGCGCCAGGACAAGAAGTCCGCGCCGCGAGAGCCGATCTCCGCGAGGTTGGTGGCCGAGCTGCTCGAGACGGCGGGCATCGACCGCCTGGTCACGATGGACCTGCACGCCGGCCAGATCCAGGGCTTCTTCTCGCGGCCCGTGGACCACATGACCGCCATGCCGATCCTCACCCAGTACGTGCAGGACCAGCTGGGCGGAGAGGACCTGGTGATCATCGCCCCCGACGCCGGCCGCGTGAAGCTGGTGCGCAAGTTCGCCCAGAAGGTGGGTGCGCCATACGCGCTGCTCGAGAAGGAGCGGCCCGCGCAGCAGGTGGCCGAGATCGGCTACGTGATCGGCGACGTCAAGGGCAAGGTGGCCGTGATCGTGGACGACATCATCGCCACGGGTGGCACGCTTGCTGCCTCTGCGCAGACAGTGCTCGACGAGGGCGCCTCCAGCGTGCACGCTGTCGCCACCCACGGCCTGTTCTCGGGCGATGCGTTCCGGGTGCTTTCGCAGTCACCCCTGGCGAGCATCGTGGTCACCGACACCGTGCCCCCGCGCGAGGGCGCCCCCGACCTGATCCACGTGCTCACCACCGCGGACATCCTCACCGACTCGGTGCGAAAGATCTTCACGGACGATTCTGTCTCGGAGATCTTCCAGGGCGAGAACCAGCTCTTCTAAGCGCGGGGCGCCCTGCGTCCGCGCTTCTCGCCCCTGGACTCGAAGTAGGCCCACTCCACGCGGCCCAGCTCGGTGGCCGGCTCGTCGCCGAACCACCATTCCTTGCCGATCGCGCACCAGTTGCGCGTGGCGTTCAGCTGGCCGAGCACCGCCAGCACGCCGGACTCCATCCGCCGGCCCATCAGTTCGTTGGCCGGCACGTTCTCCCGCCGCATCAGGTCGAAGAAGTCCGAGCGGGGGTCGGTCACGGCCGCGATCGCCTCCATCACCCGCTGGGAGTCGATCGTGACCTCACGGTCCTCCAGGTACCAACCACCCACGGTCAGGACGTGCGCCATCAGCCGCTCGGCGTCCACCTTCTTGGGGTTGCGCAGGAAGCCAAGGTCGTGCAGGGCCACCCGCAGCCGCTCGGGGTCGTCGTCGAAGGCGGCGCGCAGCGCGGCGATCTCCAGCTCGATCTGCTCGGAGTCCAGCTGTTTGGTCATGCCGAAGTCGATGAAGGCCACCTTGCCGTCGTCCATGAGGATGTAGTTGCCGGGATGGGCATCGGCGTTGAAGTGCTGCAGGTGGTAGATCGAGCCGAAGCAGAAGCGGAACACGATCTCGGCGAAGCGGTCGCGGTCGGCCTGGGGTAGGGCCTTGACGTCGTCGAAGCCGACGCCGTCGACCCACTCGGTGACCAGCACCCGCCCCGTGGACAGGCGCGAGACCACGTCGGGCACGTACACGAAGGGGTGGCCCCGGTAGGCGCGCGAGAACGTGCGCTGGTTCTGCCCCTCGTACTCGTAGTCCAGCTCCTCGAGCACGCGCTCCTTCAGCTCCGCGGCGGCCGCCTTGGCGTCCAGGCCGGGCGCCAGCGCCTTGGCCATGCGCATGATCATCCCGGCGTTCTGCATGTCGGCGCGCAGCGCCGCGGCCACACCCGGGTACTGGATCTTCACCGCCACCTCGCGCCCGTCGGGCAGCGTGGCTCGGTGCACCTGTCCGATCGACGCCGCGGCGGCCGCCTCCTCGGAGAAGCTCTCGAACAGCTCCTCCACCGGAGCCTCCCACTCCTCCTCGAGAACGGCGCTCACCTTCTTCCAGGGCATCGGCGGCGCTTCGCTGCGCAGCTTGGAGAGCTTGTCCTGGTAGAGCTCCCGGTACTCGGGCGGCAGGAACTCGGTGTCGATGAAAGAGGCCAACTGGCCGATCTTCATCGCCGCTCCCTTCATCGCCCCGAGCGTGTCCACCATCCGCTCGGCGGCCTCGAGGTGGCGACGGTCGATCTCCTCCGCGCCGCGCTCGTCGGAGCGGGTGAGGTTGGCGGCCCTCGTGCCCGCGTAGCGGGCGCCCTGGGAGCCGATCACCGTGCCCACCTGCGCGGTGCGGCGGATCCTGCCCTTCGGGATCGAGCGGTCGTCCTCGGCCATGCTCCGCAGAGTAGAACGACTAACATGGCCCGCCGCATGGCTGACGGCAACCGCCCATCACTGGCAGTAGAGGAGCGCGAGGAGCGCGGCTCCGCCGAAGCACGGCGCCTGCGCCGCTCCGGCCAGGTGCCCGGCGTGCTCTACGGCGCAAGCCACGCCGAGCCGCTGGCATTCAAGGTGGGCGCACACGAGCTGCGTCGCCTGCTCGTGGGCGCCGCCGCCCTCTTCGATGTGAAGATCGGCTCGGAGAAGTCCGTGCCGGTGATCCTCAAGGAGCGCCAGGACCATCCGGTCCGCGGCGAGCCGCTGCATGTGGACTTCCTCGAGGTGCGCCTCGACGAGAAGATCCACGCCACCGTGAGCATCGAGCTCGAGGGTGCCGAAGAAGCTCCCGGCATCTCGGAGGGCGGCGTGCTCGAGCACGTGGCCCGTGAGCTGGAAGTGGAAGCGCTGCCCACCGACATTCCCGACGGCATCACGGTCGACGTCTCCCACATGGAGATCCTCGGCACGCTGACGCTGGCCGAGGTGCCCGCCATCGAGGGGGTCGACTTCCTAGCCGAGAACCCCGAGGAGTTCACCATCGCCACGATCGTCCCCCCGACCAAGGTCGAGGAGCCCGAGATCGAGGTGGAGACCGAGCTCGTTGGCGAGGACGGCGAGCCGCTCGCCGAGGGCGAGCAGCCGCCCGAAGGCGCCGAGGGCGGGGGTGACGGCGGCGGCGAGTCCGGCGGCGAGAGCGCCTCGGACTCCGGCGACGAGAGCTAGCTCTCCCTGCAATGGCGCTGCTGCGCCGTTCCCGCGGGCGCGACGAAGCGGCTTCGGGCAGGGTCGACTGGCTGGTGGTGGGGCTCGGAAACCCGGGCGAGAAGTACGCCCGCACCCGCCACAACGTGGGCTTCGAGGTGGCCGCTCTGGCCGCCGAGCGCTGGGGGCTGTCGAAGGCCAAGAAACGCTATGCCGGCCTCTACACCCACGGTCGCACCGGCCCCGGCGGACCGCGCGTAGGCGTGCTCCTGCCCCAGACCTACATGAACGACGCCGGTCGCTCCGCGTCGGCGGCGCGCGGCGCCCTGCACGTGGATCTCGACCACGTGGTGGCCGTGCACGACGAGATCGACCTGCCGTTCGGCCGGATCGAGGAGCGGCTGGGGGGCGGGCTGGCCGGCCACAACGGGCTCAAGTCTCTGAAGGCGGAGCTAGGGAGCGCCGACTTCCACCGCATCCGGGTGGGCGTGGGCCGGCCCGACTCCACGGACCCCGAGATCGTGTCGGCGCACGTGCTGGGGCGGTTCTCGGAACCAAAGGACGAGGTGCGCGAGCTGGTGGAGCGGGCCGCGGACGAGCTGGACCGGCTCGTCACGGGCTAGGGAGCCTCGGGGCGCTCCATTCCGGGCAGAGAGGGTGGCGCCGGCTCGTCTTGACCCCGGCGGCTCTTTCCCATGGCCACCGCGATCGCAAGGCCGCCCATTGCAAAGAGCATGAGGGGAACCGTCATCAGCAGGACGATGGCCATCGCGAGGCCGCCCTCGCCGTCGAGGTTGCCCGTCTCCCACGCGACCGCGACCACCCCCGCGAACAGTGCGGGCGGCGCCGCCAGCCACCACCAGCTCGGAAGGACAAAGCCGACCACCGCTGCGAGTACCGCGACGACTCCCCCTGCCAGAAGGAACTCCATTGCCAGCACTACACCGGCGAGCCCCGATCGCGACGTGTCCAGCTCAGGCTTCGGCCGGCTCCACGATTCCCTGCGCGACCAGCGCCCTGATCGTGTCCGCCACCGCGCCGCGCGCCTCCTCCTCGGAGGCTCCGAGCGCACCCGCGAGCCTCGGGACCAGGTCGGCCGGCGGGGACCCGGAGCCCAGTCCCATCAGCAGGGCGCCCACCGCGGGGCCGAACTCCGGGCGCAGGCCGGCACTGTCGGACAGGCCCACGCGCACGGTCTCCTCGCCGTAGCCGGTGCGGTGGTGCTCGCGCTCGCGGTGCAGCGCATGGTCCTCCACCAGCGCCAGGGGCGTGGCAAGCAGCTGGTCGTCATCGAGGCGCTCGAGGAGCTCCGCCGCGTCGAGCAGCCTCACCACGTGCTCCCCCGCGCGGCCGCTTGGGCCGGCGGCCATCTCCATCTCGGTGACCAGAGGCTCGGCGCGGTCGCGCCGGCGCAGCGCCACGCCGCCGGTGGAAAGCGCCGTGATCTCCTGTCCGAGGTAGTAGCCCACCCACCGGTCCAGCACCTCGCCGTGCTCGCCAGGCTGGGACCGGAAGCGCGTGTTCCACTTCGCGGCGTACTCCAGCGGCTCCTCGGTCACGTGGTGCAAGAGCAGGGCGTCGCAGCCGCTGCCGGCGAGCCAATCCCGCAGTGGCGCCGCCCACGGCGCAAACGGGGCGCGCACCCAATTGCAGAGGACCACCGCAAGCCCATTCTTCGCGAGATGGTCGGCGGCGCCGCGTACCGCGATGCGTGAGACCTCGTCGCCCTCCAGCCCGCCGTCGCGGTAGACGAGCTCTGAGTCCGGTGAGATCACATACGGCGGGTTGCAGGCGATCAGGTCGAACTCCTCTCCCTCCACGGGGTCGAAGAAGCTGCCGGTGCGCGTCTCGACGTTGTCGAGATCGCTGAGCGCCGCGCCCAGCCGCGTGAACTCCAGCGCGCGCTCGTTCACGTCGGTGGCCACCACGCTGTCGCAGTGGGTGGCGGCCAGGAGGGCCTGCACGCCCGACCCGGTCCCGATGTCGAGGGCGCGACCCGCCGGCCGCCGCGGAGTCAGCGACGCCAGCGTGCGAGCGGCGGAGTTCAGCCCGGTCACGATCGCGGGATCCGGGTCGGAGATCGGCTCGGGGTCGTGGGCCAGCAGCAGCCCCTCGAACGGCGTGATCCGGATGGGACAGGCCAGATTCTCGCCGCGCCGCTCCAGGAAACCGGCGCTCACCAGGTTGTCCACGCCCGCCGGGGCCAGGGCGGGCTCGGCGAGCTCGGCGTCCACCTCCAGCCCGAGGAGGAACACCCGGGCCAGCAGGCCGCGGTCGTCCTGGGCAAGCATCCGGTCGAAAACCGGGGCCGTGCCCGGGGATCCGTCGGGCTCGGTGCCGAGCGCCACCTGCAGCCCTCCCGCGGTGAAACGGCCGCGCTTGAGTGCCTCGCGCAGGGCGGGGGCCATCGACGGGTCCGGCACACCGAGGCTCACGATTGGGCGTTACCCGCCCGTCCCTAGAATCGAACCAGAGCCGCGCGGCGCCGCCGGGCGGCTCGAACCTGTGCTCATGGCGCTCCGCCAACTCCTTACATACGCCCACGAAGACTCCGCGGTCGAGGCCCTGGGTTCCCAGGCCCGCGAGGCGCCCCAGCGCGCGTTCGTGTCGGCGAGCCTGCGCCCGTACCTGCTGGCGTCGCTGCTTGACGCCGAGCCGGACAGGCCCGCGCTGGTGGTGGCCGGTGACGACCGCGCGGCGCGCGACCTCGCCGCCGACCTCAAGCAGTTCCTGCACCCACGGGGGGTGTTCCTGTACCCGGCCCGCGGGGTTCGCTATGAGTCGCATCTCGCGCCGCCGCCTCACCTTGTGGGCCTGCGCATTGCCGCGCTGGACGCCCTGCAGGCAGACTCAACGCCCGAGGAGGGCGCGGCCGTGATGGTTGCGGGGGCGGTGGCGCTGGCCGAGAAGGTGCCCGACCCCGAGATGCGCCCGCACGGCTTCAAGATCGAAAAGGGCGGCCTGCTCGACCTCCAGGAGACCGCCGGCCAGCTCGTGGCCTGTGGTTACGAGAGCGTCGACCAGGTGGAGGACCGCGGTCAGTTCGCGCTGCGCGGCGACATCCTCGACGTCTACCCCGCCACCGAGGAGCGCGCCGTGCGCTGCGAGCTCTTCGACGTAGAGGTCGAGCGGCTCACGTTCTTCTCCACCTTCACGCAGCGCTCGCTCGAGGAGGTCGAAAGCGTGGACATCGAGCCGGCGGCCGAGCTGGGGCCCGAGCAGCGAGAGCTCGCGGAGATGGCTGCCACCGAGGAAGCCGCCGAGCGGCCCGACATCGCCGAGCTGCTGCCCGTGGACCGCTTCGGCGAGCTCCTGGACCTGCTGCCCTCGGATGCACTCGTGGCGGTGGCCGCCGAGGAGGAGCTGGCGCCGGCGTTGCGCGACTACTGGGAGGACGTGACCACCTCCTTCCACGACGCCGACGCCCACCACCTCTACGTGGCCCCCGAGCGGCTGGAGGAGGCCCTGGGCGAGCGCGCGGCGCTGTCGCTCTCGAGCATCTCGGGCGATCAGCCGCACAGCTTCCGCGCTCAGGCAGCCGACACGGGCGCCCGCTCGCTGCGCGAGGCGGAACCCGAGCTCGAGAAGCTCGTGCGCTCGGGATACCGAACGGTTGTGACATGGGCGCGCAGGGGCGAGGCCGAGCGCGCGGCCTACAACCTCGACCGCGTGCGTGCGCCGTTCCTGGATGGCAAGCCGGCCCCACACGAGCCGGGAGTCTCCTTCGCCGCGGCCAACCTTCGCGAGGGCTTCCTGGCGCCCAGCCTGAAGCTCGCGATCCTGCCGGAGCACCGCCTTCTCCGCCGGCGCGCCGAGCGGCCGGCCGGGCCGCGCACGGGATCCGGGGCGCTGGCCTCGTTCACCGACCTTCGCGCGGGCTCGCCCGTGGTCCACGAGGACCACGGCATCGCACGCTTCACCGGCTTCGAGACCAAGACCGTGGGCGGAGTGACGCGCGACTACCTCGAGCTGGAATACCGCGACGGCGACCGCGTGTTTGTGCCTTCGGACCAGCTGCACAAGATCAGCCGTTACGTAGGCGCGGACGCCGGCGACCCCCAGCTGTCCAAGCTCGGTGGCAAGCAGTGGGAGCAGATGAAGCTCAGGGCGCGCCGGTCCGCCGAGGCGCTGGCCGGAGAGCTGATCAACCTCTACGCCGAGCGCAAGCGCCGCGCCGGGCATGCCTTCCCGCACGATTCGGAGTGGCAGGCGGAGTTCGAGGGCGCTTTCCCGTTTCGGGAGACGCCGGACCAGCTCGGCGCGATCGAGGCGGTGCGAGCAGACATGGAGGAGGCCCGCCCGATGGATCGACTGATCTGCGGCGACGTGGGCTATGGCAAGACCGAGGTGGCACTGCGGGCGGCGTTCAAGGCCGCGGCCGACGGCAAGCAGGTGATGTTCCTGGTGCCCACCACCGTGCTCGCCCAGCAGCACTTCGGCACCTTCACCGAGCGGCTGCGCGACTATCCCTTCCGGATCGAGGTGGCCTCTCGCTTCCGTTCCGCCAAGCAGACGCGCGAGGCGCTGGACGGTTTCGCCGACGGAAAGGTGGACATCCTCATCGGCACCCACCGCCTGCTCTCCCGCGACGTGCGCCCCAAGGACCTGGGCCTGCTGGTGGTGGACGAGGAGCAGCGCTTCGGTGTGAAGCAGAAGGAGCTGCTGCGCCAGCTGCGCCTGCGCGTAGACGTGATGTCGCTGTCGGCCACGCCGATCCCGCGCACGCTGCAGATGTCGCTGGCGGGTCTGCGCGACATCTCGGTGATCGAGACCCCTCCCGAGGGCCGCCGCCCGGTGAAGACCTACGTGGGCGAGTACGACGAGGAGCTGGTGCGCGCCGCGATCGAGCGCGAGCTGTCACGCGGGGGCCAGGCCTTCTTCCTGCACAACCGGGTGGACACCATCGACGAGACCGCCGAGCGCGTACGCGCGATGTGCCCGAACGCGCGTGTGATGGTGGCCCACGGCCAGATGGACGAGAAGGCCCTGGAGAGCGTGATGCTCGGCTTCCTGCGTGGCGAGGCCGACGTTCTGGTGTGCACCACGATCGTGGAGTCCGGCCTTGACATTCCCAGCGCGAACACGCTGATCGTGGAGCGCGCCGACGACCTCGGCCTGGCCCAGCTCTACCAGATCCGCGGGCGCGTGGGCCGCTCTCGCGAGCGCGCCTACGCCTACCTGCTCTACCCCTCCGCGGCCGTGTTGTCGGCGGACGCCGCGGGGCGCCTGTCCACGCTTTCGGACTACACCGAGCTGGGGTCGGGATTCAAGATCGCGATGCGCGACCTTGAGATTCGCGGCGCGGGCAACCTGCTGGGCGACGACCAGTCCGGTCACGTTGCGGCGGTGGGCTTCGAACTGTACGTGACGATGCTCGACGACGCCGTGGCCTCCCTCGCGGGCGACTCGGCCGACGAGGCGGCCGAGCCCGTGCGGGTGGACCTGCCGGTCGACGCTTACGTGCCCGGCGACTACGTGCCCTACGAGGCGGCGAAGATCGAGGTGCACCGCCGCGTGGCGGGCGCCAAGGAGGTGGCCACGCTGATCATGCTCCGCGAGGAACTGGAGGACCGCTTCGGGCCGATCCCCGAGCCGCTGAACAACCTCATCCGGATCCAGGACGCCCGGATCAAGCTGGGTCGCGCCGGGGCGCGCAGCGTGGACTTCGCGGGCGGCCGGCTGGCCGTGGCGCCGATCGAACTGGACTCCCGGCGGGTGAAGCTGCTGCGCGAGCGGCTGCCGGAGGCCGCGTACGAGTCGGGCCGCAGCACGGTGCGGGTGCGGGTGCCCGACGAACCGGCCGAACGCTTTCCCGCCGTGGTGGCGGCTGCCGAGGCGATCCTGGAGGCCGTCACAGATCCTGGCTAGTGATAAATGAATCGTGCGCAGCCGGCCGAGCCGGCTGCTTCGCCAAAAGAGGGGCGCAGCGCCAAACGGACTCGCTACCATGCGGCGTCGCCGCGCCGGAGGCCCGCGCCGCAGCCCTCCCGCGTGAAGCATTTCGAGGCGCACGCCACTCCCGACTAACGGAACCTTTTCTCCATATGACTTCACGCTTTACGCCCGTTCGCTCCCTCGCCGCCGTCGCCCTCGCCGGGGCCTGCGCGGCCGCCGTCGCCGGATGCGGAAACAGCCTGCCGGCCAGTGCCGTGGCGAAGGTGGGCGACTCCACCATCACCAAGGAAGAGTTCGAACGCTGGCTGAAGAACGCCGCCGCGGGCCAGGCCCAGGGCGGCGAGGCATCGATCCCCAAGCCCCCGGCCTACACGGACTGCGTGGCGGGCCTCAAGAAGCAGCCGCAGGCCCAGGGCGCCGGCAAGCAGACCGACGCTCAGCTCAAGAGCCAGTGCAAGCAGCAGTACGAGGGACTGCGCGACGAGGTGATGCAGTTCCTGATTCAGTCCGAGTGGGTGCAGCAGGAGGCCGAGGAGCGCGGCGTCGAGGTATCCGACGCCGAGGTCAAGAAGTCCTTCGAGGACCAGAAGACCAAGGCGTTCCCAAAGGCCGCCGACTACGACAAGTTCCTGAAGGAGTCGGGCATGGGCGAGGAGGACATCCTCTTTCGCGTGAAGCTCGACCAGCTCCAGACCAAGCTGACCAAGAAGATCACCGCGGACAAGGTCAAGATCACCGACAAGGACGTCTCGACCTTCTACGACAAGAACAAGAAGCAGTTCGCCGTCCCCGAGACGCGCGACGTGAACCTCGTGCTCACCAAGACCAAGGCGAAGGCCGACCAGGCCAGGAGCCGGATCAAAGGTGGCGACAAGTTCGGCGCAGTGGCCAAGCAGCTGTCGATCGACGAGGCCACCAAGTCGCAGGGCGGCAAGCTCACGGGCCTCACCAAAGGCCAGCAGGACCCCGAGCTGGAGAAGGCGGCCTTCGCCGCCAAGCGCAACCAGCTGGAGGGCCCGGTCAAGACCCAGTTCGGCTTCTACGTCTTCGAGGTCGACAAGGTGACAGAGGCCTCGCAGCCCGAGCTCACCGAGGTCCAGGACCGCATCAAGCAGCAGCTTCGCTCGGAGAAGGAGCAGAAGGTGCTCAACGACTTCATCAAGGACTTCCGCGAGAAGTACAAGGAGAAGACCGAGTGCGCGGACGACTTCCGGATCGCGGAGTGCAAGAACGCTCCGAAGAAGGCCAAGACCGACCAGGCTCCTCCCGCCACGGGCGGCGCGCCCGGTGGCGCCCCGCCGCAGCAGGGTGCCCCTCCGGGTGTACCGGGCGCACCCCAGCAGGTTCCGCCGGGTGCCGGTGGTGCACCGCCGCAGCAGGTTCCGCCGGGTGCCGGTGGTGCGCCGCCGCAGCAGGTTCCGCCGGGTGCCGGTGGTGCGCCGCCGCAGCAGGTTCCGCCTCCCGCGAGCCCGTAGAGTCCCCGGCTTGGCCGAGGAGGGGGATCGTGCGCAGCCGGCCGAGCCGGCTGCTTCGCGCACGGCAGCCGCCGCTCTTAAGCGCCTGGACGAGATCACCCGGCGGCTGCGCCGCGAGTGCCCCTGGGACCGCGAGCAGGACGAGCGCTCGATCGTGCCGCACACGGTCGAGGAGGCCTACGAACTGGCCGACGCCGCGCGCTCCGGGAACGACGCCAAGCTGCTCGATGAGCTGGGCGACGTGCTGTTCCAGGTGTACTTCCTCTCCCTGCTGATGGAGGAGCGCGGTGCGGGGAGCCTTGCCGACGTGGCCGAGCACTGCCGTCAGAAGCTGATCCGCCGCCACCCGCACGTGTTCGGCGACAGGGCTGCGGAGACGGCCGCAGACGTGGATCACAACTGGGGCCAGATCAAGCGCGATGACGAGCGCGGCGGCGAGGTGTTCGGCGAGATCGCCGCGACGCTGCCATCCACCCTCTACGCCAAAAAGGTCCTCAAGCGCGCCGCGGCGGCGGGCGAGCGGCCGCCCGATGGCTCGCAGGACCACGGCGATCGCCTGCTGGAGGCCGTGCGCGCGGCGGTCGAGGACGGCGCCGACCCCGAGCTGGAGCTGAGGCGGGCTGCCGATCGCTATCGCCAACAGGTAGAACGCGGGGACCGATGAGCGAGATCGAGCAGGTGTATGCGCGGCAGATCGTGGACAGCCGCGGCAACCCCACCGTGGAGGTCGACGTGACGCTGCGCTCTGGCGCGAGCGGCCGCGCGGCGGTGCCCTCGGGTGCCTCCACCGGCGAGTTCGAGGC
>Ga0136631_10000440_pt1 | contig 12783 bp, 17 predicted proteins | sample AntDrymUQ6012206_2_FD_104655 | JGI IMG/M metagenome (GOLD analysis project Ga0136631, IMG submission 104655) | Polar desert sand microbial communities from Dry Valleys, Antarctica - metaG UQ601 (22.06) | ecosystem: Environmental > Terrestrial > Soil > Desert | place: Antarctica: Dry Valley... | reverse complement strand
CTGGACTCCGAGCAGCTGTTCCTGCGCGAGCTGACCGTCTGCTCGAGCTGGTCGGCGGGCCCGGCCGACATGCGCGCCGCCCACGGGCTGATCAAAGCCGGCAGCATCGACGTACTCGCACTCGTGACCCATCGCGTCGGACTCCAGGACACCGGCCGCGCGCTCGGGCTGCAGCGCGACGGCGAGGCGCTGAAGGCGATCGTCGAGCCATGAAGGCCGCGATCCTCCACGGGCCGGGCGACCTGCGCGTCGAGCAGGTGTCCGAGCCGGCCGGTGAGGTGCTGATCGACGTCGAGGCGGCGACCGCCTGCGCGACCGACACGAAGGCGCTGCGCCACGGCCACCTGATCCTCGGCCCCTATCCCGCGCGCTTCGGCCACGAGACCGTCGGCGTGCGCGAGGACACCGGCGAGCGCGTGCTCGTCGGCGACTCGGTCCCGTGCGGCGCATGCGCGCCGTGTCAGGCGGGCCGCACCCAATTGTGCGAGGACATGACGTGGGTGCTCGGCGGCTTCGCCGAGCGGATGTCCGCGCCCGCCGCCGCGCTGCACGCGGTTCCCTGCGGCCTCGACGCCGCCGGCGCCGCGATGGCCGAGCCGCTGGCGGCCGCCGTGCACGCGGTCGCGCGCGCCGGCGACGGCGAGGACGCCGCGGTGCTCGGCGGCGGCACGATGGGCCTGATGCTCGCGCGGCTGCTCGTGCTCGAGGGCCGCGCGGTGACGCTCTGCGATCGCCATCCCGAGCGCCGCGCGCAGGCGCGGGCGCTGGGCGCGCGCGCCGTCGAGTCGCTCGGCCGCCATCAGCTCGTGATGGAGGCGGTCGGGCGCCCGCAGGCGTGGCGCACGGCAATCGAGGCCGCAGCGCCCGGCGCGACGGTCGTGCTCGTCGGCGGCTGCCCCGGAGGCTGCGAGGTGACGCTGCCGGCGGCGGCGCTGCACTACGCCGAGCTCGACGTGCGCGGCGCCTTTCATCACACGCCGGCCGAGGTCGACCGCGCGCTCGAGCTGCTGGCGTCGGGCGACATCGACTGGCGCATGCTCGCGGGCGAGACGATCGGCCTCGAGCAGCTCGGCGAGGCGCTCGTGCGCCCGAGCGCCGGCGAGGCGCGCAAGCTCGTCGTCGATCCGCAGCGTTAGGAGCCGCTCCTAGCGGGGCTCGCCCGCTCGCACCTGCCCGTAGGACGCGAAGGAGTCGGCGAGCGCTCGCTGCTCGTCCTCGCTCAAGAGCTTCGGGGTGCCGCACGCACACGCATGCACGTAGAGCCCGCAGGCCCATTCGAGCAGCTCGGTCGCGTCGATCGCCGCCTGCAGGTCGTCGCCGTAGGTGACCGCGCCGTGGCTCGCCATCAGCGTCGCGGTGCGCCCCTCGAGGCCCTCGGCGACGCTCTCGGCGAGGGCGTCTGTGCCGAACGTCGCGAACGCCACGACGCGCACGCTGCCGCCGAGCGCGACCTGCGTGTAGTGGATGCACGGCAGCTCGTCGATGACGCAGGCGACTGCCGTCGCCATCGGCGGGTGCGTGTGGACCACGGCGCCGGCGTCGAAGCGCCGGTATACGGCGAGGTGCAGCGCCAGCTCGGAGGTCGGGGCGAGCGGGCCGTCGACCTGCGTCCCGTCGAGGTCGACGACGGCGATCTGACCGGCCGTCAGCTGCGACAGCCGCGCGCCGGTCGGCGTGACGGCGATCAGGTCGCCCGCGCGGGCGCTGACGTTGCCCGACGGGCCGATCACCAGGCCGGAGCGGGCGAGCCCCCCGGAGGCCTCCACCACCTCGGCGCGCAGCTGGTCGATGCCCGGCATGGTTTGAGAGTGGCACACTCGCAGGCGGTCCCTTGGACGCAACCACTAGGGTGCGCGGCCGATGCCGGTAGCCGTGGTCACAGACAGCACGCACTACCTGCCCGCCGATGTCCTCGCGCGCCACGGCGTGCATGTCGTATCGCTGTACGTCAAGCGCGGCGACACGCTCGAGCGCGAGAGCGAGATCGCCGACCTCGACGCCTTCTACGAGCGCCTGCGCTCGGCGTCCGACGTGCCGACGACGTCGCAGCCGTCGGTCGGCGACTTCCTCGCCGTCTACGAGCCGCTGCTGGACGCCGGCCACGACATCGTCTCGATCCACCTGTCGGGCGCGGTCTCCGGTACGTACGGATCCGCGCTGCAGGCCCGCGACGACCTCGCCGAGCGCGGCCTCGGCGACCGCGTCTCGGTGCTCGACTCGCGCAGCGGCGCTGCCGGCCTCGGCCTCGCGGCGATCGCCGCCTCCAACCGTGCCCGAACCGGCGTGCCGCTCGCGCAGGTCACCGAGCACGCGGCCGCCGCGCTCGGGCAGATGCGCATCTGGTTCTGCCTCGACACGCTCGAGTACCTGCGCCGCGGCGGGCGCGTCGGCGGCGCCCAGGCGTGGATCGGCGGGGCGCTGAAGATCAAGCCGATCCTGACCGTCGACGGCGAGATCAAGCCTGTCGAGCGCGTGCGCACCGCGGGCAAGGCGTTCGCGCGGATGGTCGACAACCTCGAGGCGATGCACGCCGACGGCGTCGACGGCTGGCTCGTGCAGCACATCCAGGCGCCGGCCGAGGCGCAGCGGCTGGTCGAGCGCGGCCGCGAGCTGTTCGGCAGCGAGCCGCTGTTCGTCAGCGAGGTGGGGCCGGTGCTCGGCGTCTACCTCGGCCCCGGGATGATCGGCGTCGCCGGCATCCCGACCGCCGCGCTGTAGCTACGCCGGTTCGGGCTTCGGTTTCGGCTTCGGCTTGCCGCGCCTGAACTTCGGCTCCTTGGGCGACGGCGGCTCGGGCGCGCTGAGGCCCGCGTCGGTGTCGGGCTCCTCGCCGTAGAACTCGCGCAGCATGATCTGGATCGCCGCCGCGACCGGGATCGCGACGAGCGCGCCGACGACGCCGAGGATCGACGACCCGGCGAGGATCGCGACGATCACCGCGAGCGGATGGACGTTGACCGTGCGCTTGAAGATGAACGGCTGCAGGACGTTGTTCTCCAGCTGCTGGTAGAGCAGCAGGAAGATCCCGTAGATGATCGTCGCCTGCGGGAAGTCCGTGAACAGCGTGACGATCAGGATGATCACGCCGCCGATCGTCGCGCCGACGAGCGGGATCAGGCCGAAGAAGCTCATCAGCACCGCGAGCGGGACCGCGAACGGCACGCCGAGGATCGTCAGCACGATGAACGTCAGGATGCCGTTGATCGACGTGATCGTCAGGGCCCCCGCGACATAGCCGGAAGTCGACTTGTAGATCCGCTCGGCGACCTCGCGCATGCGCCCTTCCGAGACCTCCTTGCGGCCGAAGCGGCGCATCAAAAAGGCGACCATGCGCCGTCCGTCGAGCAGCAGGAAGAACGTCATCGTGAGGATCGTCAGCAGCTGGAAGGCGGCGTTGAACACGCCGACCGCGATCGACTGCAGCGCACCCGCGGCATCGCCGAGCTTGTCGGGCAGTTTCTTGGCCTCCTCCTGCAGCTTCGGCGTGATGTCGTACTTGTCGTCGAACTCCGCGATGCGGTCGTTGTTTCGCAGGTCCTGGATGTAGGTCGGGATGTCGCCCGAGAGGTCGCTGGCGCCGTTGATCACGGGTGGCACGACGAGCGACAGCACGCCGATGAAGAGGCAGATCATCATCACGTAGACGATCAGGATCGCCGCGGCGCGCGGGACGTTGCGCGCGAAGAAGTCGACTGCCGGGCCGAGCGCGACCGCGAGGAAGATCGCGACCGCCAGCAGCAGCAGCGTGCCGCGAATCTGGATCAGCACGTACAGCAGCCCGACGACACCTGCTGCCGTGATCAGAATGCGCGCGATCTGGCGCGTCGTCAGAGCCTCCCAGACGGTCACGCACGCGAGCGTAGGGCGCGCGCCGGACGGTTCGCCCGCGGGCGGTCAGCCGTGCCGGCGGTCAGCGCTTGCGGCGAAACAGGCCGCCGAAGGCGGCGATGCCGCCGCCGATGACGAAGCCCGCGACGGCCGCGCCGATCACGACCTGCTTCTGATGCGCGACGAGATGCGAGCGCCAGTCCGTCAACACCGCGATCTCGTTCTGCAGGCGCTCCATGGAGGTGCCCAGCTCGCGGCGGTTGTGCTCGATCGAGGCGCGGATCTGCTCGGGCGTGCGTGCGGCCATCAGCGCATCTTCTTCTTGCGGACCATCAGCGTGCGCTTGATCTTGCCGGCCTCGTCGATCGCCATCTCGGGCACCGGCGGCGAGCTGTCCTTGAAGAAGCGCGCGGCAAGGTAGCCGGCGAGCCCGCCGAGCAGGAACAGCAGGCCGGCGACGACGAAGAAGCCCCAGAAGAAGGACGTGTTGCCGACCGGCAGCGCGAACCAGGCCAGCCAGGCGAGGCCGTGCAGGAAGAACATCAGGCCGAAGATGGCGAAGACGCCGGCCGCGACGCCGACGACGATCGCCTTGAGCAGCTTGGTGACCTTCTCGGTGACCTCCGCCTTGGCGAGCTCGATCTCCTCGCGCACCAGCAGCGAGACGCGCTCGGAGATGTCCTGCACGGTCTGCCCCACGTTGGAGGCTGATTGGTCAGGAGCCAAGACGTCTCAGGATCATGGCGACGAGGATGCCGCCGGCGAAGGCGGCGCCGACGAGGATCTCCGGGCGATCTGCGGCGATGCCGCCGAGCGGGTTCATCGGCGGCTCGGGCGCGTGCCCGTCGAACGCCGAGCCGACGGCCTCGCCGGTCGAGGACACCGACGGCGAAGCCGGCGGCGCGGGCTTCGCCGCGGCGACGGGCGACGGCGGCGTCACGACCACGGGCGACGGGCCCATGGGCGCGGCCGGCGAATCGGGTGCGACGGGCGCGGGTGGCACGGGCGGCAGCGGCGTGACCTCGCCGGGCAGCTCGACGGCCACGCCTTCGACGACGGGCTCGGGCTCGGCGGGTGCCGGCTCGGAGTCATCGCGGGGGGCTTCGCTCATTCCGGGGGGTCTTCCCCGTAGATGCGCCGCCAAATCAGGGCGGCCGCGCGGGTCGTCGCGATCGACGCGATCGCGCCCAGCCCGGCCAGCAGGCCGGACCAGACCAAGCGCTTGACGATGTCGTTCTGGCTCATCGGGATCATCCTCTCAGACCAAGCGGGCGGATGGGGGTTGCGAGCCCACGACGTCGAGTCCGCCGCAGATCGTTTCGACGATCGAGATCTTCGCCTGTTCGAACTCCTGCTCGCCCTCGGGCAGCATCCCGAAGATCCAGCCGGTCAGGACCTGCTCGATCGCACCGTAGAACGCCAGCGCGGCGAACCGCGGTGACACCTCGGGCTTGAACGAGCCCTCGGCCTGCGCCTTGGCGACGATCTCGCCGATCAGCGCGTAGGCCTCGACGATCTTCTCGGAGTGGCGCAGCCCGAACGAGTTGGCCGAGCGCATGACCTCGACGATGATGACCTTCATCAGCTGCGGGTCGTAGCGATAGAAGTCGATGATCGCGGCGGAGATCGCGTGCAGCTTGTCGCGCGCGGGGATCGGCTCGCGGCCGGTCTGGGCGATGAACTCGAGCAGCATCGTCCAGCGCTCGAGGAAGAGCGTGTCGAGCACCTCGTCCTTGGAGCGGAAGTAGTGGTAGACGAGCCCGTAGGCGACGTTCGCCTCGTCGGCGATGTCCGACACGCGGCAGGCGTGGAAGCCGCGCTTGGCGAACGCGACGACGGCCGCGTCGAGGATCATCCGCCGCTTGTCGGGCGGCGCTGGCTTGGCGTCCGCCGGCTCGGCCATCACGCCGGCGCCTCGACGGGCCAGCGGTAGGCGCCGGGGCGGCGGTTGGCGAGCGCCGGCAGGTCGCGGCGCATGCGCTCCTGGCCGCCGAGGTCGAGGTCGGCGACGATGTGGCCCTCGCGGTCAGGCGCGAGCGCCAGCACGATGCCCCACGGGTCGACGATCATCGAGCGCCCGCCGGAGCGCATCGCGGGACCGGCGCCGCTGCACGGCGCGTGCTCGCCGATCTGGTTGGCGGCGACGACGAAGGCCTGGTTCTCGATCGCCCGCGCGCGCAGGAGGACCTCCCAGTGATCGCGCGTCGTCGGCACCGTGAAGGCCGCCGGCACGATCAGCACGCGCGCGCCGCCGACGGCGAGGATCCGGTAGAGCTCGGGAAAGCGCACGTCGTAGCAGATCGACAGGCCCAGCCCGACGCCATCGGCGGTCTCGCTGGAGACGATCTCCTCGCCGGCCTGCTCGTGGTCTGACTCGCGGTAGGTCGTGCCGTCGACGACGACGTCGAACATGTGGACCTTGCGGTAGGTCGCGTGGATCTCGCCGTCGGGCCCGATGTGCAGCGACGTGTTGCGCAGCAGCTGCTCAGACTCGACCCGCTCGCAGATCGAGCCGGCGACAAGCTCGATCTGAAGCTCGCGCGCGACCCCGCGCGCCCACGTCACGGCGGCGCCGTCGAGCGTCTCGGCGCCCGCGCGCAGGTCGTCGCCGCGCCCCAGCAGGCTCCACTTCTCGGGCAGCACGACGAGCTGCGCGCCGTCGGCCGCGGCGGCGCGCGTGAAGCGGTCGGCGCGCTCGATGTTGCGCTCGACGTCGGCGGTGCTGGTCAGCTGGACTGCGGCGGCGCGCATCGTTCGGGCTCCCGGATTGACTGGTCAGTCAACGGCCCTGGATGCTACCCACAGCCCGAATTTCGCCTCAGCATCGCGCTCAGCGTCTATGGTCACGCCATTCGCAGAGGCTCACGATCGCCGTCCGGGGCTGATGGGGGTGCAGGGGCACCACATCGCCGCCCGCGAAGACGTGTTGTGACCCGCAAGGCACCCAAACGCAGGGGGAGATTCTTCATGAAGGTTCGACGGCCCAGCCCGGCGCTCATCATCTCGATCGTCGCGCTCGTCGCGGCCTGTGCCGGTACTGCCGTTGCCGCGACGGTCATCACGACCAAGCAGATCCGCAACGGCACGATCCAGAACATCGACATCAAGTCCAACACGATCCAGTCGACCAAGCTCTCCAAGGGCGTGCAGAAGATCCTCAAGCGCAAGGGCGCCGCAGCGGGCGGCCTGATCGCATTCGAGAAGGTCCGCAAGTCGGGCCCCGAGAACCAGCCCGCCAACCAGCTGCTACGCGTCGCCAGCCTGACGATCCCGGCCGGCGCCTACGTCATCACGGCGAACACGATCATGACCGCCTTCACCGGCACGACGAACGTGCTCGAGGCGCTGTTCAACACCGACGCCTCGCTCGGCGGGCAGTGCACGCTCGACGCCGGCGGCGTCGAGGCGAAGGCCGCACAGAACATCGTCATCAACGATCGCCAGGCCCCGGCGACGCTCGGCATGCAGGTCACGCGCACCGTCGGCGCCACGACCGAGGTCGTGCTGAAGTGCAACGCCTCGATTCCATGGCGCACGTCGGAGACGTCGATCATCGCGACGCAGGTCGGCTCGGTCGACCTCAAGGAAGAGAAGTAGCGGCCGCGACCGCCCACGTCTGAGCGGACGGCTGCGACCCCCCGGGTCGCAGCCGTCTTGCGTTCCAGGGTCTGGTCGGGGGTTTGCCGCCGCGCTCGACCCGTCAACATCGTGCGCATGGCACTGCCGATCTTCACCGAGCGCCTGGCGATACGCCCCTACGAGACGGGCGACCTCGCCCAGCTGCACAAGGTCCTCTACGGCGATCCCGCGGCGATGGCGCTGCTCGGCGGCGCGCGCGACCTCGCCGGCACGCGCGCCTCGATCGAGCGCTCGATGCTGCAGCAGGAGCTCGCCGGCCACTCGTTCTGGCCGGTCTTCGAGCGTGAGAGCGGGCTGCTCGTCGGCGAGGCGGGGCTGTTTCCGCTCGCCCCCGGCGGCCCCGACATCGCGCTCGGCTACGCGTTCGGACGCGACTTCTGGGGTCAGGGCTACGCGACCGAGGCCGGTCGCGCGGCACTCGACGAGGGCTTCGGCCCGCTGAAGCTGGACCGCATCGTCGCCATAACGCGCGAGGCCAACACGCGCTCGCGCAAGGTGCTCGGCAAGCTCGGCTTCCGCCTCGACAGCCGCCGCCACATCTGGGGCGCCGAGCAGCTGTACTTCGTGCTCGACCGCGAGGACCGGCCGGAGTAGGCCCTCCTCTGCTCAGGCGAGAAACGAGCCGCCGGCGTTGGTGTGCGGCCCGGCGACGGCGCCCGTGCCCAGCAACTCGGCGATCGCCGCGTCGTCGTATCCGGCTGAGCGCAGGACCGCCTCCGTGTGCTCGCCGAGCTCGGGGCCCGGCAGGCGGTTCGTGTCGGCCGGCGTGCGCGAGAGCTTCACCGCGGCGCCGATCTGGCGCACCGGCCGGCGCACCCCCGGCTGGTCGAGCTCGGTGACCATCTCGCGGGCTTGGACGTGGTCTGAGGCGAGCGCCTCGTCGAGCGTCAGCACCGGCTCCAGGCAGCACTCGACGTCGGCGGCGAAGCGCTTCCACTGCGCCCGCGTGCGCGCGGCGAAGATCGCCTCGAGGGCTTCGTGCGTCTGGCCTCCGGGCGCGTCGAACCCGCGCTCGAGCAGGTCCTCGCGGCCGACGCCGCGACACCACGCCGCCCAGAACTTGGGCTCGAGCGCCGCGAACGCGACCCAGCCGTCGGCGCACGCGTAGGGCCGGTAGCAGACGAGCCCGCCCGCGAGCTCGTCCGTGCCGCGCTGCGGGGCGGGCGCGCCCGCCAGCCGCCGGGCGGCGAGCAGCGACAGCCACGACAGCACGCCGTCGGTCATCGCGACGTCGACGTGCTGACCCTCGCCGCTGCGATCGCGCTCGCGCAGCGCGGCGAGGATCCCGAAGGCCGCCATCATCGCGCCGCCGCCGAGATCGGCGATCTGCACCGGCGCCTGCAGCGGCGGCCCGCCCGGCTCGCCCGACAGCTCGAGCAGCCCGCTCAGCGCGAGGTAGTTCATGTCGTGGCCGGCGCGATCGCGCAGTGGCCCGTCCTGGCCGTAGCCGGTGATCGAGCACAGCACGATCCGCGGGTTGGCCTCGCGCAGGGCCTCGAAGCCGACGCCGAGGCGGTCGAGCACGCCGGGCCGAAAGGACTCGAGCACGACGTCGTGCTCGCGCACGAGCGCCAGCAGCACATCGCGACCGGCGGGCTGCTTGAGATCGATCCTGATCGAGCGCTTGTTGCGGTTCAGCGCGAGAAACAGCGCCGAGGCCGCGCTCGCGGCCGCGCCCTCGTATGCCGGGGCCGCCCAGCGGACGTAGTCGCCGGCAGCGGTGTCCTCGACCTTCAGCACGTCGGCGCCGTGGTCTGCGAGCAGCAGCGAGCAGAAGCCGCCGGGCAGCAGCCGGCTGAGGTCGAGCACGCGGATACCCTCGAGCGCGAGCGGCGTCATGCGGCGACCGGGTGCACCCGGTCGTGTCGAACAAGTCCCTCCACAGGAGGATTATTCGACACGACCGCCGGCGCCTACGTCAGCAGCGGGGTGATCGCGTCGACGACGAGCTCGCCGTGGCCGGGCGCGGCGGCGGTGATCTCGGCGCCGACGATCGTGCAGATGCCGGCGGCGTGCGCGAGGAAGGCGCGCAGCTCGCCCGGCAGCAGCCCGCCCGCCACCGGGAACCGCGCGGGAAAGACATCGGGGTCGAGCACGTCGAGGTCGATGTGCACGAACAGCTCGAGGCCCTCGAGCTGCGCGGCGTCGTCGACGCGGTGCACCCCGCCGAGGTCCAGCGCGACGCGCTCGGCGCCGTCGACGTCGCGCACGCCGTGCATGATCACGCGCGGCGGCTCGAGGCCCGCGCCGAAGCCCGAGTCCCACAGCCCGCACGCCGCCGCCAGGCACATGCCGGCGAGGTAGCCGCTGGTCGTCGTCTGCGGCGTGTGGAAGTCCGGATGCGCGTCGAGCCACAGCACGCGCGCCTGCGGGTGGCGGCGCACGAGCGCCGGCAGCGTCGAGACCGCGACCGAGCACTCCGCGGCGAGCAGGATCGGCACGCGACCTGCCTCGATCGCGTCGTCGAGCTGGCCGCCGGCCTCCAGCAGGCAACCGTGCGCGTCGCGCAGGTCGTCCTCCCAGGCGCCGGCGGACGGCGTCCCGGGAGCTCCCACGATCCTCGCGTCGAGCAGCTCGGCCAGCTCGCGGGTGCCGTCCGCGCCGTCCGACGCGCGGTCGGAGGTGCGGCACAGCAGCCCGACTATCTGCCGGTCCACCGCGCCTCGCGTCGCTCGAGGAACGCGGCGATGCCCTCGCGGGCGTCGTCGGTGCCCAGCGCGGCGGTCAGCTGGTCGCTCAGCAGCTCGAGCGCCTCGCCGAGCGGCAGGTCCTGCGTGCGGGCGAGGGCGTCCTTGCCGAGCTTGATCATCAAGGGGGACCTGCCCACAAGCGCGCTCGCCCACTCCGATACAGCCCTGTCCAGCTCGTCCGCGGCAACGACGCGGTTGACGATCCCGACCCTGTGCGCCTCGTGCGCATCGATCCGCTCGCCCAGCAGCAGCAGCTCGCTGCACGTCTTGCGGGCGACGTTGCGCGCCAGCAGCGCGGACACCATGAACGCAAACAGCCCGACGTTGATCTCCGGCGTGCCGAACGTCGCGCGCTCGCTTGCGATCACGAGGTCGCACGCCAGCGCGAGCCCGAGCGCGCCGGCGAGCACGTGTCCGCCGGCGGCGCAGATCACCGGCTTGCGCAGGTCGGCGATCAGCGTGAAGAGGCGCCCGAACAGCGTGACGTCGGCGTCGGCGAAGCCGGCGAGGTCGCCGCCGCTGGAGAAGACCGTCGCGTGCGTCGAGGCGAGCACGACGCAGCGCACGCCGTCGTCGTCGCGCGCACGCGCAAACGCATCCAGCAGCTCGCCGAGGACCTCATCCGACAGCGCGTTGCGCGTCTCGGGCCGGTCGAGGGCGATCGTCGCCACGGCGTCGGCGACCTCGTAGCGCAGCGTGGCGTACGGCACGCGCCCAATCTATTTGTGTGGGCGACCGCCCGCGTCCGGGGAGGCCATCGCGTCGGCCGTCGCGCCGCCCAGCAGGCGCCGGACGAGCCGCGGCGTCACGATCCGCAGCGCTGCCGCGATCCAGTACGCCCGCGGCACGTAGCGCTCCGCCCTGCCGCCCGGCCCGGCGTCCGCGATCGCCTCGGCGACGCGCTCGGGCGTCGACACGATCCAGCGCGTCCGGAGGCGCCCGACGAGCTGGGTCTGCGGAAAGCCCTCGGTCGCGACGAAGCCCGGCAGCACCATGCCGACGTGCACGCCGTGTTTGGCCTCCTCGTAGGCGAGCGCGTCGGTCCAGCCGCTGAAGGCGAACTTCGACGCCGAGTAGGCGCCCGAGCCCGCACGTGCCACGCGACCCGCCGTGCTCGTGACGTTGACGATCGCGCTCGGCGCCGAGCGGCGCAGAAGCGGCAGCAGCGCCTCGGTCGCGCGCACCTGGGCGTCGAAGTTGAGCTCCATCGTGCGCCTGATGTTGTCCCAGCCGCCGTCCTCGAAGCTCCCGTGCCAGGATGCGCCGGCGTTGTTGACGAGCAGGTCCAATCGCCCGTGCTCGGCCTCGACGACCGCCGCGATCCGCGCCGGTGCATCCTCGTCGGTGAGGTCTGCGGCGATCACGGTCGCATCGCCGAGCTGCGCGGCCAGCGCTTCCAGGCGATCCTCGCGCCGCGCGACGAGGATCAGGCGCGCGTCGTGCTCGCGCGCCAGCAGCCGCGCGGTCGCCTCGCCGATTCCGCTCGACGCGCCGGTGACGAGAGCGATCACCCCTGGCAGGCTAGTGGCCGGCGCAAGCGGCTCGGGGTCGCGGGGCGACGCCGGCGTGCTCCCGGATGCCGCGCAGGATGCGACGTCGCAACCGCTTGCGGCTTTAGTCGCCGTAGACCTCCAGCGCCAGCGCTAGAAACGCCTCGGCCGCCGGCGACGGCCGGCGCTCGGCGCGCGAGGCGAGCGTCACGTCGCGCGTCAGCGACGGCTTGACGAGGTCCGAGACCGCGACCGCCGCGCCGGCGCCCTCGGCATCCGAGCGCGGCAGGATCGCTACGCCGAGGCCGTGCGAGACGAGGCTGCGGATGCGGCGGCTCTCGTTGGACTCCAGCGCGATGCGCGGCACGAAGCCGGCGCGCTGCGCCGACGAGGTCAGCAGCTCGCGCAGGCGCGCGCCGTCGCGAAACGAGATGAAGGCCTCCTGCGCGAGCTCTGCGAGGCGCACGCTGGCGCGCCCGGCGAGCCGGTGGTCCATCGCAAGCACGAGAACGAGCTCCTCCTGGACGAGCGGGCGCAACGCCAGGCCGCGGCTCTGGATGCGCTCGGTGACCGATAGGAACGCGAGGTCGATCTCGTCCTCGCGCAGCATCGCGGCGAGCTCCTCGCTGGACTGCTCGCGGACGGTCAGCTCGACGCCGGGGTGGCGCTCGTGGAACGTCGCCAGCAGCAGCGACAGGTCGACCGGCCCCATCGTGTGCAGCGCGCCGACCGACAGGCGCCCGGCCTGCACGCCCGCCAGCGACGCGAGCTCATCCTGGGCCGCGTCGAGCTCGGCGAGCGCGCGCCGCGCGCGCGCGACCAGCAGGTCGCCGGCCTGCGTCATCGCGACGCGGCGCGTCGTGCGCTCGACGAGCGCCAGCCCGAGCTCCGCCTCGAGGCTGCGGATCTGCTGTGAGAGCGCGGGCTGCGCGACGTGCTCGCGGGCTGCCGCACGCGTGAAGTGGCGCTCGTCGGCGAGCGCGACGAGGTAGCGCAGCTGGCGCAGATTCATGCGCGCAGCTTATAAGCAGCCTCTGTCCCGCGTCTTGGACATCTGAGTGATGCCGCGCAACCATGCATTTGTTGCCTCCTCCCGCCTTCGCGCCCCGCCGGGCCGGCCGCCTCCCGCCCGGCGG
>Ga0136631_10000439_pt1 | contig 12793 bp, 14 predicted proteins | sample AntDrymUQ6012206_2_FD_104655 | JGI IMG/M metagenome (GOLD analysis project Ga0136631, IMG submission 104655) | Polar desert sand microbial communities from Dry Valleys, Antarctica - metaG UQ601 (22.06) | ecosystem: Environmental > Terrestrial > Soil > Desert | place: Antarctica: Dry Valley... | reverse complement strand
TAGCGACCAGCCCCCACATCCGTCGCCCAAACCAAGCCCGGCCCCGGCCGGGCTTCCTCATGCCGCTACATGCTCACGCTCGATGACGCGAACATGCTCAAACTACGTGACGCCTTACAGCGGACACCGAGGTGGGCGAGGTGCTCGGCCCGCCCTTCGCGCTCACCGACCTTCTGCAGAGCCAGATCGGGCTCTACTTCTCCTTCGAGACGTCGTGGGACCAGGCGATGCTCATGTACCAGCCCGTCGGCGGCATGGACCGCATTCCCTTCGCGCTCGCCAAGGCAGTCGAGCGCCAGGGCGGGCGAATCCACTACAGCGTGCCGGTGCGGGAGATCTCCAACACTCCCACCGGCGTCGAGATCCGCGTCGACGGCCACCGCAATCCCTTTCGCGGCGACTACTGCGTGTGCACCATTCCGCCGCAGATCCTCAAGGACGTCCCGACGAACTTCTCGGAGCCGGTCAAGAGGGCGCTCGCCCACCCGGTGGGCGCGCCGGTGGGCAAGATGGGCCTTGAGTACCGTCGCCGGTTCTGGGAGGAGGACGAGAACATCATGGGCGGCATCACGTACACCAACATGGACCTGTTGATGATCTGGTACCCGTCCTACGGATACCTCGGCCAGCGCGGGACGCTGCTCGGCTACTACAACTTCGGCCCCGACGCGGAGACCTACTGAAAGCTGACGCCCGACCTACGCCGCGCCCGTGCGGTCGCCCAGGGCAAGAAGATCCACGGCGACCCGTACGAGACCGAGCTCGACCACTCGTTCTCGGTCGCCTGGCACCGCACCCGCTACTCGCAGGGCGCCTGGGTGGACTGGCCCTCGCGCGACAGCGGGGAGTACGAGCGCCTGCTGGAGCCCGAGGGGCGCACCTACTTTGGGGGGGGACCACCTCAGCTACTACATCGCCTGGCAGGCGGGGCGATCGACTCCGCCCGCAAGGTGGTCACCGAGCTCCACCGCCGCGTCCTCGCGACCCCGTGAGGACCGGCATGACGCCCGTGCGCGCCGGGGTCGAGATCCTAGGCCGTGGCGCGCTACGGACGCTGAGCGAAGCCGAGCCGGCGGCCGTCCGCTACGGCGGGACCGGCAGCGAGGAGTGAGAGACCTTGCCGGTCTCCGGGTCGACGTAGACCGCGCGATACTCGCCGCCGGGTCCCGGCACGGGCACCGTGCCGGTGAAGAAGCCGCGGAAGCTCGTCGGCACCGCGTCGCCGACCTGCTGCCACGGCGACTTCGTGGTCGGCCGCCACATGAAGACGGCGACGTCCTGCGAGCCGTTGGGCCGAAAGCGCAGCTGCCCCCAGAAGCCGATCGTGCCCTCCCCGGCAGGGAACGTCACGAGCGGCAGCGCGTAGCTGAACGCGGCCGGCTTGGCGCGGCCCCCGACGGTGTAGAGCCCCGACTGGTACGTGAACCAGTACAGCCGCGAGCCCTTCGGGTACTTCTTCAGCGGACCGACGTCGCGCAGGAGAAACTGCGTCGTGGCCATCACGCGCGGATCGTTGTAGGCGAGGAACTCCGCCAGCTGGTTGAACTGCGCCTGGCGCATGTAGGGGATCCCGTTGCGCGGGTCCGGCGGGCTGCTCTCATAGCCGAACTCGGTGAGGAAGATCGGCAGGCCGCCCGGCATCTTGCCGCCGGACTGCGCCGAGAGCGTGTCGAGGATCGGGCCGAGCGTGCCGATGTTGCCCATCGTCACCTCGTCGGCCGTCGCGGGCGCCTTCGACGGCGCGACCTTCTTCGTGTACGGATGGTGGGCGAAGCCGTTGGCTCGCAGCGGACCGCTCTTGGTGAAGTCGTCGCACTTGCGTGCCGTCGCCTCCGGACCCGCGTACTGGGTGCCGTCGGGCTTTACGCAGAGCAGCTCGCGCAGGAACGGCACGGGCTTGATGCCGTTGCGCGCGCCCTGCTTGTCCGAGCCCAGCGGCGCCGTCTCGCCGAGCAGGATCGCGTCGTTGCCGTGGCCGCTGCGCTCCAGGCCCTCCCGTCCGGCGAGAAAGAGCTTGCGGTACATGATCGGCGAGACCGGGAGGCCCTTCTCCCACTGTGGAGACAGCCAGCCGGGTTGGTTGGGCTCGTTCCAGATCGACCACAGCGCGACGCGCGGCAGCGCGCGGCGGATGCCGTTCTCATCGCGGAAGCGGCCGGAGAAGCGCTTGCCGACGGCCTCCACGAAGCTCCGAAAGCGCGACGGGTAGGGCTTGAACGTCCCCGCGTTGAGGCGCTGGCTGGGCGGTGCCTTGTGGTGGCCATAGCGCGGCCCGGGGCCGGTGATGGTGAAGTACACGCGCATGCCGAGCTTCGTGGCCTCCTTGACGAGGTCGTCGTAGCGGTCCCAGTTGCGCGTCGGGTAGGTGTGCGGGTCGTTGGGCTTGAAGCGCGCACGCTGGCGGCGCGCCTTCTGGCGCTGGGCCTCGGTCTTGAGCTTCGCGATCTCGGCGTTGGTGAGATCCGCACCCTCGGCCACGACGCGCCACAGGACGGTCGCGCGGACCGCATCAGCGCCGAGCGAGCGCATCGTCACGAGCGTGCGCGTCTGCGTCACGCCGTTGCGGTACAGGAGCTGGTCGTCGTCCATCACGATCGACGCCTGGTCGGAGGCCGCCTGCGCCGCGGGGGCGCAGAGGGACAGGAGCAGGAGAGTGGCAAGTGCGAGTCGGCGCAGGCTCATTGGCGGGGAACGGTAGAGGGTCGCGCCATACCGCGTCCTGCTCGTCATCTCGTCCTCGCGCACAGCCGCCTCCCCAGATCGGTTCCCACCCTCCTCGCGACAACCGGCGGCGAACGTAAAGGTTGCGCTCAAGACCTATCCCGGTCGAGATCGTGCATCGACGAGCTTGCCCGTCGCCGCGGCGTGGCCGCCCGTCGCGCCGCCGAGCGCATGGACCCCATCGAGGTCGTCTTCGACGACGGGCACCTGGGCACACAGCGGATCATCGGCTGGGTCCAGCCGCCGCAGGTGCGCTACGGCGAGCTACGCGACATCGAGCTCGCCTTGCGCGAGCGCGCCTCATGAGCGACCAGCCCCCGCAGCTCAACGGCGAGCAGATCCTGGCACCGAAGTTCGCCGCCCACCGCCAGCTTGCCCGCTGGGCCGACAAGCCCGAGCTGCAACCACGCCAGCTCGCCCCGCGAGCCGCGCTCATACGCGCGGTACGCGTCCTCGAAGACAGGGCGTTCACCGACGGCTGCGCGCGACCAGCGACGGGTAGCCCTGGCCGGCGGCCGAGGACCTCGTGCGTCACATGTGCCCGACATACATACCCGCCGGCGAGACGCGGTGGCCTGATCGATCCGGCAGTCGCGCCCGACATACATGCATAACCGCCGGCTGGACGTGGCAGCCCGATCGATACGGAGGTTGTGCATGTCATGCGTGCATAACCGACGGCTGGATGTGGCAGCCCGATCGATCCGGCAGTTATGCACGCCCGCCGGGTGAACGACTCCGGCGAGCCACCCCGAAGACCCCGAAACCTTCCCCTCAATGCCGCCGTTCGCAGGCGCCTGCGCCACCACCGCGGCGGTCACGTGCCGCATCTGCTCCAGGCCACAGGGGTCCAACCACTAGCCCGAGGGCCGCCGCGATCGCCCGATCTCACGAAGTTGAGAGGTGCTCAACCAGGATGTAACTCGAACTCGACGCCGGCGATCTCGACGTCGTCTCCCGGCTCGAAGCCCTCGCGCTCCAGGGCGCTGATGACCCCCATCCGCCGCAGCCGGTTCTCGACGTGTGCGAGCGCCTCGTCGTTGTCGAGGTCGTGGCGCGCGAGCAGCCGCTGGACCGCGTCGCCCTCGACGCGGAAGGCCCGCTCGCCCGTCCGCCGGACACTGAAGCCGCGGCCCGCGGCGGGGCGGAAGACGCGGTGCTCGGCGACCGGCACATCGAGCACGACGGCGTCTTCGCGGCCCGGCAGCAGCGGCACGCGGTGGCGCAGCTCGGCGGCGAGCGCGTCGAGCCCCTGCCCCGTCGCAGCCGAGGTCACGAGCACCGGGACGTCGTCGCCGAGGCGCTCGCGCCAGCCCGCGGCGGCCGCCTCGGCGTCGCTCGCGGGGACGATGTCGGCCTTCGACAGCGCGAGCAGGCGTGGGAGCGCCGCCAGGCGCGTGTCGTGGGCGCGCAGCTCGGCCTCGATCGTCGCGTGGTCGGCCACCGGATCGGAGCCGTCGACGGGCGCGAGATCGACCACGTGGACGAGCAGGCGCGTGCGCTCGACGTGGGCGAGGAAGTCATGGCCCAGGCCGGCGCCCTCGCTGGCGCCCTCGATGAGCCCCGGGATGTCGGCGATGACGAGCTGGCGCTCGGCGCCGTCGAGCGTCCCGAGCACCGGCTCGAGCGTCGTGAACGGATAGGCGGCGACCTTCGGGGCGGCCCGCGTCAGCCGTGCCAGCAACGACGACTTGCCGGCGTTGGGCAGCCCGACCAGGCCGACGTCGGCGAGGAGCTTCAGCCGTAGGTCGACCCAGCCGTCCTCGCCCGGTAGGCCTCGCTCGGCCAGCCGCGGTGCCTGGCGCGTCGACGTCGCAAAGCGCTTGTTGCCGCGGCCGCCGGCGCCGCCGCGCGCGATGACGACGCGCTGGCCGGGTACGAGCAGGTCGTGCGTGCTGCCGTCCCAGGAGGCGACCTGCGTGCCTGGCGGCAGCGGGATCTCGAGCTCGGGCCCGGCGGCGCCGTGGCGCAGCGCGCCCTCGCCGTGCGCCGCGCGCCGGCCCTTGTAGTGCGCCCGCCGCCTGTAGGACTGCAGGTCGCGCAGCGAGTCGTCGCAGACGAGCACGACGTCGCCGCCGTGCCCCCCGTCCCCGCCGTCCGGCCCCCCGTGCGGCACGTGCGCCTCGCGGCGGAAGCTCAGGCAGCCATCACCGCCGCCGCCTGCCTGAACGTAGATGCGAGCCTTGTCGTAGAGCATTGCCACCCACGAGCCTAGGAGACCAGCATGGCCGACCCCGTCTTCCTCATCACCGGAGCTTCGAGCGGCATCGGCGCCGCGACGGCACGCCGCGCCGCGGGCGAGGGCTACCGGCTCGTGCTGGCAGCGCGCTCGACCAGCACGCTGGAGCAGCTCGCCGAGGAGCTCGGCGGCAGCGAGCGCGCGATCGCGGTGACGTGCGACGTGACGGACTTCGGCCAGCAGGAGGCGATGGTGCGGGCCGCGCTTGAGGCCTTCGGCCGGATCGACGTCGCCTTCGCGAACGCCGGCTTCGGCGCCAAGCGCGGCTTCCTCGAGGAGACGCCCGAGCTGTGGCGCGACATGGTGCTCACGAACGTCCTCGGCTGCGCCTACACGATCCGCGCGACAGTGCCCGCGCTGACGGAGAGCACCGGCCACCTGCTGCTGACGAGCTCGGTCGCCGGGCGCCGCGCGCTCAGCGGCTCGCTCTACAGCGCCACGAAGCACGCCGTCACGGCGATGGCCGAGGCCGCGCGGCAGGACCTCAACGAGACCGGCATCCGCGTGACGGCGATCGAGCCGGGCATGGTGGACACGCCGTTCTTCGACGACCGCCCGACGAACGCGCTGGAGCCCGACGACATCGCCCGGATCGTCATGTTCGCCGTCTCGCAGCCGTCGCACGTCGACGTCAACGAGATCCTCATCCGACCGGTGAGCCAGCCGACCTGAGCTGCTCGGCGACCCACAGCTGCCCGGCGAGCCCGACGCCCGCGAGCAGCCCGACCAGGACGCCGGTGCGCGGGAGCGAGCGGCGCGCCATGAGCGTTGCGCCGAGGTCGACGGCGTCACAGAGTCCGGCTAGGCGCTGGCAGCGCGGGCCGTAGAGCGGGTCGTCGACCGTCTGCAGCGCGATGACGCCGACGACGGCGTCGCGGACACCGTGGGCGCGGGCGATGACGGCCGTACCGGGACGGTGGGCGTCGGCTCCGACCCAGGCGCTCGCACTGCGCCGCGGCGCGAGCAGGAGGCTCAGGCCGAGCGCGATGCGCGCCAGGTTGATAGCGCGGGCGTAGTCCCGCGGCGCCATCTCCTACCCTGCGTCGTCGGGCGCGACCGACACGAAGCGCTTGCCGCGACGCGTCGAGAAGACGACCGTTCCCGCGGCACGGGCGTAGAGCGTGTCGTCCTTGCCGATGCCGACGCCGTCGCCGGGGCGAAAGCGGGTGCCACGCTGGCGGACGATGATCTCGCCGCCGGTCACGGCCTGGCCGGCGAACGTCTTGACGCCGAGGCGCTGTGCGTTGGAGTCGCGCCCGTTGCGGGAGGAGCCGAGCCCCTTCTTATGAGCCATCTTGCGTGGTCTCCTCGGCGGGGCGTGCGGCCCCGCGTTCTGATGACGACGGACTGCCTCCGGCCGTCAGCGACGTGATCTCCAGGCGCGTGAGCTCCTGCCGGTGACCGGCGGTGCGCTTGTAGCCGCGCTTGGGCTTGAACTTGAAGACGCGCAGCTTCTCGCCGCGCTCGTGCCCGACGACCTTCGCCCTGACGGAGACCTTCTTCAGGCCGTCGGCGTCGAAGATGGTGTCCGTCGAGCGAAACAGCAGCGGCTGGAGGGCGACGGTCGCGCCCTCGTCGTCGGGCAGCCGCTCGACGAGGAGGGTCTGCCCCTCCTCGACGCGGTACTGCTTGCCGCCGGTCTTGACGATTGCGTAGGCCATGGTGAAGTGCTCAGCTAGCTGTCGGAGGGCGTGGCGCCCGCGTCTACCGTGGCGCGCGAACGGCGCCGTCCGCCTCTGCGGCCACGGGGCCGAGGCGTCGATTCTACGTCATCGTCGCCGGCCGGGTCCGTGGGGGCCTCGTCGGGCTCGTCGGCATCCAGCAGCGTCGCCGTCGCCGACGTGCGCCCGGCGTGCTCGATGCGCACGAGCCGCTTGGCGCCGACGTAGCGCCCGCCACCACTGACGCTGATGATGTAGCCGTCGATCTTGGCGACCGCGTCGTCGACGTCGTACATGTGCGGCTCGACGATGTGGACGAGCACCTCGTCGCCCTCGCGGAACGGCACGGCGCGCTCCTGTACCTCGTCGCGCGAGCCCTCCATGAGGATGTCGAAGTGGTCGAGCGGCAGGCCCTCCGAGCCGGTGAAGTGATAGCGCCGGCCGGTCTCCTCCTCGAGTGCGTGCAGCACGCGCTTGGCGTTGCCGGTGAAGACCGCGCTGACTCGCGGGTTCATCTGCACGAGGAACGCCTCGTGCTTCTTCGGCGCCTTCTTGGCGAGCACGCGCAGGCGGCGCTCGAACTCGATGGCGATCGTCTCCTCGGACTTGATGACGCCGTCGCCGTCGCACGTCGGACAGGGCCGCGAGATGATCTCGCGGACGCCCTCGGTGACGTTCTGGCGCGTCATCTCGACGAGGCCGAGCTTGGAGATCTCGGCGGTGAAGGTCTTCGTGCGGTCCTCGTCGAGCGTCTGGCGCAGGGTCTTCAGGACGGCGTCGCGGTTGCGCGCGCGGGCCATGTCGATGAAGTCGATGACGATGATGCCGCCGATGTCGCGCAGGCGCAGCTGGTTGACCACCTCCTCGGCGGCCTCGAGGTTCGTCGTCGTGATCGTGTCCTCCAGTCGCGCGCCCTTGCCGCGACCGATGAACGAGCCCGAGTTGACGTCGATGACCGTCAGCGCCTCGGCGTAGTCGATGATGAGGTAGCCGCCGCTGGGCAGGTCGACGCGCCGCGTCATGAGCCCGTCGATGACCTTCTCGACGCCGTAGGCCTCGAAGAGTGGCTGCTTGTCCTCGTAGAGCTCGACGCGGTCGACGAGCTCGGGGGCGGTGCGCTCGAAGAACGAGATGAGCCGGTGGTGCTGCTTGGGATCGTCGACGATCGCGCGCTCGAAGTGCTCGGAGAAGATGTCGCGCACGACGCGGACGGAGAGATCGGCCTCTTGGAAGACGAGCCCCGGCGCGGTCGTCTCCGCGACGCGCTTGTCGAGCACCTCGTGGAGCTTGAAGAGGTACTGCAGCTCACGCTCGAAGTCCGCGCGGGTCGCGCCGCTGGCCGCGGTGCGGATGATGGCCCCGCCGCCGCGCAGGTCCAGGCCCTTGGTCTCCTTGCGCAGGCGGTCGCGCTCCTTGTCGTCGAGGCGCCGCGAGACGCCGACGCCTTCGCCGGTGGGCGAGTACACCATGTACCGGCCGGCGATCGTGAGCTCCATGCTCAGCCGCGCGCCCTTGCTCTTCAGGGGGTCCTTGACGACCTGCACGACGATCTCCTGGCCGGGCCTGATGAGCTCGGTGATCTTCGAGGCGCCCTCCCTGCCGCGGCCGCGGCGGCCGATGTCGACGCCCGGCACGACGATCTCGTCGACGTGCAGGAAGCCGTTCTTCTCCAGGCCGATGTCGACGAACGCCGCCTCGAGGCCGGCGAGGACGTTGTCGACCTTGCCCTTGTAGATGTTGCCGACGATCGACCGGGCGCCGCGGCGCTCGAAGTACAGCTCCGCGACGCGGTAGCCGGCGGCTGGGTCCTTCTTCGCCCGCGACGAGGCGGGCTTCTTCGCGGCGCCGGGCTTCCCCGTCGCCTCCAGCAGCGCAACCCGGGTTTCCCCACGGTCGACGCTGACCAGCAGTTGCTTCTTCATGTGAAGTTGATTCCTTTAACTAGAACGAGCGGCCCCGGCCCTTCGCGGCAGCCGCGACGCGCCCTTGCGCGTAGATCGACTGCAGGAGGCCGATGGCCAAGAGCGTGGCGATGACCGAGCTGCCGCCGTATGAGAGAAGCGGCAGCGGGATGCCGGTGATGGGCATGATCCCCACGTTCATGCCGACGTTGATGAAGACCTGGAACAGGAGCATGGCCACGATGCCACCGGCGATGAGCGCGCCGTAGAGGTTCTTGGAGACGGTGAGGATCCGTAGGCCGCGCCAGATGAGCAGCGCGTACAGCGAGAGGACGAGGCCCGCACCGGCAAAGCCCCATCGCTCGCCGACCACGGCGAAGATGAAGTCGGTGCGCTCCTCGGGCAGGAAGTCGAGGTTCGTCTGGCTCGCCTGTTCGCCGCGGCCGGTCTTCTGGCCCGAGCCGATGGCGATCCGAGACTGGTTCTGCTGGTAGCCGGCGTCGCCGGCGACGTCGGAGGGATACAGAAACGACGTCAGGCGCTCGGTCTGCTTGGACTTGAGGACCGTGACGCCGAGCGCCGGCGCGGCCGCCAGGACGATCGCGATCGACACGACGCCCAGCGCCATGAGCCCCGCGAAGTGCCGCCAGCTCACGCCGGCGACGAACAGCACCGCAAAGAGGATCGCGATGTAGACGAGGCCGGACCCGAGGTCCCCGGCCATGACGACCGTCGCGGGCACCATCGCGACGAGCACGATCCGCGCCGTCGTGTCGCGCTCGCCCAGTCGCCGCGCACGGTCGACGACGAACGCCGCCAGCGCCGCGGCGAGCAGCACCTTGCCCAGCTCGGAGGCCTGGATCTCGAAGAACGGCAGCTGGATCGCCCGCCGCGACCCGCGGGTGTCGCCACCGAGGACGGCGACGGCGAGCAGGCCGAGCATCATGAGCCCGTAGATGCCGTACTTCAGCTCGCGCAGCCGCGAGTAGTCGATGCGGCTGAGCACGATCGCAACGATGACGCCTAGCGCGAAGAACACGCCTTGGCGTGTGACGTAGTAGTTCGGATCGCCCGGGACGTCGTTGCGCGTCGATGCATGGAGGGTAACGAGCGACGCGGCCATGAGCCCGACGGCGGCCAGCGCCAGCAGCGGGTCGAACGGCATGCGCAGGCCGGCGCCGAGGCGGGTGGCGGGCGGCTCGCTCATCGCGTCTGCGAGCTCCCCTGGACGATCTTCTTCTCCTGGCGGTAGTGCTGCGACAGCAGCAGGCGCGCGATCGGCGCCGCGGTCTCGGCGCCGAAGCCGCCCTCCTCGACCGTCACCGCGACCACGATCGGCCGCTTCTGGTCGGGGACGTAGGCGACGTACCAGGACTGGTCCTGCTTGCCGCCCCGCTGCGCCGTCCCGGTCTTGCCGTAGATCGGGTAGCGGTCCTGCGGCCAGCCGGAGAAGACGTCGGCCGATGTCCCCCCCGCGCCGCTGGCGGCCAGATGCAGTCCGTTGGCGACGGCCTGACGATCGGCCTCGTCGATGTGGACCTTGCGCGCGGGATCGCGCTCGATGCGCTGGATGAGCTCGCCGCGTTCGCTCTCGATCTCGAGTCCGAGATGCGGCGTGACGACCTTGCCGCCGTTCTCGATCGCCCCGTAGGCGACGGCGAGCTGCAGCGGCGTGGCGAGCACGTCGCCCTGGCCGACGGCGAGGTTGACCGTGTCGCCGAGGTTGTAGGGGCGCAGGTCGGAGATCCCGCAGCCCTGGGCGCCGGCGGCGTAGACGTTGGCCTGCGCGGAGATCTTCTTCTGCTTGCGACAGCGCAGCTCGCGGGCATTGATGTCCTTGCGCCACTGCCGGTCGGGGATGACGCCGCTGGACTCGTCGGGCAGGTCGATCCCCGTCGGGCGGTCGAATCCAAGCCGTCGCGCCCACTTCTGGATGAGGAAGCCGCCGCTGTAGTACGCCTTGACGCCGAGCGTGTAGAAGTAGACGTCCGAGGAGACCTGCAGCGCCCTCGCGAGGTCGACGCCGCCGTAGGCCTGCTGCTTGGCGTTGCAGCGCTTCTGCTCGCCGATCTGGATGCAGCCGGCGTCGTTGATCGGTGTCCCGGGCGCGATGAGGTTCCCGTCGAGGCTCGCGAGCGCGGTGACCGCCTTGAACGTCGAAGCCGTCGGGTAGCCGCCCTGCATCGCGCGGTTGAACGCCGGCGCGCCGGCATCGTCTCCGAAGAGCGCGTCGTAGCGCTTCTGGGTGATCGGCCTCGTCAGGAGCGCGGGGTCGAAGGTCGGGTTGGAGCCCATCGCGAGGACCTCGCCGCTGCGCGGGTCCAGCGCGACGAACGCTCCGGGATTGTTGCCGGGATTCAGCGGACCGCGCAGGGCGCGACCGCCGGTGCGCGTGAGCGCGAGGTCCAGCGACAGCCGCAGCCGCTGGCCGGGCACCGGCTTGTCGTCTCGCAGGCGGTCGTTGGGGATCGGGCGGCCGAACGCGTCGACCTGCACGCGCTGCACGCCGTCGACGCCGCGCAGGTAGCGGTCATAGGTGCGCTCGAGGCCTCCCTGGCCGACGACGGTGCCCGACTTGACGCCGCGGTAGCGGTTCTGCTCGAGCTGCTTGGGGCTGACCTCGCCGACGGTGCCGAGCATCTGCGCCGCGAGCGAGCCCTGCGGGTAGTCGCGCAGGTAGGTCTGCTCGACCTTCACGCCCGGGAACTGCTCGGGGCGCTCGGAGATGTACGCGAGCACCGAGTCGGGCACGTCGGTCTTGACCCGGATCGACGAGTACGGCACGAGCACGAGCGAGCGCACGACCTGGCGGTGGATCTCGCCGGCGGAGGTGTGCAGCAGCTTCGCCAGGCGCCGGTAGCGCGTCTTGAGCTGCGTCGTCGGGATGCCTGGGATCGGGATCGGCTCGCCGCGATGGCCCTTCGGCTTGGCCGCTCGATCGGTCATGTCATGGCCCCACTCGGCCGCCAGGTTGCGCTCCTGCGCCGGTAGCCGCGACGGGTCGAGCTGGACGACGACCGCCTGGCGGTTGCGCACGATGACCCTGCCGTTGCGGTCGACGATCTTGCCCCGCGGCGCCTGGATGCGCAGCTCCCGCACGCGGTTGACCGTCGCCTGGGCGAGGTACTTGTCGCCGGACAGCACCTGCAGGTACCAGAGGCGAAAGAAGACGACCGCGAAGAGTGCGAGCGCGATGCCGCCGAAGATCGCCACGCGCAGGGCGAGCTGCGGCGTGATCGGCGGGCGGCGCTCGCTGGCGGGCTCCATCATCACCGCAGGTCAACTCCTCGCGACAGCGGTGACAGGCCGCCGGTCGTGTACGCCCGGCGGCGCCGGCGGCGCGGGTCGTCGGGCAGGCTGGCATGCAGCACGCGGCGCACGATCGCGTAGACCGGCACCGCGATGAGCGTGTTGACGACGAGCGTCGCGAGCGTCTGGCGCACGAGCGCCCAGCTGACCGGCGCGTCGGCCCCGAGGAGGAACTGCATGAGCGCGAAGCACAACGCGAACGTGAGCGTCGCCGCCGCACCGACGGCGAGCGGGACGAGCGTCCCCTCGGGATCGCGCGCCTCGCGGATGCGCCCGGCGCCATAGCCGACGCCGAGCAGCACGAGCGAGGAGACGCCGAGCGTCTGCAGCGAGACGACGTCGAAGAAGAGCCCCACGCCGAAGCCGAAGCAGCCGCCCGCCAGCGAGCCGCAGAGCAGGCCGACGGCCATGACGAGCAGCGGCGACAGGTCGGCGTTGGCGCCGGCGATCGGCAGTTGCGAGATGGCCGCCGTCTGCACGATGACGCCGCCGATGCCGAGGGCGGCGAGCCGTAGGAGCAGCTGCGGCTCGAACGTCATCATCACGAGCGCGGTCCCCGCGGCTGCGTGAGGATCTGGACGAAGTCGAGACTGCGCAGGTCGGCGAACGGCCGCAGGTGGATCTCCTGCGTGTCGGTGCCCTCGTTGTCGATCCGTGTGATCTCGCCGATCGGCAGTCCCGCCGGGTACAGCGACGCGTGGCTGTCCTCGGGCTCGGTCCCGCGGGTGAGCACGCGGTCGCCCGGGCTCAGCCGCGCGCCGGGCGGGGCGAACTTCATGACGAGGTCGGTGGGGTTGCCGACGCTCGCCGGCTCGACGATGCCGAAGATGCCGCGCCGACCCGCGCGCGCGGGCACCTTCACGGTCGTGTCCGTGATGAGCGTCACCTGCGCCGAGCCGCCGAACACCTCCGTCACCCGCCCGATGAGCGCCTCCTCGTTGATCACCGGCTGGCCGACGCGC
>Ga0136631_10000437_pt1 | contig 12828 bp, 13 predicted proteins | sample AntDrymUQ6012206_2_FD_104655 | JGI IMG/M metagenome (GOLD analysis project Ga0136631, IMG submission 104655) | Polar desert sand microbial communities from Dry Valleys, Antarctica - metaG UQ601 (22.06) | ecosystem: Environmental > Terrestrial > Soil > Desert | place: Antarctica: Dry Valley... | reverse complement strand
TGTCTCGCCGGGGTGTTCCACCCGTCCTCGCGCTTCGTAGGGTCGTCGGGAAGGTGGCGAGCATAGCAGCATCGCGGCGAGCGCTAAAAGGGGCCTCCAGACCGATTGTGGATGAAAAACTGCGGGTTTTGCAGGGCTTTTATCTCATCCACACTCCTATCCACAGGTGTGGAAGACGGTCATGGCGTTGTAATATCAGGCAACGGCGGCATCCGATGAGCAGCGATTTCGGTTGAACCTCACTCTCCCGGCACTGTGGAAAACTTGGGCGCAGGGTGGGTCGTCTATACTCCCGACTCCCCGCAGCCGAGGCAGCCGAGACCACGTGAAACGCACCTATCAACCGAACGTCCGCCGCCGCAAGCGGCGTCATGGGTTCCGAGCGCGAATGTCCTCGCGAGGTGGGCGCGCGATCCTCAAGCGCCGCCGCGCGAGAGGCCGCAAGCGCCTCTCGGCCTGAGACGCACCTGTGCAGCGCCGCAACCGGCTCTCACGGTCGAAGGACTTCGACACCGTCTACCGGCGTGGCCGCTCCGCTTCGAGTAGGTACCTCGTCCTGCACTGGTTCGCGCGGGACGACGAGCTCGACGCCGAGCCGCGTCTCGGTCTCGCCGTACCGCGCTCCGTCGGCTCCGCGGTTGCGAGAAACCGCGTGAAACGTCTACTCCGCGAGGCGTGGCGCGAGCTCCTGCCGTCCGTCCCCGCGGGGCAGGACTACGTGCTTGCCGCGCGACCCGGCCTGGCCGAGCCAGCAGACACGCGCGGCAAGGACTGGCTCGTCGCGGAGATCGGCGTGATCCTCGAGAAGGCGCGCGCGTGAGATATCTCGGTATCGGGCTCGTACACGCGTGGCGGTGGACGTTCGGCCTGCTGACGCCGGCCGGCACGTGCAAGTACCACCCGACCTGCTCGCAGTACGCGCTCGACGCCTTCCGTGAGTTCGGGTTGATTCGCGGGAGCGTGCTCGCGGGCTGGCGGCTCCTCCGCTGCAATCCCTGGAGCCACGGCGGCGTCGACTACGCGAAGGACCAAACGGTGTTTCCGGTCATCGGGTCGCGGAAGGCGCGCACGTGATCCTCGGCGGCATCCTCTCTCCGCTCGAGAACGTCCTCACCGAGGCCCTGATCTGGCTCCACGAGACCGTGGGCTTGACCTGGGCCTGGTCGATTGTGGCGCTCACCGTGATCGTGCGTGTGCTCCTCGTCCCGGTCGCGGTCCGTCAGATCCACTCGATGCAGAGCTTGCAGATCCACGCGCCCGAGATGAAGGCGATCCAGCAGCGCTACAAGGCCGACCGGCAAAAGCAGTCGGAAGAGCTCATGAAGTTCTACAAGGAGAACAAGATCAACCCGTACGCGTCTTGTCTCCCGATCGTCTTCCAGATCCCGATCTTCATCGGGCTCTTCTTCGTTCTCCGCGACTTCAAGAAGGAGATCTTCTGCACGCGTGGCGACTTCTGCGAGACAGCGAACGACAAGCTCGCCGTTCTCCCCGACTTCGTCTCCCAGCTCGAGTGGCTCAGCCTCGTGAACATCACCGAGCCGACGATCGACAGCTGGGGCCCCGTGCTCATCGCCATCTACGTCGCGAGCCAACTCACGTCGACATATCTCATGTCGACGTCGATGCAGAGCAAGGCGCAGCGCTACATGATCATGTTCCTCCCGATCGTCTTCCTACCGTTCATCCTCCAGTTTCCGTCGGGTCTCATGATCTACTGGCTGACCACGAACCTGTGGACGACGGGACAGGGGCTCGTGACGCGTCGACTCATGCCCAAGCCGGTTGCTCCACCGAAACGCTCGAGTCGCACACCGCCGAAGGAAGCCGAGATGTCGGCGAACGGCGAGGGCTCGAGTGACGGCCAGCTCCGCCCGGCTGCGCAATCCAGCGGGGCTCCACGGCGCGTCAAGCGAAAGCGCGGAGGACGCCCCCGCCGGTGACCGACTCCAACGTCATCACCGTGGAGGCCACGGGCGAGACGGTTGGCGAGGCCAAGTGGGCCGCACTGCGCGAGCTCGAGTCGCGCGTCCCCGGTCTCGACCGCGATCAGGTGCAGTTCCAGGTCGTCTCGGAGGGCGAGCGCGGGCTTCTCGGCGTCGGCTTCACGCCCGCCCATGTCATCGCAACCACGGAGCCGGGTGATGCGCCCGCAGCGGACACGGCCGACGATGCCACCGGCAGCTCGCGTGAGATCGTCGAACGGATCGCCGCCGGGATCGGAGCCGACGTCACGATCTCCGCTCGCGAGCGCGACGGCCTCGTCACGGTGAGCGCCTCCGGCTCTGACGTCGCGCTCTTCATCGGCAAGCACGGACAGACGATCGACGCGATCCAGTATCTCGCGAACGCGATCACACGTACGCACGGTGGCGAGCACGAGGTCGTCGTCGACGCGGCGGGCTACCGAGCGCGCCGGACCGCGACGTTGGAGGGGATCGCCCGCCGAACCGCGCAACGCGTCACCGCTACCGGTAGGCGGGCGGAGCTCGAGCCGATGACGCCGGTCGAGCGAAAGATCGTTCACGAGGCGCTCAAGGACGATCCGGGGATCGAGACCCTGAGCGAGGGGTCGGAGCCCAACCGCTTCGTCGTCGTGCTGCCGCGGCACGTCGCCGACTAGGGGGCCTAGCGGTGGACGGGTACCTCGAGCGCTGGCTCGAGGAGCTGCTCGTGACGCCGGGTATCACCGGAGTCGACGATCGCGAGACTGCGCGCCGCGTGCTTCTCGACGACGCGCTTCGCGCCGCCCCACTCCTCCAGCGTCATTCAGGAAGGGTCGTCGACGTCGGCTCGGGCGGCGGAACTCCCGGTATCCCGCTCGCCACGGCCTTTCCGGAGCGGTCGTTCACGCTCCTCGAGGCAGAACGCCGCAAGTGCGATTTCCTCGAGCGGGTCGCGACGAGCCTCGGCAACGTCGCGGTGCTCTGGGGACGAGCGGAGGAGCAGCCACCGGACACGTACGGCATCGCTCTCGCGAAGGCACTGGCCAAGCCGCCCGTCGCCGCGGAGCTCTGCCTTCCGCTGGTGGCGCCCGACGGTGTCGCGATTTTGTGGCTCGGCGCGTCGGCCGATCGCGACGCGGTGGCATCCGTCGCGGCGCAGCTCAACGGCCGACTCGAGGAGGATCTGGACGGTCTCGTCGTCCTGCGCAAGCTCGGACCGACGCCGGCCGGATTTCCGCGCCGACCCGGGATCGCGAAGAAGCGTCCCCTTGCCTAGGGCGCAGGTGACGCGTTGTGCAGGCGGATACCGCTGAACTCGAGCGTGGACGCGATCACCCGGTTCCATAGCGGCCACAGGTTCGGGACGATCCGCAGCTCGATCCCGGATCCCGCGTGGAGCTCGAGGAGGTCGCCGAGCTCCGCGAGCCCGAGCGGTTGAACAGGCGCCGCGCTCAACCAGTAGCCCCCGACGTCGGGATGTGGTGCGAAGCCCTCCCCCGGAAGCTCGTACGCCACCACGCGAGCGCTGCGGATGCGCTGGAGCCAGCTCGCCTCGACCGCGTGCACGCGGGATGCGTTGAAGAGGAGCTCCACGTCCTCCTGGGTCGTGCTCGAGGTCGCCCAGAAGGTCGCACGCGGGCATTGACGAGGAAACCAGAAGAACGGGAGATGGCGGGTATCGACGGCCCACACCCACGGCTCTGTGCTCTGCGCCGCCGCGCTCACATGCGGCTCGAAGCGCTCGATCGCCGGGTTCTCGCTCACGTGCCACAGGGCGTGCGGGCTCTCGCCGACGTAGGGCGGCGCCGGTTCGCGCATTGAGGCGACTCTAGCCGCCGCCCTCTCTAGTCTGGCCACGTGCCCGCACGGGTCTACGCCGTTGCGAACCAGAAGGGCGGCGTCGGGAAGACGACGACTGCTGTCAACCTGAGCGCCTGCCTCGCCGAGGCAGGTGAGCGCGTGCTCCTCATCGATCTCGACCCACAGGCGAACGCGACATCGGGCCTGGGAATGCGGGCGAACGGCGCGTCCACGCACGACCTGCTGGACGGCGTCCCCTTGACGAAGCTCGCGAAGCCGACGGCGTTCGAGAACCTCGACGTCGTGATGGCGAAGAGCGACCTCGCAGCCGCTGCCGTCGAGCTGTCGAGCCGCGACGGCGGGGAGCGATACCTCGCGGACGCGCTCATCGGCGCACTCGACCCGTACTCGTACGTGCTCCTGGACTGCCCCCCGTCCTTCGGGCCGCTCACGGTCAACGCCCTCGCCGCGGCCAACCGGGCGATCGTTCCCGTCCAGGCCGAGTACTACGCACTCGAGGGCCTCTCGCAGCTCCTCGGAACGATCAACCTCGTCAAGGCGCAGCTCAATCCTCAGCTCGCCGTTGCGGGGATCCTGCTCACCATGGCCGACGGTCGCACTCGGCTTGCGGGCGAGGTTGAGGCCGAGCTGCGACGCCACTTCGGGTCGCTCGTGTTCACCACGATCATCCCCCGCTCCGTGCGCCTCGCCGAGGCGCCGAGCCATGGCGTCCCTGCAATCGCCTACGACCGGCGCTCCGCCGGCGCCGAGGCCTACTGGAAGGTGGCGATGGAGCTTGTCGAGCGTTCCTAAGGAGCGAAGAGGGCTCGGCCGGGGCCTCGAGGTGTTGCTCGGAGAGGCCGGCCAGCCCGAGCTGGTGCACCTCCCCGTCGAGACCATTCACCCGAACCCGCGCCAGCCGCGCCGGCGCTTCGAACCCGAAGCCGCGGATGGGCTCGCGAGCTCGATCCGACTCCAGGGCGTGCTCCAGCCGATTGTCGTGCGGCGGCGAAGCGAAGGCGGCTTCGAGATCATCGCGGGGGAACGTCGCTGGCGTGCCGCTCGCTCCGCCGGCGCCGCGACGCTCCCGGCAGTCGTGCGCGATGTCGACGATCGCGACTCCCTCCTCCTCGGGCTCGTCGAGAACGTCGCGCGCGAACAGCTCTCGCCGGTAGAAGAGGCGCGGGCGTACGCCTCGCTCGTCGACGAGTTCGAGCTTTCGCTTGGCGACGTCGCGGATCGTGTCGGACGCTCGAAGCCCGCGGTGTCCAACCGACTCCGGCTCCTCGAGCTCCCCGAGGAAGTGCTCTGGATGCTCGCCCGTGGCGACATGAGCGAGGGCCATGCGCGCGCCGTGCTGTCGCTCCCCGACGACGACGCGCGACGCCGCCTGGCGCGGCGCATCGTCAAGGAAGGACTGACAGTTCGCGCAGCCGAGCGGGCGGCGCGTGAAGGCGGCGCCAAGCGCCGACCGCGACGGGTTGCCGCGGTCGATCCCGCGCTGGTCGACAGAGCACGTCGAGCAGCCGAGGCGATCACGGGAATGCCCGCGCGCGTGAGTTCCGGCACGCTGCAGGTCCGATTCGACGACGAAAAGGGACTCGAGGAGCTCGTCGAAGCTCTCGAAGCTGCGACAAACAGAATCGCCGAAGACCGCGCGGCCTGAACGACCGCCCTACCGGAGCCACGCCGGGTTCAAGGTCGAGAGCGACGCGGCTGCGAAGCAGACGCCTTCAGGGATCCTCGCGATTGGGAATCTGCATTCGCAGATTCCCAGTCTGCGGAAAGCATGGGCGATCGTGGATTCGAACCACGGACCTCCGCCTTATCAGAGCGGCGCTCTAACCAACTGAGCTAATCGCCCGAGGGCGAAACTGTACAGCAGCCCCTGACTAAGATGGGCACGGGCCCGGATGCGCGAGATGACTCTCTACGGCGTGAGCTTCGAGCCGATCGGCAAGCAGCCGATCGTCCTGCTCAAGACCCTGGACGAGGATCGCTTCCTTCCCATCTGGATCGGCCATCCGGAAGCCGCGGCGATTCTCATGAAGCTGCAGGGAGCGAGTCCGCCGCGTCCAATGACCCACGACCTCCTCACCGAGGTCGTCTCGGAGCTCAAGGCCGAGGTCCTCCGCGTGACCGTGACCGAGCTTCGCGAGAACACGTACTTCGCCAAGATCACGATCGTCCACGACGGCCAGGAGCTCGACATCGACTCCCGCCCCTCCGACGCGATCGCCCTCGCCGTCCGCTGCGAGGCGCAGATCTTCGTCGCCGATGACGTCGTCGAGGAGTCCGGCATCGAGTTCCAGGCGGGAGACGACGAGCAGGTCAGCCTCGTGACGGCGTCGAATCTCGCCGACCTCGACCCGGAGGAGTTCAGCCGGTTCATCGAGAGCGTGACCCCGGAGGAGTTCGCCTCGAGCCTTCGTGACGTTCTCGAGGAGGGCGAAGACGGCGAGGACGAGGACCTCGACGACGAGCTCTCGGACGACGACGATGAGAAGTAGAGGGCTACGCCGCAACCGAGACGAGCAGGGCGACGCCGTTGAACACGGCGTGGAGCAGGATCCCCGGGTAGACGCTGCCGGTCTTCGCCCGCAACCAGGCTGCGACGATGCCGAAGAAGGCAAGTACCGGTAGCCCGATCAACAGGCCGTGCGCGAGCCCGAACAGCAGCCCCGTGGCCACGATCGCGAGCACGAGGCCGTACGGCGAGAAGAGGGAAAAGCCGAGACCGCGGTAGGTGAGCTCTTCAACGAAGGGTGCGAGGAGTGTCACCGCAAGGAAAAAGGCAATGAACGGGGCGGCGCGGCTCGAATCCCACTCGTCGGGGACGAGGCCTTGCTCCTCCGTCGCGTCGAAGTCTCCGAGCAGCGACAGGACGCCGGTGTAGGCGAGCGAGAAGACGTAGATGAGGACGAGGCAGAGGACAGCGAGCCCGAGGGCACGCTTCCACGACGCCGGCGGCTTGAGCGCGAAGAGCTCTCGCTTCGGCAGGCCGATAGTGATGAGCAAGAGGATTCCGAGCATGAGCCCGAACTGCACGACGATCGCGACCGATGAGACCCACTGGTAGGCGACGTCTTCCGGCGTGTCGTCGCTTGCGTACCGCCCCAGGTAGTTGAGCAGTGTCAGAGCGAGGACGAACACGAGCCACGCGGCGAGCCGCCCCGGGTGACGCTGGAGGGTCGCGGGCTCCGGCATTGGCGGGATTCCAGCACGAGGAGCGCGAAGGCCGTCGCAGAAGCAGCGTCGGAGCGTGGCTAGCATTCCGTCATGAGCCCACCTCCGAGCAGGCGCACGCCGCTCGATCCCGAGACTCTGCGCCCGCGCGGGAGGCACCAACGTGCACTCCGCCGGCGCCGTCGGCGAAAGAGCGCGGTCGTGGCTGTCGGCGTGGTCGCCGCGCTCGCGGCCGTCGCCGGCATGGGCGGCACCGCCGCTGTGGTCGCGTATGGATCGTCGTGCGACCTCGACTCGCTGCAGTCGGTCGACATCGGCACGAACTCCTTCGTCTACGCGGCCGACGGATCGTTGCTCGGATCGATCCCGGCCGAGCGGAACCGCGAGCCCGTAACCGCGGCGGACATGTCACTGTGGGTCCGCAAGGCCTCGATCGCGATCGAGGATCGCCGCTTCTTCGAGCACGACGGCGTCGATGTCGAGGGCATCGCGCGCGCCGCGGTCGAGAATGTCCGTGCCGGCGAGATCGTCGAGGGAGGGTCGACGATCACACAGCAGCTGGTGCGGAACCTCTACATCTCACGGGAGCAGACCGTACAGCGCAAGGTGAAGGAGGCGTGCCTGGCCACGAAGCTCGACCGCGCGCGCACGAAGCAGTGGATCCTGACCTCCTATCTGAACCAGAGCTTCTACGGGAATCGCGCGTACGGCATCGAGGCGGCCGCGCAGACCTACTTCTCGAAGCCGGCGAAGGAGCTCACGCTCTCCCAGGCGGCGCTGCTCGCGGGGCTGCCGCAGGCGCCCTCGATCCACGATCCGTTCACGGCTCCTGCACGCGCACTCGCACGCAGGCGAGAGGTGCTACGGGCGATGCTGGACACGGGCATCATCACGCCGCGCCTCCAGCGCAAGGCTGTGGACGCGCCGCTCGCACTTCGGCGGGGTCAGCTGTACGAGGCGATCCGCGAGCCGTACTTCTTCGGCTACGTCCGCGACAAGCTGATCGAGGTCTACGGCGCGCAGCGGGTCAGGTCCGGCGGACTGAAGGTCTACACGACCATCATCCCGCGCTACCAGCGGCTCGCGGAGGCAGCGATTCGCGGCACGCTGGACGAGTCGGACGACCCGGCCGCCGCGCTCATCTCGATCAGTCCGCGAACAGGCGCGATCCGCGCCATGGCCGCGGTTGTCCCGAACCGACCGAAGAACCAGTTCAACCTTCTCTCGCAGGCTCGACGCCAACCGGGGTCCACGTTCAAGACCTTTGTGCTGGCGGCAGCCGTGGAGCAAGGCGTCAATCCCGACTCGACGTACTACGTGTCTGCTCCGTTCACCGCCCGGCTTCATCCCGCAGGGAACTGCGACGACGGAAGCTGGTGGTGCGTCAAGACCTACGCGAATGACTACTACGGCTGGAGCTCGATCCGGAGCGCGACGCTGCGCTCCGACAACACGGTGTACGCGCAGCTGACGCTCGACCTGACCCCGCAGAAGGTCGCAGAGGTCGCGCGCCGGATGGGCGTGCGTTCCCAGCTGGACGTGCAGGGCGCCTACGTGCCCTCGATCGGGCTCGGCTCGATCGCCGTGTCGCCTCTCGACATCGCGTCGGCATACGCGACACTGGCCGCCGAGGGCGTCTATGCGGAGCCGATGGCGATCCGCCGCGTCGTGCTCGCCGACGGCAAGGTCGACACGAACGCCGGCTGGGGTAAGCCGAGACGTCGCCGCGCGATCTCCGAGGGCACCGCAGCAATCGTCACGCGCATCCTCGAGCAGAACGTCCAGTCGGGGACGGGAACGCGCGCCGCGTTCGGGCGTCCCGCCGCCGGGAAGACCGGGACGGCTGAGCTGAACGTCGATGCGTGGTTCGCGGGCTACACGCCCGAGCTCGCGACGGCGGTCTGGATGGGCTACACGCGGGCGGAGATCCCGCTCGACAGCGTGCACGGGATCGCCGTGACCGGCGGGAGCTTCCCCGCAGAGATGTGGCGGCTGTTCATGGAGCCTGCCCTCGAGAGCGTGGAACCTGCAGCCTTCCCCGAGCCGAAGGTCTGGCCGACGTGGAAGCCGTTCACGCGCGGTGAGTACGCGCTCGAGTACAACCCCACGCCCGCGTACACGCCCGACTACACGACCGAGACCGTCGATACGGAGTCCTCGACGTCGAGGCCGCCTCCGCCGCCCGCGTCGGGCCGCTGACACACTCGTGCCCGACCCGCTGACGATCGACGACGCCCTCGCCCGCATCGTCGAGAACGCGCAGCTCCTCCCAGCGGAGCACGTCACCGTCGCCGGCGCGACGGGACGCATCCTCCGAGAGCCGGCGACGGCGCAGGTCGACCTCCCTCCGTTTCCGAGCTCGGCAATGGACGGTTTCGCAGTCCGCGCGTCGGAGACGCCGGGGGAGCTCCCGATCGCGTACCGCGTCGCTGCAGGGGTGCCGCCTCCCGGCCCACTCCCGCCTGGTGCGGCTGCCGGGATCTCGACGGGAGCCACGGTGCCGGCCGAGGCAGACGCGGTGGTTCCGGTCGAGATCGTCGACGACCGCGGGAGCCACGTCGTGATCACCGACACGGCTGTCGTCGGCCAGCACGTACGACCACGTGGCGGCGACGTCAGCGCAGGCGTTACCGTCGTCCCCGCCGGCTCACGCCTCGGCGCCGCGCAGATCGGAGCCTTGGCCGCGACGGGTGTCGCCGAGGTTGTGTGCTCGATCCGGCCCCGGGTCGCCGTCGTCGCGACGGGTAGCGAGCTGCGCCCCGCCGGCGCCGAGCTCGCCGCCGGTCAGATCTACGAGTCGAACCGCGCGATGATCGCGGCGGTTCTCGCGCGCGTGAACGCCGACGTCGACGTCCTGCCCGTCGTGGAAGACGACGCTGACGCTCATCGGCAGGCGATCGCGCGAGGTCTCGAGTCGGATGTGCTCGTTACCTCGGGAGGCGTCTCGATGGGAGAGCACGACCTCGTACGACGAGTCGCTGCCGACCTCGGCGTGCGGGAGATCTTCTGGGGCGTCGCCGTCAAGCCGGGGAAGCCTCTTTCGTTCGGCGCACGCGACCGTACGCTCGTCTTCGGCCTGCCCGGCAACCCGGTGTCATCTCTTGTCGGAGCGATGGTTTTCGTCACCCCTGCGCTGCTCGCGCTGCAGGGAGCGAGGAACAGCCTCCCCCGCTACGCCTCGGGCATCACCTCGACGCCGCTTCGTCGGAACCCGCACCGAGACGAGTTCGTCCGCGCGGTCAGGGTCGACTACGGAGAGGCTGTGCAGCTCGAGCCGATCGTCGGACAGGAGTCGCACATGATCGCTCGCGCGGCTGCAGCGGACGCGCTCGTACACGTGCCTCGGGGGGAAGGCGAGCTCGAAGCCGGGAGTCTCGTCCGCTTTCTCGCGCTCGACTAGCGGGCCCGCGCGAGGACACGCCGGATCGGGCCGGCAGGGGGTGGCTCCGTCCCGGCGGCGTGTGGCGCGTAGCGTCCGATCGCGAGCGCTCCCAGTTGGGTCGCCGCAGCTGCCCAGACGATCCCGAGGAGCGCCGAGCTGAGCGGGAGGTAACCGACCGTGAAGAGGCCGAGAACGTAGAGCGCTGCGTCAAGCAGAGACAGCCCGAGCTCGTTTCCGAGCAGGAGCAGCCCGGCGATCGGTCCGAGGAGCCCCACGGTGAACACCAACGCGCGCACGGCGGGGCGTGTGTCGAGTGGGAGCCAGAGCCATGCGTAGAGCGATGGCAGCACGAACACGAGTGCGTAGGGCTGGATCACGGCAAGACCGATGGCGACGACTCCGAGCATCGTCAGCGCAACGACGAACCCTGCAAGCCGCTCATCGGACCCGACAGGCCCGACCTGCACGAGGTGCCGACGCGCGACGAGCCAGCCGAGGACGAACGCCGACAGCAGAACGAGAACACCGACGATCGGGGGATTGTCGAAGAACGCCGTGTACGGCGCCAACGGAAGCGCCGCGCCCGCCGGGAGAATGCCGACGAGCGCACCGACCGCTGTGAGCAGGCCGCCGAATGCCCACACGCCGAGCCGCGCGCGTTGCGCGCGGAGGGCGGGCTTGAATGGAAGAGGCCGTCGCCGACCGCGAACGATCAGATCGACGACCCCGAGCGCGAACGGGACGACGCTCAGTATCAGCGCCAGGCGCGCGGTCCAACCACTCGCAGCGCGGCCGGCGAAGAAGAGGCTGTCGGGTGTGCGAAATGCTCCGCCGACGCTCGTGTCGAGTGAGCTGATGAGCGCCTCGGTCGCCCGGCCGAGCTGACCGAGCCGTTCGGTCGCGGGCGACGGGCCAGCGATGGACGCCGTCGTTGCTCCGTCCGTCGTGAGTGTGACCGCCGACAGTCCGGCGGCGAGGAAACGACCTTGCTCGTCGAGCGCGAACGGCACGCCGAGACCGACGAGCTGTGCCGGGACGGATGGAAGCGAAGGGCTGACGCCGACCTCCTCCGTGATGCGGGCCGCCGCGGTCCGAACCAGGGTGCGAGCGGGAGACACCGGCCGGTCGCCCGCGATCGCCAGCCGGGGTCGACCGCGACCGAGATCATCGAGGACGACAACCGCGATAGCGCTGCGAGCCAGGGGCGAGGTCGTCGCGAAACGGGCTGCGCCCGCACCACCGAATGCGCCTGCGTCTGTCGACACGAGGACGAGCGTGTGCTGCGGAAGAGGGTCGGGACCGAGCTCCTGCGGCGCGAATCCCCGCGCGACCTCGATGAGCGTTGCCGTACCAGAGGCGTTTTCGCCAAGAGGCTCTTCAGCGCCGGCGTTGTCCCGGTGAGCAACGAGGACGATCGTCTCCTCCGAACGTCCCGGCACGACGGTGACGACATTGCGAAGCTCAACCGAGCCGAGGTCGGCGAGCGCCTCCGACCAGAGGTCCTCCTCGGTCTGGAGACCGAGTGAGCCGACCGTCTCCCGATACCAGCGCGCCGCCCCGGCGGCGCCCTCCGAACCCGGAACACGGGACGGGTACTCGACCGAGATCGTCTCGGCGAAGGAGGCTGCGGACTCGGCGTCGAAGAGCGGGTCGAGCGGTGACCGGGGGAGCGCTCCCGTTGTCGAGATAGAGAACAGAAATGCAAGAATCGCAGGCACGACGACGAGAAACCCCACGCGGACGAGGCGTGCGTTAAGAGGGCGTTCAACGGTGCCGCGACGCAGCCGGCGACCGCGCGTCCGGGGCCGAGCGGCGTCCATCGCCGGGCTATAGTAGGCGCGCTGGCGACCGCGAGCCCGCGCGAACGCTCCGATGCCCACCACTTCGACAATTCTCCTCGTCGATGACGAGGAATCGATCCAGACCCTGCTCACCTACCCTCTCGAGCGGGACGGCTACAACGTCGTTCAGGCCCGCGACGGGGAGGAGGCCCTCCGCCGGTTCGGCGAGGAGTCCGTGGATCTCGTCGTGCTCGACGTCATGCTTCCCCGGCTCGACGGCCTCGAGGTGTGCAAGCGACTGCGCGCTCAGAGCAACGTGCCGATCATCATGCTCACGGCGCGCGGGGAGGAGCTCGACAAGGTTCTCGGGCTCGAGCTCGGCGCGGACGACTACATCACGAAGCCGTTCTCGATCCGGGAGTTCCGAAGCCGGGTACGAGCGCTGCTGCGGCGAGCCGCGTCGCCGCACCTGGCGGGCGAGCGCGAGGAGCTCATCGAGCGCGGCGAGCTGCGCATCGATGTGCCGCGGCGAACCGTCGATGTTCGCGGTGAACCGGCGCAGCTGACGTTCATCGAGTTCGAGATGCTCGTTGTACTCGCACAGAGCCCCGGCGTCGTCTTCTCGCGGCGCGAGCTCCTCGAGCGCCTGCGCGGGGGCGCTGATTACCGGGAACCGCGCACCATCGACGTGCACGTGCGGCATCTGCGCGAGAAGATCGAGCGCGATCCGAGC
>Ga0136631_10000436_pt1 | contig 12834 bp, 9 predicted proteins | sample AntDrymUQ6012206_2_FD_104655 | JGI IMG/M metagenome (GOLD analysis project Ga0136631, IMG submission 104655) | Polar desert sand microbial communities from Dry Valleys, Antarctica - metaG UQ601 (22.06) | ecosystem: Environmental > Terrestrial > Soil > Desert | place: Antarctica: Dry Valley... | reverse complement strand
GATGACTGCGCCCGCAACCCAAGCTCAGGAAGACGAGGTTCTGGGTAAAGCATACGACCGCCATTTGATGCGGCGTCTGCTCGCCTATACCCGTCCCTACCGGGCGCTGATGTACGGCGCTCTCGCGCTGCTGTGCGTGGAAGGGGGCATCCAGGTGGCCGGACCGCTGCTCACCCGCCGCGTCATCGATGTCGCGGTGCCGGCGCGCGACGTGAGCATCGTCGTCATCTGTACGGCGCTGTTTCTGGTCCTGCTGCTGGTCGAATTCGCGCTGTCCTATGCGCAGACGTGGCTCACCAGCCTCCTCGGCCAGCGCGTGATGCGGGACATCCGGATGCAGATCTTCACCCACCTCCAGAGGCTGTCGGTCTCGTTCTTCGACCGGAACCCGGCTGGACGCCTCATCACGCGGGTGACGTCCGATGTGGAGACGCTGAACGAGCTCTTCACCTCAGGCGTGGTGGCGGGCCTTGGCGACCTGTTCACCCTGGTCGCGATCAGCGTGGCGATGTTGATCCTCGATTGGCGGCTCGCGCTGGCGGCGTTCGCGGTCATCCCGTTCGTGGTCCTCGTGTCGAGCCTGTTCCGAAAGGCGGTTCGAAACACCTACCGCGACATCCGCGTGCGGCTGGCGCGCATAAACTCCTTTCTACAGGAGCGGCTGACGGGAATGCGGGTCGTACAGCTGTTCGGCCAGGAGCGGCGTGAAGCGGCGCGGTTCGACGATCTGAACCGGTCGCACCTGAACGCGCATCTGCGCTCGATCACGGTATATGCCCTCTATTTTCCGGCCATCGAGCTCCTGACATCGGTGGCGCTCGCGATCCTGATCGTGGCCGGCGCGGCCCGCGTTGAGATGGGCGCGCTGAGTGTCGGCACCGTTGCCGCGTTTCTGATGCTCGTGCGGAGGTTCTTCCAGCCGCTTCAGGACCTGTCCGAGAAGTACAACATTCTTCAGACCGCGATGGCGAGCTCCGAGCGCATTTTCGGGCTGCTCGATTCAGAGCCCAGTGTCCGCGACGTTCCGCTGCGGCCTGCGGTGTCAGGCGCCGCGGGCATCGAGGTGGCGTTCGAGGACGTCTGGTTTGCCTACGATGTCGCGCACCTGGCGAAGCCGGTCGGATTTTCCGCCGCCGACGCCTCTCCGACCGAGTGGGTTCTCAAGGGCGTCAGCTTCACGGCCCGGCCGGGCGAGACGGTCGCGCTGGTGGGGCACACCGGAGCGGGGAAGACGACGATCGTCAACCTGCTCATGCGTTTTTATGACCCACAGCGAGGGCGAATTACCGTCAACGGTGTCGATATCAGGACCATTCCCCTCGACGCGCTCAGGTCGCTCATTGGCTACGTGCAGCAGGACATTTTCCTCTTCGCCGGAGATGTCGCGACCAATATCCGGCTGTCGAATCCATTGACGGACGAAGAAGTTGTCCGGGCCGCGAGGCAGGTCGGCGTGGATCGCATCATCCGCGGCTTCCCCCGCGGCTACGGTCAGGTATTGGGCGAGCGAGGCGCAACCATCAGCGTTGGCGAGAGGCAGCTTCTCTCGTTTGCCCGGGCCATTGCCGCGGATGCGCCGCTGCTTCTGCTCGATGAAGCAACCAGCGCGGTAGACAGCGAGATCGAAGCGGAAATTCACGCCGCGCTGGATGTTCTGGTCGCGGGGAGAACCACGATTGCCGTCGCCCACCGATTGAGCACGATCGCGACCGCGGACTCCATACTCGTCCTCCACCACGGCGAGGTCGCGGAGCGCGGAACGCACGCGGAGCTTGTGCGGGCGGGAGGGCTTTACAGCGCCCTCTGGCGGCTGCAGGCCGGCGAGCACGAGCGCCTTCTCCAGCGGGTCGGGTGATGCTTGCCGCTCATTTTGCGGCTTCGTAGTTTGAGGCCTGGAGGCAGCGGCGCATTTCTGTCTCCGTCGCATTCAACCCCTGGTTCCTCGATTCCATTGAGCTCCCTCCAGTGCATCTAGCCGTAGCGGCTCGTACCGACGTCGGCCGCATTCGAAAGGGAAACGAGGACACTCTGCACGCTTCCGCGAATACCTTTCGCGGACTTTTCATCGTCGCCGACGGGATGGGCGGCCACGCGGCGGGCGAGGTTGCGAGCGAGATGTCGGTAGAGATCGTCACCGGCGATCTCTCGGATCTCAACGACCTCGAAGCTCCGGATGCGCATGACCGCGTCACCCGCGCCCTGCGGGACGCGAATCGCGCGGTTTTCGAGCGCACCCGGATCGAGCGCGACAAGCTGGGCATGGGGAGCACGGTTTCGGCGCTGCTCCTTTCCGATACCCGCTACATCATCGGTCATGTCGGTGACTCGCGCATCTACATGGCGCGCGATGGCCACATGACGCAGCTCACGCGCGACCATTCCCTCGTCCAGGAGCACGTCGACGCCGGCCTTCTCACCGCCGAACAGGCCCGGCGCCACCCGCAGAGCAACGTCATCACGAGGTGCATCGGCATGGCTGATGACATCGAGCCTGATGTCTTCGATGGCGTCGCCAGAATCGGGGACTCGTTCCTCCTCGCGAGCGACGGCCTCACTGGAATGGTCGAGGACCGCCGGATCCAGCAGCTCCTGATGTCGCGCGCCACTCCCGCTCGCATCGTCGACGCGTTGATCCAGGAGGCGAACAACAACGGCGGAAACGACAACATCACGGCGGTGGTGGTGCGAGTGCTCGCGCAGGAGGCGACCACGAGCGAGCACGAGATCACGCCGATCCCTCCCGCGCGTACGCATGGATGAGAGCTCCGAAAGCGTCGCCGGCATAGCCCAGCTCTACCTCGGTAACATTCTCTACGCGCTCGAGCTGGCGGCGCTCGCTCTGGATGACCAACAAAAGACCACCGACGCGGCGTTCTACAGAGGAATCGCCAGGAAGCTGGCCGAGGCGCGAGGCAAGGAGTCGAAGCGTGGCTAGATGGGTTTTCGCACTACCCTTTCCGCTGCTCGTGCTCGGCGGCTGCGCCCCGCGCGACGCCCCACCCACAGCGGACTCGGCTTTCGCGGCCGTACAGCGGCGCGGCAAGGCTGAAATGGGCGTAGACCAGTACGCATCGACCCACGTCTTCGAGCCTCTGCCGGATGGCGGGCGGATAACCCTTCAGATGAAAGCGGCGGATTCCACCGGGGCAGCAATCATACGCGCCCACATGCGCGATATCGCTCGAGCTTTTTCCAGGGGGGACTTCGCGATTCCAGGCCGCGTCCACGCGAGTTCGGAGGTTCCCGGTACCGCGGCGATGAGCCGGCTGCGGTCTCAGATATCATACGATCCGCGTGACGTCGAGCGAGGTGGAGAGGTCCGGATGACCGCGCGCAGTGCTGATGCAGTTGCAGCGATTCACGAATTTCTCGCTTTTCAGCGCCAGGATCATCGCGCCGGAGCGCACTGAGGTGCTTCGGCCAGGCGCTCCGGTACCGGCGCACGGCGATCTATTGGGTGATGAGCGCGAAGAAAGAAGAGACCCGCGAAAGGCGGCTGGGGTCACTCATCGAGTTTGCAGCCAGAGGTAAAGCGATACCACAGCTCGATCGGAGCGAGGCCTGATAGACGGCTAGCTCCCAGTGCCCACTGCGACCAGTAGCGGTTAGCCCCCCCCAGGCCGTCCCACTCCGGCGTCCAATTTGCTAACTTACGGGAGAACACCCTGTCCTCACGGAACGGGGTCCCCGGAACATGTGTATTCCATCCCCGCTGACCCCGTCCGAAACCGGAGAAGTCATGGGCACCGCGACACTTACGGCACCTGAGCAGGTCACGGACACGTTTCCGATCAACGGAACGGACTTCGTCGAATTCTACGTTGGCAACGCCAAGCAGGCGGCGCACTTCTACCGCAGCGTTTTCGGCTACAGGATCCTCGCCTATCGTGGTCCCGAGACCGGCACGCGCGACCGGGCCAGCTATGTCCTCCAGCAGGACAAGATCCGCCTCGTGCTCACCACCGCGCTCCGTCCCGACAGTGAGATCGCCGCCCAGGTTCACAAGCACGGCGACGGCGTGAAGGACATCGCCCTCTGGGTCGACGACGCACGACGCGCGTTCAGCCTAGCGGTCGAGAGAGGTGCGAAGCCTGCCGCCGAGCCCAGGGCGCTGGTCGATGAGGACGGTGAAGTGGTGGTCGCCGCGATCCACACGTACGGTGAAACCATCCATAGCCTCGTCGAGCGCCGCAACTACAAAGGTCTCTTCATGCCGGGCTTCGTCCCCTTTACCGGGCGGGGCGAGGCGGATGGAGTCGGCCTCAAGTACATCGATCACTGTGTCGGGAACGTCGAGCTGGGCGCCATGAACAAGTGGGTGAAGTACTACGCCGACGTCCTCGGCTTCAGCCAGCTGATCTCATTCGACGACAAGGCGATCTCCACCGAGTACTCGGCGCTCATGTCCAAGGTGATGGCCAACGGCAATGGCCGCATCAAGTTCCCGCTCAACGAGCCCGCCAAGGGCAAGAAGAAATCCCAGATCGACGAGTACCTCGAGTTCTATCAGGGACCGGGGTGCCAGCACATTGCGCTCGCCACCGACAACATCATCGAAACGGTGACGAAGCTCCGCGACCGGGGCGTGGAGTTCCTGCGCGTTCCGGCGACGTACTACGACACCGTGATCGAGCGGGTCGGAAAAATCGACGAGGACCTGGCTCCGCTCCGCGACCTCGGCATTCTCGTGGATCATGACGAAGAGGGCTACCTCCTCCAGATTTTCTCGAAGCCGATGGAAGATCGTCCAACGCTCTTCTACGAGGTGATTCAGCGAAAGGGTGCCAAGAGCTTCGGCGCGGGTAACTTCAAGGCGCTGTTCGAGGCGCTCGAGCGCGAGCAGGATTTGCGAGGGAATCTCTAGGCGATGCCGATCTACCACACCCTCGGCAAGATTCCACGCAAGCGCCACATCGCGTTCAAGAAGCCGAACGGCGGTATCTACGCCGAAGAGCTGGTCGGCCACGAAGGGTTCACCGGAACTTCCGCTCTCCTGTATCACATTCACCCGCCGACCACGGTCAAATCAGTACGGCGCGTGCGCGAGATGAAGTTCGAGGCTGATCCGAACCAGACCCTTCACCACCGGCATTTTCTGACGTCGCGGGCTAAGAAGGGCGGAAGCGTGACGCTCGACCGCATTCCGCTCCTGTTCAACCAGGACATCGCGATGCTCTATTGCGAGCCCGACGAGAACGACGCGCACTTCTACCGCAACGCGCAGGCGGACGAGCTCGTTTACGTCAGCAAGGGCAAGGGCGTGCTCGAGACCGCGTACGGACTTCTCCCGTTCAGCGATGGCGACTACCTCGTCATCCACCGTGGCATCCTGCACCGCTACCGCTTCGACCTGGGCGGCGAGCCGCCGAAGATGCTGATCTTCGAGAGCCGCGGGCACGTGCGGTGGCCGAAGCGCTATCGCAACGAGTTCGGACAGCTGATCGAAGGCGCGCCGTATTCCGAGCGCGACATTCGCCGGCCGACCCACGTCGAGCCGATCGACGAGATGGGCGATTTCCCGATTCTGGTGAAGCAGTACGATGGCCTCAACGAGATAATGCTCGACCACCATCCGTTGGACGTCGTCGGCTGGGATGGATATTTCTATCCGTGGGCATTCAACATCAACGATTTCGAGCCGATCGTGGGGCGGGTACATCAACCTCCGCCGGTGCACCAGACCTTCCAGGGCGACGGCTTCGTCGTCTGCTCGTTCTGTCCGCGGCCGTATGATTTTCACCCCGAAGCGGTCCCGGCGCCGTACAATCACAGCAACGTGGATTCCGATGAAGTGCTGTACTACGCCTCGAGCGAGTTCATGAGCCGGAAGGGAATCGAATTCGGGAGTATTACCCATCACCCCGACGGTATTCCTCACGGTCCGCATCCCGGCCGCGCGGAAGCGAGCATCGGCGCGAAATACACCGACGAGCTGGCGGTGATGATGGACAGCTTCCGGCCGCTCAAGGTCGCCAAGCCGGCGCTCGACATCGAGGATCCGGACTACCACAAGTCGTGGCTGCAGGGACAGCACGCGCAATTCAATCCCCCGACGAGCTGAGGTCCAGGGCTAGATGAGCGAGGCACTCTGGACTCCCTCGCCCGACCGCATCATCAGGGCAAACATGACCGAGTTCCTCCGGTACGTAGAGGAACGCGGCGGTCCGCCCGTCGCCGACTACTCGCCGAGCTCGTACTGGCAGCTCTACGAATGGTCGCTGGCGAATCCTGAGAGATTCTGGTCGCTGACGTGGCGGTTCTGCGGGATAATCGGCCACCGAGGGACTGGGGGCAGCGCCGAGCGCGTCGGGGTCGGCCTGGATAACATGGGCCCGCCAGATCCGGAGGATGGACCGCGCTGGTTTCCCGATGCCGACCTCAACTTCGCCGAAAACCTGCTGCGGTTCACGGACGAAGAGCCCGCGCTCGCCTCGTGGAACGAGGAAGGCCTGCAAAGAACCGTCAGCTACCGCGAGCTGAAGGACGCGGTCGGCACGATGGGCCGTGCGCTCAAGACCGCAGGCGTAGTGCCGGGCGATCGGGTCGCGGCCCTCCTGCCAAACATTCCCGAGGCCGTCATCGCCATGCTCGCCGCGACTTCGCTGGGCGCGATCTGGTCGTCGTGCTCACCGGATTTCGGTGCGCAGGGTGTCATGGACAGGTTCGGCCAGATCGAGCCGAAGATTCTGTTCGCGGCGAACGGCTATCTGTACAACGGGAAAGAGATCGACCTGATGCCGCGGCTGCGTCAGATCGCCTTCCGCATACCCACGCTCGAGCACGTGATCGTCACGCCGTACCGGAAGCGCACGATCGAGCTGGACGGCGTGCGCCACGGAACGCTGTGGGACCCGTTCATCGAAGCTCAATCGAGGGCGGCCGAGGCTGCCGTCGCAGCGGCCGCCATGAGGAGAACACCTTCATCGATCGCCAGTGGGGCGATCAAGCGACCCGAACCGGAGGCGCCGGCCGACTTCGAGCGTTTTCCGTTCGCCCACCCGGTTTACATCATGTACTCGTCGGGCACCACCGGCCTCCCGAAATGCATGGTGCACAGCGCCGGCGGCACTCTCCTTCAACACCTCAAGGAGCTGATCCTTCACACCGATCTCAAGCGCGAGGACTGCATCTTCTATTACACGACATGTGGGTGGATGATGTGGAACTGGCTCATCAGCTCACTCGCTGTCGGCTCCAAGGTGGTGCTCTACGACGGCGCCCCGCTCGCGCCGAAGCCTGATTTTCTCTGGGACCTGGCCGAGCGCGAGCAGGTTACCGTGTTCGGCACCAGCGCCAAATATCTGGCGATGCTCGAAAAATCAGGGGTCGAGCCGCGCGAGAATCGCGATCTGTCCAAGCTCAAGGCGGTGCTCTCGACTGGAAGTCCGCTCGCCCACCACAGCTTCGACTACGTGTACTCCAAGATCAAGCGCGATGTCCACCTGGCGAGCATCAGCGGCGGCAGCGACATCATCTCCTGCTTCGTACTCGGCAATCCCATTCTTCCCGTGTATCGCGGCGAGATACAGACTCCGGGACTGGGCATGGCCGTCGACATTCTCGACGCGCACGACGGGAGACCTCTCCGCCTCGTGCCGGGTGAGCTGGTGTGCACGAAACCCTTTCCGAGCATGCCGACCGAATTCTGGGACGACCCGAACGGAAAGAAATACCGCTCCGCCTACTTCGAATACTTTCCCGGCGTGTGGCGGCATGGAGACTGGGCCGAGATGACCCGTAACCGCGGGTTCATCATCTACGGCCGGAGCGACGCGACACTCAACCCTGGTGGGGTGCGGATCGGAACCGCCGAGATATACCGGCAGGTCGAGCAGATGCCTGAGGTGATCGAAAGCGTGGCGGTTGGCCAGGAGCAGGGCGGAGGGACCCGCGGCGACGTGAGAATCGTGCTGTTCGTGAAGCTGAAGCCGGGGGTATCGCTGGACGATGATCTGCGGGAGCGCATCTGCACTCGTGTCAGGGAGAACACCACGCCGCTGCACGTGCCGAAGAAGATCGTTCAGGTGGAAGACATTCCGCGGACGATCAGCGGTAAGATCAGCGAGCTGGCGGTGCGCGAAGTGATCCATGGCCGCCCGGTGAAGAACACGGAGGCGCTGGCGAATCCCCAGTCACTGAAGCTGTACGAAAAGCTCCCTGAGTTGCGCCGTTAGCGCAGCGGGGCTCTAGCGGGTCTGAGCCAGGGCGGACTGCCGCTTGGCCGTCGCAGCCAGAGCGTTCACCAGGTCCTGGATCTTGGGGCCGCGACCCGGCTCGGGCGTACCGATCATCAGAGCCGTGTGGTAATGTGAAACCCCGTAGGAATTACCCGACCGGCGCTCGACCGTGATACCCAGGTTCTCCGGCTCGGCCGCCTCATCTTCAGCGTGCTTCTCGATCGGTGCCCCGGGGAGGGCATGCGACTCGACTTCGGCGAGAAACGACTTCCAGTCGGGCGTGCCTTTCAGCTTTGCTTCGCAAACCGAGCTGATCCAGCGGTCCTCGCCGTACTCGGAGTTACGCTTCGAGATCGGGCCGCAATCGTAATTGGCCCGCACGAAGTTGTCGACGCGGGTGTCGGCCGAATCCGGTGAATTGAGGTAGTACTGGTCCCACCAGAGCAGCAGGCGTCCCGTGAGGGTGTTGCCGCGCTGCGTGATCAGCACCAGCAGCTGGGGATTCCCGAACCCGGAATACCAGATCCTGACCTCGCGGTCTCCGCGACGGATCTGCTGCGCGGAAAGGGGCGAGAGGCCCACGGTGCGGGCGGCGGCGTCCTTGGTCTCGAAAATCGCGGCGACAGCGCCCGTATCGGGGTTCCCCGGGGCCAGGCCCTGGGCAGCGGCAATCGCCGGAAGGACGAGCAGCAGTGAGACGGTTACAGCGCTGAGGCGGCTCATGAATAGAGGACTGTCGGGGGCACCGGGCGTCACGCGATTTTCGACCCTAAAACCGCTCAGAAACGAGCCGTTTTCGCTAAATCGTTGCCACTCGGCCGCTTACCATAAAACAGCAGTGGGCGTGGAAAACCATCTTTGTGATCAGATGGACGTTAATTGACGGGCGAAGACCTGGCAGAAGTAGAGGCCGCCCGAACCTGAGGCAACCACGCCAGTGCCAAGCTCGGACACGCCGGGGTTGAGGATATTCCGGCGGTGTCCGGGCGACTCCATCCAGCCTTTCACGACACTTTCAGCGTCGGGATAACCGAGCGCGATGTTCTCCGCGATCATCGAATAGTGATAGGAGACGTGCTGGGCGCGGTGGCTGAGGGTCGGGAACCGGGATTCGGGTATTACATGGGCCATTTTCCTGTAGGTGGCCATGTTCCGCGCGTGGAGCCTGGCGGCCTGGTCCAGCCGCGGATTCGAGGCCAGCGCCTTGAGGCCGCGCTTCTTTCGCTCCGCATTGACCAGGGCGAAGATGCGCGATTCCATCGGGCCGTACGGACTTTCGCTCACTGCGTCGCTGCGGTCCGCGCTGGCCGGCGGTCGAGAAGGAGCCGGTGGCGGGGCAGGCGGTGGTACCACACAGCCAATCAGGCTGAAGACCACCAGGAGCGGCAAGACGTTGAATGATCTCATGTCTTTTATGTAGACGACCGAGTCGAACGTTCCTCTCCGCTTACCTTCCTCGGCCTTCCGGGAGCGGGGCCGCGAAACTCCGGAGGATTTCGAGAATGCGGTCCGGGTTCAGCGTCGTTTTCCGCGCCGTGAAAACCCGCAGCCAGCGGGCACTTTTGTACAGCTGATCCGACAGAGACGGCAGGTTTATCGTCCCAATCCATCCCTCCCCGGTGAGTTTTTCGACCTTTTCGTTGCGCCTCAAGACCGGGATGTCCAGCCCGAGCATCTGGGTCTTCACCGGATAATCGAGGAGGAGCTCGCCAGGGGTCAGGCCGAACTCACTCGCCAGCGCGTTCTCGGCTTCGCCCACGCGGCGCCGGTCAGTCGCTATCCATTCCACGGGCTCGTCCTCCAGCTCGGCCGCCGGCCATTCACCGGCCCGCTTGTAGAGCTTTCGTTCCTTCAGCGCGACAAGCAAGGGCGTGGGCCATGCCGTTTCGAGCCTGTGCATCAAACCCTCGTCGGTGTGTCGCGCCAGAGACTCCACATCGAGAACGCCCGCGTGAATCGCGTCTTCGACGAGCCGCTTGTACATCGCGGTCGCGCTGCGGACGGCGTGATGCCAGTAGACGTTCCGGTACATCTGGTATTTCGCGAACAGCAGCGACTCGAGAGCCGAGAGCGCCTTCTCGCGCACTCCGACCGATCGAAGTCCCGTATCGGGATCGTCGACCAGCACGAGTGAGTTCGTGAGGCGGTCGACGTCGATCTCCCCGTATGGAACCCCACACATGAATGCATCGCGCTTGAGGTATTCGATCTTGTCGAGATCGAGGGATCCGGAGATCAGGCCCTGAAGCCGGCTGGTGCTGCGGCCAGTGATCAGATCGAGCACCATCGCGGGCGCTTCGGGTCCGAGATTTTCCGTCAGCAGCGAAGCGACGGTGCCGTCGGTGATCAATGGGCGGGCGACATCCTCGTGATGGAGCGCCCCGATCTCTTCCAGCGCGTGTGAAAATGGATAGTGACCCACGTCGTGGAGGAGCGCGGCCGCGCGCACGATTGCCTGCTCCGTCTCGCTGATCGAGTTTGACTGCTCCGCTTCGCTGAGGAGAGCGAGCGTTCGGCGCGCGAGGTGGTGGGTGCCAAGCGCGTGCTCGAAGCGTGTATGAGTGGCGCCGGGGTAAACCAGGTATGTCCATCCCAGCTGCCGGACGTATCTCAGTCGCTGCACTACATCGGTGTCGAGCAGCGAAAGCGTCAGCTCGTCGACTCTGATGTTGTTCCAGACGGGATCGCGCAGTATCTCGAAGCGCACGGCGCCTGCCCGTCCCGCCCGCTCGCGCGTCAGCCTTTCGGGCCTGCGTTCTTGATCGCCGAATCGACTTCGCCAAACCTCTCGAAGTTCTTACGGAACATTCCGGCGAGCTTCCGGGCCTGCGCGTCGTAAGCCGCCGGATCACTCCAGGTGCGCCGCGGATTGAGAACTTCCACCGGCACATCCTTCACCTCGGACGGAATCCCGAGACCGAAGACGGGATCGGGTTCGGTTCTCACGGTATCGAGCAATCCACCCAGCGCGCCGCTGACCATCGCCCTGGTGTGGCTGAGGCTGATTCGCTTGCCGGTTCCGTACGCGCCGCCACTCCACCCGGTATTGATCAGCCAGACGTTGGACTTGTGCTGCTCCAGCAGCTTCCCGAGCATCTCGGCGTATCTGGTGGGTTGCCACACCAGGAAGACCGCTCCGAAGCAGGCGCTGAACGTAGCCTGCGGCTCCGTGACGCCGCGCTCCGTTCCGGCGACCTTCGCCGTATAGCCGGAAAGGAAGTAGTACATCGCCTGCTGCGGCGTCAGCCTCGAGATCGGCGGCAGCACGCCGAACGCATCCGCGGTGAGAAAGACGACGTTCTTCGGATGGCTTGCGCGCCCGCTCGGAACGTGGTTGCGGATGTAATGGAGCGGGTACGACGCTCGGGTGTTCTCGGTGATGGACTGGTCCGCGAAGCGCACTCTCTTGGTGGCGGGATCGAGGACGACGTTTTCCAGGACCGTGCCGAACATCTGCGTCGTACGGTAGATGTCCGGCTCGCTTTCGGGAGAGAGGTTGATGACCTTGGCGTAACAGCCCCCCTCGAAGTTGAAGATTCCATCCTTCGCCCAGCCGTGCTCGTCGTCGCCGACGAGGCCGCGTTCCGGGTCAGCGGAGAGTGTCGTCTTGCCGGTTCCGGACAATCCGAAAAAGAGCGCCGTGTCTCCGCCTTTGCCCACATTGGCGGAGCAGTGCATCGACAGCACGCCCTGCTTGGGCAGCAGATAATTCATCACGGTGAACATGGCCTTCTTCAGCTCGCCGGCGTACCGCGTGCCGCCGATCAGCACCGTCCGCGCGGCGAGGTTGAGCACGATGAAGGTGCCGCTCCTCGTCCCGTGCACCAGCGGGGTGGCCTGAAACTCCGGCGCGTGCAGAACGGTGAAGTTGGGGTCGAACGTCGGGAGGTCGCTCAGCTCCGGCCGGATGAACATGTTCCGCACGAAGGCCATGTGCCAGGCATTGGGCGAGACGTAACGGACGGAGAGACGGTACCCCGGATCGGCCCCGCAGTAGAGATCCTGGACGAAGAGCTGCCGAGCCTCGTTCAGGTGGCGGCGCACGTCGGCAAGGAGACGCTCGTATTTCTCGACCGGGAGCGACTGGTTCACCTTGCCCCAGTCGACATCGTTTTCCGAAGCAGGCTCTCTGACCACGAATTTGTCGTTGGGAGACCGGCCGGTGTGAGGCGACGTGACCGCGACGAACGGCCCCATATCCGCAAACTCGCCTTCGCCGCGGCGGGCCGCGGACTGAAACAGCTCGGGGGCAATCAAATTCCAAAGCACCTCTCCCCGCGGGCTGAGCCCCTGCGCCCCCAGTCCGACACTGCTCTCACGGGCCGCGGACGTGCGCTGCGGCCTTGCCTCAGTTGCCATTGCTTCCCTTCCTCTCATTGATCCGCTGCTGCGCATCCATCACGGCAACCGCGGCCATATTGACGATGTCCTGTACATCGGCGCCCTGCTCCAGCACGTGTACGGGAAGATTCATACCCACGAGAATCGGGCCGATTCTCGTCGCGCCGCCCAGGTGGTGGAGCAGCTTGTAGGCGATGTTGCCGGCGCTCAGGTTGGGAAAGATAAGCACGTTCGCGCGCTCCTTTAGGACGCTGAACGGATACGACGCCTTGAGGATGTTCTCGTCCATCGCGGTATCGGCCTGCATCTCGCCGTC
>Ga0136631_10000435_pt1 | contig 12841 bp, 13 predicted proteins | sample AntDrymUQ6012206_2_FD_104655 | JGI IMG/M metagenome (GOLD analysis project Ga0136631, IMG submission 104655) | Polar desert sand microbial communities from Dry Valleys, Antarctica - metaG UQ601 (22.06) | ecosystem: Environmental > Terrestrial > Soil > Desert | place: Antarctica: Dry Valley... | reverse complement strand
TCCTCGCCCATGGCGCGGCCGGTGAGCTGCAGGCTGGTGGGCAATGCGCTCTCCCACGCCGTTCATCAGAAAGAGACCGGGCACTCCCGAGAGGTTGGCCGCAGGATACGGCATTCGACAAAGTATATCCTGACTTCCCTGGCGGCAGCAGCGTCGGTGGTGCGGCCAACCTCTCGGGAGTGCCCGGTCTCTTTCTGATGAACGGCGTGGGAGAGCGCATTGCCCACCAGCCTGCAGCTCACCGGCCGCGCCATGGGCGAGGAATCGCTGCTTGCCATCGGGATTCGCTATCAGGAGCGTACCAGCTTTCATCGCCAGCGCCCGCCGGGGTTGTGAGCGTGCCATGGATGACAGGGACGAACTGCACGCATCGCTCCGTCCGCCGAGGCCTTCCTGGTGTTTTGAGTATCTTGCGGATGCCCGAAAGTGATACACCAACAGGAGTGATCGTGACAGCATCCGTTCTACCCACATCCCCCGCTGTATTTGCCAAGGCGACGTGGGATGATGTTGCCCCCTATTTCGATGATCTGGCGGCCCGTCCGCTCGAGCCCTCCAACATCGATGCCTGGCTCCGTTCGTGGTCGACCCTGGAGGAGCTGGTTACCGAGGCCGCTGCCCGGGCCATGATCGCCTACACGATCGACACCGGGGATCCCGACAAGGAGGCCGACCATCTGCGGTTCTCGACCGAGGTGCTTCCGCGGGCCGAGGAGCGGAGCGTGGCGCTCGCCCGGCGGCTGGTAGAGTCGGGTTACACCACTCCAAGCCTCATCACGATGCTGGCCCGCTTCCGCACCCAGATCAAGATTTTTCGTGACGAGAACGTTCCCCTTTTCGCCGAGCTGGAAGAGCACAGCGCCCGCTACCAGCGGATTACCGGTTCGATGACGGCCGAGTGGGACGGTGTGGATCGGCCGCTTCCTCAGCTGCTGCCGTTCCTCAAGAGCTCCGACCGCACAATCCGGGAGCGAGCCTTTCGTGCCTCCACCCGGCCCTATCAGGAAAGCCGCAATGAGCTGAGCGAGCTCTTCGACAAGATGTATCAGCTCCGGATGCGGGCCGCGCGGAACGCCGGCTTTGACAACTTCCGGGACTATATCTTTCCGGCCAAGTTCCGCTTCGACTACACCCCGGCTGATTGCGAGCGATTCCACGACGCGGTCGAGCGAACCGTAGTTCCCGCCGTCGAGCGTGTACTCGAGTCCCGACGCCACCGGCTGGGTCTCGACCGGCTTCGACCCTGGGATCTCGCGGTCGATCCCTACCGCCCCAAGACGCTCCGGCCGTTTGCAACCACAACCGAATTCGTCGGCACGGCTCAGCGCGTCTTCGACCGGGTGGACCCGTCCCTCGGCCGCGAGTTCCAGACCATGATCGACGAGGGGCTGCTCGACCTCGAGAGTAGAAAGGGCAAGGCGCCGGGGGGCTACTGCGAGACACTCCATTTCCGGGGGCGGCCTTTCATTTTCATGAACGCCGTCGGATTGGTGGACGACGTCATGACCCTGCTGCACGAGGCCGGACACGCGTTCCACGCCTTCGCCGCCCACGAACAGCCCTTGATCTGGCAGCGGCACCCCGGGTCGGAGGCGGCCGAGCTGGCGTCGATGTCCATGGAGCTGCTTGCCGCGCCTCACCTGGGCCAGCCGGTCGGCTACTTCGCGCCGGAGGATGCCGAGAGCGCCTGGCTGGAACATCTGGAAGACGTGCTGCTCAGTCTGGTCCACATCGCATCGGTGGATGCCTTCCAGACCTGGATCTACACCAGCGGGCAGGGCGCCGATGCCGGCGCGCGAGACGCCGAATGGTTGCGGATCCGGAGCCGGTTCGAGCGCGGCGTGGATTGGAGCGGCCTGGAGCAGGAGCGAACGGCGCGCTGGTACCGGCAGCTGCACATCTTCCTGTACCCGTTCTATTACATCGAGTATGGCATCGCACAGATCGGCGCGCTGCAGATCTGGCGCAACAGCCTCAAGGACCCGAAACAGGCCGTAGCTCGCTACCGGGATGCCCTGGCCCTCGGTGCAGTACGCAGCCTGCCCGAGATCTATCGCGCAGCCGGGGCCCGCTTGACCTTCGACGCCAAGGACATCGGTGAGCTGGTTAACCTGGTCGAAACCGAGATCAGCCGGGTCAGAGCCAGGCTCCCCGCAGGGGAGGGGCTGAAGTCGCCCGGCAGGCCGGTAGCGGGACGTTCCTAGTTGCTTCTCGGCGCGTGAGCCGCAAGATTCCACCGCCTGCTGCACCCCGGAGGAGCCGTTGAAGCCCGGGTCCCCTTGTGGAGATATGAGCCTGGATGGCCAAAGAAGAAGGCATTGAGATGGAAGGGGTGGTGACCGAGGTCCTGCCCGATCGTAACTACAGGGTGATGCTGGAGAACGGTCACGAGATCCTGGCCTACGCGGCCGGGAAGATGAGCAAGTTCAAGATCCGGGTACTGGAAGGCGATCGGGTGAGCGTAGTCTTGTCCCCGTACGATCTGACTCGCGGACGTGTTATCTATAGACATAAGTGAGGTCTAGGCAAGAACGTCGAGGTGGAAAGTCTAAGAAAAACGTCTACCCGGTTTAACTGGCAGTAGACTCTAGACCATAGACCAAAACAAAAGGGCCGCTCTGTTGAGCGGCCCTTTTGTTCCTAGACTGTAGGGCGCACCACGGTGCGCCCCTACTTCACCTTGGTAACGTTCTCGGCGGCGGGGCCCTTTGCACCCTGCACGATGTCGAACTCAACCCGGTCGCCCTCGGCGAGGCTGCGGAAGCCCTCTGCCTTGATGGCGGTGTGGTGGACAAAGCAGTCCTTGTCCCCGTTTTCCGGGGTGATGAAGCCGAAACCCTTCGCGTCGTTGAACCACTTCACCGTGCCGATGGTGCGAGCCATTGCGCCTACTCCTGGTTGTTTGACTGCGTCGGCTCCGGAAATCCGGAGACCGATGTTTTTATGAGCGCAGGCCTGTCCCGCGTCATAAAAAACGAAGACCCGTTCAGGGCACCAAGCCCCGGTCTCTGATTGCCACTAAGGGCGGTCGATCAGATTCAATTGGGGGCCTACCGGGGGACAAAGTTGTATGGCGCCCGCGTTTAGTCAAGAGGGGAGCCACGGAACCAGCGCGCCGCCGCCCGGGCCCAGTCCGCCACCGGTTCCTTGGTCGGAGCCCCGACTGCGTGGTTCAGCGCCTGGAGAAATTCAGCCGCGGAGGGGTACCGTGCCGAAACGTCGGCGCTGAGCGCCCGGTCGAGCACCTGCTCCAGCGCTTCACTCACATCGTCTCGCTTTCCCTTGGAGGTGGGGAACTGGTTGGTGGTCTGCTTGGCCAGCACCTGCTCCACTGTCAGCCCGGGGAAAGGCGGTGTCCCCAGCAGCGCGTAATAGGCCACGGCGGCCAGGCTGTAGAGGTCCGAGCGCTGGTCCACGCGTTCGCCCAGCAGCTGTTCGGGACTGGCAAACTGGGGAGTTCCGCTCTGGCTGGTGGCCCCACCGAACTTTCCCCTGAGCGCCAGCGCCAGGCCGAAGTCAGTGATCTGCACGCTGCCGGAACGGTCTATCAGCATGTTCTCCGGCTTGATGTCCCGGTGGACCAGCCCCGATCCGTGTGCGTGGGCCAGCGCGGACAGCGCCTCCCGCAGCAGCCGGAGGGTTCTATCCAGAGGAAGGGGGCCATCGCGCTCGACCAGCTGGGCCAGGCTGGGCCCGTCGATCAGCTCCATGGTGTACCAGAGGAGTCCGGAGCGTCCGCCGATGTCGTAGATGTTCACGATGTTTGGGTGCCGCAGCCCCGCTGCCAGCTGCGCCTCCCGGCGAAACCGCTCCACGACCTCGGGATCGCGGGTCAGCAGCGGCTGGAGCACCTTGAGCGCTACCTGGCGCTCCAGGTGCAGATCGCGCACCCGGTACACCCGCCCGAACCCTCCAGTGCCGAGTAACCCGAGCAGCTCGTAGTCGTCGCCCAGGGCCCGCCGGAGCCGCTTTTCCCATCGAGCCTTGTCCTCGGCGTCTGCCACCGGCCCCTGGCCTACCGCTATGGCCGGGGTCTCAAAGGTGCCAGCGTCGCTGGCAAAGTCCTCCAGCATTTCCACCGCGGTGAGATATCGGTCATCATGGGCCGGCTGCATGGCGCGGAGCACGATCCGCTCGATGGTGCGGGGACAGGCCGGCCTGAGCTCGGTGGGGCGACGAACCTTGGTGGGATCCAGCGGCGGTTCCTGGCCGGTGATGGCCACGTACAGCAGGGCGCCCGCGGTATAGACGTCGCTGGTGGGATCTCCGGGCGTGCCGTCCCTCACCTCCGGGGCCATGTAGGCCAGCCCGAGGGGTATGGTGCCGGGGGGGACCGCGGGCAGCATGTAGCTGCAGAAGCGGACGTCCGACACCAGGGCCCGGCCCGACGAGCTGAGCAGCACCGAGGCCGGAACGATACGGCGCAGGATGATGCTCTGGGTATGGGCATGCTCCAGCGCGCTCAGAAGATCACGCGCCAGGGTATGGACCATGGGGATCGGCCGGGGCCCCCGCAGGAGTGCGCCCTGCAGCCCCTCGCCGTGGATCCAGTTGCCGACCCGATATGCCAGCTCACCGATGACCCCGGCGTCATAGACGTGTCGGATCGACGGGTGGTCCAGCCGGCCGAGGGCCTCGGCCTCGCGAATGAACCAGGTCCGGGTGGGTTGGTCGGTAAAGAAATTCACCCGCAGGTTGACGCGGCGCTTCAGCACCAGATCGTGCGCTTCGAAGAGGACTCGCTCCGGAGATACCGCTACCGTCCGCTCGATTCGATAGCGGGTGCCGAGCGCGTCCTGAGTGCGCTCGAAGTAGCGGTCCGACTCGATGCCGGTCAGCGCAGCAACCCGCGCCGCCGCTCCACCTTCACCTGACGGCCGCACAGGGCCGCGTTGCACCAGCGCCGGCCCTGGTTCGGCGAGCTGTCAGTGAAGAAGAGGGAGCAGCCCTCGCCGGCACAGCGCCGGACAAAGAGCAGCGGATCAGCCAGGGCGGACGCCGCGGATTGGGCGATGGCCTCCAGCATGGTCGGCGGCCGGGCGGGGGCGAAACGAAGCTGCCACTCGCCGCTCACCCGGGTCAGCTGGTTCGAACCACCGTTGCGGGAGAGCTGCTCATTTATGGCTGCAATTGAGGCGGCGGGGGGTTGGGTATCCGAATTCAGTGCCTCGGCCAGCGCGGTCAGGCGGCCACGGAAGGCCCGTACCTCGTCCAGCGCCACGCCGGTACCGTCTATCCACGTGAGGCTCTGGGTCTCGGCCCAACGCCCGATGGCCGAGGCATCAGCCAGCAGGTCGGGCGGTGACGAGACTCGCCCCTGGGCAGTATTGACGAAGTCCAGCCAGACCGCTTCGCCCAGCAAGGTGAATTCAGACTCAGACATGAATGGCTAGCTCTCCGCAACCTCGACCGTGTTCCTGCCGCCCCGCTTGGCCCGGTACAGCGCGTTGTCCGCCGCGGCGAGAACGCTGCTGACGGTGGTCCCGTGAAGTGGTGACTCGGCAATTCCCATGCTCAAGGTGCAGGCGCCGAATTCCGGGTTGGTCTTTTCGATTTCGCGGAGGCTGGCCTGCACCCGGGCTACGAAGACCTTGGCCTCGGCGGGCTTGGTCATCGGCAGGATAACCAGGAACTCGTCGCCGCCGAGGCGACCGACCACATCCAGAGCGCGGCATTGCCGGCGCAGGATCTGGCCGACCTGAACCAGCAGCCGATCGCCGGCCGCATGTCCCATAGTGTCATTGACCACCTTGAAGCGATCGAGGTCGAGCAGCAGCACGCTGGTATGCAGCTGATGGCGCAGGCTCCGGGAGATCTCGGCGGAGAGGCGCTCCTCCAGCGCGCGGCGGTTGCAGAGCCCGGTGAGCTCGTCGGTCGTGGCCGCGCTGTGAAGCTGCTCCACCAGCTCGGAGTTCTTGAGGGCGATGGCCGCGGCAAAGGAGAGGGTGCCGGCCAGCTCGGATTCCGCCCGCCCGTACAGCTTGTCGCTGATCCGGGAGCCCAGCACCAGGACCGCCATGCGTTCGGCTCCGGCGTCCAGCGGCACCACCAGCTCGGCACCTGGGCCTACCAGCTCTGCCAGGCCCACATCGTCGGCGCCGGCGGCCGCGCTTCCGGGCGGAAGTGCCTGATCCAAGGCGGCACGCTCGATCGGGGCGGGGCGGAGCCGGTCGTTCAGGGAACGGAAGACGCTGGGGATGTAGGTCTCTCCCTCGGGCCGGTACAGGCAGGCCCACCAGGCGAAGAACACCTCGGCCATGAAATCCAGAATCAGTTGCTCGGTCTCTTCGGTGGAGTGGACCGAGGAGAGCAGCCGGGCCACCTGCCGAAGCGCCCTGAGCTGGAACACCGCGTCGTCGAGCGCGGCCTGGCGCTCGAGGAGAATGCCACGTAGCTCGACCACCACGCTGAGGCCCAGCGCCAGCGACATGGCGACAGAGCGCATTTCCTCCGCCACCAAGGGGTCCGCGTGGATTTGCACTTCGGTCTCGCCGCTGGCCAGCCGAGCCACCTCGACCGCGCCTTCGAAGCCCTGGGCCGGCCCTACCCGCGGAATCGTTTCCGCTGGGGAGACAAGGCTGAACCAGATCCGCTCGCTCTGAAAGCGGCGGACCAGGGCTACCCGGCAGCGCTCGAACAGCTCTCCGTCTGTGCGAGAGAGGCGGCAAGCGGCGGCGAAGGCACTGGGTAGGGTGGCTAAAGGCGAGGAAGGGGTTAAACCCATGCCCTATAATACAAGAACAAAGTGACCGGGGGGAGCCGAGAGGTTGTGCTGAGGTGTTGGATTGGGTATATTCACTGGGTTAACGACATAGCCCTAACGGGCCCCAGGGATTTCGGCTTTGCAGCCTGGGTGATCAAAACTGCTAAGGCTACTCGGTCCCGGCGAGCACTCAGCTCAGCCGGGATTTGCGTTTCCAGTCTGTAGGACCCGCGAGTTCTTCGGGGTCTCGATGCTGCCTTTCAACGAGTCGGTGATGTACTGGATGAGCAGGTCGACCGCTCTCGGGGCCGCCTGCTGATTGGCGCAAGCTGACTGGGCCTCGGGAACCGAATAGCCGTCACCGCCTGCGCAGGCCGAATACACGCCAAACGCGACCCGAACCGAATCGTCGGACCCGAGGGCACGCCCCGATGGGCCACGAAGATCGCCAACCACGCGGCGACCGGAGGGCCTGGACGGGTCGAACGTGAATGACAGCCCCGAGACCTGAAGAAACCCCCCGGTACCAAGCACCTCGCTCGACACGCCGTGCTCCAGCAGACGGCGCAAGCCGGCTCCGCTGAGAGGGAAGGTGACAACCCGGGTCTGATCGGCATAGGGAAAGATTGCTTCCAGCTGGTGATTGGAGATCGGTCCAGGCTGGATCACATTGTCGAGACGCAGGGTGCCGGAGTTGATCAGGGCAACGTCAGCTCCGGTGCCTGACCGCATTGCATCGCTCACCAGGTCCCCCATCATGGACTCGCGCCGGCGGGAGAAGCTGGTTGCTGGATCGATGGGGACCGTGCTTCGGCCCACGACACGCTCAGGCCCCAGTCGCTTCTGGAGACTGTCATCCCACTCCGCCACTACCCTCGACACTGCGGTATCCGGCGGCAGCGTTGCATTTATCGGTACTAACCCCGTTGCTTGACGCCAGCTCCCCTTTCCTCCCCACAGCGTCACGAACTGGGCCGACACCGCGTTGGCGTCGGCTTTGACAATGTGCCGGCCCGACACGGTCGAGTCGCGCGCGTCGTGCTCATGACCGCCGAGGAGAAGATCTATCCGAGGCTCGCGAGAGAGCAGCTCGCGGTCGTCCTGGATGTTCTGGTGGGTGATACCGACAATAAGATCGGCACCTTCCGTGGTCAGAGTCTCCACCACGCGTTGTGCGGCGCTATCGGGATCGGCGCATCGAACCGTCGGCGGGTAGTTGCCCGGCAGCGTGACCCCGAACAGGCCTACCTTATGGCCCGAGACGCGGAGGGTGTCCCAGGGCAGCACCTTCGGTAGCGGCGTTCCATCCGCCCGGGTGCAATTGCTCGAAATCCACTTGAACCTGGAGCCCTCGATTCGAGCTGCCAGCGAGTCCAGCTCGAGGTCGAACTCGTGGTTGCCCAGCGTGGCGTAGTCGAGCTTGGCAGCGTTTAACGCGGCTACCATCTGTCGGCCGCCGTAAAACTTGGTCAGCACGCTGGGGCTGAGGGCATCGCCCGCCAGGACGAAGATGACCGGCCCTTGATCGGCCAAACGGTTCCGCACTGTCGCAACCCGGGCCAGCCCCCCGCGGCCGTCCGCGAGCGTGTCCGCCAGGTATACGTCGTTGACGAGGAGGAATCGGACCGGGTTGAGTGGAATGGGTGGCGGCGCACCCCCCATGCATGCGTTCAGAGCCAGGAGTAGTAGCCCAGGTGCGGCGGTTCGGATCACATGTCCTCTTCTCTCTCGCGCAGACTGCGGACCAGGTCCGCGCTCATCAGTCTCAGTTCGGTCAGCATCTCGCGCTGGGGCCAGTCGGCGCGGGTTGTCAGGATTTCCAGCATCGAGCGGTACCACCATATGGTCTGGTGCGAGCCGGCCCGGGACACTGTGCGCAGGTATTCCACCCCCAGCCGGCGGAGCGCTGTCACCGTTGAGCCGCAGCTGTGGATTTCGTCCGCCACGCAAATGTCCAACGCCCTCGGCTCTGCAATGGCCAGCTGGCTGAGGTATTCCTGCTTGCGTGCCTGCCAGGCGCGCTCACCTCCGCGGTGGTCGAACTTGGGCTCCAACGCGTCCTTGGCCACGGCGAGCGCCACCGGTCCGAATTTATCGGTGATCTTGCGCTCGAGCATCGGCCGCTTCTCCGGTACGGTCTCCTCCAGCACATGATGCAAAATTCCGCCGACGATCGTGATCTGATCGCAGCCGTATCGGGCCAGGATGACAGCAACGTTGGCCGGGTGGGCCATGTAATCCATGCCCGACCCAGCTGGAGCCACCGCGCCGTAGTATTTGGCGGCAAAGGCGAACGCGTGACTGATGCGATCGGAGTATCCGTGCATTCTCAGAGGGGCAGAGGGGCAGCGGGGCAGCGGGGCAGTAGGCAGGTCGGGTTGGCGCCACGGATCGTACTGGTGTGCTGTGGCTGCCGCGCCGCCCCGCGGCCCCGCTGCCCCGCTTACGGAATTCCGAGAAGCTTATGCGTCTGCAGGCTCAGCCGCCAGCGTGGATGCGCCAGGCAGTAGCGCAGGGCGGCCTCGGTGTTGGCCTGTCGTTCCGGCCCATCCATGGGCTGCAGAAAGAAATGCCGGAAATCGAGCCGCTCGAAGCGCTCGGGCTCGGCGCCTTCCTGGGGAAAGACCAGCTTGAGCTCGTCGCCGGACTGAATCACCAGCGTCGAGCCGGCCTTGGGGCTCACGCACAGCCAGTCCAGGCCCTCCACCGGCGGCAGGGTCCCGTTGGTCTCGATGGCAACCTCGAACCCGGCGGCATGCAGCTCCCGCAGCAGCGGCGCATCGAGCTGTAGCAGCGGTTCGCCGCCGGTGCAGACCACGAATTGTTTCCCGCGCTCATTGGCCGGCCACGCGGCTGAAACCGCTTCGGCCAGCGCCCCCGGAGTGGAGAAGCTGCCGCCACCCGGGCCGTCGGTCCCGACGAAATCAGTGTCGCAGAACTGGCAGGTGGCGTCGGCCCGGTCGCGCTCGCGCCCGGTCCACAGGTTACATCCCGCGAAGCGGCAAAAGACCGCTGCGCGCCCGGTGTTGGCGCCTTCGCCCTGGAGAGTGTAGAAGATCTCTTTAACGGCGTAGGTCATAAAAACCGTAAGCGGGGAAGGAAAGCGTAAGCGGTAAGCGGGAAGGCTCCGGGAACCGGCCGGACTCCGCTCAGGCCAAGGGACATCGTCCGCCCTAGGGACTCCCGCTCACCGCTCACGCCGTTTCTCTCCCGCTCACCGCCTGATACGGCGCCGGATCCTCCAACCCCGCCTCCCGAAATCCCTTCAGCCGGAGCTGACAGGCATCGCACCTGCCGCATGCTGCCCCCTCCGGCGACGGGTCGTAGCACGTCCGGGTGATGGCATAGTCCACCCCGAGCGCCAGGCCCTGCTCGATGATCTCGCGCTTGGAAAGGGCGAGGAGCGGGGCATGAATCGTCAGCTTCCGGCCACCCTCCACCCCCGCGCGGGTAGCCAGGTTGGCCATGGTCTGAAATGCCTGGATGAACTCCGGGCGGCAATCGGGGTAGCCACTGTAATCCAGCGCGTTGGCGCCGAGGAAGATGTCGGATGCCCCGAGCACCTCGGACCAGCCGAGCGCAAAGGCGAGAAAGATCGTGTTCCGGGCCGGGACATACGTCGCTGGAATGCCGTGCCCCATCTCGTCGAGGGGCCGGTCCTTGGGCACCTCGAGGTCGCCGGTCAGGGCCGAGCCGCCAAAGGCCCGCAGGTCGATATCCAGCACTTCGTGGCTCCGGACTCCCAGCCGCTCGGCCACCTGCCGGGCCGCCTCGACCTCGGCCTGGTGCCGCTGCCCGTAACGGAAGGTCAGCGCGTGCACGTCGAAGCCGCGGCTACGGGCTATGGCCGCGACGGTGGTTGAGTCCATCCCGCCGCTCAGCAGGACAACAGCTTTGGGTCCGCTCATTGAGGAAGGATAGCCCGGCGACCCACCCCGAGCACGTGCCGCAGCGCGGTCTCCAGGTCGGGATGTTCGAAGCGGTAATTCGATTCCAGCAGACGCGCCGGCAACAGCCGTACGCTGGCAAGCAGGGCGGCGTCGGCCATCTCGCCGAACACCAGCCGTAGAGCGCCGGACGGCACCGGGAAGAGGGTCGGCCGCGAGAGGACTCGACCGAGTGTACGGGTGAAGTCCCTGTTCCGGAGCGGCTCGGGCGCGGTAACGTTCACCGCCCCCGACAGGCTTTCATTGAGGATCAGGTGCAGAAGAGCCCCAGCCACATCGTCGATCGAGATCCAGCTCATCCACTGGGATCCGTCGCCCAGCCGCCCGCCCAGCCCCAACCGGAACGGCGGAAGCATCTTGGCCAGCGCGCCCCCCTCGGCGCTGAGGACGACGCTGAAGCGGGGGTGCACCACTCGGATGCCGGCGGTGCGAGCCGGGTCCGCGGCGCTCTCCCACTCCTGTCCGACGGCGGCAAGGAATTCGTCCTTCGGTCCCGGTGGGCTGCGCTCAGTGAGGACCTCCTCGCCTCGATTGCCGTAGATGCCCATGGCGGAGGCAGAGACCAGCACCCGGGGAGGTTTCCGGGTACTGGCGAGGGCCTGACTCAGGAGGTGCGTCCCTTGAACCCGGCTGTCGCGGATCCGTGCCTTCCGGGCCCTGGTCCAGCGTACGCCAACGTTTTCACCGGCGAGGTGGACGACAGCGTCGAGCCCCTCGAGGTCTCCAGGATCGAGGCGGCCCGCGGGTGGGTCCCAGCTGATCTCCCCTGGCCCCGCAGCCCGCCGAACCAGGCGGCTGACCCGATGTCCCCCACCCGTAAGCCGCCGGGCCAGGGCGGAGCCGATCAAACCTCCGGCGCCGCTCAGTGCCACGTGCAGCGGAGCGCTATCAGAGTTTATGTCCTGCATGCGGCCATATGTTTCCATCATGGACTCTCTTCGGCTACACGCCATGCATTCCTGGGTTACCGCACTGATTCTGACGTTCAGCGCCGCGGCCTGTGCCTCGTACCAGCAGGCGATGGCGGTCTGCGTGGTACAGCGCGTCTCGGACGGTGACAGCTTCCGCTGCCGCAATGGGCAGCGAGTGCGCCTCATCGGCATCGACAGTCCCGAGGCGAGACAGGGCGCCCTGGGGAGCAAGGCCCGGCAGGCACTGCTGCGGATTCTGCCGGTTGGCTCCGAGGTCAAACTGGAATACGATGTTGCCCCCACCGACCGGTACGGCCGGCTCCTCGCCTACGTGTGGGTCGGGTCCACCCTGGTGAACGAGGCAATGGTCCGGGGTGGCTGGGCCGTGCTCTATACGGTGCCGCCAAACATCAAGTATGCGGAGCGCTTCAGGCAGGCGCAAAATGAGGCCCGCGCACAGGGCGCGGGCCTCTGGGCCGAGCGGGGGTTCGAGTGCACGCCGGTCGATTTTCGCCGGAGGAAGTGCGTCAGCTCACCTTGAGGTTCTTCATCATCCCGTGCGCCAGATGCGGCTTCCCGTCCTTGGCATCGGGAACGAAGCAGATCAGACCGTAGTCTCCCGGCTTGAGATATACCTCGAAGGTTCCGCGGCCACCCTTGTCCGGGGCGACGATTCGGGCCTCCCAGAAACCTCATCCATGATGGCGGCGGACCGGGATTTTGCATGGCCTTTCCCAGGTCGTCCAGGGTCTTGCCATCTTCCAGCTTGATGAGTTGAGCCTGGTGAAGCTCGGTGCCGGTGTTCACCAGCCGAAAAGTGGTGGCCCCCGCGGGAATCTGTGCTGGGGCCTCGAAGCTGAAATCCGCGGCCGTGACCGTTACCACCTTGGGGGCGGAGTTCTCAGCGGTGGCAGAGGCCGCCGGGTCCGCCGAGGAACGATCTGATTTGCAGCCCGCCAGGACACCGAGGGCAAGCGCTGCGCCGAGTCGCGCCCGGTGATCCATGAGCCTCTCCTGTGAGTAGTTGTACTGGAGCGCGCCAAGATGTGGCCCGACCGCCTGTTCCGCCAGTCCCCCTCCGGATAAGTTGCCCGGCCTGGAGCCAGAGGTAATTTCCCGCCAACGCCAGCCGTCTGGAGCCTGAATGCCCCGTCTTATCGCCGCCGTGCTCGTCCTGTCTCCTCTCATCACCGGCTTTACCCAGGCACAGACCACTGCCGACTCCAACCGTGGCGCCACGCCCTCCGTGTTCGCCCCCTTGCCGCTGCCTCCGCCTACGG
>Ga0136631_10000434_pt1 | contig 12849 bp, 14 predicted proteins | sample AntDrymUQ6012206_2_FD_104655 | JGI IMG/M metagenome (GOLD analysis project Ga0136631, IMG submission 104655) | Polar desert sand microbial communities from Dry Valleys, Antarctica - metaG UQ601 (22.06) | ecosystem: Environmental > Terrestrial > Soil > Desert | place: Antarctica: Dry Valley... | reverse complement strand
AGGTCGAGGTCGACCGCATCCTGGCGCTCAACGGCGGCGTCGGCGACCACGCGCTGTACCGTCAGCTGCAGGTCCACGAGTGCTATGCGACCTCCGGCCCGATGAACCTCGCCGCAGCGCTGCTCGGCGAGGGCGGGGGAGACTGCCTCGCGGTCGCCTCCCACGGTCCCGAGACGCTGCGCAACCCGGAGCCGGGCTTCTTCATCCTCGGCGCCAAGTCCTACGGGCGCAACAGCCAATTCCTGCTGCAGATCGGCTGGCAGCAGGTCGACGACGTCTTCAGATCCCTGATCGAACAAGGAGCACGCTGAACATGGCACTAGCCGACTACACGGTCGCCAAGATCGACGAACTGGAGGGCTTCTACAACGGCATCTTCCTGAAGGCCCGCGCGGCGCTGGGAGTGACCGCCTTCGGCCTGTCGATCGTCGACATCCCGGCCGGATCGGTGCACTACCCCGAGCACAACCACCCCGGTGGCCAGGAGGAGGTCCTGGTGATCATGAAGGGCTTCGGCCGCATGACGCTCAACGAGGGCGTCGAGTACGTCGACCTCGAGCCCGGCATGATGATCCGTATCGGCGCGAAGACCAAGCGCACGATCCGCGTCGGCGACGAGGGCCTACAGGCCGTCGCGATCGGCGGCACGCCGGGCGAGGCCTACACGGCGCCCGCCTACACCGAGCTCGGCGCGCTCGACCCGCTGCTCAAGCGTCCGGGCAGCTGACCGGAGCGCCGACCGCGGGGGAGCTGTGGGCGCGCGAGCAGCTCACGCTGCTGCTGCGCGCGCGCTTCTCCCCGCGCGCGGTCGGCCGCTTCCTCGCGGAGAGCCAGCGGCGCACGAACCGCGAGCGCCGCGCGCGGCCTGAGACCGCGCGGCGCACGCGCCGCTGGATCGGCGCGGGCGCGGGCGCATGGGCCGCGCTGGCGCTTGCCGGGCAGGAGCCGTTTCGCCGCCGCATCGGGGCGTTCGCGGCCTGGTGGGCGCTGACCTGGCTGATGCTCGACTGGCACATCGGGATGGTCGAGACCGAAGACGGCCGTCCGCGCAACCTCGGTCCGGCCGACGCGTGCACGCTCGCGCGCGTGTGGCTCGTGCCGGCCGCGGCCGACACGCCGGCGCCGTGGATGTGCGCGGCGGCGTTTCTCTCCGACGGCCTCGACGGTCGCCTGGCGCGGATGAGCGAGCCGACGCGTATCGGGCGCGACCTCGAGGGCCTCGCCGACGCGGCCTTCGCGGCGGCGGCGCTGCGCGGCGCGCTGCGCCGGGGCTGGCTCGGCCCTGCGGCGGGCCGCGGCGAGCTCGCGCGGCTGGGGATCGGCTTCGGCTACGCGCTGTACGTGTACTTCGGCTCGGCCGGCGCGCCCGACCCGCGCGTGATCCATGCCGCGCGCGTGACCACGCCGGTGCGAGCGGGCGGCCTCGTGGTGGCCGGGCTGGGTCGCCGGCGCGCCGCCGACGCGCTCGTGCTCGGCGGCGCGGGCTGGAGCGCGCTGGCGATCGGGCGCGCGCTGCTCAAGCGCGCGCCCTGATCGCGAGGCGCCTGGCTAGACGGCGGCCAGCTTGCGCTCGGTCGCCTTGAGGACGCTCGCGCGCGCCTTGTGCGAGCGCTCGTAGGAGCGCACCTTGTCGACGAGGTCGGCGTCGGCCTCGCGCAGCGCGGCCTGGATCTGCGCGGCGGTCTGCTCGTCGTAGCCGGCCCACGGCTCGTCGCCCTGCAGCGTGTCGACCTTGTCGAGGACCGTCGTGCGGTTGTCGGTCTTGCGCTCGTAGGCCTCGACCTTCGCGAGATCGATCTGCGACAGCCCGGGCAGCTTGTCGACGATGTCGCTCGCCGTCTGCTCGTCGTAGCCGGCGATCGGCAGATCCTCCTCGGAGGCCAGGGCGCCCTTGATCTCGCCCTCGGCCCGCGCTACGCCCGGCACCTTGCGCGCCTGTCGCGACGTGCGCTTGGCGCTGTCGCCGGCGTCGCGCGCCGTCTGCTTGACGGACTCGGCCGCACCGCGCACGGCGTCGACGGCGCCGATCGTGCCGAGGTCGTAGGACGGGTCACCGTGGATCTCGGCGCGCACGACCGCCTCGGCGAGCTTGGGCAGCTCGCGCTGCACGCGCTCGAGCATCTTCTCCTCGTCCGCGCGGATCGAGGCGGCCAGCTTCGCAGTCGTCTCGTCGTCGCACGCCAGCGCGAGGCGCTCGATCGCGATGTACGTCGCGATCTCCAAAGCCTCGGCGGCACACGAGTCCTTGGCGTTCTTGAGGATCTTCTCCTCGCCGCCGGAGCCGCGCACCATCGCCAGCGGCGCCCGGGCGACGGAGATCGCCTGGCCGACGACCGTCTGGGCCAGTCCGCCGATCAACTCGAGCGGGTTCTTGGCGTGGTCGAGCTCGTCGAGGCGGCGGTTCAGTCGCTCGGCGTGCCCGCGCGTCTCGTCGAGGTGCTTCTCCAGCAGCGTGCGGTAGCTGCCGCGGGGGGTCATGGCGATCTGCGCCTGGAGCTCGCGCACCAGCGCAAGCTCGCTGGACATCGCCTCGTCGAGGTATTGCACGACCTTCTGTCGTGGCTCGGTCATATCGGGGGGTCCTCTCGGATCGGGGTGAGCGGCCCCCCTGGGGGACTGCGTCTTCGGCGGGGGACCGACTCCGACGATTACCCGAGCCACATCGCGACAAACACCTGTTCGGTCAGGTCTCCTCGGATGGCAACAGGTGGCCGTCGTTCTCGACGTAGCCCTCCTTGGCACCCACGGCGACGTAGATCAGGTCGCCGTCTCCGACGTTGCGGATGCGCCGCACCGTCGCCGCGTCGATCCGCACGACCCCGCCGGGCCCGAGCCGGTGCACCGAGCCGTCGCCGAACTCGAGCTCGGCGTGGCCCTGGTGGATGAAGTAGGTCTCCTCCTGCTCGTAGTGGTAGTGGCGGCGGCCGGCGAACTCGGCCGGCATGACGATCGCGTTGATGCCCAGGGCCTTGACGTCGAGCGCTCGGCGGATCTTGCGAAAGCCGCCGCCGCTGCCGAGCGCGGAGATGTTGGCGACCGCGTAGCCCTCACCCGTGACGACGTCCTGCGCTTCATCTTCGGACATGGCGCTCTCCTCGTGGTGTCAGTGGTCGGCGACGCTGCCGCCCTCGGGGATCAGCGGCCGGCGCTGGTCCTCCCAGAGCTGGATGCCGCCCGCCATCGAGTACGCCTCGTACCCGGATGCGCGGAACGCCTGCGCGGCCATCGCCGAGCGCGAGCCCAGGCGGCAGTGGAAGATGACCGGCTTGTCGGAGGCGATCTTGTCGGCCTGCGACGCCAGGCGCTCGAGCTCGATGTGGGTCGTGCCCTCGATGCGGCCCTCGTCCCACTCGTACTGCTCGCGCACGTCGATGACCTGTGCGCTGCCGTCTGCGAGGGCCTGCGCCGTCTGCTCGGGCGAGACCTCGATGTCGTCTGGATCGAATACGGATGGCATCGCGCGAGCGTATCTCAGCTCCGGTCAGCGCAACGCGGGCGGCACCTCGCGGAGGTCTCGTGGCGGCCTGGGACGCATGCGCTGCCAGATCCCGGCCGCGACGAGCAGCAGCAGCCCGAGCCCGATGAACGATCCGACGCGATACAGCGACGTCAGCGCGGCCAGGTCGTAGAGGAAGACCTTCGCGACGGTCACGAGTAGCAGGGCGAGCGACCCCAGCCGCAGCGCGCGGTCGTCGCGGCGCAGGCCGATCACGAGCGCCGCGACGCCGCTGATCGCCCACAGCGCGCTCAGCAGCAGCTGGCCGGTCTCGCGGGCGCCGAGCTCGAAGACGCCGGTGCTTGCCGCGCCCTCGCCGGGCGCAAAGGCCGTCACGAGCGTGGTCGAGGCGAGGTACAGCAGCGTGATTGCGCCCGTCGCCGCGAGCGTGGCGCGGGCTCGCGACAGCAGCTCGAGCTCCTCCGCGCCCGCGCCCGCAGCCGCGCGCCGCGCATTGCCGAGCTGGTGGGCGCCGACGAGCGCCGCGGCCGCGGCCGCGGCGAGCGCGAGCGCCGAGCCGGCGACGTCGTCGAGGCCGGCAACGAGTGCGTCGAGCGGCACCTGCGCCAGCAGGCCGTAGGCGAGCGCCAGGGCGAGGTGGGCGGCGCCGCCCCAGGCGGCGACGGCGTCGCGCGAGCGGACGGCGATCGCGCCGAGCGCGACGGCCTCGGCGGCGTAGGCCGCCGCCAGCGTCGGCCCGTCGAACGCCGCGGTCGTCAGGTAGGCGGCGCCGGCCAGCGCGACGATGTCGAGCGCGACCCGCCACTCGCGCTGGATGAGATCGACGAAGCGCCCGGCGACGAACGCCGCGCAGGCCGCGACGGCGATCGCGGCGTATCCGGCGAAGGCGAGCGTGTCGCCGTCGAGGACCGAGCCGGGAGGCGCCTGCGTCATCGCCTGGGCGCACGTCAGCAGCAGGTGGCCGCCGAGGCCGAGGCCGAGCAGCGTCTGCGCCGTGTGGTCGCCGGCCTTCAGCGTGCGGCGCGCCAGCAGGCCGAAGCCGGCGGTCGTGACGGCGAACGCGCCGGCCAGCACTGCGCCCTGCAGCATCAGGCCGGCGGTGACGTCGGCCAGCACGACGCCGAGCACCAGCACGAGCAGGCGCACCTCGCGGTTGACTGCGGTCGGGCGCGCCAGCACGCCGACGGCGATGTGCGAGGCGGCGAGCGCGCCGAGCCAGATGCGGCCGAGCGTCTGGGCATCGGCCTCGACGAGCGCGAACCAGCCGGTCAGCGCGAGCGCGAGCGCGTTGAAGGTCAGCAGCAGCGCCGCGCTGACGCGCAGGCGGGCGGCGGGGACGCGCAGCTCGAAGCCGATCGCGGCGGCGACGTTGAGGGCGCCGAAGCAGCACAGCATCGTCACGATCGCGGTCGCCGACGGGTCCGCCTCGCCGATCCACCACAGCCATTGCGCCAGCGCGATCCCGAAGACCGCGAGCGCGAGCCAGTTCCAGCGCTGCCAGATGAGCACGGCGGCGCCCGAGGCGGCCGCGATCCACAGCAGCGCGAGCGTCGTCGAGGTCGACGGCGCGCCTGCCAGGACGGGCGCCAGCAGCGCCCCGACGATGCCCAGCGCGCCGATGCCGCGCGACTGCCAGCGCACGGCGAAGGCCGTCGCGAGCGCGCCGGTGGCGAACGCCAGCGCGAGCGCGACCGCGGCGGGCAGCACCTCGTAGACCGGGCCGCCGACGGCGACGGTCGTGAACAGGCCGGCGATGCCGGCCGACAGCGTCGCCAGCGCGGCGTCCGTGCGGCGGCGCTCGTAGAGCCACGTGCCGGCGGCGATCAGGGCCAGCGACAGCGTGCCGGCGAGCAGCGTGCGCGCGCTCGGGTCGATCCAGCCGCGCGAGACGGCGATCGCCAGCAGGAACGCGATCCCGGCGACGATCGCGACGCCACCCGTCCAGGCGAGTACGCGGCCGCCCAGCAGGTCCTCGAGGTCGATGCCCGCGCGTCGCGGCGTCGCGGCGACCGCCGGCCGCTCGGCAGGGGCGGCGGGGCTCGGCGGCTGACCGGCGACCGGCGCCGTGCTCGGAGCCGGCCACGCGGGCAGGGCGAGTGGGGTGCGGCGCTCGGGTTCGTCAGCGGACGGCGCCGGCGCGGCGGGTTCGGCGACGGCCGGCGCCGGCGGGGCGGGGACCGCCGTGACGGCCGCGGCGGGCGCGACCTGTGCCTCGACCGCGAGCAGGCGCCGGTGCAGGTTGGCCGTCTGTCGCTCGAGTGTCAGAACCCGCTCCTCGCTGATGCGCCCCATCTCGCCGCTCCTTTTGTCAACCACCGGTCAACAAGCAAGGTACATGCTTGTCGACCGGCGGTCAAGAGACGCTAGACTGTGCCTCATGTCCGAGCGCGCCTACCGCCGGCTGCAGCGCGACGAGCGCCGCGAGCTGCTGCTCGCCCGCGCCACCGAGCTGTTCGCCAAGCACGGCTACGAGGGCCTGTCGATGTCGCAGCTCGCGCGCGAGGCGCAGATCTCCAAGGCGCTGCTCTATCACTACTTCCCGAGCAAGCGGCGGCTGTTCGAGGCGGCCTTGGAGGAGGGCGCCGAGGACCTGCGCCGGCGAACGGAGCCCGAGCCGGGGCGCCCGCCTGCCGAGCAGTTGTCGCGCACGCTCGACGCGTTCCTGCAATGGGTGCAGGAGCGCCCGCAGGCCTACGCGACGCTGCTGGACTCAGGCTCCAGTGATGTGCGCGAGATCATGTCCGAGGTCCGCGCGACGACCGCCGGGCGGATCCTCACCGGGCTCGGCAAGGACGGACAGCGCCCCGCGACGCGCGCGGCGGTGCATGGCTGGCTGGGCTTCCTCGACGGCGCGATCCTCGACTGGATCGCGCACGACGACATCACGCGCGAGGCGCTTCACGGGATGCTGCTGGGCGCCTTCGCCGGCGCGCTGATCGCATCCGGCGCCAGCGGGGGGCTTCCGACCGAGCCGCTGCCGGTCCCGCCGGGCTGACGTTGCTCTAGGCGTCGTGCGCCAGGCCCATCGGGACGGGCGCACGCTTGTAGGCGATGACCGCGAGGTAGTGCAGCGGCTCGCCGTCGACCGACACGCGGTGGGTATAGCGCACGCGCGAGCGCTCCTCGAGGACGCCCTCGGCGAACAGCTTCTGCAGGAAGCCGCCGAATCCGGACGGGTCCTTCTCGTCGAAGAAGCGGTCGCGCACGTTGAACGCGACCCAGCCGTTGTTCGAGACGAAGTTCAGCGCCTCCGCGAACGCCACGGGCGGGATGTCGCCGAAGCCGAGCGCCGCGACGCACGTCAGCAGGTCGAAGTCGACGTCGCGCAGGTCGGCGCGCTCGCCGGGCTCCATGTCCGTCAGGTCGATCGCGTGGTAGTCCTCGTACAGGCCCGGGCGGTCGCGCAGCGCTGCCCGACGCGCCTCCTCGAGCAGGTCGAGACCGACGATCGTGCCGATTCCGAGCTCGTCGAGCGCCTCGCCGACCATCCCGTTGCCGGCACCGAAGTCCAGCGCCGTCAGCTCAGTGGCGTCGATCCCGGCCTCGTCGAGCTGCTCGCGCAGCAGGTCGCAGACGACCTTCGGCGAATCGCAGTCGAGGCGTTCGGCGAACAGCGTCTCGTAGAGCCCGGGTACGTTGAAGATCTCGGCGTAGTCATGCAGGCGGATCCGGCGCCGCTCGCCCTTGATCGTGATCTCACACCACTCCTCGTCCTGATCGAGGCCTCCGGCGGCGTTCTGGGGCGGCATGTGCAGCGCAAATTCCAGTGCGGAGGTATCGAGCGAAGGTATGAGCATGACCTTTCCGTGGGGGGATAGCGGACTTTGTGTCTCTACCCGGCGAAGGGGGTTGGAAACGAACCGGAATTCGGCGCACACGCGGGGCGAAGTCGGCGCGCGCGCGGGGTGCATCGATGCGCAGCGAGCCAACGGCACGGCGAACGCATGAGATCCTGAACCGGTGCTCAAGCGTTCGCCGGCCTTCACAGTACTCTGCGCCGTGCTGCTGGCCGCCTGCGGCGGGTCCTCGCAGGAGCCCCGCGCGAACCGTCCGCAGACCGAGACCGCTCCGCGGCCGGGCAGCCCGCTGGAGCTGCCGGCGGGCGTTCCGCAGAAGCCGACGCGCGCCGCCGACCGCTCTCAGGCGAGCGTCGTGCGCCGCTGGGCGCGGGCGCTGCGCGCGGGCGACATCGAGGCGGCGAGCGAGCTGTGGGCGGTTCCGTCGAAGGTCCAGAACGGCACGCCGGTGCTGACGCTGTCGAGCCGGAGCGACGTGCGGATCTTCAACGGCACGCTGCCCTGCGGCTCGATCGTGATCTCGGCCGGCGGCGCGGGCGAGGACTTCACCATCGCGACCGTCCACCTGACCAAGCGCAGGGGCGCGAAGTGCGACGCGGCCGCGGGAGCCGTCGCGCGCACGGCGATTCGCGTCCAGGACGGCCGGATCAGCGAGTGGTACCGGCTGCCCGACGATCCGGACGCGCCGGGACTCGCGCCGCCCGAGGACGACGCCGAGTCCACGACCGTCTAGCGGGCGGCGGCTCTAGATGCGCGGGTCGACGTACGGGTCGCGCTCGACGACCCGATCGCGCTCCACGACGGCGCCTCGGTCGCGCCGCATCAGGAAGGCCAGTGAGATCAGGAGGCCGACGATGCCGACGATGAGCAGGATGGTGCCGACGGTCGCCAGCTCGATGCCGGAGACAGTGGCGGTGACCGCGAACTTGAGGATCGCGCCCAGAGCGATGAGGAAGATCGATGTACCTATACCCATGGGGCCGATCATGCCCATGAGCAGGCGTCTCTAAGCGCCGATGGCCGACTGTACGATGAATGTCGTGCCCGCACTCAGCGCCGATGTGTACGACATCCCGCAGGAGCTCGTTGACCTGCGCGACATGATCCGCCAACTGGCGCAGGAGCGGATCGCGCCGCGCGCCGCCGACATCGACCGCGCCGGCGAATACCCGCGCGACGTACGCGAGCTGCTCGCCGAGCACGACGTGCTCGCGCTCCCCTTTGCGGAGGAATACGGCGGCACGGGGACCGGGACGCTGATGCTGCAGATGGCCGTCGAGGAGATCGCCAAGGTGTGCGCCTCATCGGCGCTGATCCTGATGGTCCAGGAGCTCGGAACGCTGCCGATCGCGCTGTTCGGCACCGACGAGCAGAAGGAGCGCTTCCTGCCGCGCTGCGCAAGCGGCGCGTGGTCGCCGGCGTTCGCGCTGTCAGAGCCCGAGGCCGGCTCGGATCCGGCCGCGATGCGCACGAGCGCCGTGCGCAGCGGGGCCGGCGACGAGTGGGTCATCAACGGCCAGAAGAACTGGATCACGAACGCCGGCGAGGCCGATTTCTACATCGTCTTCGCGAAGACCGACCGCGAATCGAACCGCAGCACGGCGTTCATCGTCGAGGCCGACCGCGAGGGCTTCGACCCCGGCCGCCTCGAGCACAAGCTCGGCATCAAGGGCTCGCCCACCGGCTCGCCCTCGTTCACCGACGTGCGCGTGCCGGCCGCCAACCTGCTCGGCATCGAGGACAAGGGCCTGTCGGTCGCGCTCGGGACGCTCGAGCGCACGCGCCTGGGCGCGGCCGCGCAGGCCGTCGGCATCGCGCAGGGCGCGACCGACTACGCCGCCGCCTACGCGCGCGAGCGGATCGCCTTCGGCAAGCCGATCAACGCGATGCAGGGCATCCAGTTCAAGCTCGCCGACATGGAGACGCGCACGGCGGCGGCGCGCGAGCTGCTCTACAAGGCGTGTGCGAAGGCCGACCGCGGCGACGCCGACCTCGGCAAGTACTCCTCGATGGCCAAGCTGTTCGCTTCGGACACGGCGATGGCCGTCACGGTCGAGGCGATCCAGGTGCTCGGCGGCTACGGCTACGTCAACGAGTACCCCGTCGAGCGGATGATGCGCGACGCCAAGATCACGCAGATCTACGAGGGCACCAACGAGATCCAGCGGGTCGTCATCGCCCGCTCGATGCGGTAGGCCATGCGCACACCGTCGATCAAGCGCGTGCTGTGGGCGGCCGGCTGCGCGATGTGCCTCGGCCTGATCGTGATGGCGTCACTGGCCGACCTGTCCGCGACGCCGCTGCGGCTGCTCGAGGGCTCGACGACGGTCGTGGTCGTGATCGCCCTGGTCGGGATCGGGATGCTGGCGGTCGGCTTGCGGATGGCGGGCTGGGACGAGCCCGCGACCGAGGAGGAGTTCGAGCGCCTCGTCGAGGAGTCCGAGCGCATGGCGCGCGACGGCGTCGCACCCGAGCCCGACGAGGTCGAGTTCATGGAGCTCGACCCCTACGACGACGCCGACTTCGAGGAGCTCGTGCGCGAGGCGATGGACGAGCTGCCCGACCTGCTGCAGCGCGCGCTGGAGCGCAACGTCGCCGTCGTGATCTCCGACGGCGGTCGCAAGGCGCGCGCCTACGGCCTCTACCACGGCGACGGCGTCGCCCGCGACGACGTCGCCGACCGGATCGTGATCTACCGCGACACGCTGCGCCGCGACTTCGGCCACGATCCCGACGTGTTGCGCCACGAGGTCACTCGCACGGTGCGACACGAGCTGGCACATCACCTCGGCGCCGACGAGCTCGGCGTGCGCGACCTCGGGCTCTAAGGAGGCCTCCCGGCAATGATGATCGTGATGCAGCCGGGCGCTGGTGAGGCCGAGGTCGAGGCCGTGCGCGAGCGGCTCGCCGCGACCGGCGTGCACGTCGTCGTGATGCCCGGCGAGCTGACGACCGCGATCGGTGCGATCGGCGATCCGGAGGGCGTCGTCGAGCTCGGCCTCGAGGGGATGGCGGGCGTCGACCGCGTCGTCCCGATCTCACGGCCCTACAAGCTCGCCTCGTCCGAGCTCAGCCATCACGAGCCGAGCCGCTTTCAGATCGCCGGCCGCGAAGTCGGCGGCGGCGATACGTTCTGCCTGATCGCCGGCCCCTGCACGGTCGAGTCGGCGGGGCAGACGCTCGAGGTCGCCGAGGCGGTACGCGCCGGCGGCGCCTCGATGCTGCGCGGCGGCGCGTACAAGCCGCGCACATCGCCGTTCGCCTTCAAGGGCCTCGGCGGCGCGGCGCTGGAGATCCTCGCGCAGGCGCGCGAGGCGAGCGGGCTGCCGGTCGTCACCGAGCTGCTCGATGCCGGGCACGCCGAGGCTGTCGGCGCGGTCGCCGACGTCGTCCAGATCGGCGCGCGGAACATGCAGAACTACGCGCTGCTGGAGGTCGCCGGGCGCCTTGGCAAGCCGGTGCTGCTCAAGCGCGGGCTGTCGTCGTCGCTGGATGAGCTGCTGATGGCCGCCGACTACATCCTCAAGGAGGGCACCGAGGAGGTGATCCTCTGCGAGCGCGGGATCCGCACGTTCGAGACCGCGACGCGCTTCACGCTCGACCTCGGCGCGGTGCCGTGGCTGAAGATGCACACCCACCTGCCGGTGGTCGTGGACCCATCGCACGCCGCGGGGGACCGGCGCCTGGTCGAGCCGATGTCGCGCGCAGCCGCCGCGATCGGCGCCGACGGGATCATCGTCGAGGTCCACCAGGACCCCGACCACGCGCGCTGCGACGGCCCGCAGTCGCTGCACGCGACGGACTTCGCCGCCTATGCGCGCGACGTCGCGGCGCACGCCGCGCTGCTCGGCAAGCGCCTCGCCTGAGCGGCGCGCCGGCGTTCGCACCCGTCGCCGCGTATCAGGACGCGTCCGCAAAACGTCTGATGGCTACATGCGACGGTCGCCGCCGGTCACCGCGCATTGATTCAGGAGCACGATCATGACGCTGCACGCCAGTTGGATCCACGGCAACGCCCTGACCGTCGAGAACCCCGAGAACCTCGACAGGATCGGCCACTTCGGGTGGGGCGCCGACATGTCCGTCCAGGCCGGCAAGGGCAGCTGGTTTCACATCCCGGTGCCGTCGCCGGTGATCGTCGAGGACGTCCGCATGAAGGTGCAGAACCTGTTTCTGCTGTTCGATGCCGAGGCGGCCGGTGGCAAGATCACGCGCATCCACGTCTGGGACGGCGCGAGCCAGGTCGAGGTCTTCGACGAGGTGAACCGCCTCGGCCACCATCTCGGCGGGCCGGACGCGGAGAACACGATCACCCTCACGCGACCTCACACGGTCATCTTCGGCATGAGCATCAGCTTCTTCTTCCAGGCTGGGGGGACGGGCGCCGGCGTATTCGGGGACGCGACCTCGAGCCGCCTGATCGTTGGCTCCGCCGGCGGGGACTTCACGACCAGCGCGATCAACGGGCTCGTCGTGCAGCGCCTCGAGATCGACGTTCCCGTGCTTGGCGGCGGCTGAGCGGATCTCGCCGGCGTCAGCCGCCGGCACGCGCGCGGCGCGTGCCGGCGTAGCGATTTACGACGCGCTCGCATCCGCGCACGCGCGGGCGCTTTCGCCCGGTGAAGACGGTGTCTCGGCCGGGTCCGCAGTCGATCATCCCGCGGCCGTTGGTCAGCGCGTGGACGATGTCGTTGCCGGGCCCGGCGAAGACCCGCGTGGCGCCCTTGCCGCGCATGCGGATCTCGTCGTCGCCGGCGCCGCCGCGGATGACGTTGCGAAACGCGCCGCCCTGCAGGTAGTCGTCACCGGGGCCGCCGTTGATGCGGTTGAAGCCGCGCCCGCCGTAGATCGTGTCGCGCCCGGCACCGCCGATCAGCACGTCGCCGGCGCCGTGGCCGCCCTCGGGCAGGTGGCGGTCGCCCCAGATGACGTCGTCGCCGGCGCCGCCGTCGAGGCGGTCCGAGCCGCGCCCGCCGAGCAGGTTGTCGTTGCGCTCGCTGCCGCTGATCGCGGCGCCCCTGTCGGAGACGATCACCTTGCGGCCGATGCTCGGGTCGGCGACCGGCACGGCCTCGACGACACGCTCGCAGTCGCGGATCGCGCCGCTGCGCAGCGCCTGCGCGTTGGAGATCCCGCCGGGCATGCCATAGGGGTTGACGACGATCGCGTCGCTGCCGGGGCCGCAGTCGACGCTGCCGACCGCGGTGGCGTTGTTGACGTAGACGGTGTCGTCGCCGTAGCCGGCGGTGATCCGGTCGCGGCCGGAGTCGGCGTAGACGACGTCGTCGCCGGCGCCCGCGGCGATCGCGTCGCCGCCGCCGCCGCCGTGTATCAGGTCATCGCCGGAGCCACCGCGCAGGCGGTCGGGCGCGGCCTCGCCGGCGAGCACGTCGTTGCCCGGGCCGCCGTCGAGGACGTCGGCGCCGTAGCCGGCGAGCAGCTGGTCGGCGCCGCTGCCGCCGTAGATCCGGTTGTAGCCGCGCCCGCCGTAGATGGTGTCGTTGCCGGCGCCGCCGAGCAGCGTGTCGGTGGCGCGGTGGCCGCCCTCGGGGAGGTGGCGATCGCCCCAGATGACGTCGTCGCCGTCAACACCGT
>Ga0136631_10000433_pt1 | contig 12861 bp, 16 predicted proteins | sample AntDrymUQ6012206_2_FD_104655 | JGI IMG/M metagenome (GOLD analysis project Ga0136631, IMG submission 104655) | Polar desert sand microbial communities from Dry Valleys, Antarctica - metaG UQ601 (22.06) | ecosystem: Environmental > Terrestrial > Soil > Desert | place: Antarctica: Dry Valley... | reverse complement strand
CGTGTTGTTCAGCCTGAACTCCTCGGGCTACGGCCAGACGGCGAAGCTGATCGGCAACATGGTCATCCAAGACCTCAAGGCCGTCTGCGGCGCTATCGAAGCCGGGCCCGGCCAGCGCCGTCCCGCGGTCGTGGCCATCGACGAGTTCTCCGGCCTCGACGGCGACCAGGTCGCCGGCCTCTTCCAACGCGCCCGCTCCGCGGGACTGTCGCTGATGCTCGCCACCCAGGAGCTGGCCGACCTGCGCCGCGTCGACGAGGGCTTTGACGAGCAGATCGTCGGCAACGTCGAATGGATCCTCGCCGGCCGCCAGAACAATCCCACCTCCGCCGAGACCGTCGCCGGCCTCGCCGGCACCGAGGAAGTGTGGGTCCACACCTTCCAGACCGACGACATCGCCCTACGCGGCAGAGCACCGTTCCCGCGCGAGTCGGGCATGGGCACAAAACACCGCGGCCGCGAGTTCATCGTCTCCCCGGACCAGATCAAAGCCTTCGGAGTCGGCCGCATGCTCCTGATCGAGAAGAACCCCCACCGCGTCGAGACCGTCGACGTGCTCCCAGCCGACCACCCCGTCAATCGCAACCAAAGGGCAGCCTGATGACCACACGAATTCGGCGGGCCGCGGCACCCAGGCTCGCGCTGAGCAAGCCGGAAGCTGCGGCTGCGCTGGGTATGTCGATCAACTCCTTCGAGCGCCACGCCCAGCCCGAGCTGCGGGTCATCCGCCGCGGCAAGCTGCGGCTGTTCCCGATCCGAGAGCTCGAGCGCTGGCTGGAGGAGAACGCCGACCTCGCCGTCCACCTGGCCGAGAACGGGCACCTGCAGAGGAAGGTCTCGTGAGCGGCCGCCGACCTGAGGGCATCGCCGTTCGGCATGCGCGTACCTGCCCAGCTCGCACAGATGGTCGCTGTCGCTGCTCCCCGGCCTACCAGGCGCAGGTATGGAGCCCACGTGATCGCAAGCGGATCTCGAAGACCTTCCCAACCATGGCCGCCGCGAAGAGCTGGCGCCACGACGCCGATGTCGCCCTCAGGCGAGGAACGTTGAGAGCAGAGGCCTCCCAAACTCTCAGCCGAGCGTCCGACGACTGGCTCGAGTCCGCCAAGGCCGGGCTCGTGCTCAACCGGTCGGGTGATGCCTACAAGCCCTCCGCCCTTCGCGGCTACGAGCAAGCCCTGCGCGACCGCCTCCTCCCCACGTTGGGCCCTCAGCGCCTCAGCGACATCCGCCGCTCAGATGTCCAGCGACTGGTGAACGCGATGATGGCCGACGGCCTCGGCGCCAGCACCATCCGGAACGCGCTCATGCCTCTGCGGGCGATCTACCGGCACGCGCTCACGCTGGACGAAGTAGGGGTGAACCCCACCAGCGGCGTCCAGCTGCCCGCGGTGCGCGGCCGTCGCGAGCGGATCGCCTCACCCGCCGATGCCGAGCGACTGATCGTCGCCCTGCCGCCATCGGACCGGGCACTGTGGGCGACCGCCATGTACGCGGGGCTGCGGTCGGGCGAGCTCCAAGCGCTCCCCGACGAGCTGGTCGACCTCGAGCGCAACGTGATCCGCGTGCGCTGGAGCTGGGATCCTAAGGCTGGGCGCGTAGCTCCCAAGAGCCGCGCAGGAGCCCGCACCGTGCCGATCCCGCGCGTGCTCAGGCGCCACCTCGCCGAGCAGCGCCTTGCGCGCCGAAAGAAAGGCAAACTGTTCTTTGGGCCCGGCGGCGAGCGGCCGTTCTCGAACCAGTCGGTCAGCCAGCGAGCCGACCGAATATGGAAGGCGGCGCAGCTCGAACCGATCGGCCTGCACGACTGCCGCCACACCTTCGCGTCGCTGATGATCGCGGCCGGGGTGAACGCGAAGGCCCTGTCGACCTTCATGGGCCACGCGTCGATCACCATCACTCTGGACCGCTACGGGCACCTGTTTCCCGGTTCGGAGGAGGAGGCAGCGGGACTCCTGGACGCCTATCTTGAGCGCGCGACGGAAGGCGCGGTCCAATGACCCGACACGGCTGCGCGCTGCTTAGCCATCGAGGCGAACCAACTTGCTTGCCGATATCCACGGGGTGGGACGCATGATCGTTGTCGGCATCATCTACATGGCCCTGCTGGCGGGATACCTGCACAGCGGCCTCTTCGACAAGGCCGAGATCTGGACAGGTTCGTACGGGCTCGCGGTCTTAGGGCTTGTCGCGCTCAGCGCGGCTACCGGGTTCGCCGAGGGCCGGTGGTGGACTGTGGCGCTCGCGCCAGCTGTCTGGCTTGTGTTCCTGCCTGTCAGTCTCGGCGAGAACTGCGGCGAGCCGGGCTTCGACGACATCTGCCTGGGGGAACTCGCCTTCTTGGTCTTCACGCCCCTCGCGGCACTGGGACTCGCGGCCGGCGTCGCCGCACGGTTGCTCGCAGCACGGCTCGCTCTTGCAACCTCGCGCTGACTGCGCTGCACTCGCGCTGCACTGCGCTGCACAAACCGGGGCCTTGCCGGGGTCCGGAGGGGCCGACCGAGGGTCCCTGGCAGCCGCCCACCGACGCTGCGCAAACCCGCTCACAGAGCGGCGCACCGGCGCTGCAAGCGGAGGGGGAGGGATTCGAACCCTCGAAGGACCTTACGACCCTTAACGGTTTTCGAGACCGCCCCGTTCAACCACTCCGGCACCCCTCCAGGTGCTCTACAAATTGGAATGAGCCCTGCCAGGCCATCTAGCTGGGGCACTAGATGGCGCCGTCATCCGGCTCCAATCCAAGCGGAGACGGTACCGCTCAAGCCTTCGTACCACTTCGTTTCCCGCCTCGCCTGAGCCACCACCCGCGCTGAGACAGGTGGTCGCGGGCTCATGTCCCGGTTTAGCTAGCCACCAATAGCGGTACATCGCATTCGAGTTCTATTGAGGAGGCAGGGTGGGGAGGAGCAAGCTCAGTTGGCCGCTGGTCCTGGTCTGCGCCTTTATCGCGATAGGCGCTGCGAGCTGCTCCAGCGGCGACACGGAGCAGGCCACGGTCGAATCTGGTGACGGTGAGGGCAAGGGCGCCAAGGCCGCCGGGGTCGGAGACAGACTCACGCTCCAGGGCACTACCTACAGCGTGACGAGGGCAGAGAAGAGCGCCTCGGTGGGATCGGATGAGTTCGACACGGTGCTGGCCAATGGTCAGTTCGTGGTCGTGTCTCTGACGCTTACCAACCGCACGAATGGGCCGGTGACCATCGTCGACGACAACATTCGTCTGATCGGGGGCAACGGGAAGAACTACTCGACCTCCTCGGACGCGAGCCTGGCGGTCGAGGACGCATTCCTACTCGAAGAGATTCAGCCGGACGTTTCGCAGAAGGGGACGCTGGTCTACGACATCCCGCCGAAGGCCGTCAAGGGGTCGAGGCTCGAAGTCACGGACCTCGTCTCGGACTCGACGGCTGAGATCAAGCTAGGCCTTTAGGCCGCCGGACCGGCGAGCGCACGACTGCGGCTCTAGCGTCGCGCCCCGAAGAACGCCCGGAGCAGCTCGGCCGAGTCCGCCGCCAGCAACCCGCCCGCCACCTCGGGCCGATGGTTCAGGCGCAGCTCGCCGAGCACGTCCAACACGCTGCCGGCGGCGCCGGTCTTCGGGTCGTCGGCTCCGTAGACAACTCGCGGCACGCGTGCGAGCACGATCGCGCCCGCGCACATCGAGCACGGCTCGAGAGTCACGTACATCACCGCACCGTCCAGCCTCCAGCTCCCCAGGCGCTGTGAAGCTTCGCGCAGGGCGAGCACCTCCGCGTGGGCGGTGGGATCGCCGCGCAGCTCGCGTTCGTTGCGGGCCGCGGCCACCACCTCGCCCTCCGCGGCGATCACGCAGCCCACGGGCACGTCGTCGTGCTCCAACGCGCGCTCGGCCTCGCGCAGCGCCAGCCGCATGAAGTAGTCATCGCGCCCGAAGAAGGCGCGGGTCACGGTGCCGTCGCTCATCCGTTCACAAATCCTGTCGCCCCTGTCACGCAAACGCTCAAGTGGGCTACCCGATCGACCGACGCCCGGAAGACGACAACTCGGTTGCATTCCGGGTGTTGGTGTCTCCGTACACTGGATTTGGACCGTAGCCCATGAGACGAGCCCTCCTTATGCCCGCGGCCCTGGCCGCAGTAGCGCTTTCCGCCGCCCCTGCCGCGGCCCAGACTCCCTATGTCCCGGGCGAGGTGATCGTGCGGTATGACGACGGCGGCTCGGGTGGCGCCGCACTCGGCAGCGGCTCCGAGACCCTCCGGATCAAGGACGGCGACAGCGTTGCCGAGACGGTCCGGGAGTTGCGCCGCAAGCCCGGCGTGGAGTACGCCGTGCCCAACTACGTCGCGCGCGCGAGTGCATTCACCCCCAACGACCCCGGCTACCGGCTGCAGTGGAACCTCTTCGGGTCCAACGGCGTGAACATGCCCGAGGCGTGGGAACTGGCCGCCGCGCGCGGCGCGCCCGGTGGGCGAGGTGCCGTCGTCGCCGTACTCGACACCGGCGTTGCCTACCGCCGCTACGGCCGCTTTCGCCGCGCACCCGACCTCAGGCGCTTCGCGCGCGGGTATGACTTCGTGGGGGAGGACCGCTTCCCCAACGACCACAACGGCCACGGCACGCACGTGGCCGGCACGATCGCCGAGAGCACCAACAACGGGATCGGCGCGGCCGGCATCGCCTACGAGGCGCGGATCATGCCCGTGCGGGTGCTCGACTCCGAGGGCGCGGGCGACACGATCTCCATCTCGCGCGGAATCCGGTACGCCGCCCGGCGCGGAGCCGACGTGATCAACCTGAGCCTGGAGTTCGACGCCCGCGTGAGGGCGTCGCAGATCCCCGATGTGGTGGCCGCGCTGCGCTACGCGCGCCGCAAGGGGTCGGTGGTGGTGGCAGCCGCCGGCAACCAGGGCGATCGCGTCGTCTCCTACCCCGCGCGCGCGCCCGACGTCATCGGCGTGGCGTCCACGACCATCCGCGGCTGCCAGTCGGAGTTCTCCAACAGCGGGATAGCGGTCGATCTCGCGGCTCCCGGGGGCGGAGCCGATGCCCCCAACGCCGACAATCCGTACGACGCCCAGTTCTGCCGTCCCGACGCCAGCGGACGGTTCATCTATCAGCAGACGTTCGTGCGCAGCGTGCGCCGGTTCGGCCTGCCCGGCGGCTACGAGGGTACGTCGATGTCGGCGCCGCATGTGTCGGGTGCGGCGGCTCTGGTGATGGCCACCGGGCGCCTGGGACGGCGCAACCCCACGCCCGCCGAGGTGGAGCGCCACCTCGAGGCCACGGCCCGCGACCTCGGGCCACCCGGCTTCGATCGTCGCTACGGCAGCGGGCTGCTGGACGTGGCCGCCGCGCTGCGCTGATCGTGTCCGGGGGTCAGGTGGTGCGAATGATCATCACGCTGCACGGCGCGTGATGGGAGACCTTGTTGGGCACAGAGCCCAGCACGAAGCGCTTGGCGCCACTCATCCCCTTGTTGCCGACCACGATCAGATCGGCGCCCTTCTCCTCGGCCACGTCGAGGATCGCGTCGGCGGGGTCGCCTTCCCGGGCGAAGGTCTCCGCCTCCACGCCTGAACTCTGGATCCCGTCGGCGCCCTCCTTGAGGGTCGACTCCACGTCTTCGCGGGGGTTGACCATCCACTGAAGGTCCTCTGGAACATCCTGGCGCTCGTCGCGTAGGCGGCCCTCGGGCACGGGCTCATACGCGCTAACCAGGAACACCTTCGCACCGAGCGTGGACGCCAGTTCGGTGGCCTGCTTCACCGCCTCCTTGGCGGTGTCCGACCCGTCCGTACCCACAACGATCGATCCGAACATGCGCCTCCTTTGGACTAGTAGGCGCCGGGATCGCGGTCGCGCGCACGGTCTCGACCTGAGAACTCCAGCGCCAAGCCGGCGATCAAGCCGACAACCCCCGCGATGATGAGGATGGTGCCGACCGTCTGGATGTCGATGCCCGAAACCTGGCCGGTCACGGCGAAGCGCAGGATGGCGCCGACCGCCCCGATGAAGATTGCCACTCCGATCGTCACACTCGGGAGCATAGTGCCGCGCTTCTGGATCTACATGCAGGTGGTGATCGTGGTGTGTGTGCTCGCCTCGATGGTGATCGCGATCATCAAGCTCTAGCGGACGGGCGCTACACGTGCTCAACCCCGCCGGCCCCCAGCGTGGACGCGGGGTCCTCCATCGGCTTCACCCACAGCTCCTCGACCAGGATCACGATCAGCGAGAGGATCGGCACGGCCACCACCAGGCCCACGAAGCCGAACAGCTGCCCCACGATCAGCACGCCCACGGCTATCACCGCCGGGTGCAGCTTCACGGTGCGGGCCATGACCAGCGGGATCACGAGGTTGCCCTCCACCTGCTGCACCAGCATGTAGATGCCGAGAACCAGCAGCGCCTTGCCAGGCGAGTCGGTGAACGCGAACAGCACCGGCGGAAGCGCGCTGACAAAGGCGCCGAAGTAGGGAATCACCGAGAGGAGCGCGGTGAGCACCGCGAAGAAGATGGCGAAGTCCAGGCCGATGATCGTCAGTCCGATGTAGAGCAGCACACCCAAGACCAGCATGTCCGCGGCCACGCCCCGCATCCATCCCAGCCACGAGCTGCGCAGCCGGCTCATTATCTCGTCGGCGCGGTGGCGGTGCGCGGGCGGAACGAGGCGCCGCATCCCGTCCAGCAGCGGGTCGGGGTCGATCGCCATGTAGTAGGCGGTGATCAGTACGAGGACGAGCGCCGCGAAGATGCCCGCCACGCTGAGGCCGATCGAGGTGATCGGGCCGATCAGGCGGCCGGGGTCGTCGGTGTAGCCCTCGGCGAACCCCTGCACACGGTCCGCGATCTCACCTGGCCGCGCGCCCGTGAGGTCTCGAATGCGCTCGCGCAGCAGGTCCACGATCCCAGGAACGTCCTCCACGAAGTCGTTGGTCTGCTCGATGAACGGCGGGATCACCAACGCGATCACTCCCGCGATCACCCCCACGCCCGCGAGCAGCGCCAGCATCGCGCCGACTTGACGCGGAATGCGGAAGCGGCGCTCGAGCACGCCGGCCGCCGCCGAGAGAGCCACGGCGATGATCACCGTGATCAGCACCGCCAGCAGCAGCGTGAGCAGTTGGCGGAACAACAGACCCAGCACCAGCAGTCCGCCGGCCAGCACCACGGCCCGGTAGGCGATCGTCCCGCTGGGGCCTCGCTCCGCCATCCGCGCAGTGAAGCAGCGGCGACGGCGCGAACAGCTCAGTTAGCGCTGAGGCCCCTACCCCGCGAACAGCGTGAGATCCGGCTCGCGATCGCCTCGCAGCACGGCCGGATCGACCTCCACGCAGTCGATCCCGCGGGACTCCGCGAGCACCCTCGCCTGCGGCTTGATCGCCGCGGCTGCAAGTACCCCCCGGCAGGAGGCGAAGCCCGGCTCGTCGGCCAGCCGCTCCAGATACCGGGTGAGCTGCTCCACGGCGTCGATCGTGGCCACGCGCTTGATCTCGACGGCCACCCAGCCGTCATCGGAGTCGCGGCACATGAGGTCCACCGGGCCGATGTCGGTGGGCCATTCGCGCCGCACCAGGCGAAAGCCCTCGCCACAGGTCTCGGGCGAGTCGGCGAGCAGCTCCTGCAACTCCCGCTCCACGCCCTCCTTCTCCAGGGCGGCCGCCTCGCCCATGTCGTGGGTCACATCGGAGACGACCTCCACCACGCGGATCTCGAGACGGTCCTCCGAGATTGGTCCGTGCGGTGCTCGGCCGATCGACGATCGGCCTGCGCTCCTCCCGGTGCCCGCACGCTTGCGCACGACGATCGACCCGGGTTCCTCCTCGATGACGGTCGGAGCGGTCATCCAATTGGACGGCTTGAAGCCGCCGGTGTCGGCGTGGACCATCACCGACCCATCCGACTTGATCATGAGCAGGCGCAGCGCCTCCGGGAGCACGGCGGTGAGGCGGCCCGTGTAACGGACCTCGCAGCGGGCGACGATCAGGCGCATGGGGTCGCCGAGGCTAGGCGCACAACCGGACAGCGCACTGCTCGCGCCGGTAGGTTGGCTGCATGACCGAAGAGAACGCCGTCCTGACCGAGCGCCGCGGGCGCATCCTGCTGATCACCCTCAACCGCCCGGATGCCCGCAACGCGGTGAACGCCGCGCTCGCGCAGGGTGTGGCGGCCGCGCTGGACGAGCTCGACGGCGACGTCGATCTGGCCGTGGGCGTGCTCACCGGAGCGGGCAGCGGCTTCTGCGCGGGCATGGACCTCAAGGCCTTCATGCGCGGTGAGAGCGCCTGGGTGGACGGCCGCGGCTTCGCCGGAATCGTGCAGGGCCCGCCGCGCAAGCCGCTGATCGCGGCGATCGAGGGCTTCGCCGTGGCGGGCGGCCTGGAGGTGGCGCTGGCCTGCGATCTGATCGTGGCGACCGGCGGGGCCAAGCTCGGCATCCCCGAGGTGAAGCGCAGCCTGGTCGCCGCGGGCGGTGCCCTTCTGCGGCTGCCGCGCCGTATCCCCTACCACGTGGCGATGGAACTGGCCCTGACCGGAGATACGATCACCGCCGAGCGCGGGTACGAGCTCGGGTTCGTCAACCGCGTGGTGGAGCGCGGTGACGCCGTGGACACGGCGCTGGCGCTGGCCGCGGCCATCGAGTTGAACGCGCCGCTGGCGCTGGCGGCATCCAAGCGGATCATCATGGAGTCCCCCGACTGGAGCCGCGAGGAGGAGTTCGACCGCCAGGCGGAGATCGCCGGCCCGGTGTTCACCTCCGAGGACGCGCGCGAGGGGGCCACCGCCTTCACCGAGAAGCGCGATCCCGTCTGGAAGGGCCGCTGAGGCGCGTCGTGTCCGGGTCGCTGCGCGGAAAGCTGCTGATCGCCGCTCCGCAGATGCTCGACTACTTCCGCCGCACCGTTCTGCTCGTGGTGGAGCACACCGACGAGGGCGCGATGGGCGTTGTGCTCAACCGCCCCACCGAGGACGAGGTGGCCGTGCTGGTGCCAGAGCTGGCGGACCTGGCCGGTGCCGGGGAGGTGGTGCACGCCGGCGGCCCAGTGAACCCCGACTCGGTGCTCGCACTCGGCGACTTCGAGGATCCCCTGGACGCGGGGGCGCCAATCGCGGGTCCGCTGGGACTGCTCGACCCCGAACAGGACGACCCGCGGCTGCGCCGCCTGCGCGTGTACGCGGGCTACGCCGGCTGGGCACCCGGGCAGCTCGACGCCGAGCTGGAGCAGGACGCCTGGATCGTGGAGCAGGCCGCCGCCGATGACCCGTTTGCCCACGGCGACCTGTGGCCGGCGGTGCTTCAGCGCAAGGGCGGCGCCTACTCCCTGCTGGCTTCGATGCCCGCGGATCCCACACTGAACTAGATCCGCGGCGGCCGCGTAGGAACGATCACTACGGTCTTTCGGAGACCCGATCGCCTCAGGAGGCACCACTTGCCATCACTAGCCAGCAAGCTCACCCGTTTCGCCCGCAGCCCCCAGGGACGCAAGTTCGCGGCCAAGGCCCAGAACTACGCCCAGAGCCCCGAGGGCAAGCGCAAGATCGAGCAGGCGCGCAAGCGCTTCGCCAAGAAGCCCTAGCCGGCCGGCGTGCCCGTGCCCACCGGGCACGACACGCCCGTGCCGCCCAGGCCGCAGTACCCGCCCGGATTCTTGGCGAGGTACTGCTGGTGATAGTCCTCGGCGTAGAAGAACTCGCCCGCCGGCACCACCTCGGTGGTGATCTCAGAGTCGCGGCCGGCCGCGCCCAGGGCCTGGGCGTACCGGTCGCGGGACGCTTCGGCGGCCCGAAGCTGGGCGTCGCCGTAGGCATACACGCCTGAGCGGTACTGGGTGCCCACGTCGTTGCCCTGGCGCATGCCTTGGGTGGGGTTGTGCCCCTCCCAGAACGCGCGCAGGAGCTCCTCGTAGGAGATCTCCGCCGGGCGGAACACGCACAGCACGACCTCGTTCTGGCCGGTGCGGCCCGAGCAGACCTCCTCATAGGTGGGGTTGGGCGTGATGCCACCGCCGTAGCCCACTGCCGTGGTGTAGGCGCCCGGCAACTGCCAGAAGGCCTTCTCAGCACCCCAGAAGCAGCCCATGCCGAAGACGGCCCGCTCGGTGTCCTCCGGAAACGGCGGCCCGATCGGGGTCCCGAGCACGAAGTGCTTGCCCGGCGAGGCGATGGGGGTATCGCGGCCCGGCAGCGCCTCGTCGGCGGCGGGCATGGCGGTCTTGCGGCGGGTCAGGAACTCGAACACGGGGCCTCCTTCGAAGCGGTCTGAAGTCCAGACTAGCGGCGAGTCCTTACCGTCAGCTGTCGCTGGCGCGAACGACCAGCATCGCCACATCGTCCCTCGAGGAGCCTGTGGCGTGGGCCTCGACGGCGGCCTCGATCGCGGTCACTGTCTGGGCGGCCGACGCCGCCGGAGACGAGCCCTCCAGCAAGCCCGCCAAGCCGTTCACACCCAGCTCGTCCTTGGGTGCCCCGGCCTCGATCACCCCATCCGTGTAGAGAACTATCCGCTCGCCGGGGCGCAGCTCCACCACCTCCTCGGACAGGGACGGATCGTCCCAGACCCCGAGCAGCACGCCGCCCCCACCCACCTGCGACACGGCTCCGTCGGCCGCGATCCTCAGAGGCGGCGGGTGGCCGGCCACGCACATCGTCAGCCGCAGCCCATCGGCGTCCTCGGACGCCTCGAGGAAGGAGCACACGCCCGTGACGAAGCGCATGTCACGGTGCTGACGCAGGATGGCCTCGTTGAGCTGGGAGAGAAGCTCCAGCGGCTCGGCTCCCTCCTGAATCGCCGCGGCGCGAAGTGTGTAGCGGGCCAGCGCTGTCAGCGCAGCCGCCTCCGCGCCCTTCCCGCACACGTCGCCGATCACAACCATCCAGCACTCGGGCCTGCCCAGCCTGAAGACATCGAAGAAATCCCCGCCGACCTCGCCGCCACCCCCCGCGGGACGGAAGCTCGATGCGATGTCCGCGCCGGGCACCGCGGGCAGGCGGTCGGGCATCAGGCTCACCTGGAGCTGGGTGACCAGCCGGTTCTTATCCTCGGCGGCCGCGCGGGCGCGCACCTGCTCGGTCACATCGATGTGCACTCCCAGCACACCGACGACCCGTCCGCTCTCGCGCACGGGGAAGTAGCTGCCCTCGAAACTGCGGTCGCCCCCCGCCGCCGGCACGCCAAGGCCACGCTGCACCTGTCCGGACTCCGCCACCTGGCGCAGCGTGGAGACCACCTCGCCGCCCATCACGGCCTCGGCCTTCCGGCCTGGATGCTGGCCCACCGCAAGGCCGCTGAACCCGGCGAACGCCGGATTCACGCGCACAAAGCGCAGATCGGAGTCCCAGACCGCGATACCGAAGTCGGCCCCCTCGAAGACGGTGTCGAGGATGCTGGCCGCGCTGGCGTCCAGCGGTTGGTCGGGCGACTCTGTGGGCAGGCGGGCCATGGCCGCAACCTTACGCCTGCGGAGCTTGGGCGTTTGGCCGAGCCCAGCCGAGGGTAGCGTCGGCCCGTGCCAAGGCTCAAGCGCGTTGACGTCTCCACGCCGGGGATCACGCGCCGCCGCCGCGGACGTGGATTTCAGTACCTCGACGAGAGTGGTCGCACGATCCGCAACGGGGAGGTGGTCGAGCGCATCAACGCGCTCGCGATCCCGCCGGCGTGGAAGGACGTCTGGATCTGCACCTTCCCGTTCGGCCACATCCAGGCCACCGGGACCGACGCCGCGGGCCGCAAGCAGTACCGCTACCACGACCACTGGCGCGAGCGCCGCGACCGCGAGAAGTTCGATTCGATGATCGACTTCGCTCGCTCACTGCCACGGCTGCGCCGGACGGCGAGCCGGGACCTCGCGCGCGGCGACCTCTCTCGCGAGCGGGTGCTCGGCGGCGCCACCCGCCTCCTGGACCGAGGCTTCTTCCGCATCGGCTCCGAGGGCTACGCCGAGGACAACGACACCTACGGGCTGGCCACCATCCGCAAGGACCACGTGACTGTGACACCGGACGCCGTGGCGTTCGACTACGACGCCAAGGGGGGTCAGCGCCGCCAGCAACAGCTGGCCGACCCCGAGCTGCTCGACCTGCTCGGCACGCTGCGGCGCCGCCGCTCGGGAGGGCCCGAGCTGCTCGCCTACAAGGAGGGCCGGCGGTGGCGCGACGTGCGCTCGCAGGACATCAACGACTACATCAAGCAAGCAGCGGACGGGGACTTCTCGGCCAAGGACTTCCGCACCTGGAACGCCACGGTGCTCGCGGCGATGGCGCTCGCAGTGTCGGGCGAGATGGCGTCAGAGTCCAAGACGGCCCGCAAGCGGGCGGCGCGAAGGGCGGTGGACGAGGTGGCGCGCTACCTGGGCAACACCGCGGCCGTGTGCCGCGCCTCATACATCGACCCGCGGGTGTTCGACCGCTTCGACGGCGGGCTCACGATCGGGGGCGTGCTGCCCGACCTGGCCACCGACCTCGACGACTGGACCATGCAGCGCTCCGTCGAGGAGGGCGTGCTCGACCTCATCGCTGGTGACGAAGGGTCGGAGGCCGTCGAGCGCGTGGCCTGAGGCCCGTGGGCACCCGCGAGCGGGTAACCGTCAGTTCACTGGGGTGCCTGGCCATATCGATGACCGCAGCAATAAGGACCTGGACGCCCGGGAGGGCGACCCGCAGTTCACCGAGCAGCTCCTCGAGGTTGCGATCGAGGCGCTCGTACTCGGTCTCGTCACGACCTGAGCCCCGTGGTCAGCCAACGGCTGTCTCGGGCCCCCCGGGGTCGGGCTGGGGGACGACGGGAGGATCCACAACCGGCTCGGTGGAAGGTTGCGGGTCCGGCGTGTCCGGGCCTACGGGCGCCGGATCCGGCGGATCGATCGGGGTGTCGGGGATCTGGGG